>Ga0194035_1000642_pt1 | contig 19581 bp, 20 predicted proteins | sample JunL2320m_MetaG_FD_148680 | JGI IMG/M metagenome (GOLD analysis project Ga0194035, IMG submission 148680) | Anoxic zone freshwater microbial communities from boreal shield lake in IISD Experimental Lakes Area, Ontario, Canada - Jun2016-L239-20m | ecosystem: Environmental > Aquatic > Freshwater >...
TTCTTGAGGGGGGCGGGCCTTCCGTTCAATCTGGCTTCGCATTCGGCCAGCCGGTCTAAGCCCTCGTGATAGAGCTTCTCGCGGGGCTCTCCTAGGAATCGTTCCATGGGCGGGCAAAAAATAATCTTCACACGATCGGTTTGATGATCGATAGCGGTGATGAGGTCATACAGGCCGAATTGCAGATAGGGCAGCTGCAGATCATTTTTGGCCATGGATGGGAGCGTTTCAAATTCGCGCACGAGGTCGTAGCTGAGGTAGCCGACGGCTCCGCCATAGAAACGAGGTAGGCCAGGAGGAGGCTCTATTTGAGGGGCAGCGAATAGGCGACAGAGGGTTCCAAAGGGATCTTGCGAGAAGTATTCGCGTCCTTCGTGGGTTCGAAGGACAGCCTGTCCTTGTCCCCCTGTCAGCACTGAAAAGGGGTTGCTCCCTAGAAATGAAAAGTGGTTCCCACCATCGGTGCCTTTCCCACTGTCCAGGAGGAATGATGGCTGAGAGGGGGATGCAATCAGGCGGTACAACTCAAAGGGTGTTCTTCCTCGGCCCTCCAGTGTGAGGATCAGGGGCTGTGGGGGACCGATCAAGAACGATGGTTGGGAGAAACGAGTCATGGCTGAATGTGGATTACACTATTCCTATGGGCGGCACTTACTATACCCCACTGTTTCGGTTGTGTCACAGCGCATGGGCGTCAGTCTTTTCCAACCCGGAAATGAGTCTGAACGACGGTCGGCGAATCTGAGACTCTGCTCTCTGTTCTGACTCGGTCGGGTTGATAAAGGTTCCGTCGTTCTGCCGTGCCGGTGCGGCTCATGCCTGCTTCCGGGTTGCCGCAGAGATAGACTGGAACAGCGTGCTTCGTGCGTGATTCAGCGCCATGGCGGCCTCAGTGTCGCTGAGGCTTGACGCGATGGCATCCAATTGCTCCACGGTGATGCCGAGGTTGAGATACTGACGGACATCGGGGAGGGATTTCAACTTTCCATACGGCGTCTTCATATCTCGATAGTGATAGCGCTTGCGCTCCTTTCCTTTGGCATCGGTGATCGTCTCCGGGAAGAAGCAGGGGCGATGGAAGTTCACGTAAGGGTTCAGGAGTCCGCACAGAACGTATTGACCCGTGTGGCGAACTGTTGCGGCATATGCGCATACCCCAGGTGTTTCCGCACCACCGCGCCATTTTTGGATTCGGCCATCGCGTTGTCATTGGAGTGTCGAGGGCGGGACTTGGTGAACTCGAGGCGCAACTTCTCCAACAGCGCAGCGACCTGGTAATTGATGTACTCAGAGCCGTTGTCCGCATGAAACCCCAGGCTGACAAATGGAAAGCCCTCCAACAGCTGCCGGATGACCGGCAGCAGATACGCCTCGCTGATCTTCTCGCAGGTCGCGACCAACTGGAATTGGGTCACGCTGTCCACCGCGTTGATGTGATAGACCCCCTTCACGCCATCCTGATCACCTTGGGGCACACTGTCGATCCGGATATAGCCGGCGAGCCGTTCGGTTGCGGGGCGCGGCGTTGGCCGATGGGGACGCCCGTGGGCCGCGTCTTGGTCCAGTGCCGTCGCGTGCACTGATACTGGGTCCCACCCCGCAGGTTGTACAGGTGGGAGACCGAAATCCCCGCCAGCCGCTCAACCCGCGCATCCCCAAAAATCAAGAGGGCGCGTTCCTTTACCTTCTTGGTAGCCGGACCGGACAGCGTACTGTGCAGTGCATCGATCTCGGCCAACAGGGCCACATCCGTGGCGGTGAACCGGCGGCGGAAGCCGCGCTGGGGTGGGCCACGTCGGATCGACAGCGTACCCGCCTCAAGGTACTGCCGCACCAGCCGGGTGACCTGCTGACGTGAGAACCCCGTCATGCGCGCCAGATACCGGAGCCACACGCCCTTGCCGACCCGTCCCTGTGCGGCATACCCACACCGCGTGAGCACCCGCGTGATAAACGAATACCGTTCCATCTTGGGGATCCGGAAGGCGATCTCCGTGGCCCCGTTCAGAAAAGCCCTGACTTGCTCGATCGTCTGCAGCCGTGCTTCTTCCATGTCGATCACCATGCCGTGCATCATGACCGATTCAGCGCCGCCGCCGCTCAGACTCATTTCTCGTTGGAAATACGACCCGGCTTCAGACTCATTTCATATTGGAAGAGGCTGCGGCTTGACAATTTCACAGTGATTCTGCTTGAATTGCGCGCCCGCCATGGGCAGAGTCTTTGCGTTATGGGCTGCACTGCACTCTCCTCCGTGGGTACGACATGCCCCCTTCACAAGATCCATTGTATGCTGGGCTCGGCCAAGCGGTCCGGATCGCGACGGATCTGCTCGCAGCGCTGATTGTCGGAGGAGGGTTGGGGTGGGTGTGCGATGCATACCTCTTCGACTCCACTCCCTGGGGGATGGTTGCGGGGTTGATGTTGGGTGTTGTGACCGGAATCAGGAATGCGTACCGGTCGGCGCAACGGTGGCCGAAGACTTAAGGTAATTTAGCAGAAAGTACGGCAACGTCATGGAAGAAAGTCCTCTTCATCCGTTCGAGCTCCACAACTGGATACCGATTTCGCTTGGCGGATTGGATATTTCCATCAATAAGGCAGTGGTGATCATGTGGGTCGTCGTCTCCCTGGTAGCGGTGCTTATGGTGATGGCAGGATCGGCACGAAAGCTCGTGCCAGGCAAGTTGCAGAGCCTGGCAGAGATCATGGTGGATTTCATCCGCGGTATTATCATGGATACGATGGGTAAAGACGGGATGCGATTTTTCCCCCTCATCGCCACGCTGTTTCTTTTTATTCTCTTCTGTAATCTTATTGGGCTGATCCCCGGTAGCTATACCGTAACGAGCCAGATTGTCGTGACGGCAGTGTTCGCCTGTCTGGTGTATGGACTCAGCCTAGTCATGGGATTTTTTCTGCATGGAATCAAGTTTCTGGGCATTCTCGTTCCGCCCGGTACGCCTGGGTGGCTGCTGCCATTGATGGTGCCGATCGAACTGATCAGCCAATTGGCGCGGCCTATTTCGTTGGCGGTTCGGTTGTTTGCGAATATGACGGCCGGCCATGTGATTCTCGGGGTTCTGTTCGGTTTATCCATCAGCGGCGGACTGTTGATCGGGTGGTTGCCCTTTGCGTTCACGATCGCGATGAATGGTTTAGAAGTCGGTATCGCATTTATTCAAGCCTATATTTTTACCGTGTTGACCTGTGTCTACATGGGAGACGCATTTCATTTGCATGGCCATGATGAGCATGCGCACTAGCGCGTGCAAGTTCAGACAAGGGAGGAATAGGACATAATGGATTCAGCAGCAGCAGCATTATTGGGCATGGGATTAGCGGCAGCAGGGTTTGCCGGAGCCGGTGTGGGGATCGGCTACATCTTCGGGAAGATGATTGAGGCAGTGGCGCGTCAACCGGAGGCGGAAGCTCGCGTTGGTAAGTATATGTGGATCGGGTTTGCGCTGGTGGAAGCCATCGCGCTGTACGGCCTGGTCATTGCCTTCATCATTATGGGCCTTCGGAAATAAATAAACGGACTACAGGGGTAATGGGATAATTGGGGTAGCAGAAGAAACGGGTACCACCATATGCTCTTACCCTTCCACCCCGGGGAGTTGACATGCCGCAGTTTGAATCTCATTTTTTTTCATCCCTGATCTTTTGGGAAATCCTATCCTTTGCGATCCTTTTTTTCGTTCTCTATAAGTACGCCTTCCCAGGCATCTTGGGCATGTTGGAGGAGCGTGAAAAGAAAATTAAGGACAGTCTCGATCAAGCCGAACGTCATCGGTCAGAGGCCGAACAAAAGCTCAAGGAGTACGAGGCGAAACTGAACGCTGCGGCGAAGGAAGCGGAAGGAATTCTGGCTGCCGCAAAGGAACGGGCGCAGCGACTCATGGAGGAAAATGAGCAACGGCTTACGGCAGAAGCCGAGCGGATCAAGGGTGATGCGACGCGTGAAATCGATCATGAGCGTCGCAAGGCGATTCAGGATATTCGTGCTCAAACCACCGAGTTGGCTTTGATGGTTGCCGAGAAAGTTCTGGCGCGAAGTCTGAATGAAGCGGATCACCGGAAATTTGCGGACGAGGCGCTTGAGGCTCTGTCAAAATCCTATCAACGGTAACTCTCGGACCGGGCGGGGTCAGCCCAGGCTGACCCCGCCTGATCTGTATCCTTCTAAATCGACACAGACGAAGCGAAACCCAGCCTTGCGGAGACGGGCACTGATGTGCGCGCGCAGGTCCGCCTGATTCAGCCGAGAAAAGTCCTCTGCTCCGACCTCGATTCGTGCCACCTCTCCGTGCTCCCTCACACGTACCTGGCGGAATCCCTCAGCCTGTAGGATCTCTTCAGCCTGCTCCACGCGACGGAGACTCTCGATCGTGATCGGAGTGCCGCGTGGAATTCTTGAAGAGAGGCAGGCGGCTGCAGGCTTATCCCAATTCGAAAGTCCTAAAGCCTGGGCGAGTGCCCGCACGTCGGACTTGGAGAGAGAGGCTTCGACCAGCGGGCTCCGAACTCTCCACTCGCGTGCGGCTTTGATTCCTGGCCGATCGTCACCGAGATCGTCGAGATTCGTCCCATCTACAACCCATCGGCTTGCTCGCGGCTCGCGTAGTCTGTCCAGCAATTGATACAGGTCGGTCTTGCAATGGAAGCAGCGGGCTGCATCGTTCTGCACGAAGGCTGGAATATCCAGTTGATCGGTATGGACCAGTTCATGCCGCGCGCCGATCTCTAAGGCCACCTGCTTCGCGCCATCGAGTTCGATCGTAGGAAACGTCGGGGAGACAGCAGTGACAGCCAACGCCTGTGCCCCGAGTTGCTCCTGGGCAATTTTCAAGACGACGGTACTGTCGATCCCGCCGGAATAGGCGACCAGGACAGACTGCATATCAAAAATCGCCTGGCGGAGTGTCGCAAGCTTACCGTTGAGGGATTCGGTCATCATGTTGAGTTCCTACACTGTTGCCTAGCGCTTGACCTTGGCTTTGGCGATGTTGCCGACTACCACTAAGGCGTACCGTTTGGGGTCGAGGTACTGTTTGGCGACACGCTGTACGTCTTCCTTCGTGACCCGCTCTATCCATTTTGGGTATTGCGTAAAATATTCGAACCCCAGACCGTAGAACTCCACTTGGGCGAGCACCTGCGCGAGTTTTGCAGTGGAATCAAACCGTAAGGGAAAGCTGCCGATCAAGAATGATTTGGCCTCAGCCAATTCCTGGTCGGATACGGGTGAGTCGCGAATGGACTTGATTTCAGTCAGGACACCGGTGATGGCCTGATTCGTCGTCTCCGTCTTGGTTTGGAGGTTGACCCAGAAAGAACCGGGCATCAGCCGAGCGTCGAAGTGGCTCATGATTCCATAGGCCAATCCCTGCTTGTCCCGAATCGAATCCATCAAGCGGGAGGAGAACCCACCGGCTCCCAGGATGTAATTCATCACCGTGACCGAATAGAAATCCTGGTGTGCACGCGGAAGACCTCCATGGCCAAGCACAATAGTGGATTGGGTGAGATCCTTTTCGATGAGCTGAACCGTTCTCCGCTCAACAGGCGCGGGCTTTTTTGTGCTCCGTGCTGTCGCCGTTCCTTGTTTCCAGGTTTCAAAATGGGTCTGCACCAGTGTGGTGGCCTGTTCAACCGTCACGTCTCCAACGATGGTCAGGATGATTTGGGAAGGGGAGTATTCCCGTCCATAGAAGTTTTGCACATCGGCCAGAGTGATCTTGGCAAGCGTTTCTTCCGTTCCATTGACGGGCCAGCGGTAGGGGTGTCCGTGGAAGACGAGCTGATTGAAGGCCTTCATGGCGATATGGCCAGGGTCATCGTTGTCGCTCGCCATCTCACCCAGAAGTTGGGTGCGAATCCGTTCGAATTCCTGCTTATGAAACGCAGGTCGCTGCAGCATGTCTGCGAGCAGAGTAAATCCGAGGTCGATGTCTTTTTTGAGTACGCGGGCTGAGGCGGTGGTGAAGTCCTCTGAGGCTTTGGCCTCCAGGGTTCCGCCAACGAAATCGATTTGCTCCGCCTGCTGTTTTGACGTACGCGTAGTTGTTCCTTCGTCCAGGAGGCTGGCGACGAGGTTCGCGAGGCCTGCCTTGTCGGAAGGATCCTGCGCAGAACCAGCCTTGATCAGCGCGTGGACTTCTACGATAGGAAGGAAATGCTGCTCAAGGACGAGTACCGTGATGCCATTTGTCGTCACAAATTTCGTCGGCGCGATCTCTGCTGCCGCACTGGGACTGCTTGCCAAGAGGAAGGCCCAGAGTCCCATCACGAGGATCTGGAGAGCCAGTCGTCGAGGCGCGATAGGCAATCGTCTCGTCGTTGGCATGATTAGGGTTTTCCCTGTTGCGACGAGGTGGAGGGTGTTTCTGGTTGTTTGGGAGGCACGGGAATCAATGTGCCGACGGTCCGATTGTCTTCTGTCAAGTAGTGGCGGGCGACATATTGGATATCTTTGGCTGTCACTGCCCGGATCCGTTCGACAAACTGGTCGATTTTCCGCCACCCGGCGCCGACGGATTCAGCTTGTCCGAGTAACATAGCATGTCGGAAGTTGGAGTCCTGCTCGAAGATATGGGTAGCTTCAACCTGGTTCTTCGCCCGTTGGAGTTCTTGCTCTGTTGGCGGATCGGCCTGGAGGCGTTTGATCTCTCGGTGAAGGGCTTCTTCAACCGCTTCCGGTCTTTGGCCCGGGCTCACGAGAGCATAGAAGTAGAAAAGGCCAGGATCGGTCTGCAGTAAGTTGTATTCTGCTCCAACCGCGAGCGCTGACTTTTGCTCATACACGAGGCTCTGGTACAGGCGCGAACTTTTCCCATGCGAGAGAATTGAATCCAGAATGTCGAGTGCATACGAGTCTTCGCTCGTAAAGTTCGGCACACGATAGCCCATCATGACAAAAGGGACTTGTGCATCTCGCTTGAGAAGGAAGCGGCGTTCACCTTTTTGTTCCGATTCCATGGTGGCAATCAGCTTGGGTTCCGGCCCTCGCGGAATCGGCTCGAAAAGCTGTTTGATCATGGGGAGCAGGCTGTCGGCTTTGATATCGCCCACCACGACAAGGGTTGCATTATTGGGCGAGTAATAGGTGTCGTAATGTCGTTGTAAGTCATCCAGGGTCATCGCATCCAAGTCGCCGAACCAGCCGATCACCGGCCAATGGTACGGATGACTAAGATAGGCCTGGGCGAAGAGCGCCTCGACAAGCGCACCTTGGGGGTCGTCCTCTGAGCGAAGACGTCGTTCCTCCTTCACCACCTCTCGTTCCGTCGACAACTCCTTCGTGTCGAGCAGTAGCCCTTGCATGCGATCGGCTTCAAGCTCCAGGGCCAACTCGACACGGTCGGCTGCGAGATTCTCGAAGTAGGCAGTGAAGTCCTGGCTCGTGAAGGCGTTGTCCATTCCGCCATTTTTCCGAATGAGACGGGAAAAGGTGCCCTTGGGGTATTTTGCGGTACCCTTGAACATCATATGTTCAAGCATGTGGGATAAGCCTGCACGGCCCATGACTTCGTTGCGTGAACCGACTTTGTACCAGACCTGGACAGTGGCAACTGGAGCTTTAGGAGCTTCAACTAGCAGAACTTTCATCCCATTGGAGAGGATGAACTCATGAGGTTCGGTTGCGACAGCGGGCGCTGTGAAGGCAAAGCCCAGACTGGTTGCGGCAATCAGCCAGGAAATTTGCATGATGTGTCGAGAATTGAGCCAGATCATGTTTGGGCGGTGCGCACGTTGCATGCTAGCAACGGGGTTCAATTTGTGTCAAGGCATGTTCTGCGTATTGGGGTGCGAGATTGCCTAATTGGCCGCAAGCGCCAAGGACGTCGCGCCCCCGACTCTTACGGACGAATACGTCAAGGCCCGCCTGTCGCACAATGGTTTGAAAGGCTAAAATGTCGCGATCCGATGGACGGCGAAAGGGATTCCCAGGGAATTCATTGAACGGAATCAAATTGATTTTGCACGCGATCCCACGGACGAGCTTGATGAGTCGGCGAGCATCATCGGCGTGATCATTTACCCCAGCCAGCAGTACGTACTCGAAGGTGAGTCGTCGGGTCGGCGGCAATGGGTAACGGCGGCAGGCAGCGAGCAATGTCCTGAGTGAGGCGATACGATTGACGTCCGGCATCAGGCTGGCTCGCTGGTCGTCCGTTGTGGCATTAAGCGAAATAGCCAGATTGACACCGAGTGGCGCGATATCTTTCAATCGCGCTGCCAGACCTGCAGTTGAGACCGTGATGCGTCGCGGTGACCATCCGAGTCCCCATCGTTTGTTGGTGAGCCGACGAATGGCTTCTGACAAGGCCTCCATGTTGGCCAAGGGTTCCCCCATCCCCATAAAAACGAGGTTGGTTATTCGTTCGCTGGGATCGAGGCGATCTTGGGCGGTCAGCACCTGCTCCATGATTTCATGTGGCTTCAAGTTGCGTTTTAATCCCATCGTACCGGTCAGGCAGAATCCGCAATCCAGGGTACAGCCGACCTGAGTCGATACACAGAGGGTTAAGCGGTTTTCGTCTGGAATCAGCACCGTTTCCACGGTGAGCCCATCGCTGAGCGTGAGTACAAGTTTTCTCGTGTGATCGATTGAACGGAAGACCGTACAGCCTGAGGCACGCGGAATCGTGGCTTGCGAGGCCAGTGCCGTTCGCTCCGCTTGGCCGAGGTCCGTCATCTGGTTGATGTCTTTTGCTCGACGTTGATAGAGCCACCGCAAAATCTGACCGGTTCTGTAGCAGGGCCATCCGAATTGCTGCACGAGCCGGCCCATCCCTTCTTCATCAAGGGCCAGAAGATTCGCGGGAACTGTGTGTGAAGCGAGGGAGTCTCGTTCGTAATCCATGAGGGCAGCCTACCACAGCCTTAAAAAATGGAACAAGGTATAGGATGAGGGTTTGCTGGCAACAGGGGTGGCACACTGTTATATATGTTACAGATTGAGAGGGAGACGACGGGTGCGAGACTATCCACGCCAGCGAGTCATTCGAAACCTACTCCTTGTCACCGCTATTAGTTTTTGTGGGTTCGCGCTGCTTCCCACCCAGGCATTTGCCAGCCCAGCCTCTCCGTTGACACTGGGTGATGGTGATATTTGCGAGAAGATGGAAGATTGCTTTCAAGCCGCCGCACTGCCCAAGGAACGGTTTAGCAAGGCCCTCAATAAAGAGCAAGTCTTGTCACTCAAGCTGGAGCGATTGCAACGGCTGATGGCGCGATTTCCCGCCACAGTCTGGGCCAAGCGTGCCGGTGTATTGTCAGGAGTGTTGCTCATTGAACGAAATCCCACCGCGGCGATTCAATTTCTTCGCACGGCACAGCAAGACTTTCCAGCCTTGGATGACTATATACGATTATGGATGGGGGAGGCGCTGCTGAATCTCGGAGAGGCCAAAAAGGCGGCGGAGATGTTTGCAAGTATTCCGCAAGCGGCGCCTGATTCCTATCTGTTGACGAAGGCTGCGTATCGAGCAGGGGAAGCGTGGTATCAAGCGTCGAGTTGCCCGGAAGCAACAGCATGGTTTGCAAAAGCGATGGAACTGAATGATAAGGAGCTGGGGGGGGGCCAGGCGCTTCTTCGGCGGGGCGACTGCCAATTGCGAAGCAACAATATATCGGAGGGTCGCGAGACTCTGATGCAGGTCTGGGTTCGGTTTCCCTACAGTGCTGAAGCGAAAGAAGCCGAAGCACTATTGAACTCGAATCTTGGTGGCGCACCCTGGGTGGTTCAGTCGAGCGATCGGCTTGCTCGGGCTCAGGCGTATCTTGGGCAATCCTTCCATGCTGAGGCAATTGAAGAGCTCAGAAAGTTTCTCGCGGCTGATCCACAGTCGCCTCGCCGCGCTGATGCGAAGCTGAAGCTTGGCATCGCGCAGGTACGGCTGAAACAATATGACCAAGCCCGCGAGACGTTTCGTGCCCTGGTGAAAGAGGGGGGACTGGAGTCCCACGAAGGGTCGGTCTGGCTTGCCCGCACCTATCTTCGGCAAGGGCAGGGTGACAAGTTGTTGGATCTCGCCCGCACGACTCAGACATCTTCGCTCTCTACGGAGCAGAAGGGCCAGATCACCTTGTTCGCTGGGATGTGGTTGGAAGATCAGAGCCGGTTTGACGAGGCAATAATACGGTACCGACAAGTGGCAAAGGTCGGTGAGCCTGCGTCTCAGCGAGCCGAGGCACGGTGGCGCGTGGGCTGGGTCCATTACCGCTTGGCACAGTATCGTGAGGCGGGTGATGAACTGCGTCAACTTGCCGGTCAGCACGACAGCGACTTTGAGCCACAGGCGCTCTATTGGATGGGCCGCGCGGCCGAATTGAGCCAGCAGCCTCATGCTCACGATGTATATCTTCAACTCTGTCAACGATACGTCTATACCTATTATTGCCAGCTGGCTCGCGAACGGAGTGATATCCCGCTGGCGGAGCCCGCTGCATCAGAACCGATGTTGGCGACTGTTCCGGTGAATGGAGGATTGGCTGCGAAGGGTGGGACTACACGCTTGGTGCCTGCCAGGGCCGAAATCGAACAGCAGTCGGCATACCGTCGGGCCATTGAGCTTAAGACGCTGGGGTTGGACTTGGACGCTACGCGTGAGTTAGCAGGGTTGACCGATCGCTATAGCCGAGACCCCGACGCGCTCATGGCGCTTGCAACGATGTTGAGCGAAATGGGCGCCTACCACCATGCGCTTCGACTTGCGAGGGCTAGGTTCCGAGATAAATTGGAGCGAACCGGCGGTATGGTCGATCCGTCGTTGTGGAAGGCGGCCTATCCGACAGGTCTCCTACCCACGATCAAGGGCCAGGGGGCGAGCGGTGTTGATCCCTATCTCGTAGCAGCGATTATTCGAGAGGAGAGTCAATACGATTGGCAGGCCGTATCACGGGTCGGTGCGATCGGCCTAATGCAGGTGATGCCGGGAACTGCCAATAATGTCGCGCAGCGACTCGGACTTCCTGCGGTCGGAAGGGATGACCTGTTCGATCAAGAGACCAATATTCGGATCGGCGTCCACTACGTCGGGCAGTTACTCGAACAATTCTCCGGGAACGTCGCGCTGACCATTGCCTCATACAATGCTGGGCCATTAGCTGTAACAAGCTGGATGGCACAGCACCCTGGGCGAAGTCAGGATGAGTTCGTCGAACTGATCCCGTATCAGGAGACGCGGCAGTATGTGAAACGCGTATTGCGAAGTTACCGAGAATACATACGGCTAGACAAGGCTTCCTGACGGCTATTTCTTGACAAGGGCTAGACAAGTTTCTATATTGAGCCACAACCTGTAGGGGATTTTTAAGGAAGAGAGTGGGGGAATGGCACTCGATCGAATGGATGCCCTTGAAAGTCGTATTAGAGATTTGGTTAAGCTTGTTCAAGAGTTGAAGAAAAAGAATGCAATGGTTGAAGAGGAATTAAGGGCCGTTCGTCAGCGACTTGCGGAGAAGGATGATTCAAATCGACGGTGGGAGCAAGAGCGTGTCGATATCAAGTCTCGTATAGAAAAGGTTCTCGGCGACATCGAGTTGTTGGAGTGTCTTGAAGAACGTAAGGAGGTGGCTCTTGACTAAGACTATTGACGTAGAAATCTATGGCCAACGATATGCGATTCGCGGCGAAGCGGACGAAGCTGATGTCCGGCGCCTCGCGAGCTTTGTAGATGGCCAGATGCGCCATCTTGCGGAAGGGATGAATACGACAACCCCCTCTAAACTCGCCGTACTGACTGCTCTCAATTTGGCCCATCAGTTGTTCGAACTGGAACGAAAGCGTGCTCAAGGGGAGGCGGATGTCGAGAGGCGGATGAAATCGCTTATGGAATCGATCGAGGAGCAGGTTCCGGTCTCGCTCTTTCGCTAGAATCAACTTGCAAAGGGTGGCCCTCTTTGTTATCGTGGCCCATGTGTGTCGGGACGTAGTGGATTCTACCATTGAGATACGAGTAGGTCACGATCGAACCGGTTCAAGAATCCGAGGATATGACTCAGTCACTGCGGAATGGATGTGAGTTTTTGATGCTGGCTAAATTACGTCAGTTAGAATGTGCACAAGGGTTCGTCCACCTCAAGTATAACCTCTTGGAGATGTTGGGCAGGATCATGGAGTTCATGCTGCCGTCAGGGAGCACGATTTCCGGAAACGGCCAATCGCTGGTTCCGGTTCGCACGCTGAATCCCCTCATGCAAATGGGAGCCCGACGTAGATGGACATCGTGGAATCTGTCCTGCACGGGACGTACTCGTTATCTCAATCCAGCAAGGCATCCATCCCCGTGGAGTTCATTCTCGGACTAAGTCTGTAGCCCTCGGTTCTGGCCGTTTTCTTCTATTCCGTATCCTCCACTCCGTTCCCTTCTCATTATAAGACCGTCGAATAACCTTGTATCAAGCGAGGCCGAGAAGCCTGATTCTTCTCGCCTCGAGACTGTAAAGGGGGAGTCCCGATGTCAACCTCAATTATTGCATATCTGTTGACAGGACTTGTAGGAGGACTGCTCGGAATCGGTTTCTTTGAGCTGATTCGCCGCTCATCGGGAGCCACGAAAAAGGCACAGGAAGAGGAGCAGGCTCGCCAGGCTATACAGAATGCTCAGCGGGAGTCGGAGAACATCGTTAAAGAAGCGAAACTGGAAGCGAAAGACCTTCTGTTGCGATCGAAAGAGGAACTTGAGAAGGAACAGAAGGTCAAGATGGCCGAGTTTGCGAATGTCGAAAAGCGTTTGATTCAACGGGATGAGACCATCGAGAAACGTATCAGTGTGATAGACAAGCGGGATAGCGAGGCGCAGAAGCGAGATCAAGACATCACCAAGCGAGAAGAGAAGCTGCTGGCTAAAGAAGCGGCCTGTGCTCGAGTGGAAAAGGAGCATCGTGAAGCATTAGAGCGCGTTGCGGGAATCACGGCCGACGAGGCGAAGAAGCAGCTTATTCAGGAAATGGAAAGCCAGGCGCGGCTCGAAGCTGTTGGGCATGCCAAGCGGACGTTGGAAGAGGCGCGGGAGAATGCGGAGCGGGAAGCACGCGAGATCATTACTAATTCGATTCAACGGGTGGTGCGCGATTACGTTTCTGAATCCACAATTTCTGTCGTGCCTATTCCGAACGACGCGATGAAGGGGCGGATCATCGGGCGGGAAGGGCGCAACATCCGTGCGATCGAAGCTGCGACCGGGATCGATTTGATTATCGACGAGACGCCTGAAGCCGTCATCGTGTCGGGCTTCGACCCGCTACGCCGGGAGATCGCAAAGGTTTCGCTCGAACGGTTAATGCATGACGGGCGTATTCATCCGACGCGGATCGAGGAGATCGTCGAAAAAGTCAAAATTGACATCGATAAGCTTATGTATGACGAGGCTGAAAAAATCATCTTTGAGTTGGGGCTTTCGGATTTTCACCCGGAGTTAATCAAGGTGCTCGGTCGACTCAAGTATCGGACCAGCTATGGACAAAACAATCTCTATCATTCGCGTGAAGCCGCGTACATCTGCGGCATCATGGCTTCGGAGCTCGGTCTCGACGTGAAGTTAGCAAGGCGGGGTGCACTGCTGCACGATATCGGGAAAGCTGTCAGCCACGAAGAGGAAGGCCCGCATGCCATGCTGGGCGCTGAAATTGCCAAGAAGTACGGCGAGAGCGAGAAAATTGTGAATGCCATTGCAGGGCACCACGAACAAGTAGAGCCGATCTGTCCAGAATCGGTGTTGGTCGCTGCGGCTGAAGCGTTGTCTGCGGCTAGGCCTGGGGCTAGGCGGGAGGCCTTGGAGACCTATGTGAAGCGGCTGGAGAAACTAGAGTCGCTGGCTACGACCATCAAAGGGGTGCAGAAGGCCTATGCCATTCAAGCAGGACGAGAAATTCGAGTTATTGTCAGACAGGAAGACATAACCGATGCTGAGTCGTTCCAACTGTCTCGGGATTTGGCGAAGAAGATCGAGCAGGAGCTGACCTATCCCGGTACGATTAGAGTGACCGTGATCCGTGAGAGCCGGTACGTAGAGTACGCCAAGTGAAGGTTCTCTTTATCGGCGATATCTTTGGAGAGCCTGGGCGTCGTGCACTGGCTCGGGCTGTGCCGCGGCTGGTAGCTCAGCGGCAAATCGACATCGTGATCGGGAATGGAGAGAATGCAGCCGGTGGGTTTGGCATCACACCGGAGTTGGCGGAAGAATTATTCGATCTCGGTCTTGCGGTGATTACAACCGGAAACCATGCCTGGGATAAGAAGGAAATTCTCGACTACTTTCCCCGGGAGCCACGACTACTTCGTCCAGCCAATTATCCGAGCGGTGTGCCGGGCAACGGAAGTGTGGTGGTCGAGTCGGCAGGTGGGGAGCAACTTGGCGTTCTCCAGCTTATGGGGCGGGCGTATATGCCGACATTGGATTGTCCGTTCCAGGTGGCCAAGAAAGAATTAGCCGCGCTGAAGAAGCGAACGGTTGCTGTGATTGTTGATATGCATGCGGAGGCAACATCAGAGAAAATGGCGATGGGGCACTATCTGGACGGAGAAGTTGTTGCCGTAGTCGGAACCCATACGCATGTGCAAACGGCCGATGACCAGATTCTTCCGAAGGGGACCGCATATCTGACGGATATTGGGATGACTGGCCCGCTCCATTCCGTCATCGGGGTGAAGAAAGAGTTGGCGATTGAAAAGTTTCTGACTGGGATGCCACGGCGCTTTGAAGTGGCGTCGGGTCCCTCCGTCTTTTGCGCCGTGCTGCTCGAACTTGATGCGCGTCTTGGCAAGGCGTTGTCGATCGAACGAATTCGCATCATCGATTAAAGGAGACTCACCACGAGCCTTCCCGGTTTTCCCGACCTCTTCTCTCCAGTCGTCCCTCCGAAACGAATGTTCACTGTTTCGGAGTTAACGGGGTTGCTTCGCACCTCAATCGAAGAACAATTCTCCGATATTTACTTAGAGGGAGAACTCTCCAATCTCCGCATTCCCGGATCGGGACACATCTATTGCACGCTCAAGGACAAGACAAGTCAAATTCGGGCGGTGCTGTTCCGCTCAGCAGCAGTACGATTGCGCTTCGCCTTGCAAGAGGGGATGCAGGTGATCGTGCGAGGGAGGCTTACGGTCTACGAGCCGCGGGGAGAATATCAGATTGTGCTCGATACGGTGGAGCCGAAAGGAATCGGCGCGTTACAGCTTGCATTTGAGCAATTAAAGGAGCGATTGGCGGCGGAGGGATTGTTTGATCAGGACAGAAAGAAATCGATTCCGGCATTTCCTCGGACGGTGGGTGTGGTGACGTCACTGACCGGCGCTGCCATTCGCGATATCTTGGCAGTTCTTCGGCGACGCTGGCCGACAATTCATATTCTAATTGCCCCGGTTCAAGTCCAGGGGGGGAGTGCCGGGCGTCAAATCGCTGAGGCGCTGGCTGATTTGAATGACTGGGGTTCGGTGGATGTCATCATTGTCGGGCGAGGTGGAGGATCGTTGGAGGATCTTTGGAGCTTCAACGAAGAGATCGTGGTGCGTGCTATTGCCGCATCCCATGTCCCGGTGGTGTCGGCGGTTGGCCATGAAATTGATGTGACGCTTGCTGATTTCGTCGCAGATCTCCGGGCTCCGACGCCGTCAGCAGCAGCGGAGGCTGTGGTTCCGGTGTTGGCCGAGGTTGTAGAACGGTTGCGTGAGCTGACGGTCCGTACAGGGCAGGTGATGCTCAGGCATTGTGCCTTCGAACGACAGCGGCTCGATGCCGGCATTCGAGGGGTGACGGATGTACGCTTCCGCCTCCAGCAAGCGGCACAACAGACGGACGACATGGTCGATCGATTGCGCGAAACGGTCCAACAACTTCTTACGTCCGGGCGTGAACGGGTTCACGAGGCGCGCCGCGATCTATCCGGTCTCAACCCCATGCTCGCGATCAAGCAAGGCCTGGCGACAGTCCCGCAATTTTCTAAGCGCCTTGAAGGGCAGATGGGAGTCATGTTGGCGCAGCATCGTCACCGGATCCATGCGACGCTGGCGCAGCTCAATACTCTGAGTCCCTTGGCGGTTCTTGGACGTGGCTACAGTATTCTTCAAACGTTACCAGCCGGTCAGATTCTCCATCGAACGAACGACGTGGAAGTCGGACAGGAGCTGGAAGCTCAATTGGCAAGCGGGCGACTGAATTGCACTGTCACGCAGGTGTTTAATGATTCCTCAGTTTAAAATCGTTGTGTGGTTGAGTATAATGGGCTTTCATTCCCGTAAGAAACGAGGCGTGTTGTGGCAGTAGTGAAATTTGAACAGGCAATGGCCCGGCTAGAAGCCATCGTTGGTGAGTTGGAAAAAAGCGATCTCCCTCTAGACGAATCGCTTAGGATATTCGAGGAGGGGATTCGCCTGTCTAAGAATTGTCTCAAGATTTTAGAAGAAGCCGAACATAAAGTAGAAGTGCTCGTGCAAGATAAGAACGGCAAGAAACGAATTCACGCCTACTCCTCAGACGACAAAGCTGACGAATCGTCCTCCTAGGCCCCCAGTGGTGGCCTCTATTTCTGTCCATGCCGTGATGAGCGGTTTTCTAGTCGATATGGCCTCTCCTTCTCGTATTCACAAAGAACGGTTAGATCGTGTGCTTATGGTTTTGGGCTTGGTGCCGAGTCGGGAAGCTGCGGCCAGAACGGTTTTGGCTGGTGGAGTATTGGTTGATGGGATCATGGTGGATAAGCCCGCAAAGTTGGTGCCGCTGGATGCGCGGATCGAGATCGTCCAGCCAGCCTTGTTTGTCAGCCGATCGGGCGACAAATTGGCTGCGGCACTTGATGTCTTTCATATTGACCCGAAAGGGGCAATTGGCTTGGACGTCGGGTGTTCGACCGGCGGATTCACCGACTGTTTATTACAGCGGGGAGCTACCCGCATTTATGCCATCGACGTGGGGTATGGACAATTTGAATGGAGGCTCCGTAAAGATTCGCGTGTTGTCTTGCTCGAACGGACCAACATTCGGTATGTTGACCGTACAACGGTTCCAGAGCCGATCGACCTGGCGGTGATCGATGTGTCTTTTATTTCTTTGACGCTGGTACTACCCGCGATCATCCAACTACTCAATAGCTCCGCATTGGTCGTGGTGTTAGTGAAGCCACAGTTTGAAGTCGGTAAGGGGCAGGTGGGGAGAGGGGGAATCGTGCGAGATGATGCGCAACGTGAGGCGGTGACTGAGAAGGTCATTGCCTGTGCCGCTCAGTTGGGGCTTCAGCTGAAAGGCGTGCTCGACTCTCCAGTCGTAGGGCGAAAAGGGAATCGGGAGATTCTTGTTGGTTTTGCACGCGCTAGACCAAGTTGATTTGATAGGAATTGGGTAGATGATGTCACAGATTCATATGCGATGGGGGCATGCATGAAGGTACTCGTGACCGGAGGCGCCGGTTTTATCGGGTCTCATTTGGTCGATCGTCTTGTCCAGGAAGGACACGAGGTTGTTGTTGTGGACAATCTGTCCACGGGGAAGCGGCGAAACCTCAATCGCGCCGCTCGTTTTTGCAAGCTAGATATTCAGAGTTGGCGGCTTGAACGGGTGTTTCGTAACGAACGGCCTAATATTGTCATGCATCTTGCTGCACAGATGGACGTCAGGAAATCTGTGGATGATCCAATTTTTGATGCTCAGGTGAATGTCCTTGGTATGTTGAATGTGCTGCAGCAAGCGGTCAGGCATGGTGTGCGTAAGGTGGTCTTCTCTTCTTCCGGTGGGGCCATCTACGGCGAGCAGGAGATCTACCCTGCCCCAGAGTCTCATGTCATGCGGCCTCTATCGCCTTATGGCATCAGCAAGCTATGCGGGGAGCAGTATCTATCTTACTATCAACGGGTCAGCGGACTTCAAATGGTGAACTTGCGTTATGCCAATGTGTATGGCCCACGTCAAGATCCGGATGGAGAGGCCGGCGTGGTCGCGATCTTTATTCAGAAGCTGTTGAATAACGAGCAAGCGATCGTCAATGGGAATGGGCGGCAAACGCGAGACTTCATCTATGTCGAAGACGTTGTTGAGGCAAATCTTGCGGTGATGGGACAGGAAACGCAAGGGACGTATAATGTTGGAACGGGGGAAGAAACCTCAATCAACGATTTGCTCAGGATTTTGATCTCTCATACAAATTCGACATGCAAGGAAGTTCATGGGCCAGCCAAAAGTGGCGAACAGGTTCGGAGCGTGATTGATTCTGGCAAGCTCCGTCAAGAATTGTCCTGGGAACCAAGAACCGAACTCAGTGAGGGGCTCAAACGCACCGTCGATTATTTCCGCGAGCGCATGGGTTAGAATCGACTGTGTTGTTCGGATAGAAGGAAGAGTATGTGTTCGCGGGCGTTGGTGGGGCTGGTCAATATCGAGGGACGGTTCCATCTACCTGGGTTGACCATGCGTCGATCCCTCCCACTAAGTTCTTTACTTTCTGGAATCCCTGTTGAAGCAGGAAGTTCGTTGCATCGGCGCTTCTCATGCCATGGTGGCAGATGGCAATGATCTCGGATTCGCGGTTTAATTGAGCGAGCGATTGAGGAAGTGTTCCGAGGGGAATTAGGATTGAGCCATCAACCTTTGCAAGGGAATATTCCCATTCCTCCCTCACATCAACCAGGACTAACTTGTCTCCGTTATCAAGGCTTTTCTTAAGTTCTTTTGGGGAAATGGCGAAGTCCATTGAGAGACCTCCTTATTTAATCTCACCATAATATGTGAGGGGTGAAAAGCTTGTCAATGAGCCTGAGTCAATCAGGCCGACAGCCCATTCAGTCTGGCCTTATCTGAGATAGACGCAAGTAACTAGTGGGGCGGTACCTTTTCTCTTGAGAAAGAGAGTGAGGGAATGTACATTCTCGTTGATATTTCGCCTTTATGTGGTAATACCAACTCAGCTTCAAGTATAGGGGGGAGCTGGCAAACAGTACGATTGAACTCGAAATCATAAGATATTGATAAATTGCAATAATCACTTCATTTTTCCGTGTTAGGCCCAGGAATTGCTTTATTATTCTATCGAGAGAGAATGGCGAGGGGCATCGTAGGGCCTAAAAGGTTGTCTTACAGTGGTTGCGCCCCTTATGAAGAAGTCACCAGCACAAATTCTTGTGGTCTTGGTTGCGGTGAGCAATCAGAAAGAAGCGGTCAGGATCGGCGAAGGAATGGTGAATGCCCGCCTGGCTGCCTGCGCGAATATCATTGCAGGGATTCAGTCGATTTATCATTGGAAGGGAAGGGTCGTCAAAGCCAAAGAAGTTCTTCTGATATTGAAATCTACAAGGCCGCGATACCGTGCACTTGAGAGGGCGATCAAGTCGATGCATGCGTATGAGACTCCTGAGATCATCGCATTGCCGGTTAAAGATGGTTCTGGACAATATATTGGGTGGGTATGCAATGAGACCCACAGCTAATAGATAGTGGTGGGTCATTACCAAAGTTAGGGTGTAGATAGCAAGTTAACTTGTCCGGTGTAGGTAGCTCATGATCTGTCCGGTTCTTCCTCTCGAGTTTTTCAGCCGCGCGCCGAAATTGTGGCGCACACCGTGGCCCTAGGATCAACGATCGGACG
>Ga0194035_1000643_pt1 | contig 19581 bp, 21 predicted proteins | sample JunL2320m_MetaG_FD_148680 | JGI IMG/M metagenome (GOLD analysis project Ga0194035, IMG submission 148680) | Anoxic zone freshwater microbial communities from boreal shield lake in IISD Experimental Lakes Area, Ontario, Canada - Jun2016-L239-20m | ecosystem: Environmental > Aquatic > Freshwater >...
ATGATCAAAGGCTCCATCAATAATGTATGTCACAGTTTCGAAACCGCGGTGTGGATGCCATGGAGTGCCCTTGGGTTCACCCGGCGCGTACTCCACCTCGCCCATCTGATCCATCATGATGAACGGATCTGCATCTTCAAGTGCAATACCGGCAAACGCGCGACGCACCGGGAAACCTTCGCCTTCAAAACCTTGCGGGGCAGTAGTAATACTTCGAAGCGGACGCGATACGGAAGTAAGCGGATTGACCGTGCCCACACGTGGGAGCACGGTCAAATCTGCAACAGTAATCGCTGGCAATTAAAACACCTTCAGTGCGCTCACTACTTTGGTGAGTGAATCTTTTGCATCACCAAAGAGCAGAGTCGTTCGAGGATCGTAGAGAAGTTCGTTCTCGATGCCAGCAAAACCTGGACGCATGGAACGCTTGAGGAAGATGACATTCGTCGCTTGATCAACATCAAGGATGGGCATGCCATAGATGGGGCAACCAGGCGTGGTCTTCGCTGCCGGGTTCACCACATCATTGGCGCCCACCACGAGGGCGACATCGGTCTGTGAGAAAGTCGGGTTTACTTCTTCCATCTCCTTGAGTTGCTCGTAAGGCACGTTGGCCTCAGCAAGGAGAACGTTCATATGCCCTGGCATTCTTCCCGCAACTGGGTGAATCCCGTAGGCAACTTCCACGCCCTTAGCGGTGAGCAAGTCTGCCAGCTCCCGCACCGTGTGCTGCGCTTGGGCGACGGCCAGGCCAAAGCCCGGGACGATGACTACGCGGCGAGCGTAGGCGAGCAGGATGGCGACATCGTCGGGGGAGCCAGACTTCACTGGGCGCGCATCAGCAGCACTGAGGGCCGCCTGAGGCGTTGCAGTGAAGGCTCCAAAGAGGATGCCGAGAATGGAACGGCCCATCGCAGATGCCATGAGGCGAGTGAGGATGGTGCCACTCGCGCCGACCAATGTTCCAGCGACCAAGAGAAGGGTGGAGTCGAGGACGTAGCCAGTAGCCGCCACCGTGAGACCGGTGAAGGCATTGAGGAGCGAGATCACGATCGGCACGTCTGCGCCACCGACGGGAAGCACGAAGAGGATGCCGAAGGCGAGAGAGAGAACCGTGAGAACTAAGAGAGAAGTTGAACCCTTGTCCACCCCCACCCAACCAGCCGCTCCGAGTACTGCAAGTAAGACGAGCGCAATTACTGCGCGACCACCAGGGAAGACCACTGGACGTGTCGTCATGAGTTCTTGGAGCTTCAAGAAGGTGAGTATTGAACCAGTGAATGAGATACAACCGACGAGAACTGTGAAAACTGTTGCGCCTACCGCACCGCCTGATGCTTTATCTCCGAGGTATAAGTATTCGACGATGGCTACGAGGGCAGCAGCGCCACCACCGACACCGTTGAAGAGTGCAACAAGTTGTGGCATCGCGGTCATTTGAACTTTACGAGCGGCTGGTACGCCGACGATGACACCCACGAGAATGGCGATCAGGATGAGTGGAAGATTCTTTAGTCCACCTTCTGCGGGATCGTTATAGAAGAAGACAACGACTGTGGCAATCGTGGCGCCAATAGCACCAATGATATTTCCGCGACGGGCGCCCTTAGGCGAGGAGAGACCTTTGAGGGCGAGAATGAAGCAGACGGCGGCAACGAGGCCAATCAAGGAATAAAGATTGTTATTCATTACTTTGCCTCCTTCGCCGTTGGCTTCTTTTTACCCTTGAACATTTCCAACATTCGATCGGTGACCACAAAGCCGCCGACCATGTTGATGGTGGCTAGTACGACAGCGATGATTGAAAGCGTCAGTGAAAGTGCGGAGTCGCTATGACCCGCGACGATGATCGCGCCTACCAGAATGACGCCGTGAATCGCATTGGCACCACTCATTAATGGTGTGTGCAATGTGGTGGAAACTTTGGAGACCACTTCAAATCCAACGAAGACTGCTAGGACGAAGATCGAGAGGAGTGCGATGACGCTCATGCTTGGCCTCCTGGAGCCGGTGGCTTAGGTAATCGTTGGGTTCCGTTATGTGTTACCGCTGATGCGTCAACAATTTCGTCTTCAAAGTCAGGCGCGACTACACCTTCCTTTGTCATGAGGAGTAGGAGGTTGACGATGTTTCGAGAGAGGAGTTGGCTGGCGTGATAAGGGAGTTGGCTGGGAACATCTTTGCCACCCCAGATTGTCACACCGGCGGGTGTCTTAATGGTCTCTCCGGCCACCGATCCTTCGACGTTGCCGCCGCTCTCAGAGGCGAGATCGACGATAACTGACCCTTCCTTCATGCCGATCATCATCTCTTTGGTAATAAGTCGAGGAGCCGTACGACCGGGAACAGCAGCAGTCGTGATCACTACATCAGCAGCTGCAATATGCGGTGCGAGAAGATCGCGTTGACGTTGCGCACGGGCTTCATCCATCTCGCGGGCATAACCGCCGGCACCTTCAAGCGCTTCCAATTCCAATTCGATGAAAGTAGCGCCCATCGAGCGCACTTCATCTGCAGAAGAGGCGCGCACGTCGTAAGCCGAAACTACGCCACCAAGCCTGCGAGCGGTCGCGATGGCTTGCAAACCGGCGACACCGGCACCAAGTACGAGCACTTGAGCAGGAGTGACGGTACCCGCAGCGGTCATGAGGAGCGGAAAGAAACGTGGAGAGAGTTCTGCGCCGATGAGTGCGCACCGATATCCAGCGCAGAGGGCTTGAGATGTCAACGCGTCCATTGATTGCGCGCGAGAGATACGGGGGATCGCTTCAAGAGAGAAGGAAGTCGCCTTAGCAGCGACCGATGCCGCGATGCTTTCGGCTGCCGAATGAATGGGTAAGAAAGAAATAGTGATGGTGCCTGGTCGCAGCTGACCGAATTGTTCGTTTGTTATCGGTACGACGCTGGCTACTACATCGCCCTCGGCGAACGCTGCCGTAGGGGAGATCGTGGCACCGGCAGTGCGGTAGAGCTCATCGCCGAAACCTGCAGACGCGCCTGCGCCACTTTCGATGGTGACATCTAATCCGTTTTGCTTCAGTCGACCGATAACATCTGGGGTGATGGCGACCCGGCGCTCGCCCGTGCGGGACTCTTTTGGTACAAAAATTCTCATGGTCAGACGCTACTTCCAAATAGGCATTTGAGGAGTCAGTCTAGAGGTGATCTGCGCCCTACGCAGAGCGAATTTTAGGCGAATAAAGAGATTATGAGGTGATGTCTTTCCGGGCAAACTTGGCGGTCGCGGCTCCGATACAGAGCGCGAAGGCGATGAGCGAGTAGGACGCCCCGCGCACCATAGCGCTCCAGTCGATCTCGGTGGCCAAAGCATCAAGCCAGGCATAGGCGTAGTGGGTAGGAAGCCAATTGCGCAGCGACCCGAGTGCCCCAATAGCGTTAAGAATATTACTGATGATGACTATGCCTACTGCAGCCCCCACTGCGCCGAGGGGAGCATCGGTCGTCACGCTCATGAGAAAAGCAAGACCGGCACAGAAGAGTAACGAGAGCGCCAGAAATGCGGTCATGATCGCGATGCGCTGGATTCCCACGCCTTGCGAAAATGTGGCACCGAGTGGAGTTTGCAGGCCACCAAAGCCAAAAGTAATTCCGCCGATGATGTAAGAAGCAATAGGTAATAAAAGAACGGCGCCACCAGAAAGCGTGAGACCCACGAGTAGTTTCTGGCGAAGTAAACGCGCTCGCGGAACTGGCGAGGCGAGTAAGTAACGAAGTGTGGACCAGGATGCTTCACTGGCTACCGTATCTCCACAGAAAATTGCGACGACGGTAATCAACACGAATCCGGTTGCAAAATAAAACATTGTTGCGGTGAAGTTTGCTGCGCTATGAGTCGCTAGACCGATCAGATCGAGCCCGCCGCCACCGAATCCATCTCTACCACCGTCGCTCGACGGACCGAATTTCACAGCTCCCGCCACAATTAGTGGTAGTGCCACGATAAAGAGGTAGGCGATCAACGTGCGCTTGCGCCTGACTTGACGAATAAGTTCCACCCGGAAGGGAAGCGTGTGAGCTGCTTGATAACTCATTAGATTCCAATCTCCGTATCTTCGCCGACTAGATCCATAAAGATCTCTTCAAGGTGCTGCGCGCGTTTGCCATTTCGATTGAGAATCTCATCGATGGTTCCTGATGCAATTAATAGACCTCGGTGCATTACAACTACGTGAGAGCAAGTCTGTTCGACTTCGGAGAGTAAGTGTGATGAAACAATGACGGTACGGCCACTCTCCGCATAATTTTTAAGGATAGAACGCATCGCCTTTATTTGTGTGGGATCAAGTCCATTGGTGGGCTCATCGAGCACGAGCAACTCTGGTTTACCAAGCATTGCTTGTGCGATTGCTAGCCGTTGGCGCATTCCTTGGCTATATGTACGCACCTTTTTATTGACAGCGGTGCCTAAGCCGGATATTTCAAGCGCATCAGCGATTTCTGGGTCGTCGTTTCGGCCAGTCGAACGCCAGTAGAGGTCGAGGTTTTCGCTTCCAGTGAGATGGGGAAGAAATCCAGGCCCTTCAATAAAACTTCCGAGCCCGGAAAGGGCGCGCGATCCGGGGAAGACCGGTACTCCAGAAATCTCGATCTCACCCGACGTCGGGAAGATTAATCCCATCAACATGCGCAGGGTGGTCGTCTTTCCTGCACCGTTTGGTCCCAGTAGACCGACTACCTGTCCACGTTCTACCGTGAATGAGAGATCAGTGACTGCTTTGTATCCGTCGTCGTACTGCTTATTGAGAGTTCGTACGGAGACTAAGGGCGCATCGCGTTGGGGCTCTTTAATTGCAGGGTGGCGAGGGCGCCTGATGAATGCCCAGAGAAGTGCAAGGCCGAAAGCTCCCATAGCAATCAACGGCCACAGGTATAGCGGAGTATTACTTGGAGCATTTTTTAGCGTCATGGTTGAAACAAAGAGCGGTGATAGTGGGGTGATCGAGTAAACCCGACCATCTTGTGGCATTGCGTATCCGAGATCTGTGGTGGAAACGGCAAGTGCAATGCGATCTCCCGGCGTTGCATTCGCGACTATTGCCGGCAGCGTTACATCTATTTCAATACCGTTGGCGGGAATGCCTAGTAGTCGCACGGGCGCAACAAGGCCATTCGGTTGAGTGGTGCGCCCGCTCTCACTCTTTACGACCATGGAGAAGAAGAGCGTCGCATCTCCCGTTGTACTGGCCACGCGCACTTTTACGTTCGAAGCACCAATGATGGGGAGTTGACTGGTGAGCGGCGCGGATTCGAAGAACGCGCTCTGGCCAGGGAGAAAGGCGCCTACTCCGCCCGCCACACTTAATGCGCTGCCAAGTCCAGGGAGGGCTGACACAGCTGATGGCGCGGCACCGGCGGGTGCGAGGAGAACCTTGCTTTTGCTAGTAATGGTAAGAGCTAGAGAAGTGGTGGCAAGGGGGAGCGAGGTACCTATTTGTACTCGTGCTTCAGGCGCAGAATCTTGCGCGGAAATTGCGGCGGCGCTCTGAGTTAATTGAAAAGTGGGAAATGTGTGTGCTTTCTTGGCGAGGTAAATATCAAACCAATTCGCCACCTGTCCTTGCAGACGCTTGCTTTCATCTTGCCCGCCGTCGTGCCCGCCGCTATGCCAAATCATTGCAAGTGGTGTTGAAGGGTGTGCATCACGGATGGACTTCGCAGTGCGTACGCTCTCGGTGAGGGGAAAGAGCGAATCGGCTTCGCCTTGCATGAGCAGAGTAGGTGCCACGATGCTCTGGGCATAGGTGGATGGTGACACCTCTTTCATGAGAATACTGATTGCGGGGCTCGGCGCGTTTTGGGCAACGCTCATTTGATACGCAGCGCACCATTCGGGGGCGAATCGACCGCAGAGAAGTGTCTTCGGGGTAGGCGCTGTTGAAGTACCCCTCATACCTAACGATCCAATGGAAAAGAATGTTCCAGTCCAGACGCGTTTGAAGGGACCAGGTTCAGCGATGCCTCGTGCACTTTGTGGAAAGAGCGCGCCTTCAAGGTTATTCCAGGTGATATCCGCGGCAATCGCATCAATGCGCTGATCTTGCGCTCCTGCAAGTAATGAGATGGCGCCACCATACGATCCGCCAGTGATGCCTACTCGGGGGTCATTCTTCTTATCCTGAATGACTTCTTTCCGGTTACTTAGATAGTCGATGAGTTTCGCGACATCAACCACTTCACGATCTGGTGAGTTCATGGAAATTGATCCAGTGGAATTCCCAAACCCGCGAGCGCTCCATGCCAAGACTACAAATCCACGTGCCTGCAATACCTTTGCTTCCTCGGTTACGGAATCTTTGCTGCCCCCAAATCCGTGCGCCAGTAGAACTGCGGGCGCTGGAGTTTGAGTAGGAAGAAAAATCTCACCATCTATTTTGATCGGGGTCGTATCACTCGCCGAGGTAGGGCCGCCGGATATGGTGATTGAACTTGTTGATGTCGTGGCGTGTGCAAGCGTTCCACCAAACGGTGCGACGGCCAGGATGAGCGCGGTAAGCAGGGTTAAACGTGTGCTCATGGAGATTACGCTAGCCGCCCCTTGATGTCTCCGCGAATTAAGTGAAAGAGGGCAGATTGAATGGTGGTTCGGCGATGGTAGGCCTCGCGCCATACAACTGATCTTGGACCGTCAATCACGCTAGCGCTCACCTCTTCTCCTCGATGCGCTGGAAGACAATGCATGAAAATGCCATCAGATGATGCGCTTGCCATCAGTGCATCAGTGACGGCGAATTCGCCAAGAGCGATAATTTTTTCAGCACGATCTGCCTCGGAGTCTCCCATCGACATCCATACGTCGGTGTAGATAACACTGGCATCTGCGCAGGCACTCTTTACATCGTGGGTGACTTCGATAGTTCCGCCTGTTGATCGAGCCAATTCTTGAGCGTGGGAAACAACCCCTTCATTAGGAGCCCACTTACCCGATGGAGTAGCTACAACTACGTGCGCTCCGAGTACAGCACCCATTTCTAACCACGTATGTGCCATGTTATTTCCATCGCCGACGTACGTGAATTTACGATTACCTAACTCTCGACCAAAGCTCTCACGAATGGTGAGCCAATCAGCGAGCGCCTGTGTCGGATGATCGTCGTCAGTGAGTGCATTTATGACAGGTATAGACGCATGCTCGGCAAGTTCTTCAACATCGCTTTGGGCAAAAGTGCGAATGATCATCGCTTTCGCATAGCCACTGATGATGCGCGCGGTATCGGCAATCGTTTCACCACGACCCAGCTGTAGTTCATCAGCGCGCACGAATATTGGTGTGCCACCAAGATGTGCCACTGCGGTCTCGGATGCAAGCCGTGTACGAGTGGAGGGTTTGGTCATATGAATCACGACCGTCTCGCCAGCGATGAAGGAGCGCTCTGCGAGAGGAGTCTTGGTGAAGCGGGTCGCGGTTTCTAGGAGTAAATCCACGTCTTCGCGCAATAATTGATTGGTACGAATGAGATCCTTCATTTCCCCTCCTCGCCTTCACGGGTATGCACATATCGGTAAAGGTCAAGGGTACGACCCCTTCTGGGCTATCCGTAAATCGCATAAATGCGCCCCACCTGGATACTCTTTAGGCATGGCTTGGTTTAAGCGTGATGAAGGCACCCTCCTTGAGCAGGTCCCTGAACTCTCCCATGGGGATGGCGACCATGAGCGTTTCTCCCATTACGTGCGAAAAGAGAAAATTCTGGAATCTGCCCTCAATGGCGATCCAGTGAAGGCGCTCTGCGGGAAGATCTGGGTGCCTACTCGCGACCCCGAGAAGTTTCCGGTCTGCCCCACGTGCAAAGAGATCCACGCGAACATGAAGCCGGGGCCGAAAGAGCCCAGTCAATAAATAAAGAGCCCAATCAAAATTAGTGGCAATAATTAGTGGGTAATTACTTCGCCGGCTTGCTCAACACGTCGTATGCGAAGGCTGCGAGCGTAGCGCCCGCCAGAGGGCCAGCAATCCATATCCAAGCGTTGCCCCAATTGCCAGACGCGAGCGCCGGCCCGAACCAACGAGCCGGATTCATCGCCGCGTTAGTGAGTGGTCCGGCCCAGAGGATGTTGAGCGCAACGGTGAAACCGATCGCGAGGTGGGCGCTGTCGCCGAAGAGCGTGCGTTTATCTATCGCTATCCAAAAGATGACCGTAACCAGCAAAAAAGTCACCATGAGTTCGATGAGAAAGCCCTTGCCCGCGGAGACTCCTACAGCAAGTTCTGGAGTGCCAAGACGCGCGGCCGAATCCACCGAACTTGGGTGGATAACTTTTAAAATAAACGCTGCTACACCGGCACCGGCCAGTTGAGCAACGATGTAGGAAATGAAATCTGTGAAGTTCATGCGGCGAGTGATGAACATTGCGAAGGAGACGGCAGGATTAAAGTGCGCGCCTGAGATCGCCGCGAAGGCACCGATCAGGACTGCGATGGCCAGACCGGAAGCCAGGGCTGCGACAAGAAGATCTGCTTTGCCCGTCAGGATCGAGCCCACGCCAAAGATGATCAATGTGAAGGTACCCAGGAACTCGACGTACATTTTTTTTGCCATCAGGGGATGAGGATGACAGAAAACTCTCACAGTGCGCTGCTATGAAACGCAGGGAAAGGGAAAGATCAACCGGTAACCTCGCCTGATATGAGCAGGAGAGCGTGGAAAGCGGGCAGTGTCGTTGCGACGATGCTCTGCTCTATGTTAATCGTGGGTGGCCGGCCGCTGCCTGCTCAGGCCGCTAATGATGATCCCCCTCGAAAGATTGTTACTGGCTGGATGCCTTATTGGAATACCAAAGGTGGGATGGCCACCATTATGGCTAATCCAGATCTCTTCCCAGAGGTGATGCCCTTTTGGTTTTCGGTGAAGAGTCAAACGAATGTCTTGGATCAATACGACCCAGCAAATGCTGCACCGATGGCAGATCAAGTGAAGGCATTGCAAGCGGCCGGCATTAAAGTAGTTCCCACACTGACTGATGGCTCAGGAAAATTGTCGATGCAAAAGATTTTGAGTGATGCCACCAAACGTGCGCAGCTGGTGAAGACCTTGGCGGACCTTGCAGTCAAAAATGGATTCGATGGCCTGGACTTAGATTGGGAAGGCTTTGCTTTCACAGATGGCACGGCATCTTGGGCGGTGACTTCGCCACTCTGGACCACATTTGTAAAAGAACTTGCCATCAAGCTGCATGCGCAGGGGCACATTCTTTCGGTGACTACCCCCGAAGTTCGTGACCCAGCGTCTGGGAAAAAGGGCTACTGGGTTTATAACTGGCCTGAAATCGGGCCGGTAATTGATCGCCTCCGCATCATGACGTATGACTACTCGGTGGCTAATCCAGGACCGATCGGCCCGCTTTCGTGGGTTGATCAAATTACCAAGTACGCGGCTACGCTCATGGCGCCGTCCAAGATTTGGGTCGGCGTACCTACTTATGGGCGAGATTGGGTTATCGCGGTAGATGGAACATGTCCTGATGGCGTGGATCTCAAGGCTCCCAAAGGTGCAACTGCTGGTACAAAAGCAGTTGTTAATTCCAAAGATGCTGCGGCGCTTGCCGCTAGTTATCAAGCCACACCAGTATGGACTGAGTCTTATGGCGAGTACTCCTTCAATTACACCAAGGTCTATGCGCCTGCAGATGGAGCGGTGGAAAAAACTTGCGTCGTTACCCGGACCGTGTGGTATCAAGATGCTCGCTCGGTGGCCGCACGTGCTGCTCTCGTGGCGAAATATAAAATTGGGGGAGTGGCCTTTTGGAGTTTGGGAATCGAAGATCCACTCACTTGGCCTTCCGTTCGACTATATGCAAAGACGATTGCCCCTGATGTTGTTCTAGGAAGCATTGATGCACCGTCAACTCCGGTTGATTTTGCGACGCCGGTCACCCTTACAGCAACTTTCAAAGTTTCTGATTCGCGCCCGGTTGTTGGTGCGCCCATTTCATTTCAGATTATGCGAAATAGCGATACTGATTGGCGCGAAATTGCTACTGCAACAACTTCAGTGACTGGTGTAGCTCAAATCAAATTGGTGGCTTCGCAATATGTGCAAGTGCGAGCGGTGGCGCCAGGAACTTGGGAGCGGCTGACCGGAACTTCGACGGCCAAGAACATCGCGGTGCAGCGACTTGTTGGTTCCCTTGGAGTGAACGCACCACGCCTGGGGTCCAAGGTAGTTGTGAAAGCCCAGCTCTTACCTGCAGAGGGCGTTGATGTCGTCCTAGAAGAGTGGAGAGAAGGAACTTGGGTCGGAGTCTCATCAGGGGCCAGTGGAAATGATGGCGCTATTTTGCTTACGGCCACTGTGCGTCAAGCCGGATTCCACACATATCGCGTAAGCGCGCGCTCAGATAGCCACTTCGAAACTGTTTCAAGCCAAACAATTTCCACAATCGTTAGATAATAATTCCATGGGTAGCACTTCCACGATTGTGGCCGAGCCAGAGGTTGACCTTAAGAATTCTCTTGCGCGGCCATGGAACATTATTGTCTGGAACGATCCGATCAATCTCATGACCTATGTAACGCGAATATTTATGATGGTATTCGGATACTCAAAAGAAAAATCTGAACGTCTCATGATGGAAGTGCATCACGATGGTAAATCACTGGTAGCAAGCGGCGCCCGGGAAGCGATGGAGCAGGCCGTGACGCAATTGCATGAGTATGGATTGTGGGCCACCTTGGAGCAGGCATCGTGAAGGTGTCCAAGACCCGTGGTGGTATCAACCTCGAACTGCTCGAAGGAGAACGCGACGTACTGTTGCAATTAATTGATGACTTCCGTGAGTTTGTCATGAGCGAAGATATATCTGATCCCGCGGTTGCCCGGCTCTTCCCCGATGCCTACGAAGGCAACGAGGAGAGTGCTGAATTTCGAAAGTATTCAGAACCGGCGCTGAGGGAAAAGAAAGATCGCGATAGCGCCTACATTCGTTCCTGCCTCGAAGTAGCTGGCGTCATTAACATTAAAGAGATCGAATTAGATTCATGGCTCCGTGGAATTAATGACTTACGACTCACGTTGGGCACTCGATTGGAGGTCACGGGTGATGAATTCGGCGGAGAAATCCCGGAAGATGACCCGCGTTCTTTTCTCTACTCGCTTTACGGTTGGCTCGGTTGGCTTCAGGGATCATTGCTCGAGGTAGAGTTCTAGAGTGCTTTCGATCACACAAGAATTTGTTGACGCTATCTACGCGCATGCTCGCGCAGATCACCCCGATGAGGCGTGCGGCGTAATCGTAGGACCGGCAAGCACGGGAATCCCTACGCGCCACCTACCGATGCGAAATGCGGCAATGTCACCCACTTTTTATGAATTTGACGCCATGGAGATGCTCAAGCTCTATCGCGACCTGGACGATCACGATGAGGTGCTAGTTGTGATCTATCACTCGCACACATCTACGCAGGCCCACCCATCTCGAACAGATATCGCTTATGCCTCTGAACCAGATGCGCATTACGTGCTGGTATCTACCCGCGAAGAACTCGCAGGAGCGAATGAGTTCCGCTCCTTTCGTATCGTTGACGGGGTGGCGACCGAGGAGCCCGTTCAAATTCGCTAATCAGAGCGCACCCTTTAGGCTATGCCTGTGAGTACTCCAGAGATTGATATCCGTATCCCCACCATCCTTCGTCCGTACACCGGTGGCGAGAAGAGCGTGCAAGCCTCTGGCTCTACTCTTGCAGAGCTGGTATCCGATCTAGATCGCCGTTTCCCAGGAATGGGCGAGCGTCTCTTAGAAGATGGAAAACTTCGCCGTTTCATTAACGTCTATCTCAACGATGAGGATGTGCGCTTCATCGGAAGTCTCGATGCACTTATTTCAAGTGGAGATAATCTCACGATACTTCCTGCGGTTGCCGGCGGGTCCTGATTCGCCCATGCGTTTTAATTCTCTTGAAGATTCCTTTGGCCACACCCCGTTAATTGGGTTGCCGAGCTTATCTCCCGCGCCCAATGTGCGCCTCTGGATCAAAATGGAAGATCGCAATCCGACAGGGTCGATCAAAGATCGTGCAGCACTCTGGATGATCAACGCCGCAGAGCGAGATGGGCTCCTCAAGCCCGGAGCCACCATCCTTGAGCCCACAAGTGGCAATACCGGAATTTCATTAGCCATGATCGCTAAGCAACGTGGTTACAAAATGATTTGCGTGATGCCCGAGAACACCAGTGTTGAGAGGTCACAACTCTTGCGCATGTGGGGTGCAGAAATTATCTACTCCGATGCCGCTGGTGGCTCTAATGAAGCAGTGCGCCATGCTAAGGAAATTTCGACAGCCAATCCCGAGTGGGTCATGCTCTATCAATATGGGAATGCCGCAAATGCGCTTGCTCATTATGAGAGCACCGGCCCAGAAATTCTTGAAGACCTTCCGACAGTTACACACTTTGTGGCTGGCTTAGGAACTACTGGAACTTTGATGGGCGCGGGTCGCTTCTTGCGGGAACATGTCCCCGGCGTCGAAATCATTGCTGCCGAGCCACGTTATGGTGAAGTGGTTTATGGCCTTCGTAACATTGATGCTGGATTTATCCCCGAGTTATACGACGAAAGTGTCATTACGAGACGCTTTTCGGTGGGTTCACACGATTCGGTACGTCGGGTCCGTGATTTGCTTGATCAGGAAGGTATCTTCGCGGGTCTCTCTACGGGCGCGATCCTGCATGCTGCATTAGGCATTGCCAATGAGGTAATCAAACGTGGGGATTCTGCTGATATCGCCTTTATTCTCTGTGATGCTGGGTGGAAGTACCTCTCGACCGGAATCTACGAAGGCTCGATCGATGATGCTGAGGAGCGCCTCGAAGGTCAGCTCTGGGCTTAGGCTAGGTCTATGACATCCGCGCCCATCGGCATCTTCGACTCCGGCGTGGGCGGGCTCACCGTGGCTCGGGCCATTCTTGATCAGCTGCCACATGAATCCATCATCTATGTCGGGGACACCGCACGTGGACCGTATGGGCCACGACCACTTGCCGAGGTTCGTGAATTTTCACTTGAGATTATGGACCGGTTGGTTGCCGAAGGCGTAAAGGCCCTAGTGATTGCTTGTAACAGCGCAAGTGCTGCAGTCTTGCGCGATGCGCGTGAACGTTACGTCGTTCCAGTAATCGAAGTGATCCAACCAGCTGTGCGTCGAGCAGTCTCGGCGACACGAAATGGTCGAATTGGTGTCATAGGTACGCGAGCCACGATTGATTCACGCGCATATAACGATGCGTTTGCCGCTGCTCCAAATTTGGAGATCATCTCGACGTCGTGCCCACTCTTTGTCGAGTACGTGGAGAGAGGCGAAACATCGGGTAGTAAAATCCTCACGATTGCTCGCGAATATCTTGCACCGATGCTCGCTGGAGAGATCGACACACTCGTTCTCGGATGTACTCACTATCCGCTTTTGACCGGCGTGCTCTCATATGTAGCAGGAAACGGTGTCACGCTGGTTTCTAGCGCGGAAGAAACTGCTAAAGATGTTTACCGCACTCTGCTCGAGCACGACATGCTGAGCGAAAGTGCTCAGCCGACGCATCAATTTCGAGCAACTGGCGAACCTGCCCCCTTTGCACATTTGGCAAGAAGGTTCCTCGGCCCAGAAGTCGGCAGCGTCACTCACCTTAATTTGAATTAATCAACTGAACTCTCTCTTCCCCGCACTCAAGATTGGTCCACGACTAGATAAGGTTGCCACATGACAACGAGACTCGACGGCCGCGCAAATAATCAACTCCGCGAAGTGAAGTTCACCCGCAATTGGTCAAACCATCCCGAGGGCAGCGTCCTCGTAGAATTTGGTGAGACGCGTGTGCTCTGCACGGCCTCGTTTACAGCAGGGGTGCCGCGATGGCTCAAGGGCACTGGTAAAGGTTGGGTCACCTCTGAATACTCAATGCTTCCACGAGCCACGCACACGCGCTCTGACCGCGAGAGCGTGAAGGGCAAATTAGGCGGTCGCACTCAAGAGATTTCGCGCCTCATTGGTCGCTCGCTCCGTTCTATCATTGACATGAGTGCGCTCGGCGAAAACACAATCGTCCTTGATTGCGATGTATTGCAGGCAGACGGCGGTACGCGTACTGCAGCTATCACCGGTGCATATGTGGCGCTCGCAGACGCTATTGAATGGGCGATCAATGAAGGCCACATCAAGAAGTCGCCGCTGCATTCCACCGTGGCCGCGATCAGCGTAGGAATTATCGATGGCGTCCCACGTTTAGATCTTTGCTACGAAGAAGACGTGCGCGCCGAGACCGATATGAATGTGGTCTGCACGGGAGATGGCACTTTTGTTGAGGTGCAAGGAACCGCCGAAGGCGCGCCGTTCAATCGCGATCTGCTGAATGGTCTGCTCGATCTAGCAGTTGCTGGATGCGCAGATCTCACGCGACTCCAAGCTGCAGCACTCGCCTAATTCGATGATGGATCGTCGAGTTCTCTTAGCTACAAAGAATCAAGGAAAGGTCAAGGAATTCCTGCGCATCGTTGCCGAGCTACATGGAGAAGATTCCATTGATCTTCTCTCCGCAGAAGATTTTCCGCACCTCGGAGATATTGAAGAGACCGGCTCCTCTTTTATCGAGAATGCTTTGTTGAAAGCGCGCGAAAGTTGTCGGATTACCGGAATAGCAGCGATCGCTGATGACAGTGGCATCTGCGTTGATGCACTCAACGGAATGCCCGGAATTTACTCGGCGCGCTGGGCCGGTACCCACGGAAATGACAGGGCCAATCTGGAATTACTCCTTGCCCAACTCGATCACATCCCGGCCGATCGTCGTACTGGCTCTTTCCGTTGCGCGGTAGCGCTGGTCTTGCCAGATGGACGCGAACTTGTTGAAGAGGGCGTGATGCCCGGATACATCGTTGATCAGCCCCGTGGCACTGGCGGATTCGGCTACGATCCCATATTTGTTGCCGAGGGATACGAATTAACGACGGCGGAGTTATCTCCAAGTGAGAAAGATGCGATCAGCCATCGCGGTAAGGCCTTTCGGGCGCTAGCTCCAAGACTCTTAGAGATGTTGAGCGCGTAATCATTAAGTAAAGAATGTTGGTGCGGGAGGCGGGACTTGAACCCGCACGTCCGAAGACACAGGTTCCTAAGACCTGCGTGTCTGCCATTTCACCACTCCCGCAAACGTTCCCGAAGGAGCGCAATAAATCATTGCATCCTATCGCGTGGGGTAGCCTCTGATCACATGAGTGATGCGCCGGAAAACCCTCTCCCTATCAAGATGCTCCACGACCGAGTCATGGTGGCAACCGATGGCGTAGAAGGCGAGCGACGCTCCCTCAGTGGCATTGTCATCCCAGCCACAGCGTCGGTGGGCAAGCGTCTCGCCTGGGCAGTTGTCGTGGCCACTGGGCCGAATGTGCGCTCCCTGGAAGTGGGGGATCGGGTGCTTTATGACCCGGAGGACCCCAACGGTCAGGGTGAGGTCGAAGTGCGTGGCCAGTCATACACCCTTCTCCGGGAACGAGATATTCATGCCATGGCTTCGCCTCGCTTGAGTGACAGCGGGGGAACCGGGCTCTACCTTTAGCACATGCCTTTAGCCTCGAAGAAGAACCCTGCGCTCCAGATTCTCTCTGGAATCTTGCTCTCTATCACTCTCTCGTTATCAATCATTTCCGTGGGGCTCTGGTGGACGCTCTTGCGAGATGGCGCCGCCGGCGAAATTTCCCAATCAGCGATTGCTGATGCAGACGTCCAGCGCGGGTTAGCAGTTGAGTTACTCAATAAGTTTGCCGAAGGTGCTGACCCGGAAACCGCAGCAGTTATTTCGGAGAAGCGTGCTGACTTGGAGTTGGCACTCGATAAAGTGCTTGCAGATCCCGCAACAGCAGAAAAAATAAGTGCGATCGCAAACTCCGTGGCTGACGCACTCGCCTCCGATAGGGGAACCGTCACTGTGGATGTGCGCCCACTACTGACATCGGCGCTCAATGCGTTGAATGTTGAGCTCGGTGACGCCAAAGTGCCTGTGAGCGATATAGCAGATATGAAACCGATTGTGCTGGGAGAAGATTCTCCATTACCAAACCTCAGCGCCACCAAAACCAAAGCGACCACTGGAGCGATCGTAAGTGCGCTCCTCGCCATAGGTTTCGGATTCCTCTACTTCCTATTCACTCGCCGCCGCTCTTTGAGCTTTGGCATCATGGCACTCGCCCATGGCGGATTCTTCTTACTCCTTTCATTGCTCATACCCAAGGTGGCTAACTCTCAAGTAGGGGAAGGGCTGGCGAATTCAATCGCTGGAGTGGTTGTTTCTAAAGTATTCTCAGGTCCGCTAACCCTTTCCATCGTTTCGCTCGTGGCCGGCGCCTTGTTGATCGCGCTCCACATCGTCAAAACACGGAAGGCAACAGCATGAGGGCTATTCAAATCTCCGAATTTGGCGGACCGGAAGTTTTGAAGCTGGTTGATATTCCAGCCCCCACGGCGGTCGTAGGTGAAGTCCTTATTGAAGTCAGTGCTTGTGGTATCAACTACGCCGACTCGCATCAAGCGGAGAACTCCTATCTTTCGCCGCAAACTCTGCCACTGATTCCAGGTGCCGAAGTGGTCGGTCGAAATGCGAGTGGGCAACGCGTGGTGGCTTTAGTCCCCGGCGGCGGATATGCCGAAGTTGTTTCAGCTCCAGCGGCGCTTACTTTTCCCATTCCAGATGGCGTAAGCGATGGAGCGGCGCTCGCAGCTATTTTGCAAGGAACAACCGCGGTGCACCTTTTACGTACGAGCGCTCATCTCCAAGATCGCGAGAGCGTTCTCGTGCATGCCGCTGCTGGTGGCGTAGGCACCATTGCAGTGCAACTCGCAAAACTTTGGGGTGCGAAAGTTATCGGAAGTGCATCCTCTGCCGATAAGCGCGAACTTGTTTCATCACTTGGAGCGGATGCGGTCATCGATCCTGCCGAAGTCGATCTCACCGCAGCGATTGTGGCTGCTAACGGAGGAAAGAAAGTAAATATTGTTCTTGAAATGACTGGTGGCAAAGTTTTCGATCAAAGTTTGCAGGCGCTCGCTCCGTTTGGCCGGCTTGTCACATTTGGAATGGCTTCGCGCTCGGCACCCGAACCTCTTCAAGCCGGCGCGCTCATGGGGACTTCGCGTGCGGTGATTGGTTTTTGGTTGGCGCATTGCATGGCACGGCCTGATCGCATGATTGCTCCGCAACTCGCTGAACTCTTTGAATTGATCGAGTCGGGCAAGATAAAGGCAGTGATAGGTGGAAGTTATCCGCTCTCGGAAGCAAAGCGCGCGCATGAAGATCTCAGGGCTCGCAAGACCATCGGAAAAGTCTTCCTCGACCCAAAGAAATAGCCACGATAAATTATGGAAGCGGGCGCTATGAATACGTTCAATCGAAAGCTTGGAGCAAAAATCACTGAACTCGTGGGCACCATGTGGTGTGCCTACCTCTTCGCGGCGATTGCACTCATCTCTCTACCTGCGGCCATCGCTACTCATAGCCTGATCGTCATCGTGGCTTGGGCGGCGCAAACATTCATGCAGTTGGTCTTGCTCTCCATCATCATGGTGGGGCAGTCCGTCTCCGCTGATGCTGTGGCTCAGAAAATTGATGAGACTCATACCGCCTCACTGGCTGAGTTCGAGTTGGCCAAGGAGGCGCGCGCCTTTGCAACAGAGGAGCTGGCAGAGCTGAAGGCGATCACCGCGGCACTGCACGCCAAAGTGCACGCCTCCCTGTAATTCGGTTTCGGGTAATTCGGTTTCGGGCGGGCGGATTTCCGGCGAATTCTGCGAAATCCCTGGTAACCCCACGGGGAGTGACAGTCTCATCACAGGGTTTTCACAGAATCACGCTCAATCCTCGAACGTATGAGCAAAGGCAAAATTCGCGTATTCCTGGTCAATATTTTCCTTCTCGCCGTGGTTGCTGCCGCCGGCACCTGGGGGTGGAAAACTCTCCACCCCACGGCAGTAGTGGAGGCCGCCGCGCAAACCACCACGGTGAGTACCGGAGTGGTCACTTCATCGGTCTCTGCCAGTGGAAAAGTAGTGAGTCCGGGGGATATTGCGGTGGCACCCACGGTGAGTGGGACCTTGATTGCGGTGAACGTGGTCGTGGGGCGGCACGTTACGCAGGGAGAAATTTTGGCTCAGATTGATCCAGCAGCGCAGAAGCAGGCGCTCGAGCAGGCGATCAATAGTCAAACGAGTGCCAAGAATGCTCTGCTCAATGCACAGTCGGCGCTCGAAAAATTAAAGAAAGTAAAAACTGCCGACGAAATCAAACAAGCCGAATTGCAGCTCGCTTCTCAGAAAGCAAGTGTTGATACGACGCAACAAACCCTTGATGACCAGACCGTGCTTTTGGCAGCAAACGTTGCTACCTATCAAGCAAGTGTGGATGCCGCAAAGAAAACGCTAGATGACACGACTGCCAATCAAGTCGACGCGGCGGTCGGCTATCAGAATTCAGTTGATGCGGCGAAGACCAATCTTGATGCTTCTCAAGCCACTTTCGACAATTATTCCCGAATTTTTTCGGGCTTGACTCTCGAGTTTTGTAATTCTCTTTCGGTTACGTCAAGTAATTGCACTACCTATTTGGGTAATTATAACTCCCTTCAAAGCGCTAAGAATTCTTATAGCAACGCGCTCCTCAGCCAAAAGACTAGTGTCAAGAAAGATGCGCAAACTTTGGCAGGGTTGCAGGTAGCTTACCAAAATTCGCTGACGAGCCAGACTGCTAACTTGAAGAAAGATGCGATCTCACTCGCTAATTTCAAGAAGGCAGTCGTGACATCAAAGGCTTCGTACGAGTTGTACGTCACTACCCAAGCAATTACCAACGCCCCAGCCACGCAAACCGACCTAGATGCTGCGCAACGTTCGATCGAATCTGCAGCCGCCGGCATTAACTCCGCTCAGGCATCGTATGACACGGCCGCACGTAACCTCGCTGGCACTACGGTGAAGGCCCCCGTCGATGGGGATGTCGCTTCAATCTCTGCTGTGGTGGGGCAAAATGCGCCGACTGCAACAAATAAAGCTAGCGGCGTTGTGTCTGGCTTTATTGTGCTAACGAACGTGAGTGCGTTGCGAGTGCAAGCAAGTTTCTCCGAAGCTGATGCCTCGAAAATCGTGGCGGGTCAAACCACAATTTATTCTTTCGAGGCAATGCCGAGCGTTACTGCTGTCGGAACGGTTGCACGCGTAGATATTTTGCCCACGACTACCAATAATGTTGTCACCTACGCCGTCGATATGGATATCACTGGTGGGGTTCCAGGCTTAAAGCCCGGCATGACTACAACAGCAACCATCACGACTGGAAATGTCCCGAACGCGCTCCGAGTTACTGCACAAGCGGTCACTATTCGTGGCACCACTTCAACGGTGCGTTTGGTGAAGACGGTGAAGGGAAAGCAAACATTCACTACCACCCCAGTGGTGGTTGGTCTCAAGGGAGATTCCTTTGTGGAGATTCAATCTGGCGTAAAGAATGGCGACACAGTCGCCCTCAATGCGGCTGCGCAATCCACTATCTCAAGTAACGGATTCGCACGAGGCGGAGTCCCAGCTGGAATCGG
>Ga0194035_1000645_pt1 | contig 19548 bp, 17 predicted proteins | sample JunL2320m_MetaG_FD_148680 | JGI IMG/M metagenome (GOLD analysis project Ga0194035, IMG submission 148680) | Anoxic zone freshwater microbial communities from boreal shield lake in IISD Experimental Lakes Area, Ontario, Canada - Jun2016-L239-20m | ecosystem: Environmental > Aquatic > Freshwater >...
CGAATGCCTGGCGGTTACAAAATGTGGACGAAACGCCCATTGCAAATATTGCTGATCGCAGCTGCGCTTCTTCTGACTTCGGGATGTTCAAATAATCCGTTTCGCACTGCAGGCATTGGTGGACCGGTGCAGATGCCCCCCGCAGCAGTCATGGCGCCTGCTGCCGAGAATGATCAGCGTTCCAATGCGCTCGATCGAAATAATCAGGAACTTGAGTCGCTGCTGGCACGAAGCCGGCAAGAATCAAAACTGCTCGAGGATGAAGTCCTCGTGCTCCGCGAACAGTTATCGAGCACTTCAAATCAGTTATCCATTTCGCGTCCCGTCACTGGGAGTGCTTTGCCTGGCTCTCCTGGAACAATAACTTCTCCTGTTCAGTCAGAAGCGGGGACCCCTGCGGTCTTTGCCAGTGCTTCTACCATGCAGGCGGCGGCATCACAGCTTGCGATGCCGGGCATGCAAAGCAGAATGGACGGCAGTGTGGTGCGTATTGAAATTCCATCGGACAAACTTTTTGAATCGGGAAGTGCCACGCTGATGCCCGGAGCAGCTGCCATACTCACGACGATTGCCTCCGAGGTAGATCGGCTTTTCCCAGATCACTTTGTTGGAATTGAGGGGCATACCGATACGGAACCTCTTTCCGGCCCGACGTGGACAAGTCCACATCAGCTTTCCAGTGCCCGCGCAGCGACAGTCTTTGAATTTCTTACCGCTCGAACGTCTGTTGGTCACGGGCAACTCTTTCTTGTGGCACACGGAGCCAATCATCCGATCGTCTCCAATGCAACTGCTGCTGGTCGGGCGAGAAATCGGCGTATTGAACTGGTTGTGTATCCAGAGCGATCTGCTCCGAATTAGTATCGAGCGATCTTTTCTTTGTGCTCATACGGCTTACACTCAAACCGTGTCATGCAGGGCCAACGTCGCTCGTGTGGTACCCAGTGGAAGACCAACGCATTTCTCTGCGATAAGGATCTCATTCGTGGTGACAATCATTGACTACGGTAGTGGAAATCTTCGAAGCGTTCAAAAAGCATTTGAGAGACTCGGTGTGCTTGCCGTTATCACATCCGATCCCAATCAGGTGGCAGAAGCCAAATGCGTTGTACTTCCCGGCGTGGGAGCATTTTGTGACGCGATCGGTGAGCTACATCGGCGCCAGCTTGTCGATCCAATTATCCGACACGTTCATGCAGATCGTCCATTCTTGGGGATTTGCATGGGACTGCAGTTGCTCTTCGAATTTGGATTAGAAGGAGGTCGTCACGCAGGGCTCGGCCTACTTGAAGGAGATGTGGCAAGATTCGACCTTCCTCACGGCATGAAAATTCCCCACATGGGATGGAATCAGGTTGTATGGAGAAATAGATTGGACTGCCCCACGCCTGGCGAGGCGGAACATTTTTATTTTGTTCATTCCTACTGCGTGCAACCAAGAGACGAATCAGTGATTGCAGCGTACACCGATTACGGAGGCGAGTTCTGTTCAGCGGTGTCGCGAGGACGCCTGCTGGCAACACAGTTTCATCCAGAGAAAAGCCAAGCTGCAGGAATACATTTGATCGAAAAGTTTCTGAAAACAGCGTGAGACCACAACGATTGTAGAAGCAATGAGGAGCATTTCGTAATGGAACTTTGGCCGGCCATCGATCTTCGAGGAGGTAAATGCGTTCGTCTCGTACAAGGAGATTATGCAAAGGAAACGGTCTTTGATAATGACCCGATTGCCGTCGCGTCCCGATTTGTTGAGAGAGGAGCGTCTCGCATCCATCTCGTTGATCTGGATGGTGCAAAAGCTGGAAGTGATTTGCAATCGGATGTGGTGTCGCAGATCGTTCGTAGCGTAGCAGTTGGATGTCAGCTGGGAGGGGGAGTTCGTTCGTTTGAAACGGCCGTAAAATATTTTGAATGTGGCGTGTCGCGATTGATTGTGGGATCGCTGGCCATTGAAAAGACGTCCGAGTTTGAGCGGCTCGCCCGCGCTTTTCCAGGGCGTATTGTGCTTGGACTGGATGCGAGAGATGGATTGGTGGCAACCCGTGGCTGGATTGAGACGAGCAGCCTTTTGGCGATAGACGTGGCTCGTCGTCATGAAGATTTACCTTTGGCGGCAATCGTGTACACCGATATTGCTCGAGATGGAACGCTTTTGGGGCCAAACATACAGGCCTTGAGAATCATGATTGAGTCAGTGAAGTTTCCTGTCGTGGCATCGGGTGGAATTTCATCGCTCGATGACATTCATCTCGTGCGCAGCACCGGTGCCGCAGGCTGTATTGTGGGTCGGGCGCTCTACGACGAAAGATTTTCCCTTGAAGATGCAATCAAAGTATGCGGTGAATAAAAAAAGTGAGGAAAGGGAGTTTCCCGTCTTCAAGCGACTTGAGATCAAGTCTTTCTCGCCTCGGCGGAAAAGTTTGTGGAGTATCCCGGAAATCGCGCTCGATACTGAAAGTGCCGTAAAAGGCATCGTTCAATGAGAAATGCATCAATTCTTCCCCGTCACAAAGTCGAATGAAGCGAAGAGTCGGTTTGAAGGGATTGTTTCACACCCGTAGGATCGCGAGGTATGGCTACAGACGTTCGTATCAAGGAACAGCTCCCCGAACTGACAAAAAAAATTGTTGAGACCTATCTGGAGGTTCCAACAATCCAGTATCTCGGGCACTGCCCTCTTCCAAAATTTGAAGCGATCATCGCGGCATGCGAGGATCTCAAAGAGATTCTCTATCCCGGATACCGTCGGCGAGAAAATCTCCATCTCGGGAACGTGACCTATCACGTGGGAGATCTGATTGACAGCCTGCATGATAAATTGACGACGCAGATTGGTCGGGCCTTGCGGCATGACGCTGTGGCAAGGCAGCAATGCGTAGAAGAATCCGATTACGAAGCGCTCGGTCAGGCAAAAGCAGTTGAATTTCTTGAAAATCTCCCAGAACTCAGACGCGTTCTTTCACGCGACGTACAAGCTGCCTTTGACGGTGATCCTGCGGTGCGTACTCTCGATGAGGTAATCTTCTGCTATCCAGGTCTCGAAGCGGTCACGATTTACAGACTCGCGCACCTGCTTCATACCCTTCGGGTTCCGCTTATTCCGCGAATGATGACAGAGTGGGCTCACTCCAAAACAGGGATTGATATTCATCCTGGCGCCACGATTGGTGACCACTTTTTTATCGATCATGGTACCGGCGTGGTGATCGGTGAAACCTGCGAAATTGGCAGTCATGTGAAACTCTATCAAGGCGTGACGCTCGGCGCACTTTCCTTTCAAACCGATGGGGATGGAAACTTAGTACGGGGCACAAAGCGGCATCCAACCATTGAAGACCGTGTCGTGATTTATGCCAATGCGACGGTTCTCGGAGGCGCTACGCGTATTGGCCATGATTCCGTGATTGGAAGCAATGTTTGGCTCACGAGAAGTGTTGATTCACACACGACGGTTGTGCTTGAGCGACCGAAATTGCGGATGCGTGGTGAAGTCAATCTGCCAGAAAATGACTATCAGATTTGATCGAAAAAGTCTGTTGCTGACGCTGCACTTCAAAAGCTATGCGTGATCATTGGTAGCAGCGCGGACCTTGGCTCTCGCGGCGTCTACGGCGCGTTGACGAGCGTCAATTGCCTCGTCGCCATGGGCAGAAACTTTGAGCAATGCTTCTTTCTGTTCACGTGCCACGACTGCGTTTAGATTCTGCGAACGAATGGCACGGTGTGCCACAATGCTCACTGCCGATGGTCCAACTTCGACAAATCCCCCTTCGACAAAATAGCGGTGAATGGTTTTATCAACTCCGATGATTCGAACTTCACCGGCACCGAGCCGACCGATAAACGGAGCATGGCCATACGCCACGCCGCGTTGACCGTCAAAAAGAGGAAGGGTCACGAACCGAGACGGTTCATCAAAAATAGTGAGCTCGGGTGTAACGATCACCAGTCTCAGAGTGTGAGCTGAATTTTCTACAGGAGTTGAATCAACCATTCAGGGACCCTTCAAAAGAGCATGGAACGGATCAATTCTTGGAGGCCATCTTCTTGGCCTGTTCTTCGGCCTGTTCGATCGACCCGACGTACATAAATGCCTGTTCTGGAAGATGATCCCACTTTCCATCGGCAATTTCCTCAAATGAGCGAATCGTATCCGCCAGTCGAGTAATTTCTCCCGGCTTTCCTGTAAAAACCTCAGCCACAAGGAAAGGTTGTGAGAGAAACCGCTCCATGCGGCGGGCACGGTGCACAATCAACTTGTCGTCTTCACTGAGTTCATCGACTCCGAGAATCGCAATAATGTCCTGCAGTTCTCGGTAGCGTTGTAGCGTTCGTTGTACGCGACGAGCAATTTTGTAGTGCCGTTCACCAACGAACTGTGGATCGAGAATGCGACTCGATGATGCGAGAGGGTCAACCGCGGGATAAATTCCCTTTTCAGAAATTGATCGTTCGAGATAGAGAAACGCATCGAGATTTCCAAACGCCGTTGCAGGGGCTGGATCAGTTGGATCGTCAGCTGGGACGTAGACGGCTTGTACTGAAGTAATAGCCCCCTTTGATGTGCTTGTAATCCGTTCTTGGAGAGCTCCCATTTCAGTGGCAAGCGTGGGCTGATAGCCCACGGCACTCGGCATGCGTCCAAGCAACGCTGATACCTCGCTGCCCGCTTGTGAAAATCGAAAGATGTTGTCGATAAACAGCAGCGTGTCAGTGCCGGTCGTGTCTCGGAAGTATTCTGCAATAGTCAAGGCAGACAGAGCTACTCGAAGTCTTGCACCTGGCGGTTCGTTCATTTGACCAAAGACCATACAGGTCTGTTCGATAACGCTGCGACCGGTATCACCAATTTTGGCTTCTTGCATTTCAAGCCAAAGATCGGTTCCCTCTCTGGTTCGTTCTCCGACGCCGGCAAACACTGAATTACCACCGTGTGCACTGGCGATGCGAGCAATAAGCTCCGTTAGGATCACTGTTTTTCCAAGGCCAGCACCACCAAAGAGCCCTGCTTTTCCGCCTCGCACGAACGGCGTTAAAAGATCAACCACTTTGATACCGGTCTCAAAAAGATCCGTTCGCGTTGAGAGATCTGTGAGCGGCGGAGGAGCACGATGAATAGGCCAACGTTCTCCTGCAGGAATATCCCCTCGGCCATCAATCGGTTCGCCAAGAAGATTGAACACGCGTCCGAGCGTGGCTGGTCCAACTGGCACAGTCAGTGGGCCTCCGGTATCAACGCACTCTTGTCCGCGAACCATGCCGTCGGTACTTCCCAGAGAAACGCATCGAACCTTGCCGCCACCAAGATGCTGCTGTACTTCGCCCACAAGACGGAGTGACATTCCGTTTTTATCGGATTCAATTCGCACAGCATTGTAAATCGCAGGAATTGAATCCTCTGCGAACGCAACGTCAAACGTCGAGCCAATGACCTGCGTAACGTGGCCGACTTTACTTTTGGTTGCTGGAACAGGGGCCGTTTTAGAACTCATGAGCGAAGCATCCTTCGGTTGAAGCGGAAGAAGATAAAGAGTGACTTGATATGTATTGGAATGAAAACAGCGAGTGAAAATAGAATCGCGATCAACCTTTCAAGGCTTCGACTCCACCGAGAATCTCCATGATTTCTCCAGTAATCTGAGACTGCCGAGCGCGGTTGTAACGACGTGAAAGATCCTTGATGAGGCTTCCTGCGTTTTCTGATGCGGCCTTCATAGCCACCATTCGAGCCACCTGCTCGCTGACGGCAGAATCCAGAAAACATTTGAAAAGCCGTGACAAAAATGAAGCGGGAAGAAGTTCTTCAAGAATACTTTCGCTTGAAGGATAAAAATCGTATTCAGGCTTCACTTGTGCAAGCCTCGTATCAGAGCCGGTCGACTCTGGTGGAGCGAGCGGTAGAAGTGTTTCGATGATTGCCGATTGTTTGGCAATACTTTGAAATTTTGTGTAAACGACATCGAGTCGATCAAAATCTCCGGCACTGTATCCATCGAGGTAGGCCCGTCCAATCGGTTCCACGGCATCAAATGCTGGTCGATCATCAAAGGACGTATATCGATCGGCGATCTCGATTCCTCGAAAACGAAGTGAAGAGATGCCTTTTTTCCCTGATACGGCAACTTGGGTGCCAATGCCTTCGCTCTTCCACTGTCCTAAAACAGCCAGTGACTGTCGAACAATGTTTGAGTTGTAACCACCGCACAAGCCACGATTTCCAGTGAGTATCAACACCGCAGTGCGTTTGTTGGGTCGCACCTCGAGAAGCGGATGCACGACCCCTATCCCCGAGGATGCGATATTCGCAAGCATGCAGGAAAGTTGACGGGTATAGTCCCTCGCTGCAACAGAGCGGTCCATCGCTTTTTTAAACCGAGCCGTCGCGATGAGTTCCATCGTTCGAGTGATCTTGCGAATATTGCGCACAGAACGGCGGCGACGGTCGAGTGCACGGGCCTTGGCCATGACAAACTTGCCTCTTTCTCGTTTATCGTCCGGCAGCGACTGTTGAGCTTGGTTGAACGACCAACGCAGCTGCCCGCTGACGTTTGAACTCGGCAATGGCTCCTTCAAGCGTCTTTTCGGACTTGTCGTCGAGTTGATTCGACTCATCGATTGCTTTGCGAAGTTCCGGCATCTGATCGCGAACGAACGTTAGAAATTCTTTCTCCCACATCGCAACATCTTCGCGTTTGACATCGTCCAAGTGACCGCGAGTTCCCGCATAAATCATCATCACCTGATCGACCATAGCCATTGGCTGATATTGTCCCTGCTTGAGAAGCTCAACCATGCGATAACCACGATCAAGTCGTGATTGCGTGGCAGCGTCGAGATCGGTTCCGAGTTGAGCAAACGCTTCGAGTTCACGAAACGACGCAAGATCGAGCCTCAGGCCTCCGGAGACCTTCTTCATGGCCTTTGTTTGAGCGGCACCACCGACTCGAGATACTGAGATTCCGACATTCATGGCAGGACGCTGTCCTGCGAAAAATAAGTCGGGCTGCAAGTAAATCTGACCGTCGGTGATCGAAATCACGTTTGTTGGAATATAGGCAGACACTTCACCTTCGAGCGTTTCAATGATCGGAAGCGAGGTGATTGATCCACCGCCAAGTTCACTCGAGAGCTTTGCGGATCGCTCAAGTAACCGACTGTGGGCGTAAAATACGTCGCCAGGATAAGCTTCTCGTCCCGGAGGACGTCTCATCAAAAGCGACAGTTGACGGTAGGCCTGAGCTTGCTTTGAAAGATCGTCGTAGATGATCAGCACATGCTCGCCCCGATACATAAAATGCTCGGCCATTGCCGTGCCGGAGTAAGGTGCGATGTACTGAAGCGGGGCTGGCGTACTTGCGCCTGAGACGATCACCGTGGTGTAGTCCATCGCCCCATGTTGCCTGAGAACGTCGATAGCCACTGCGACGGTCGAGTCTTTTTGTCCAACAGCGACATAGAAACATTTTACACCGCTCGATCGCTGATTGATGATTGCGTCGAGACCGATCGCAGTTTTCCCAGTTTTACGATCTCCAATAATGAGTTCGCGTTGTCCTCGTCCGATGGGTGTCATTGCATCGATTGCTTTGATGCCCGTTTGAAGAGGCTCTCGAACGGGTGAACGCTGTGCCACACCAGGAGCCAACGCCTCTACGGGGCGTTGCTGAGTGGTGACCACCGGGCCTCGACCGTCGAGCGGATTTCCGAGCGGATCGAGTACGCGGCCAACCACCGCATCTCCAACCGGAACGCTGAGCAGACGGCCGGTGCTGCGGACCTCGTCGCCCTCGGTTACTTTGAGGTAGTCACCAAGAATGATGACACCAACCGAATTTTCCTCGAGATTAAAGGCAAGTCCGATAATACCGCCTGGGAATTCGACCATTTCTCCGGCCATCACGCCAGAAAGTCCCCATACGCGTGCAATACCGTCGCCGACTTCAAGCACTCGTCCGACTTCGCGAACGTCAATGCTTGACTCGTAACGATCGATTTCCTCACGCAGAACCGAGGCGATCTCGTCTGTATTGAATTTCATGAACACTCCTCTGAACGAGACGGGATCCGAGTCGCACAAGACTCGTTGCCACCGAATCGTCGAATACGGTATCGCCAACACGGACAATCATTCCACCGAGTAGTTCCGGATCGACCCGGAACGTGGGAGTGATAGCCCCACCAACAAGTTTTTCAAGCTGTAAAACAGCCATCGATTGCTGAGACTCCTCGAGATCAACAGCCGTCAGAAACGTTGCACGACGTCTGCCGGCAAGTTCATCGAGGAGATGCTCGGCAGCTTCAACAACTTCGGGAAGAATGCCAAGCCGATCATGGCGTGCCAGCACCTTGAGAGAATGCAGCGTCGTTGGCAGCATTGTGCTACCAAGAATTGTGTCAAGCATTGAAATTTTTTCGCGTTCAGAAACTCGTGGCGATGCAAATACATGTAGCGCGGCAGGCACTCGCGGCAGGAGTTCACGAACAATATGCGCAAGTTCCGCAATCACTTCTGCACGACAATTCTTTCGATCCGAAGCCTCAACAATGGCCTGTGCATAAACCTTTGCAATGCGCGCGGCACCGATGTCAGGAGGCAGATCTTTGGATTTTGAGCGAGGCAGCGTGCTATCAACCATGGAGTCGATTCTTCAGTAAGCGTTCTGTCAATTGATACTTGATTTTATAGAAACACCGGCAATCGCGTCTTGAATGAGGCGAGCATGATCGTCGCGACCAATCTTTTCGCGTAGAAATTTTCCAGCAACCTGCACCGCGAGTTCACCGGCCCGTTGCGAAATCTGAGTGAGCGCATCGTCTGTAGCAAGGTTGATCTCGCGACGGGTTCTCGCCAATTCTTCCTCCGCTGAATGTCTGGCTTCTGCGATGATTGTTTGGCGAGTTACATCGGCATCTTTTCGAGCTTCATCGAGCATCATTCGAACTTCGTCAGATGCAGCAGCCACCCTTCGCTCGTAGACGGCAAGCACTTCCTTGGCCTCGTCTTGTGACCGCTGTGCAGACGCGATCATGTTCTTGATTCCCTGTTCGCGTTTGTCGAGTCCTTCACAAATCGGTTTCCATGCGAATTTTGAGAGCAAGCCGAACAGCAGAACAAAAACCGCAAGAGAATAGATTGCCAAATCACGTTTGAATTCGGCAGGACTCTCAAAGTCTTCTTGGGAGACACCGGCAGGTGGTTTGTGACCAATCTCAGTGTGATGTTCATCACTCTTCCCATGAACAGTTCCGTGTTCATGGGAAGAGTCTTCTGCAAAAACTGTCGAGGACATTCCCACTGTAATTACAACCGCAGCAGCAAGACAGAGTGCGATCATGGAACCGATCGATCGGCAGTCGTGCCGCGATGTATCGTTACGATCGCGAACAAGACCAAACATCGATGGTGTGTTCCATAACATCGGAAACTGTAATCCTCCTGCCACGGCAGATCTCCAGGTGTCCTGAAAATACTTTACAATTCTTCAACAAACTCATCTGTACTCACTGTACTTTCATGAGCTTTGCAGACTAGGCAAAATCAAATTCCTTGCGAATCACTTCCCTGACTGGCAGATGAAGAGTGCGTAGAACGTGAAGCCTTCAATGAGAGCGGCGGCGATGATCATTGCCGTCTGAATAGTTCCTGCCACTTCAGGCTGACGAGCCATGCTCTCATAGGCAGAGGCAGCAAGTCTGCCGATACCCATAGCCGCACCAATGACGACCAGCCCAGCTCCAAGAAAACGTGTGAGCTCAACGAGCGTGCGGGTATCTGCCCCGCCAGTGGCTTCCTGAGCGCTGGCAGAATCAGCCATGGCAAGGGTCACAACAAAAGCAGCGGCAATCAAAAAAACTCGTGCAGTAAGTCTCGAGCGAATCTTCACGGCAAAGGACTCCTTCGAATCGGGGGAAAAATTGATCACAAAACTATTTGAATACTATTTTTATCTCACAACAGCGGTGTTGTACGCGAAATTCATCAGGAGGGAAGTGGGCTTGTTTCAAAACGGATGAACGCAGGATCGAATCGCATTTTTCAGGCCCTTAGGCCGATTTTAAACCCACCGCACACCACAGTTTCTGACTGCCATAGCCCTGCCGGAGATCATTCAATCGAATGGGATTAGTGATGATGGACTGAGGCTCCAATAAAAAGAGCGGAAAGGAACGTGAAAATGTAGGCCTGAAGGAATGCAACGAACAGTTCTAAAATGCTGAAGAGCACTGCGCTCAAGACGCTGATTGTGGTTACTGTAGCCCACATGGAGGTAGTCGCCGAGGCGCTCGACACGATCAATCCCATGATGCCCAAAAGTACAAGGTGACCCGCGACCATATTGGCGAGAAGTCGCACCGATAAGATGAGATGCTTAATGAGAAGGCCAGCAATTTCAATGACAAAAATCAGGACTTTCAGTGGGCTTAGATAGAGCGGAAGATCCATCGATGGAACCTGATTTGTAAAAAATCCAATCAGTCCAAACTTTCGCATTCCCGCAATCAGAACAGTTCCAAAAGTCACGCCGGCCATCGCGAGGGTGACCGCGAACGATGCCGTCGGAGAGCCTGCCCATGGGAGCATTCCGAGAAGATTACAACCAAGAATAAAGAAGAAGAGTGTCCACAGGAGTGGAACAAAAGAGTCGGCTTCTTCGTGGCCGTGATGATGTGGATCATCGATAGCCGGTCTCGCGATCGAATCTCGAACAAACACCAGCATCGATTCAAAAAGATTGACAAATCGCCCTTTGGGAGCTGTACCGGATCGAATTTTTGCTCCCACCCACGAAAAAATGAGAAGCATCACAAGTCCCACCATGACCTCGAGAATCATGTATTTCGAGATCGCAAACCCAGACTTGGCCGAATAGAGGCTTTCAAGTTCTCCAAAAGGCTGAGGGATCAAAATTTTTCCATCGAGAGCGGCATTAAACTCTTGCGGGTCGGTGACCTCCGGATGCGCATCTCGCAAAAACTTTGGCACTTTGTCGAGCGAGTCGTATCCGTGTCTCCACAAAGACTTTGGAATTTCAAAGTAATAGCTGTCTTTAAGATGAAAAATGGGATTTGACATTCCGTTCAGCTCCGTCCGGTGTTCGTGTGATCGTTGAAGTGGGAATCAGACCGACTGGGGTGCATTCTTACGTGTAACAGTGTGTAGGTGAGCAACATGACCATGTAGAGCAGCACGAGCAAGCGACCTGCACCACACTCGTTCAATAGCGCAGGATCAACGCTTCCAAGCCAGGCAAGGGCTCCCAGCGGCAAAAACAATCTCAAGAGCATTCCCGCCACGGTGCCTGCCACGGATGCGGAATAAACGCCTGAAAAGAGTCCTGCTGTCAGCCATCCTCCCACACTTGAGGCGAACATGGTTGTGCTGCAAAAGAATAACACTTCAGAAAATCTCGGCCAGCCGTCTGGTTTGCCACCAGTGAAAAAATTATTGGAAGCGGCAGTGGCAGCCAGTCCGCACGAAATCCCGAGTACGGAGGTAAGAATTACTGCACCAATCAGCGATTGCCGAACGGAATGCTGGTGATTTATTGCATCGGTCATTCAAATGATTTTTTCGAAAAAGTATGAAAAGCCCACACAGTATAAGCCGTCTCAGCGAGATGAAAATCTTCATGATCCAGACGGCGGGCTTTTCTTTTTGATTTTCTTGACGTTCTGATTCGCCAACTGCACCAGCCACGTCAACGATCCGGTCATACCAAGAATAAACCCAAGCGGTCCCCAAAACCCAGTCCCGAGTCTCTCGTCGAGCCATGTTCCACCAATCCCCGGAAGAACCATCATGAGCGCGACGCCTGTGATCCGAGAGGCCCAGCCGAGCCCGTCGCCGAGCGGTTCGGAGTTGTGAGAATTTGATTCGCTTAATTCAACATTTCGATTGTCTCTGCTTTGATCGATCATCGGTAGGTCTTCTCAGCGTTCAGAAATCGGCACATGAAGCATCAAAAAACTGTTTTCGAATATCTTTTGTCATTTGAAACCAAAAGCATCCCCACCGGACTCTCTTCAATGAAAGCGTAACGGTATCGATGGGAAAGCCTCGATGTCAACGACTCGTACAACCTCCCATCGCTTCAAAAGCTGTTTTCAATACGCTGTTTTGAGGTGTTAAACGGGGTCGACCTTTTCCCGGTTCATAGCTACCGTCTCCCGCATCTTACGGAAGCATTTCGCTGGCGGATGAAACGCCTCGATGAGAATTGAGGGGTTCGTGAGATAAATCTTCGTCGGTGGGGTGTGGGGACTTTCAGACAAACTTTTTGTGGTTTATGCGGTATGCAATCCATCATTCGTTGCGTGATCTGTGGTTCTGTGGCTGGCTTCATTGCCCTCGTCGCAACGTTGTGTATTGCCGCTGAATTGGAAAATCCCGTCAATGCGACCAAGAGTCAGAAATCGTTGGTGCATCTGGTTGATGATCAGATTTCTTTAGAAACAGTTCGAACGACATTCGAACAATTTAAAGCCGAACCAACGAACGATTCAGCGAATTCAGAAACAATAGGCGCCTTCTATTCCAATGCGATTGTATCGCTTGAAAAAGAGCAAGAGTACCGTTCGTCCATCCAACAGATGATTTTGCATCGAGAAACGGCTCCGCGGCAGATTCAATCGTTGCAGAGCCAACTCGATCGGCCAGCCGTTGTGAATTCTTCGAGTGCTGATATGTCTATCGATCAAGCCGTAGCAATGCTTGTTACGGCAGAGAAGCATCTTGCAAGTGAACGACTCGAACTGGCTCGTCTTGAATCAGAAGCGGGGCATTGGCGAAATCGGCGACATAGTATTGCAGTTGAAGTCTCTCGCACTTCAATGAAACTCGAAAAACTGCAACAAAAAATTGATGCCCGCGACAGCGATACTGCAGTGCATGGCTCGTCTGAACAGACCGAGCAGGCGTGTGCTCTCTACGATGCCGCTTCCAGTGCTGAGCTTCAGGCTCGCCTGGATCTCCTTCATGAAAAACTCCTTGGGCTTGAAGGCAATTCTACAAAGCTTCTCGATCTTAAACGAAGGCTGACCCGCCAGCGGATTACAGAAGGAATTGCGACGGTACAGAATCTTCAGCAAGTGGAATGCCTCTTACGCCAACGAGAAGCGATTGAACAGGAATCGGCTGCGAAAACTTCAAACGATAACGCTGCACAAGGAGTTGTAAAATATCGATTCGACGTGATCGCACGCCTCACAGATGCTCATGCGACGCTGGAAATGATTCAACTTTCGCTCTCAAGAGCGAGAATGGTAACCAGACGAGTATCAAACTTCACTGACGCATCGATTGAATCCTCAAAGGTTGGGCTGTATTTGCGGCGACAACGCGGCGAACTTCCCGGACGCCATGAAATTTCGCAGCGATTGATGCGAATCGAAGAGATGCGCACCAGGATGGAGTCAGAACTTCTTGCCGATGATCTTTTATTTTCAAACTTGGGAGATGTGCCGTCGTCTTTCGTTCAAATCAAAGGTCATTCGCCATTGTGTGTGAGTATCGCAGAAAGTCTTCATTCGGATCGCGAAAGTTGCTACCGAACAATTGTTGAAGCTGAAATCGATGCGAAGGAATTGCAGACTCTGGTGACACAATGTCAGGACGATATCGATCGAAGGGTTGTGTGGATGCGCAGTACGGACCTTTTTGGCCCTTCTCGTTGGATTGAGGCGGCAACCGGATTGTTTTCAATGTTTGAACCGACTCACTATCACTCATTGCTTGGATCGATTCATCAGGCAAGGTTTCCTGGGCTGCTCGAGTGGTTGTGTATTGCCACGGCAGTGATATTGATCGGAGTTTCGATTGGTCGACACGCAGGGTGGTTGAGTCTTCCCGGAATTCTTGAAACATGTGCGATTGCTCTTGTGATTCCTTCGGTGTTGGCGGCAATGGGTTTGCGACTGACCAACGGTGTGCAGGAAATGACGCTCTGCCTGGGCGAGTCGCTGCTGGTGTCTGCATGGATATTCCTGCCGGTGGAAGTGGCGCGTGCGAGTTGCCGAACGGGAGGACTCCTTGAATCATGGCTCGGTTGGGATCCGATTCGCACACATCGAGTTTTGAGAGTGGCGACGAAGTGGGCTGCTGCCGCATTTCCGATGGTAGTGCTTCTGGGATTTCTGAAAAATTCAAGTTCTACTCAGCATCTGCACAGTCTTAGCCAAGCAAGTTTTGTTCTGTTGCTGGTGATTGTGGCAACGAGTATTTCAAGAGTCTTTTCTGCGATCGGGCACTCTCTTAAAAAACCAAGTCTTCGTGGTGTGTGGATGCGGCGCCTTCTGCACGCAGCACTCGTGGCGATTCCCGTCGGCCTTGTGGTGGCGAGCGTTACAGGCTTTCACGACACATCGTTGGGATTTGCGACGAGATTGCATTCCACGGCAGTCATACTCACGCTTGCAGGATTTCTGTTTGGATGTGTGGTGTCTGTGTTTCCACCACAAACGAATACTCGCAAGACAATCAATCGGGTTGACCTCTGTGACACAGTAGAAACGACGAAAAACGAATTGAATTGCCTGGAATTGTTCGCCGATCGCACAGGTGATATCTCCGACCCAAGTATGGCATGCGAAGATTCATTCGTGGGTGTTCGTCGATTCGCTGGATCGCTCCTCATGTTCGTCTCTGCGGGGTGTGTTCTGGCAACTTGGCAAACGATGATTCCGGGATTCGACGAGCTGTGCGGAATGGTTCTCTGGGTTGATCCCAAGACAAATATTTCGATAAGCGTGTCGCGGATGATGATGGCCGGTGCGGCACTCGCATTGACATGGATACTCTCTCGCGATGTAGCAAGTATCGTCGAAGCGTCTTCGCAGTGCGTTCGTGGAAGCAACACCGGAGCACAGCAAGCATTTTCATCAATTGCTCGATACAGCACCTATGCAACTGGTATCTGTGTTACAGCGATGCTTCTCGGCATCGGATGGGATCGAGTGCAGTGGCTCGCTGCCGCAATGACATTTGGACTGGGATTTGGTCTTCAAGAAATTTTTGCCAATTTTGCTTCGGGCATCATCATGCTCTTGGAGCGTCCGGTTCGTCCGGGAGACACTGTCACCGTCGGGGGCGTGACGGGGATCGTCACAAAGATCAAGATGCGAGCCACAACAATCACGGATTGGGATTGTCGCGAATCAGTGATTCCCAATCGTTCCTTTATCACCGACAAAGTTTCCAACTGGACGCTTTCGAATCGAGTGCTGCGTGTGATTGTGCGAGTTGGTGTGGCGTACGGAACCGATGCTTCCAAAGTGCAGTCGCTCTTGCTGGAAATTGCTCAAAAACAGTCCAAGGTGCTCAATACTCCCGCCCCGCAGGCATTATTTAATCGATTTGGCGATAGCACGCTCGACTTTGAATTGTGGTGTTACGTTGCTTCAATGGAAGATTTTCATACGATTTCACACCATCTCAACATGGCAATCGACCAAAAGTTTCGCGAGCATAAAATCGAGGTCGCATTTCCACAGACAGATGTTCATATCCGTTCCATCGATGCCTCATTGACATCCACATTGTCTTCTAGCGAAGTGATCGAGTCGACTCGCGGAGGCTTTGAAAATCGTGTCGCAGCGTAAAAAAAAGCCTCGACGAAAGGATGTGAATTTTTCACAAGCAGTCGAAGTCGTCGAATCGAGTGTTCGATCAACGGTGCGAGTAACCGCCTGCAGTGTCGATGCGTGCCATGAGCGGATTGTTACGAATATAAAAGAACTCTCGGTCGACATCGCGCAGTGGCCCCTGCTGTGGGTCGATGTTGAAGGCCTTGACGACGTGCCGACAATCAGAGCGATTGGTAAGCTTTTCGAGATACCGCACCTCGCTCTGGAAGATGCGGTGACACCGGATGAGCGACCCAAAGTAGATTTTTTTGAAAATCAGGCGATTATTACAGTGCGGATGGTGCGCATCGATGAAGGAACGATTGTGACCGACCCTGTCGGAATTATCTTTGGATCACGAGTCGTTATTACCTTTCGCGAACGTTTTACCGCCGACGGATTTCGCGTGGTAAGAGAACGCTTTCGAATGCATCGCCCGCAGGCTGAGCGCTTCGGTGCCGATATGCTTTGTTCACTGCTCCTCGATGCGGCAGTCGACGGATATTTCCCAGTACTGGAACAGTTTGGCGAACGACTCGAAGATCTCGAGGAAAATGCGATCAACAATCCCGATCGCAAGTTGCTTTCTCACATTCATGACGTACGTAACGATCTCATGACGCTGAGGAGAGCACTTTGGCCAACGCGAGATTTGCTCCACTGTTTGTCACGGGAATCGTCTGTATTTGTCGGAGATCATGCGCGCGCCCATCTCCGCGATAGTTACGATCACACGATGGAGTTGCTCGACTTGATGGAATCGTATCGGGAGATTGGGAGCGACCTTCGCGACATTTATCTGGCAAGTATTAACAGTCGCATGAATGACATCATGAAGGTGCTTGCGGTTGTTGCTACGATCTTTATGCCGTTGACGTTTATTACAGGTTATTTTGGCATGAACTTTGACCGATCCAGTGCATGGAATATGCCACTGTTGGGATATTCATACGGCTCGATCGTAGCGATTGCGATCATGGTTCTTGTAACACTCAGCATGAGTATTTTTTTCTGGCGACGCGGCTGGCTGAGACAATGGCTCTGAGTTGGCATTTTCAAGGTGCGACTTTTTTGGCTCACATCAAGTGGGCACGTCGGGCAGAAGCTATAGAGATTGAGATCTGAGAAGCGTTAGCAGGCTGTGGATAAAGTGATCCGCCGCCGGATGCCCCGGAAAAACCTCGGCTTTTTCTGGTGTGTCCCAAGTGGAAAAAGGTCAGGGATGACTTTTTCCACGGGCAGCTAGGGAGCTGTGCTTGAGATGCGGCCCAGAAGAAAGTAGGTCCGCATGACCCCCTTTCCTTTAATGGTGGTCTCACCGCGTTCCTCGAATCGAAATGATGATTGAAGTAAATCGCGGGTCGTTTGACTTACGTGAATTCGTGAAGCCTCTCCGTGCGACTCCATACGACTGGCAATGTTGACAGTATCGCCCCACAGGTCATATGAGAATTTATGTTTGCCGATCACTCCAGCAACGACCGAACCCGAGTGCATGCCAATCCGGACTCTCAGCGAAAAATTATGTTTCTCGCGAATGCGTTCAAAAACATCGATCATTTCAAGCGTCATATCGGCCATTGCCTCGGCATGATTGACGCTTATCTCAGGAACTCCTGAAGCCGCCATGTAAGCATCACCTATGGTTTTGATCTTTTCCACGGAGTGATCGGAGGCGAGATGGTCAAACGCCGAAAATATTTCATCCAAGAGTGTGAGGAGTGATTGTGGATGAATATGTTGGGAATACTCAGTGAATCCACTTAAATCAGCAAACATCACAGTGACTGATTCAAAGCTCTGAGCAATCGTCGCTTGATTATTTTTCAGTTTTTCGGCAATCGAGTGCGGCAAAATATTGAGCAGCAACCCCTCCGACTTCGCTTTTTCGCGATCAAGCTGGAGCAAGGATGCTTCGAGCTGTGAGAAGGCAAAATCTCTCTCGAGCAGTCGTTGATAGGCTTCCGAGTGCACCCGAATCCGAGCGATGAGTTCAATTCGATCAGGAAGCTTGACGAGGTAATCGTTGGCTCCGGCTTGAAAGAGTTCTGCCTTGACAGTGGCGTCTTCCTGAGACGACAGGACGATCACCGGGACCTGTGATAATGATGGTGTTGCTCTATACCTTCGTGCGAGCTCGAGGCCACTTAATCCTGGCATAACGAGATCCTGGAGAATTACCGTTGGCTTGAATTCAATTGCGAACGTAACGGCCTCGTCGGCACTGGAGCAAAATGAGAAGAGAATGTCGCTTTCGGAAGCGAGCATGCGACGAACTGCTTCACCGATGATCTTCTGATCATCGATCAACAGTACCCTATGTCGCTGGGCTTGCGTTGCGTTGTTTTCTGTCATGAGTGTCTGTAGGAAGTACGCAGAGTATGGAGAACAAGGACAACTGAAAAATTCTACTCAATGAACCCGAATCTCGTTAGGCGAGACTGTGGAGATGCAGAATGGCTTGGTGAATTAGAATAGACTTCCTTTGCAGGGCGAGGGGGATACTTTCAGCGGAATTCAAGTTACGAATGTAGAGCAATGAACAAAAGGAATGCACATGCGAACCGTTACCCTGAACATTTGTGCTATTGCGTTTGTCTGTGGAACAAATCTGTCTGCAGAAGATGGAAAACCAATAACATCAACCAACTCAATTGGCATTGAATTCATTGAAGTTCGAGAGGGAACTTATCAAATGGGAAGTCCTGCAAGCGAAGAGGGACGCAAGGACAATGAAAATCCCGTTCGTGTTTCGATCACAGTTGGGTATTGGCTTGGAAAAACTGAAGTGACGCAAGGTCAGTGGAAGCAGGTGATGGAGACTCAACCGTGGGCTGATCAAAAAGGGGTTGGCCATGGAGATGACTATCCAGCAGCGTGTCTGTCGTGGGATGATTGTATGGCATTTTGTGAGAAACTAACCCAGCGAGAACGCGAAAGCGGAAGCCTTTCAGCTGAAGAAAGGTATCGACTCCCGACGGAAGCCGAGTGGGAATACGCCTGCCGTGCAGGGTCAACAACCATGTTTTCATTTGGCAACGACGGATCGAATCTCAATGAGCATGCATTCTTTGAAGAAAATGCTCCTCAACATGCTCTCGAGGTGGGCAAGAAAAAACCAAATCCTTGGGGATTTTGTGACATGCATGGAAATGTCTTCGAATGGTGTTCGGATTGTTTTGGAACACTTGCGGGGGGAGACGATCCAGTTGGGCCAAGCAGTGGTGCATACCGGGTGTACCGAGGCGGCAGTTGGAGAGACACGCCAGTCATCTGCCGATCGGCACATCGCTTCAATATGATTCCATCGGTTCGCTTTAATACTATGGGTTTGCGATTGGCCCGCAGTCAGTCGGCACAGTAAACAGTGACAGTAGCGCAGGCATGAAGGTCTCACCCGCTGCCGGAAGCCTGATGTTGCGAGAGCGCCCAAACCATTCCTGCGGTAGCACCGAGTGTTTTCAGCGTTTGGATGATTTCTCGCAAAGGCGTGTTTTAGCCTTTTTGTAAAGGCAGAAAATAAAATTGGGGAACTAGGATTCGAACCTAGACTAACTGGTTCAGAGCCAGTCGTGCTACCGTTACACAATTCCCCAAACGTGTTGATCGGAAAACGACAACCGTCGGTCTAACAAGGAATCCTCGAAGCGTACCGACAACGAATCAGACCGGCAATTGGTCTGTAGCAGTGCCGCCGAAAAATGTTCAGCATGGCGTTGGTTTCGCATCATCAACTCAAGTGTCCACGACGATTGTGCCGGCCCTCTTTTCATGACGAAAGAAACAACCGAAGATAATTCGGCATTGCAGGAAGTTTCGTCTTTCGATGTGGCACTGCAAAAAAAGACGTTGAGTGATCGCCTGCCGTAAGAACTTCTGGAGTTTCTCAACGTGGCTTTTCTCCAAATTCGATCCGGACCTCGCGCC
>Ga0194035_1000647_pt1 | contig 19511 bp, 14 predicted proteins | sample JunL2320m_MetaG_FD_148680 | JGI IMG/M metagenome (GOLD analysis project Ga0194035, IMG submission 148680) | Anoxic zone freshwater microbial communities from boreal shield lake in IISD Experimental Lakes Area, Ontario, Canada - Jun2016-L239-20m | ecosystem: Environmental > Aquatic > Freshwater >...
AAATCGGCACCGGCAGCGTGGCCATCAAAAACATGCTCTCAGCAATCACCTGCGCCTGCCCCCGTTCCTCGGCCCCTATGCCAGGATAGGCACCGGGCGTGTCGATCAGACAGATCACTGGCAGCCCATATTTTGCAGCCATCCGCATTTTGCCCATGCTCTTGCGATAGCCCTCCGGGTGGGCACACCCGAAATGGCAGGCCTGCCGCTCCGCCAGCGTCTTGCCCTTTTGATGGCCCACGACGAGCACCTTGTGGCGATCCAGTTTGGCAAACCCCGTGAGCATCGCCGGATCGTCGCCAAAGGCCTTGTCTCCGTGCAGTTCGACAAACTCTTCAAACACTAAGGAAAGGTAGTCGCTCGTCTTAGGACGGTCGGGGTGACGGGCAACCTCAACGGTCTGCCACGGCCCGAGATTCCCAAAGATCTTTTTCTGGATCTCAACTCCCTCCCGTTTGAGTCGCCGCAACTCCTCCTGCTGCTGCGCTCCAAGCGGAGCGCTTTCCAGTTCGGCAATCCGGTCTTCAATCTCATAGATTGGTTTTTCGAGCGGGAGTCGATGCAGGCCGCGAGTCATGACGGTGATCTCTTAGGGGAACATGGGGCCTCGTGCGAGAACCGACGCATGAGCCATACCTCAATTCTCCCAAGTGCAGGACGGCTGAGTCAATTCGAATTCCATTTATGCATTGTTGATAGCGCGTTCGAGGAAGCGGATCGAGCGTAAGTGCTGCAGCACTTCCTTCATCGAGGCCGGACGGTCGGACGGCTTTTTCGCAAGCATCTGCCGGATCAGTTTGGAAACGCTGGTTGTGGCGTTGCGGTTGAGCGTTTCAATCGATGGCGGTGTGGCTGAGACGTGCTTGTTGAGCAGGTCGTTGGAGTTCGAAGCCGAGAATGGCGGCTTGCCTGCGAGCAACTCGAAGATCACGCAACCCAGCGAGTAGATATCGGCCCTGGCATCGACGGTGGCTCCGCGGATCTGCTCGGGCGGCATATAACTGGGCGAGCCCTGCACAGCCCCCTTGCCGCCAAAGAGTTTGCCTAGCAGACCGGGCGCGGCTGCAGCAATCGCAAGGTCGATCAACTTCACTTGGCCGTCGGACGCCGCGAGCACATTATCCGGCTTCACGTCTCGGTGCACCCACCCGCGCGAGTGCAGATGGTCGAGCGCAAGAGATAACTCCGTGACGATCCGCGGCACTCGCGGTGCAAGGGCATCAACGCCAAAGCCAATCTGCTTTTTGAGATTGGGATGCGGAAAAAGCTCCATCACCAAATGTGGAAGCCCCCCTTCGACCGAAAAGCGATCGATTCGGATAATGGTTGGGTGCTCGAGCGATTTCGCTACTTTGAGTTCGTGCTCCAGTAGTGATCGCTGCGAGACGTCCTGCGCAGCCTCCGGCACGACCACCTTGACTGCGACCCGCTGACGGTTGGTGGTGTCAACGGCCTCCCAGATCTGACAGTGTCGCCCAACGCCAATTTGGCCCACGAGCTTCAGGCTTCCAAAATTTTCAGGGAGCTTTGCCATAGTCGTTTTCCGTTCCCGTTTGAGAAGTGTTTGCCCCCGCTGAGCCCATTTGATTTGGATCTATTTCAATCGAGACAAGCACAAGCCCTTCCGGCGGCGCAGTCGGACCGGCAGCCGCACGGGTGCGTGCCGCAATCGCTTCCCGCATCCATGCCGAAGGCTGCTTTCCTGCCCCAACGAGTCCAAGTGATCCAACGATAATCCGCACCATGTTGTGAAGAAAACCATTGCCATCAACTTCCACCCACACTTCGGCACCGGGCACACCGTCGGCGCCGCAATGCCGCACCACGGAGGCGGTATGAATTGTGCGCACTTTTGAAAGGCGTGTGGAGGGGGTCGTCTCAAAACTGGTAAAATCATGCTCGCCAACAAGGATGTCGGCGGCAACCTGCATGGAGTGTGTGTCAAGTCGCGATTTCCTTCGCCAGACAAACTGCCGCCCCAGCACGGGCCGAAAGGGTGCGTCGTGGATGCGGTAGCGGTAGCGTTTGCGCACGGCCATCCGTATGGGATCGAACCCCGACGGCACCTCAGAGCCTGCCAGCACTGACACGTCGTCCGGCAACGTGGCGTTGAGCGCACGCACCCATACAGCCGGATCTAAGTCACTGGCGGTTGTGAAGGCAACTACCTGACCGAGGGCATGCACTCCAGCATCGGTGCGACTGGATCCGCAGGAGGCTACATGCTCCCCGCTCACGATGTGGATCGCCTCCGCCAAGGCCCCCTGCACCGTCAACTGTCCGGGTTGCACTTGCCAACCGGAGTAGCGAGTGCCCTCGTAAGCCAGCGTGAGACAGATCGTGCGCATCATCGCCGCACCGTAGGTGCGACCCCTAACAGGCTGCGTGGATGAGCAACCAAATACTCGGCGATCTGCACAGCGTTTGTCGCAGCCCCCTTCCGTAGGTTGTCCGACACACACCACAGTGCGATGCCATGCGGGCTCGAACCGTCTTCGCGAATCCGCCCCACAAACACTTCATCCCGACCGCTACACGAGCGCGGTAACGGATACAACTTGGCTTCCAAGTCGTCTATCACAACGATGCCTGGGGCCGCTGCCAAGAGCCGACGGGCCTCGGCAGCCGAAAGCTTTTTCTCTGTCTCGATCAAGATCGACTCGCTGTGACAATTGGCCACGGGCACTCGCACGCACGTCGCGCAGATGCCGATCGATTCGTCACCTAGGATCTTGCGAGTTTCAAATACCATCTTCAGTTCCTCGCTCGTCGCACCACAAGGTTTTGCGGAACCAATCTGTGGAATCAAGTTTGCGGCGATCGAGTGCGAAAAAATCTTGTACGGTTCCGCATGGCCCGCCAGCCAGGCAGCGGTTCCTTCGTGCATTTCACGAGTCGCTGCCAACCCCGCGCCACTCACCGCTTGGTACGTACTCACGATGACTCGCTTGACGCATGCGGCATCGTGCAGCGGTTTCATCACCATCACCATCTGCGTGGTCGAGCAGTTCGGACTGGCGATAATGCCGGCATGGCCATCGATTGCCCCCGGGTTCACTTCAGGAATCACCAGCGGCACATCCGGTCGCATACGGTAGAAGGCACTTTCATCAACAACCACGGTGCCCCGCTCCACAGCCCACGGCACAAACTCGGCGGCCACTTCGTCGGGCGTGCTGCCAATCGCGATCTGCACGCCTTCAAACGACTCCGGCCGCAGCACCTCTACATCAAATGTCGCTCCCGCTGCCTGCATCGGCCTGCCGGCCGAGCGGGGAGAGGCCAAGAGCTTGATGCGACGGGCCGGAAACTTCCTGGCCACGAGCAATTCCAGAATGATTCTCCCCACGGCGCCAGTGGCGCCGACAACAGCAAGCGTATCGATCATGTCAGGCTTTCACATCGTGAGAAGTGGAAAAGGCGAAATGGAAACGAGAGTTTTTAAATGCAGCTATGGACAGGAACTATTGCGTGGCGGCGCCGAATCTTTTAACTTCGATCGGGCTTTCCGATTCAATCAGTGGGGGCGATATGCGACACAACCGCCGCCACGTCTCGGCCGGCACAAACGCCATGTTGGCCACGATCATGGCCAGACCAAACTCCATCATCCCCATCGATAGACCAATCCCCATATGCACGGCCACGGCCATGCCTAAAACGATCCGCCGCGTGAGCCGCGGCCACACCAAGGCCGGGTACGAAACTTCCCACAGCAGTGTGGCCAACGTGAGCGCGTTGACTATCAACGGGTGGTTGGCCAGCCACGTGAGGTCTAGCGTGCGGTAGCACGCGTTGGCAATCGATCCCCAGAGAGCCGTTCCTTCCCACCAACTTGCTCCGAGTAATTTGCCGCAGCCAGAGAAGAAATAGATCACGCACAGGTGCACCTGAATCAGCCGAATGGCCAGAGTGGCCCGCACAGATCGCAAAGCGGATGGTGGCCGAGGGAACATGAGTCTATCCACCGACAACACCGCTCCCGCAGGCCCCACGGCAACTGCTATCAGGAGCATTCCCAACACGTCATCAAAGCCAAACACATTCAGCGGCGCCCGGTTTGCAGCGCTCACGAATCCTATCAAAGCCATCACTGCAGCCAACGGTGTGGCCAAGCCGATCGTGAGCAACACAGCAGCAAGAAGCGTTCCGACAGCCACCAGCCGGATCGCAGGAGCCGACGAACAGGCAAAGTAGCCGCTCCATTGCCAAGGCTGATCGTTCATGCGCCAAGCATCTGACGGCAGCAGCCACGCATGGTCGCCAAAAAAAGCGTCTGCGTCTAGAAGCCAGACGATGCTCGACCACGTCAGAAGCGCACCGACGGCAATCCGCACCAACGCCAGCGGCAGCGGATCTGTCGGCGTAAACCAGAACGTGTTCCATCCGTCGACCCACTCTCCGATCCAGCCGTCGCGCATCCGATCCTCGCGAGCCCCCCCCTGCCCCGTTCTCGAAAAGAGCTCGGGATCGGGCACGCTGCGCGAACTCACTGGACTGCTGCGAAGAGTCATGGGAGCAGTCCCTCCGGAAACGCATAGGTTCCAAGCGGCGTGATGATATCCTCTCCGTTGTGGGCTTGAATCACTTCCTCCGGCGTTGGGAGATAGTGTTCTACTAATTGCAATGCAACCTGCTGCCCTCGGTGGCGAGCGAGCAACTGCCCGGCGACGCCTTTCACCAGAGGTTGCCACCGGGGCTTTGCCTCGATGCGAACGGCCTCCGGTGCATCCACAAAAGGCACGAAGGTCGCAATCTTTTCGCTGATCATAAATCGACGGTGGTAAAGCAATCTGGGTCGATCGTTCACGGCATCTGGAATCCAACCGACGCGCGTGGACCCATCAGGCATCTGCATGCTCCAGCGGATCGAGTGGCCGGGCCCAGGATCAGGCGCAAAGAATCGATAGCCGTGCCCCAGCGAGAGCAGTCCGATCAGGGGCCGAAACGGTTGAATGACCGCGTTGGCCAACTCGCTTGCAGGAGGCGGGCCGGCCAGCGGCGGCAGAATCACTGCTGCGAGATAAGCTACCAGAAGAACCGTGACGAGCACGCGGACGGCGGGTGGCCACGTGGGCGTTCGGGCGGGTGTGGGATGGGGCGTGGCTGGGGACATGGCTCGTGCGTAGGAACGGTATGAAACAAGAAGACGCTACTGTAGCACGCCCAAAAAAAGGCGATGGATCTCGCACACATTTCACGAGCCCCGAAAACGCCTCTCACGGGAACCGATGGCATGGACGAAGCCGATGCGAGTCGACGTATCCTCGCCTCAAAGCAGAGGCTTTGTCAGCCCCCGTCGGCTTTTGAACGCTCGTGGCCAGAAGAATGCTTCTCAGGCGCTTATAAAAAAACTCCCGCGAGGCTTCCTGCCACGCGGGAGTCAGTGCATCAGAAAAGTTCCGCAGCGATCGAGCTTACCGCAGTGCGGCGGTGGCTGCGTTGGAGGCTGTCTGCTCGCGGGGGTCGATGGATAGCTCAACTGAAGCCCCTGCTAAAAGATCAATCGTCTTGGAAGCAACCTGCTCCCGCCCGTCAACGACTATCGTCACGCGGATCTCGTAGTTCTTCCAGGTCTGACCTTCGTGCAGGCTTGACGTCTCGAACAGGCGAACTTCGCCGGTCGATGACGTGTTGTTGCCGGCGAGCCACACGTTGGCTTGGGCGGGGACGTGGAGCGTGAGGCTTGTGTGCCGCACGGCCTCCAGACCAGGAATCACAAGCTCGTCCGGTGCGTCCTGCTCGAGGAACGAGACCTCCGAACGATTTCCAGCCGTCAGCGAGACAATCTTTGTTTCTTCGCTCGCAATGCCGTCACGAGCGACAACCATCTGCACCACATACTCGTAGTCCTTGTCCTTAGCGAGGCCTCGTGAAACAAATCGCCGCACGCTGCCTGTGGCAGCCGTCCGCGAGCCATTGACGAAGATCTTCGCGTTGGCCGGAAGCTTCACGACCAACATCGCGGCATCGGCCGGGATAGGCGAGTGGAGCATCGTGGCATCGGTCGCAGCGGGAACCGCTGGCTTGGGTGTTTGGATGACCTCTCCACTGCCCACGACAGGCGTTTCGCTGATCACTCGATAGGATTCGACAGGCATGCTGGAGGAATACGCACCGGCCGGTGCGTAGGAACCACCATAGGAACCGCCGTAGGAACCGTACGAACCGCCCGAGGAGCCACCTGAGGAGCCACCAGACGAACCGCCAGAGGAACCACCCGACGAACCTTGGCTGGCATGCCGAGCAGAACGCATCGCGCGATGGGAGGATCCGTGGCTACCACCAGAGCAGCCGTAGCTGCCGCCGGACGATCCAGCACTGCCGTAGCTGCCACCGGATGATCCACTCGATCCACTCGATGATCCACTCGATCCACCGGACGATCCACCCGATGATCCACCCGATGATCCACCCGATGATCCACTAGGGCTACCGGCAGCGGCACCACGATGGCGATGATTCCAGCCAGCGTGGACGTCGCACGACGAGGCCACAACCGCCAAAAAAGTAATAACTCCCGCAACCTTGAACAAGCGGCAATGGACCAACATCTCTGTCGTTCTCCCGTAAAATGTGTGTGGCTAGAGTCGACTCGCCGTCAGAACCTCAGCAAAAAACAGCTTCCTTCGAAAACCGCTTTCAGAAGAACCGCGCCGAATGCCTCCAAAGATAGTTGGATGATTCCGTAAATCAAGCAGGATGGGGCGAATGGGTTGACTTTTCTGACAAATCCACTTTTTATCGGAAATATGTACGCTATTTCTTCGGGAGCGACTCGCCTTGACCTGTGCCAACTGGCTTTTTGGGCGGTAGAGCGGCTCTTCAGCGAGGGAGCGGCTCAATTCGGAGGTCATCCACTTCCAGTCGGCCGGTTCCGCCGAGCATGCCAATCTGCACGATCGCGTCTCTGGCCCATACGGGCACGGGCAGTTTTCCCTCGACGGCTTTCCAACCGAATGTGCCCCGCCAGGGACCCAGATGCGTATTGGCGGATCGACTGCGACGGCCGTCAAAGAATCGCACCGCCAACACAGGTGATTCGTCGGGGGACAGTCCATTGCGAATTCCTTCTGCCCGCAGGGACAACGAGAGCAACAGTTGCCCGACCACCCTTCCATCCACAGGAAACCCCTGAAACATCTGGGCCGGTCGGCCAGGCTGGTTGTTCTCCAATCGCAAGTAGTGCGTTCCCTGTGGCGCATCGTCGGCACGAACGACATCTGCCTGCCTGCCGTAATACCAAGCCGTTGGCACAAACGCCTGAGGACCTAGTGCCGACGCATGAGGAACTGGCGCAGACGGGGGCGGGAGTAGATCTTCAAAGCCGCCGTTTTCCAATGCCGGCCGCGTGCCATCGGGCTGAACTTTCCTCGCCTCTTCGGCGGCACCTGTCATCGGCACAAACAAACTCGGCACGAGTGACTCTTGCACCATCACACCATCTTGCTTGCTGAGCAGCATAAGGGTTTGCTCGTATCGCTCACCCACAGGAATGATCATGCGCCCCCCTTCTGCAAGCTGCTCGATCAATGGCTTCGGAATCTCCTCCGGCGAGCAGGTGACAATAATCTTGTCAAACGGTGCATGCTCGGGCCAGCCGAGGAAACCATCACCTATTTTTGTGATGACATTGCGATAGCCCAGCCTGGCCAGCGTGCGAGCCACCTTGGCACCCAACGTTTTATTGATTTCGATCGAGTAGACCGTCTGCACGAGCGGCGAGAGCACGGCAGCTTGATAGCCGCTTCCCGTACCGATTTCCAACACGCGATCGGTGGGCTTTGGCTCCAGTTTCTCCGTCATATAGGCCACGACAAATGCCCCTGAGATCGTCTGCGCCTCACCGATCGGCAAAGACATATCAAAATAAGCCGATGCCCGCTGCGGGCCTGGTACAAACTCATGCCGCGGCACCGAACGCATGCTCTGTAGCACACGGGCATCGCTCACACCACCGCCGGCGATGTCGTCTTGCACCATTTTTTCACGGGCGGCAGCGTACCGCTCGGCTTCCATTCGCTCGGCCTGCGGAGGCGCACTCTGACAGCGTAGAGCACACAACCACATTCCTAGAGACAGCCCCACACAGAGCAGTCCACGCCGAACATCCGCATGAATCATCGAGGCTACCTCCCGCCTGAGCGTTCCGGCAGAATTTTCAGCAGTTCGATTTCGAACACGAGCACTTCGTTAGGCTCGATCACAGGAGGCGATCCCTCTTCGCCATAGGCCAGTGCGGGAGGCACAAAAAGCCTCCATTTTGAACCCACCTTCATCATCACAATCGCCTCCTGCCAGCCCGGCACCACACCCCGCAGTGGAAAGATGGCTGGCTCGCCCTTGGGATCGGTGCCATCAAATTCGGTTCCATCCACATGCGTGCCGCGGTAGTGCGTCGAGACGGAGTCTGCGGGCTGTGGCTGTGGGCCTGCGCCCGTCTTGAGCACCTCGTACTGCAAGCCGCTGGGTAGCGAGACGATGCCTTTCTGTCCGGCATTGGCCTCAAGAAATGCTGCCGCCTTGACCTTGTTGACCTTCGCCACTTCTGCCATCCGGCGGCCCAAGGCGAGTTCCTGCTCTTGCATTTTTTTTTCAAATGCCTCGAGCGCCTGCGAAAGTTGCTCCTCGCCCAGAAGTGGCTTTCTGCCCAAGATGGCATCGGCCAGACCACGAGCGAGTGCCGCCGGATTGATCGGGGCATGTTGCGCCTTGAAGTCGGCTGTAATCCTCGCCCCGATTCGCAGGCCAAGGGCATACCCCAGCGTGCCCTCGGGGGTTTTCAGGCCAGCCATAACATCCTCCGCTCCGGCTGGAGACGGCGAGGAGAATGCTGGGGGAGTCTGAAGCGGTTCGGCCGCGACTTGGGCCGCGGCTCTGGGACTGACGAGGGTCCACAAAAGGATGGCAGACAAGACAAAACAGAGGCACTTCCCAGCGAACACGCTGCGTGTCCAAACGGCACCGGAAGAAAATGGTGTGTTCCAAGCGGTCATATCCAGACAGTGCCTCCTCATACAAGCGTCCTCAGGCAACCAGCCACATTGGGTTGGTTCAGTCTATCGTCTTGGCGTCAACTGGGAGGAGGGAACGAAGTGGATGAAATAATAAAAACGAGCGAGACCCAGCATCAGGAAGCCGAGCCCGTTTCTGGCGACGGCTGTCGGCCCAACGTGCCTTTGGTGAGTTCCAGAAAGGCTGTCTCGAGATTGACCTCCGATTCTCCCATCGAAAGCAGTTGATGCCCTGCGGCGATGAGGCGGGCTGCCAGCGGAGAATGGTCCTGCACGCCATCGGCCAATGCCACCAGAATCTCACCGTCCCGCACGCTCACGCCGGCCGCCTCCGGGGTATCTTCCAATATCTTGGCTGCCGGCTCTTGCGGGCCAACGACTCGCAACCGGATGACTGGCCTGCCACGCACCTGTGCCAAAAGGTCTTGGACGTTCCCGCAGGCCAGCAGTCGGCCGTATTCGATGATGCCCACGCGGTTGCAGATGTCGGCCAACTCCGGCAGGATGTGGCTGGAAACAAGAATCGTCTTGCCAAGGCCCTGCAGCCGACGCAAGAGATTACGCATCTCGATTCTGGCACGTGGGTCGAGGCCGCTGGCGGGTTCATCGAGGAGCAGCACCTGCGGGTCGTGCAGGAGCACGCGAGCCAAGCCCAATCGCTGCGTCATTCCTCGCGAAAGACTCGTGACAAGTTCGTCTCGCTTCACCGTCAGATCCACTAACTCGAGCGACTGCTCGGCCACACGCCTCCGCTCCTTGCCGTAAATCCGATAGGCCGCGGCGAAGAATTCCAGGTATTCGATCACTCGCATGTCGTCGTACACGCCGAAGATATCGGGCATGTAACCGATCGCACGTCGAATCTCGCGAGGATGGGTGTAAATCGAGTGGCCACAGACGTAGGCCTCCCCCCATGTCGGCGCTAGGAGTGTGGATAGGATTCGAATGGTCGTTGTTTTGCCGGCGCCGTTGGGGCCAATAAAGCCGAAGAGGTCACCTTTTTCGAGCTTGAGGTGGAGCGACTCCAGCGCAAAGAAGTCGCCATATTTTTTCGTTAGGTCGATGGTTTCGATCATGGCAACGGCTCCGTGGTGGCCGGTCCGATCGCTACGACCATACGCCACAATGATTGGCCTTGCGATTCCCCAAGGCTTTCGCCTCCAGACTCTTCACAACCCGATTCCTTCCAACCGGTATTCCATGCGGTGCCTGCTGGACCCCAGCCAACCAGCACGGCGCGGTCCACTCTCAGCAGTGGCGAGAGATCGATCCGTTCCAGCCTGCCAGACAGAAGCGACGTGTAGCCACGGCCACCAACGGCCGCGTGAAATCCTGCGATTTCAAGAATGCGTGCGGTATCCACGCTGGATGTATCCCAGCGGAGAGCAACATCACTTTCCCGGCTGGCGGCCCGCCGAGTGAGGGCACCTGTCAGCGATCGAGGCCCACGGCCGGCATCCGGTTCGTATCGCTGATGAGGCGCGAGCCGACCAATTTCATAGAGCCATCCGGCGTGAACCAGCACGCACTGCGTGAGTGGAAATGGCAGGTGATGTGCAATGCCCCCTCGCAGAGTACCCTGCGCGTTGAGATCGAGGCTCGTCGTTGCCGGTGATCCTGCGGTTCGTGCGGTCCACTGCGACTCAAAGAGCCGACTGGACGATGCGGCGATCGGAACTCCCGCAAGCGAGGCCAGCGATGCGCCGTAACCATAGTTTGCTGTAGCCAGAGACGGGTGTGGCATGGCGGCGTCGGTGCTGCCGAACCTGCGACCGGAATCGGCGCACCACGAAATAGCACTCTGTGCCGAGCCATCCACAAGCCCACATTCAGCCGCCTGCGATGGGGCCCGATCGGCCGGTTGGGCTACCCAGAGCGTTGGCATTGCATCGACGTCAAGCGATGCATTCGCCGGCGACCAGACGCCGGCCCATGCTGCAGCTCGCACGAGTCGGCTGGTCGCATCGATGTCGATGATCTCGGCGCGAGACATTTCCCAGGCATCACCCTTCCAGCGGTTGGCGGTGATCCACGCCAGACTGCTTAAGATCGCCACGAGCAACGGCAGTGAAATCCACGCCAGCCACTGCCGGCTGCCCCATCGCGACACCAGCCACCAATCAAGCGGGTAGAGGCAGCCGATGGCGAGCATGGCTAGGCCGACGATGAGTTCAAAGGGGACGGCCTGCACTCCCACAAACTGGTCCATGCCCATACGCAACTGGGCGGCCAGATCCGGTACGCCCGAGTGCATCTCCCCTGCCCTGCCAGAGTCGGCCGTGCGCGGTCGGCCTCCGAGCAGTGCCACCAGCAGAGTGTCGGTGCCTTGCCACGTGCGAAACGCCCCTTGGTCGATATCGATCCCGATCCACGTAATCGTGCCAAAGCCGTAAGCGGTGCGCACTACCAACGGTAGATCGGTGGGAGCATTGCCCGCAAAGGCCTCGATCACTCCGTCGAGTTGGCTCACATTGGCCAAGAGCGGCACCTGCAGGCTACTCATTGCATTTTTTTCAAATGGGCGGCTGGCCCGGGAATATGTCTCTATCGGAGTCAAACGCCGGAGCGGCACCATGCGGGCAATTTCGCCTGGGCGGCCGATCGGCCCAGGCAGCCACGCCGCGGCGGCTGGCTGAGCATCGACGAGCGTCGGGGCGCACTCTCCTGCAATGAACACAAGCCGGCCTCCCTGCCGCACCCAACTGTCGATACCTGTAAGCGTGGTACGGCGATCCTCTGGGGTGCTGCTCACTGCGTTGCCGCTGCCTCCTGCATGTTCGCTGTCCACCAGCGACTGACCGCAGACAATGATCGCGTCGACGCCGTCAAAATCTCTGGCTGATTTTCCGAGTGCGAGTGGATCCAATGCGGTCACCACGCGGGGGCGAGTGCCGTCATCGCGGGCCAAAAGCCGGGACGCTCGTTCGGCATTGGGTACATTGCCAACCACAAGAAGGACTGTTTCGGTGGATCCAATCGCCGGCGGTACGCCGTGGTACGTCGGCTTCTGGCCAGGCTCTTGAATCAGCACGCGGCCCGTTGGTCGACCAAAACGCACGCACACTCGTGCCACTTGTGTGCCGCCACCGTCGGTCACAAGAGCAGCGGGAGGCGATCGCACATATTGTCCGTCTGGATCCTCCACCCAAGCATACAGATACCTGCCATCCGGCGAGGATTCATCAGGCGACTGGCTTGATCGCGCTGGGTTGGCTGGTTGGGATTTCCGAGAGACCACCAAGGGAGTCCACGCACCTGTCCGGTACACGCCGCCCACGCCAACCTGCACATCCCAAATGGGCTCGCCAGCGCATGGCGACTGCACGCTGGCAACCAGGCTCGCCGCAAGACAGGCGGCCCCGCCGAGCGCCGCACGCCATCCAAAAAAACCCCGGGGCACAATCATGGCTTCTCCGCATTGGAGCAGGTGCAGGCCAATTGCCCGCACCCGGGACACCCCGTGCCATATTTCTGCGCCACGGCAGCCTCGAGATCCACGTTGACGACGTTGGCGATTGTGGCCAGCCACGCCAACACATCGGCAAATTCGAGCGACAGTTCCTCGTGCGTGCCACTCCTCAGGGCAGTTGCCAACTCGCCGATTTCCTCAGACAGCCACATGAATGTGCCTTCCACGCCGCGGGCGGCATCCTTTTCATGATACATCGTGCGGATCAGCGTTTGGAATTCGCGAAGCGTCATGGCTGAGAGAGATCCTGCTGTACAATTCTGGCGTGATCGTCGACGGTGCAAGGATGCCGCTGGCGTGTGAGTTTCAAGCCAGATTCTACTGCGGTCGAGGATGCGGCGCAAACCACGGGTAAATGGCCGGCACAACCAACGCCGTGAGGAGGGTTGATGTGATGATGCCACCGATTACAACCGTGGCAAGCGGCCGTTGGATCTCGGCTCCCGCACTCGTGGCCATCGCCATCGGCAGGAATCCGAAGCTCGCCACAAGCGCCGTCATTAAGATCGGGCGTATCCGGATCACCGCCGTCAGAATCGCTGCCTCGCGAGCCGACATCCCTTCTTTGCGCGCGTGTTCGGCTCCTGCCACCCACACCAATCCATTGAGCACGGCCACTCCAAACAGCGCCACAAATCCGACGCCGGCAGCAATTGAAAATGGCATCCCTCGCACGGCCAATGCGACGATCCCACCAGAAGCCGCTACGGGCACAGCACAAAAGATCAGCGCCGCCAGCCGAAACGATTTGAAGCTTGCGTAGAGCAGCATTGCAATCAGCCCCAGCACAACCGGGGTAATCAAAGCCAGCCTGCGACTGGCGGAGAGGAGGTTTTCGAAATCGCCCCCCCAGCCGATCGAGTAGCCCGCAGGCAACGCGATGCGAGCGAGGATCGCCCGCTGTGCCTCGGCCACAAAACCAGCCACATCACGGCCGCGGACATTCGCTGACACAAACGTGCGGCGGCGAGAATTCTCATGTTCGATTGATGGGGGGCTCTCTTCCATCTCGATATCGGCCAACTCGCCCAGTGGCACAGGCCTGCCGCCGGCGGTGCCTACAGGAATCTGCGGCACGAGATCCGGGTTTTCACGCCATTCCCTCGGAAATTTTACGACCAGCGGATAGCGAGGCCGCCCCTCAAAGATCACGCCCGCCCCAATGCCACCCATGGCCGATACCGTGCGCATCACTTCACTCCCATCGATGGCGTGGCGAGCCAACTGATCTGGCCTCGCCTCGATCCGCATCGTCGGCACGTTGGCCTGCCAGTCGGCACGCACATCGACGGCCCCTGGAATATCGCGAAGCAAGCCCTCAACTTGCTTGCCAAGATTGCCCAGCGTGTTGAGGTCGTCTCCGTAGAGCAGCACCGCCACATCGGACTTTACGCCTGCGACAAGTTCGTCGACTCGCATTTCAATCGGCTGGCTGAAGCTGAAGTTGGCTCCCGGCACCGCCGCAGCCAGCGACGCCGACATTCTCTCCACGAGGGAGTCTCGCGAAATATCCCGCGGCCACTGCGCACGGGGCTTGAGCATCACCCAGACATCCGTCTGCTGGACCCCCATCACATCGTTTGCAATCTCCGGGCGGCCCGTTTTACAAAACACCGTGCGCACCTCGGGGGAATCCGACAGCACCTTCTCAATCCGTGTGGTGAGTGGCACGGAGTCCTCCAGCGTGGCGCTCGGCAACCTGTTTACCTCGATGAGCAGATCGCCTTCGTCCAAACGGGGCATAAACTCCGCTCCAAGCCGCATTGCCAACGGCCCGCTCGCCACCACCAGTCCTGCAGCGCAGAGCGAAACCACGATCGGATGACAAACGGCCAGCCGGGCCAGAGGGTTGTAAAACTTGTGGAACAGCCGCATCAACATCGGCTCGTGTTCTTCTTCGCGGGACAGCACGGTCGCTGCGAGCACCGGCATCAACGTCAGCGAGATCACCAGCGAACCGGCCAACGCAAAAAGCACCGTCAGGGCCATCGGACGGAAGAGCTTTCCCTCGGTACCCTCTAAAAAAAGAATCGGCAGGTAGACGATTGCAATGATCAATTCGCCAAACATCGTCGGCCCCCGCACCTCAATCGCCGCATCGCGAACAGTGCTCAGCCTCGACGCGGATGCCGGAGCCGATCCGAGTCGCCGCACGCAGTTTTCCACCATGATCACAGAACTATCCACGACGAGACCAAAGTCGATTGCGCCCAAGCTCATCAGGCTAGCCGACACGCCCGTAGCCCACATGAGATTGGATGCAAAAAGCATCGAGAGCGGAATGGCCATCGACACGATCAACCCCGCTCGGATATTGCCGAGCAACACGAACAGCACGCCGACAACAAAGAGGCCGCCTTCTGCGAGGTTGTGGAGCACGGTATCAAGCGTACGAGCGATCAACTCGGAACGATCGTAGAGGATTTCCAACTCGACCCCAGGCGGGAGCGTGCCGCGGATGGCTGCCAACTTTTGCTTGGCAGCCTCGACCACGCGACGGCTGTTCTCGCCGCGGATCATCATCACCATGCCGGTGACCACCTCACCTCGCTGGTCCCGCGTGGCAGCCCCCTGCCGCACGAGCGGCGCAATCGTCACATCGCCAATCATGCGAATCAGCACAGGCACCCCACCCGGCGGGCTCCGCACAACAACCTGCCCGATATCCTCGATGCTTCCGAGGAGCGACTGCCCCCGAATAAAACGCTGCTCCCCATTCTTCACGATATAGCCACCGCCAGTGCTATTATTGTTGCGATCCAGTGCCCCCAGCACCTCGCCGAGCGATATCCCCTGCGCGGCAATCCTGTCGGGGTCTATCTCCACGGCATAGCTCTTCGCAAAGCCTCCGTGACTATTGATATCCGTTACGCCCGAGACTTCCCGCATGGCCGGCGCGATCTCCCACTCCAGCAAACTGCGAAGATCCATGAGGCTTTGCCCCGATCCCTTCACCTCAAACTGCAGAATTTCCCCCAATGCCGTGGAAAGCGTGCCGAGTTGGGGATCGCCGTGGCCCAGAGCCATTCGATTTTTGGCCTCCGGCAAACGCTCCGCGACGAGTTGCCGTGCAAGAAAGATGTCGGTTCCCTCGCGAAACACAATCGTTACGAGCGAAATCCCAAATCGCGAGACACTCCGCACTTCCTCCACATTTGGCAGGCCACTCACAGCCAACTCGACCGGATACGTGATGTAGCGTTCCACTTCCAGAGGGGAGAGGGTGCCGGCCTCCGTGACCACCTGCACCTGAATATTGACCAAATCGGGAACAGCGTCGACCGGAATCTGCGTGGCAGAGTACAGCCCTCCGATGGCCATGAGTACAAAGAGGGCGATCACTAACGGCCGATTGCCGAGCGACCATTCGATCAAGCCTGAAAGCACAAGCCGCCTCCGCACGCCCGCCCGCACAACCATTTTGAGTCCAACATCATGCCCATCATGGCGAGGCGACTCCTAGGGGCCGTGCAGTCTTCCTTAACTCCTCGTCCCCTTCGAGCAAGAGTTCGCTTTTGAGCACAAATGCTCCCTTCGAAACCACCTCTTGGCCCGCCGTCAGACCGCTCACTACCTCGGCATATTCACCGCTTTCGACTCCAATTTCGATGGTCTGCCGCCGAAAACGACCGTTTCCATCGGCCACAAAGACGAAGGCCTTCCCCTCGTGCCGCATCACGGCTGAGTTCGGCACCGAGAGCGTATCGCGGATCTCGCCCTGGGGCAGATCCACCCACACAAACATGCCAGGCTTGTAGTGCGCGTCATCGTTGGCAAGTTCTGCTATCAGCGGCACGCTCCGCGAATCAGCCTCAACGGTAGCCCCCACGTGGTTAATGCGTGCGACTGTCTGATGCACATCGGCCCCTGGCACAGTCACTCGCACCGACTGCCCGTCCGACACCTCAACGGCCGTCCACTGCCGTTCGTGAATCTGGGCTCGCACCCAGAGCGTGCTCGTATCGGCCACGACAAAAAGCTTGTCTCCGGTTCGCACCCGCTGGCCAGCCACGAGAAAGACGTCTTCCACAATGCCTGCAAACGGCGTGCGCATCACGAGCGAACTAATGTCGTATACCTCTCCCGGGCTGTCGGGGGGAAGTTCTCCAGCCGAGCCCGCGATGGTAGCCCCATCCATTCGGCTACCAACGAGTGTGCGGAGGTGTTGCTTGGAAATCTGCACGCGTCGATCGGCTTGCTCGAGTGAGGCTTCGGCCCGAGCACTGTCTTGACGCGTGAGAAAAAGTGACTCCTCGCAGGCGGCAGCAAAGTTGGCCTTGGCAACCTCTTGGTTGCTCAGGCGTTCTTCGACGATGCGCCCCGACAGCACGCCCCCTTCGCTGAGCAGCTGCGTGCTCTTATTGACTTTCTCGACATACAACAACCTCGAGTAGGCGCTGATGATCTTCTCCCGATACGCACCAAGTACGCGGTGCTTGAATTGCTCCTCGATCTCCGTGATCGTCGGATTAACGAGAAGCAGTTTGAGCAGCGATGCGACGTTGTTGGCGATCGTGTCCGCCCAATCCGAAGCCTTTTTTTCGATCGCCCACGTATCCTCGCACTTGCGAACGTCGTCGCGAGCGAGACCCACATCAGGGCTCGAAACCTCCGCCAGAGAATCACCTGCGACAACCGCCTGTCGCATCCGCACAAACACCCGCGACACAATCCCGTCCACGGGTGAGGCATAGTCGAGTAAGTGCCTCGCGTCGTAGTCCAGACGGCCGGGCACGGTGATATGGTCTCGCAGTGGCCGCCTCTCCACCGTGGACAAGCCGATGCTTGCCGCCACTTGGGCTGACGAACCCATCACGACGACTTCATCTTTTTCGGCCGGCGAGACCGCGACTGGTGGCCGAGGAGATGGTTGCAAGTGCTCCGTGCCTGCAAAATGATGCGTTGTCAGCCACCACCAGGCAGCGACACCCACCAACAAGCAGGCCGTGCCAAATAGACTGCGGCGGATGAAGCCGAAACGCCCGCCCTCCTTTTTCCCGGACAAAGAGCGTTCACGCGCCAGCGAAGGCTGGCCCACCAGCGGAGGCTGTCCAACCAGCGGAGGCTGTCCAACCAGCGGAGGCTGTCCAACTAGCGGAGGCTGTCCGTGGGCCTGATGGGTCTCTGGCCTTTCGAATGACGCGGCAGTGGACATGGCAACGATTCCTCGGAACATACTTCGAACCAACGTCTGCTCTCTGGTCTCCTCATCTGGCAGTCTACACAAAACCGGAAACGTCTGAGTACACTTGAAAAACGGCTGCTTTTCAAACGGCGTACGTTCACTCTTCCACTTTCACCCCCTTGCTCCCCACTGCAACTCCCATGGCACTCCCTCGCATCGTCCGCATCTTCGATACCACGCTTCGCGACGGTGAGCAATCCCCTGGGGCAAGTATGAACCTCGCGGAGAAAATGGAGATTGCCCACGCATTGGTGCAACTCAATGTGGATGTGATTGAGGCAGGCTTCCCGATTGCCTCTCCCGGAGATTTTGAAAGCGTGCGAGCAATTGCCCAGACCGTTCGCGGCGCAACGGTGTGCGGCCTGGCTCGCTGCAACGATGCCGATATCGACCGGGCTTGGGAGGCGCTTGAGCATGCGCCGCAACCTAGGATCCATGTGTTTCTTGCAACGAGTTCCATCCACCGCGAATTTAAACTGCGCATGAACGAGGACGAAGTAGTGGCCCGCGCGATAGCCGGAGTGCAGCGGGCCAGAAACCTATGTGGCGACATCGAATTTTCTCCAGAAGACGCCGCACGCACGGAAATCGATTTTCTCTGTCGGGTGGTCGAGGCTGTGATCGACGCCGGCGCCACCACCGTCAATATTCCGGACACCGTTGGCTACGCCACGCCGCTACAGATGCACCACGTGATCAAGAGCCTGCGGGAGCGGGTGCGAGGGATTGACCGAGCCGTCATCAGCGTGCATTGCCACGACGATCTCGGCCTGGCCGTGGCCAACAGTTTGGCCGCAGTGGAAGCCGGAGCAGGCCAGATCGAATGCACAATCAATGGGCTGGGGGAGCGGGCTGGCAACTGCTCGCTGGAAGAGGTGGTGATGGCCCTGCGTACACGGAGCGACTACTACGCCGCTGACACTCGCATCGTGACGCAAAAACTCGTCCCCACCAGCCGCCTCGTTGCCAATATCACGAGCATCCAGGTGCCTCGCAACAAAGCGATTGTGGGTCGCAATGCCTTCGCCCACGAGGCCGGAATCCATCAAGACGGGATGCTCAAGGAGCGTCGCACCTACGAGATCATGCGTCCCGAGGATGTTGGACTGGATCGCACCGATCTTGTTTTAGGCAAGCACAGCGGCCGCGCAGCGCTGGCCGACCGAGCCAAGGCGTTGGGCTATCAACTCTCGCCGGAACAGCTGCAATCCCTCTTTGAGAGATTCAAGGCCTTAGCCGACCGCAAGAAGGAAATTTACGACGGCGACATTGCGGCCCTTTGCGAACATCAATGTTCGGCATTGCCCGAACGGTTTTCGTTCGTGGGCTACGAACTTTCCTGTGCCAGTGACCGTCCGCCGCGAGTGACGCTGCGTGTCTTGCAAGGCGGCGAGGAAAAATCGGTTGAAATCACGGCTGGAGACGGGCCCATCGACGGGATTTTTCTGGCCATCGAAAAGCTGACCGGCATCACGACGATCTGCCGCGACTTCCGCGTGCAAGCTGTCACCGTCGGCAAGGACGCACAGGCCGAAGTCACCGTGGAACTGGAGGAAGTCTGTCCAGACCCCACGTCCAACGGCCACGTCCACCGTGGCCGCGGAGTCTCCACCGACTCGCTCGAAGCCTCTGCAAAAGCCTTCCTAGCGGCCGTCAACCGCGTAGCCCTGGGCAGTCAGCCCAAGCTGCATCCACAGCGCACCGAACTGGAGTCGTAAGAACTGCAAGCACTGATCGAGCCACACAGAAGCCCCGCAGAGAAAAAGCCACCGCGAGGAGACTTCTGCCATTCCGGAGCCAGCCATGCGTCGTTCCGTATCCATCACAACGCACAGCTCGATTG
>Ga0194035_1000648_pt1 | contig 19500 bp, 17 predicted proteins | sample JunL2320m_MetaG_FD_148680 | JGI IMG/M metagenome (GOLD analysis project Ga0194035, IMG submission 148680) | Anoxic zone freshwater microbial communities from boreal shield lake in IISD Experimental Lakes Area, Ontario, Canada - Jun2016-L239-20m | ecosystem: Environmental > Aquatic > Freshwater >...
GGGATTCTGCTGCGTTCGTAAATTTGTGTTGCCGCCGCACCAACAAGTGTAGCCTTGCCTGTTGCGCCTTCTTGTTGCCAACTACTGTACAAAACACGGCCAACATCACTAACTTTTTGTTTAAAATTAAGATTTTGTAAGTGTGTAATTGGCAGATTATCATTATTTAAAGCATTTTCATCTTCAATAAATTTATCTAGTCTGTTGGTAATGCTTTGCAAAGACTCGGGTGGGTTAACATCGCTCATATGTGTTATTATATAATAAATATATCAATCAATCAATTAATCTAACGTCACTTTGGCTCTAATATTTTTTGAATAGTCGTAATAAGTTCGCCTGGTGTAGTGTGTGCCTTTACTATGTAGTCTTTAATATCATAATGCCAGATTGTTTTTGGTGCTTCGGATTCGTTAAGGTTGGTTAATACAATAACGGGAGTATTCAAATCTGTGTAATTTTTTCTAAATAATCGCAAAAAAGTTTCACCGTCCATAACTGGCATTTTAAGGTCCAGTAAAATTAGGTCCGGTACAGTATTTTCTAATAATTTAAGTGCTTCAAGGCCGTTATATGCCTGAAAGCACTCGTATCCACTATATTCTAATTTTATTTTATATATGGTAGCTATGCTGTGGTCATCTTCGACCAATAGTATTTTTGACATCTGTTTGTATAATTTAGTACTTGATTTTTTAATATAATTATGCTAATATTTTTTTAGGTTTAACGCCAACGCACTTTTGAAACATAACACACTGACACCTTTTTTACGAAAGGTTTGGTGTGTTTTTTTGTTTAAAAAGCGCAAGAACGGAATATAAGTAGATTAACTATGACAACAATAGAGATTTTAAACTCAAACCCAACAGATGCATTACCCGAATTGGTATTGAAAAATAATCTATATCCTTCATTTGAAGTAACTGGTAGAAGGGGTATATATTCTGTAGAATTTGTTGATTATGAACACCCTGATGTTAAGGCAGCTAAGCAGATCGAACTTTTAGCTTTTCAAGAGTTAGGTGATAATCCTGCCGAAGTAACAGAAGAGTTCGAGCGATACGATGAGAGTTCAGTATTCGTCCTTCTTAGAAGAAGCAAAGCCGACCTACAGATAGCTGAAGGACATACACAAATTCCAGGTCGCGATTTATTGGGCATGGCAAGATTTATACCGTTTCACACGCAAGGTAATAAAACATTTAATGATCTTGCCATTTTGATGGATGCATCAACTAGTAAAGGCAGCGAAAGGTCTTCACGGTCCACGCCTGAGCTTGGAATTTCAGATAGATTAGAAGAGATAATATCTTTGTTTAAACAACAATACGCGTGCGACGATGTAGAAAAAGTGATTGATATAGCAACACTTGCACCAGATATGACGCTAGATTTCAGAGATAAAATGGATGTTATAGAGAGTCTACTTAAAGCAATGGACGTATTTGTGATTGATTTATTCAAAAGAAAACAGCTAACTCACCTTACGCAGTTTACGTTTAGTGCAATGCACGACATTCTTGCAAATAAATACGGCTACCCTATGCACAACTTATTCTCAATGCAGCCAATCGTATATGACACTTTCGGCAACGGGAAGGGTGCTGAGGAAAACATGGTTGCCGTACCCTCTGTTATAAATCTTTCCGAATTAGAAAGAGTTTTCAGCGACTCCGTGGATCATCCAGCTACAAAACATATGGGCGCAGTCGTTACACAGCTAATGATTAATTTTCATTCAATTTAAAAAATTGTGTCTTAGACAACACTGTCTTTGACTTAAGGCTTATAGTATAGTTACTAGTAAGCTTATGTTTACAATTACTGGAATAATATCAATCATAATAACTAGTTTATTGAATGCAATACTTGGCTTCGTTGTATTTATGAGAAATCCCAAAAGTGATTTAAATAAAGTATTCTTGGGACTGTCGCTTGCGATTGCTTTCTGGGCGGCAACAAGTCTAACATCAGATAGTACTTCAGATTATGAACTATCAAAAATTACGTCGTCCTTAGCTTTTTCTTTCGGGTTTATTGGGATATTTTTCGTGTGGCTTTTTACTACAATATTAAGTAAAAAAAAGCCTAAATACCTATTCTGGTACTACTTTGTACCGTCAGTTGCTATCTCGGTTTTATCTGCTACCCCCCTTGTTTATAAGCTAACTACGATTGATAAATTTGAAAATGGCATACTTTATTACCCTTACTTAATAGCATTTATCGTATTGATGTTAGCCTCATTCTATAACCTCCTCTCGGTCTTTAAAAGAGGAAACAGGTCCGAAAGGAGCCAAATTAGATATATTCTAATTGGTATCATTATCTTGACTGTCGGTGGTGGTTTATTTAATGCGATTTTACCAGTGAATTTCCCAGAACATGCAGAAGTACTTACTAAAATCGGACCACTTTTCAGCGTGTTCTTTATTGGTATGACGGGGCTTGCTATAGTACGACATAAACTTTTCGATTTTCGGGCAGTATTGGCCAGGTCGCTTACATATCTATTCACGACGTTTTTTGTCGTGGCAGGCTATGTAGCGGTTGCATTTTTTGTTACACACTTTTTAGTTCCTGACACCAAAATTGAGACTGCACAGTTTATATCAAATATATTGCTTACAGTGGTTCTAGTTCTAACCTTCCCGCTCATAAAAAGACGATTTGATAGAGTCACAAACAAAATTTTCTTCCGTGATGCCTACGATCCGCAGGCCCTTATAGGCAAAATAAACCAAACACTGGTTACAAATGTTCAGCTAGAGTCACTTCTGACAAAAAGTGCATTAGTAATCCAAGAAAATATCAAAAATGATTTCTGTATGTTCTATATCCGCGAAACCTCGTATTTACCAAGCCGCATATTTGGAGCACACAGAATTAATCCGGAAATTGAAAGTATTGACGATCTAGAAACCCACGCTTCAAAGATACATCACCGGGTGTATTCAGCGGTGAACGACACAGAAAACGACAATGAAATTAATCTAAGTAAAATACTAAAGAAAAATCAGATAGAAGTCATGGCTCGTTTAGTAACAACGCTAGATTACGACGTCAAAGGTATCGGCTATATATTTATGGGTCAGAAGAAGAGCGGGAGCCTCTACACAACTCAAGATTTGAAAATCATAGAAATTATCGCCAACGAACTAGTCATAGCTATAGAAAACGTATTGCGGTTCGAAGAGATCGAACAATTTAACATTACCCTTCAAAAGAAGATTGATGGTGCAACAAAAGAACTTAAAAAATCTAACGAAAAGTTAAAAGCTTTAGACGAAGCCAAAGACGAATTTATTAGCATGGCAAGTCACCAACTTCGTACGCCATTAACAAGCGTTAAAGGCTATTTAAGTATGCTAGCCGAAGGCGATGCAGGTAAGCTAAATGACACTCAAAACAAGTTTATAGATCAAGCTTTTGTAAGTAGCCAGCGCATGGTGTACTTAATTGCAGACTTGCTTAATGTGTCAAGACTTAAAACAGGTAAATTTATAATAGAACCAAAACCAATGTATTTGCCAGATGTCGTAGAATCAGAGATATCGCAGCTTTACCAAACAGTTAAAGCACGCGGAATTAAAATGACATTTAACAAGCCAAAAACGTTTCCAATTGTTAATTTGGACGAAGTTAAATTACGCCAAGTTATTATGAACTTTACCGACAACGCAATATATTACACACCTGCAACAGGAAGCATAGTATTAGAACTTAAAAATGTTGGCGACAGCGTAGAATTTACAGTAACAGACACAGGTATGGGCGTACCAAAAAACGAACAACAACATTTGTTTACCAAGTTTTACCGTGCAGGCAACGCCCGCAAAGCCCGTCCAGACGGCACAGGCTTGGGACTATTTATGGCCAAAAAAGTTATTGTAGCAAGTGGCGGCTCGCTAATATTTAACAGCATCGAAGGCAAAGGCAGCACCTTTGGCTTTAAATTTAACACCCCCACGAAGTAGTTTATATTGTGGTATTGCTTATAATGCAATAATATGCTATTATATAGTCTATGAGTTTAGACAATGTACAGGTTAATACTGGTATGGCGCTTGCAGAAATAGGCGTACCTTTTACTGATGTACATTTTGAAAACAATCCTTTAGTATACGCTGCCGCTGGTGCAGCTTTGGTGGGAGTTGGTGCAGTTACTGGAATATACAACAGATACAAAAACGCAGCCAATGACGTAGTTTTTGCAGACCAAGACCAAGAATATACCTACAAAAATAATATACGTAAGCAAAAAATAGGCGCAGTAGTTACGTCTGCTTTGGCATTTAGCGCATTAAGTTCGGGTTTGGCAAATTTAGCAGATCCTTTTACTAAATTATCGCACCCATTGGTCGAATCTGTGGCAGTAATTGTAGACGCAAGTTATTCATCTTATGCTAACGATATAGTTACCAAAGACGGTACAGTGCTTAGACTAGAAGCATCTGTTAACGGTATAAACGAACTAAAAACACCTGGCATAACGTACACACTTATAGCCGCAGGTACAGAAGCAAAACAAATGGGTAATGTAACTAACGGTAATGGCAAAACAGACGTTGTTGCTAACTTTGACGCATACATTAAAGACTTAAATAATAAACCGGTAGCAGATTTGGCTGGCGCATTAAATATTGCCGACGCATTAGACACCGACAAAACGATAATTATTACAGATTCATTAGAATCGGTTAGTGCAAATTTACTAGACGGCGAAGATCAACCTGGAATTAACAATATTAGTACCATTGCTTTAGGCAATCCTGGGTCTACTGTTAAGTATTTGGGGCAACAAGTTAGCGTTACTCAAAATGTACAATCTAACGTATTTGCAGTAGGAATAGAAGACAGCTATGCAACTAGTAGCGTTGAAGGATTCCAAAAAATAGTAAAAGAAATATCTGACACGCAGTACACAAAAACAGAAAAATCAGAATTTAAAGGTTTTGAAAAACTTCGTGATTTTGCTGCATTAGGATTAATCGGAAAAGTAACAATCGGCGCGTTAATTGGATCATTTAAAAGACGATTACGATCTATGCCTAAAAAGGAGAATGTATAATGAACGAATTCGAAAAATCATGGCCAATTAGTGACGACATTAGACAGTTTGAACGTCATGCAGCACAAGGCTTGGCTATTATAGAAAACCAATTAATATTACCTGCTGATGGACGTTGGGACGTAGCTTACGGATCACTTGTACAAGGTGGACTTGCGTCGACTGTTCATGCCGAAGGCGATCCTGGCACCGGCAAAACACAATTTGGAAACATTGTAATGGGCGAACAAAATCGTACAGATATTGCTGCTACCGACACTGTAGAAACGCTAGAAGGTTATTATCGTCCCACTGACGGTAAGTTAAACGTTGGCAAAATGCATATTAACCCTAACGACGTTAGATTGTTTTTGAACGAAATTTCTCATCTTCGCGACACAGGTCCTTTGCATAAATATTGGGACGCTAACGAAATAGATATTAATGGCGCTATTTATGATTTGTCTAACGCTTCTACATATTTAACTAGTAACTTTAAGGACGGTGCAAGATCTAAAGATTTAGACACAGCACTAAGAAGCCGAATTGGGGTTAGCGTATTAGCAGGCGACAATACATCTGCTATTGCTGGTTTAATCCAAGGCAAAGACTTAGGCAAAGTCAAAGACACAGTTAGTAATGTGGGATTATTGCCACCTTCTAAAACTAGACAACAAATAAGAGAATTATTGTCTGCTAGGTATCCTTTGGGACGTTCTAGTGGTGAATATATGACTAATGTTTTGTCGTCACTTAACAACACTGGTTTATTTGTTCCTATTACCTTAACCGACAGTAGAATTGGTCAAGGATGGCAACAAGCTGTACGTGCAAAACGCCTTGTAGAAGGATCAAGCCAAAAAGAAGTACAAATTAAAAACGAAGATCTTGCGATTGTTGCAGCATTGGCACTAGGTTCGGTAGCAGTATTAAACAATTCAGGAAACGCCTTGTTTCAGGAACACACAGCAAAACTTGACCGCTTAAGTCCTATCGAAAAAGCAGTAATTGCAAGACGATTTATTGCAGCTGTAGCTTTTAAGTCTGTCATAGATATGGGTGATTTTAAAAATGGCGACATTAGTGGAATGACTAAATTTATGCAAAAACGATCGTATGCAAATATTCCAAACCATGATCAAATTGACGGAATTATAATTGACCAATTAGTTAATAGTCCTAAGCAATTACCACAGGAGTCATCAAATGAGTCAAGAAGTAGATTCAGGTTACGACGCTCTTCTAAATAGTAGCGGCCCTGCGCAGTTAGATTATTTAAACTCAGAGCTTACGGCTAAGACATTATTAGGTACAGACGCGTCGCCTTTTGGGTTGGTAAGTTCACTTTTGCATGGACGCATAGGTTTGCAAATTGACGCCGTAGGACCGTTTGTTCCTGGCCAAGACGCACCTCATAATATTGACCTGGTTAATACCTATGCAAGCAATGGCAGGCCAATGGCGCGCAAGGTATTAGCAAGTGGATCACCAGCACGTTTGCATGTTGCCCTAGACATGCCAAAAAGACTAAATTCATTAACCGGCAATTATAACGCAGGTAACATTAGTAAATTTATTTTGTCACTTTGTGGCAGGGTCGCAGAAGTAACAGCGTCAGATATTTTGATTTATCATAATAACGGCGAATCTGCAGGATTATTGTACGAAGGCGGAGCAAATGATATTTACTACGCATTTAATCAAATAGATGGTAAGGCAAAACGTCATTTAACAGATAAGACTAAGCCTACATTAAATGGATTACTTAAGGTTGTAAGTTCTAATACTGACGCCCAAAATGATGCAATATTTGTTGTGTCAGATTTTTTGGATGAATTTAATAATAAAAATAAGACTTTTGGTTGGGAACAATCAATTAAGTCAGGGCATAGCGAATACGGCGATAGAATGTGGGCAACACGCATAACGTCACCAGCTCAACGACAAATAACACCCGGTATTAATGACGTTATTTCATTAGATACATTAGAAAACATGACTCGGTCATTTGCAGACACAGCAAAAGTAAAAAATGATCGAATAAATAGTACTTTAGAACCAATTAGATCTTTAAACGTCGATACCTTTAAAAATAATCAAAATCTACATCCCGTAAGTTTAATGACCCGATTTATATTGGGTACATTAGCATAATAAGCATAAGTACAATAAAGTTCTTAAATTAACAACAATGTGTTTATAAGTATTGACAAAACACTAGCATTAGTGTTATAATGATTTTAAGAAAATAACGCAAAAACTCGATGTGAGAGGAGTTTTAGGATATGAATTTAGACCCTTCAATGGCGCAAAGCCGTCCCGAAAGCAGATTTACAAATGTTGCTATTAGATTTGGATTGGCAGCAATGGCAATCGCAGGATGTAGCAACGACAGCAATAACCACGACGGCACAGCTGTTTTAAAAGTTAGTCCAGAATCAGTTTTGGCTTGCGACGTACAACCTTTTAACCCTTATGAATACAATAAAGCTATGGGAATGGGTCCTTACGCCGAAAACACAGAAGCAGATGCTCTAAAGCTTGACAGCAAAAAAGTTATTGCAGAGTTTGTAAACGAAATTCCTAAAAACACTATGGGAACTGCACTTTTTAGCGAAATGCTAAAACAACAAAACGGACAATATGAAATCCCTAGCATTATTAAAGGTGCTACAGATTCATTTGATGTTTTGTATCATAACGATGACAAGCGTAAATCTACTTGTCAGGACGTTCGTGAAACTGTTCTTACTAAAGGCGAAATATTTGACATTACATCTGGTAAAGTCGTAGAAGTTAAAAACGTATACGACACTTACGGCAATCTTGTAAGCCTTGAAACTCAAATAGTTGACGTAAAATCACCTATTAAAGTTATAACTGTTCGTGACAAAAACAATGCAGTTAGCTACGGAGTTGTAATTGGCAAAGAACGAGATGGTCGTTTTGTAATTGTTGTTAACCAAGGTCAACAAAACGGAACTAAAAACTCTACACCAGGATCAACTCCTGACACTAGCAAATCTACCGAACAATCTACTCCTGCAAACGGTACTACACCAAGTGCTGGAACAGTAGGTGGCGGTGGTAATGGCGGTGGCGGCAATGCACCAACTTCTCCAAGTACTCCAGACAAGCCAGGAACACCTGACACAACTGGAACACCAACAGACGTACCAGGTACAACTCCTAACACAGGTCCAGGTACAACTACTCCTAATACTGTGCCAGGTACTACAACACCTAACACGACTACAACAACAATCCCTAGCACAACTACAACTGCAAAACCTAAGGGCGTAGAACCACCAGCTGATTGTATTAATAACCCTAACGACCCACGTTGTTAAATTAAGAAAGAATTACGGATATAATTATGAAATTCACAAACTTTATTAAATCAACATCAGCGGCATTAGCTATTGCTATGATCAGTTTAATGCCTGCAAGTGCAGCAGCAATTGCTGCAGGATCATTGCCGTACGAAGGTGCAGCCACACAAGGAACTAGTTTTCCTGCATTTAACGTATACAACAATGTTCCTAGCGTAGGAAACGAAGCAGACTTTATTCGTCTTAAAAAAGATGGTGCAGCAAATAGCACACTAAGTAATTTAGTAAACACAACTTGTAAAACTGGTGACCGATTTGTAGTATGGTTTTACGTACACAACGGTGCAAACCCTGCAGGTAACGCCGACGGCAGCGCAGTTGCAAAAAACGTAATTGCAAAAGTTGGACTACCAACTGCAGATGCTTCTAGCTTTAACATTACTGGTGGACTTACATCTTCTAATGCAGAATCTGTAAACGACAACGCATCACTTAATTGTGGTACTGGTACATTTAAACTTAAATATGTTGCAGATTCAGCAGGCGCATATTTAGAAGAAGCAAAAGTTAACGTTGCTGTTCCTAATTCAATCGTAACTGCTGGCGGCGCACCAATTGGTAGCGTAGCAGGTAGCTTTGTCGAAGGACAAAACAGCGTTAAAGGATGTTGGGACGAACGAGTATGGATGGCTATGAAAGTAGAAGTCGAAGAAGTTTCGATTCCTAAAGTATTGCCAGCAACTTGCGACTTACTAGACGTTACAAAAAACGGCACATCTGTAGTTATTAACAAATTAAACTACACATTAAATAAAGCAACGTTAAACGGATTAAGCATTAATTTTGGCGACGGAACAACCAAGCTAATTACAACTGCTCAATTACCGTACAGCTACAAATATGCAAAAGAAGGTAACTACAGCATTCAGGCAACAGTTAAAACTAGCCTGGGTGACGTTACAAGCAGTGCATGTGTTGCATCTGTTAAGCCAGCTCCAACACAAATTCCTGACACTGGTGCAGGCAACGTTATTGGAATATTTGGTAGCGTTACATTAGCTGGTGCATTATTGCACAACCTAATTGCTAGACGAACAGTACGCAAATAACCGTAAGGTTTTAGTGTCGACAAAAGACAAATAATGTGCTACATTTTAAATAGATAAAACGCGTCGTGACTGACCGCTCAACTTACAAAAAGTCTCCTTAGCAATAAGGAGACTTTTTATTACAGGTAAGTCTTGTATTATAAGTAAATGCAATTAAAGCCGTACGAGCCAGACAATCTTATTTTTATAGACACCGAATTTACCAGCTTAGAACCTGCAACTGGTCAAATATTGTCGCTAGCTATGATTAAGCTAACCGGCGAAGAACTGTACCTAGAACTAGAATATGTCGGCGATGTTGATCCTTGGGTTAAGCGTCATATTTTACCAACACTTACTAACCCTAAGGTGACTGTGCACGAAGCTTGCAGGCAAATACGTGACTTTTTGGGTCCAAAAATGCCCTTTGCTGTTGCGTATGTAGACAACTACGACAGCCTGTATTTTGTAAAAATGTTTGGGGCAGGTAAGTTACCTTTTAAATGGATGACAATTGATTTTAGCAGTATTTTATTTGCTAGCGGCATTAATCCCACAAAGTTGCTAGCAACAGAATCTGGCGCAAAGACTTTTTATAAGAGTCTTGGAATAGACCTTACAAAATATCAGCAACATCATGCGCTAGACGACGCTCGTATGATTAGGGACGTGTGGTTAGCTATTGTAAAAAAAGGTAAAATGTAGTATAATATGACAATGAGAATTTATCCTTCTACAGAACACATAGTTTCTGATGTGCCTGTATTTGTACCAGGTTCGGGTGTAATGCCAGATGGCAGTCTACAACCAAGAGGACTAGCGCGTATTGAATCTGTTGAACGAGCTATTGATGATGGTGTGCAAATTCCTGTGCTTTTTTTGAGCGGCGGAAAAGGCACCAAAGACTTATTGTCAGAGGCAACAGCAATGGAAAACCACATACAACGGCGTGTACTTAAAGATTTTTTGCCCCATAGTATTAAAAAAGAAGAACTATCTATTAATACAATGCAAAATTTAATAAATAGTCGTGACCAAATAACCGAACTTGGACACGATGAGCTTGCTTTGGTTACAGATAAAGGTCATATGCCAAGACTATTGATGTTGGCTAAAAAAATATTGCCAGTTAAAATTAAGTTTTTGCCAGTTGAGTCTAGCTATAAATCGTCTGTTTACGAAAACAGCAGAGAAATATTAGCGAGATCGGTAACTTGTGCGGTATTGTTTGGTCTAAAAGACGGAATTGGCAACAATGCAGTTCAACAAAGACAACAACATTACGTAAATATAAAAAACAAAATTAGACCAACAAACTAGCTGTCATAGTAGACAATTTGTATCTGTTATGCTATAATCTTTTAGTTATAAGGTCCCATCTTCTAACGTGAGATATGCCGGTGGCATATCGCAAGGGAGACCACTCTTGAAAATTATTTTTCAAAGATGTGGCGATGGGCCGGCGGAACGTCGGTAGGAAATCGTCTTAACCGTTAGACGTAAAACAAACGGTTGCACATAAGGGGTAGTAAATACCTGCACAGATAAGGTCCCATCTTCTAACGGTTAGGAAATCGGGTTTTCATCCCGGCAATAGGAGTTCGATTCTCCTTGGGATCACCAAATTAATAAACCCACGCGGCTGCGTGGGTTTATTTATTTGGCAATGTCATACGTATCGAACTCCTATTGCGGAGCTGCCGAAGGCAGTGGCAAGATAGTTCGCTATTCAGCCGAGACCGAAGGAGCTTGCTCATTCGCATGCTCGGCTAGAATATACCTTAGTATTCTTCTTGGGATCACCAAATAAAATAGCCGCCAGAGGCAGGCGGCTATTTTATAGGTCTTTGTTTTTGTTATTTTTTTGCTGTTTTACGCTTTGCAATCTTTTTGTTTTGCATGCCTATAACAACAAACAGTAATATTATTGCGGCAGCAAATATTGCTATACCGGCGTAAAACGCGATCATACCTACAATACCCCAACCATATGCGTTAAGTAACAATCCACGCAATGTCTCGCCCATAAACAATGTCGTTCGTTGACCAGACAGTGTTGTATTTTTTGTATCTTTTTGATATTCGGTACTTACTTCGCTATATGTTTTTCCGCCGGCAACTTTTTGTAAGTGACCTTTAATGTACTCAGAATATATTCGTGCCTCGGTACCGGTATCGACAGTTTGGCCGGCATACTTAAGTATCTCGCCCTTTTCGCCAGCTTTTTCTAAAGTTTCCTTTGAGTTAAATACAATTTTTTGTTCTGATAACTGATCATGAATCATTGTTTTGGCAAAATTACTGCCCCAAAACAATAGCCCACTACCTACAAACAGTACAATCGAAGCTGCTAGTAGTAGTTTTTTATTTGTCATGCTAAAGGCCCCCTATATGGTTTTTTGTTGAATAAATACAACTTTATATAAGCGCAATACACAACACTTGTATGTGACAGGGGTCACAATCTGTTAATGTTTATGATAAAAGTATTGCTAGCGCAGATTTGTCACTAACAACTAGGGCGCCATTTTTAAGCTCTACTAAATCTCGATCTTTAAGTTTAGATAGCTCACGGCTAGCCGTTTCACGGGCCATTCCACAACGCGTAGCAATCTCATTTACAGAAAGTTTTAAAATAAAACCATCTTTGTAGGGCACACCAAATCTCTCGCCATTAATCAAAAGTTCAGATATCAATTTTTCTTGAGCAGTGCCACTCATGGCATATGCCATTCTACGTAGCAGACCTTGAATTCCGTACTGTATTCTCATTAGTAAATCAAAAGTTACTTCGGGTTCTGTTTTAAGCCAGGCTACAACATCTGCGATGGGGGCGCGTTGTATAAGTGTATCCTCGACTGCCTCTAGCCTATATACGTTTTGGGCGTTTTCTAAAGCTATCATAATTGGGAAGAAAGCCGGTTTGTGGTAAACATTTAACACCAGTTCGCTGCCACTTTTAGTTACTTCTACCTGCTTTACTTGGCCGTGAATAACGTAGTAGATGTATAAAGGTTTATCACCGGCTTGCAGCAATACCTCACCAGCTGGATATTTTTTAAGTGGATATTTTTTAAAAAACTGTGCCACCAATTGCTGTGCGTTGCTTTCCATACTTCTATGGTAGCAGGAAATGCAACAGGGATGTAAATATGTTACTTTTTTGCTAAAGTAACGTCACGACTGATAAAAACACTCTACGGCTGTAGGGTGTTTTTATTTGCCCAGATTATTTTAGCTTAGGTTGTATTGGTACAATTCGGTACCTGCAAAATTTAGGGGTGTAACAGAAGTTTGCTTGTAGCCAGTCAATGATTCGTTGCTTAAAGGTATTGAATACAAAGGTAAACCCGCACCTAACGTTATTGGTTCGACGCTTATAAGCAACGTGTCTGCCAGCTTATTACTGATTGCTTGGCTGTACACCGAAGCACCTCCAAGAATAAGTGCATTTTTGTAGCCTTTGGATTTTAAGTCTTTTAGAACGTCAGACAGTGGTGCGTTAACAAATTGAGTGTTTTTGGATAGTTTTTGCATATTTTTTGGGTCATGAGTAAGTACGACACGCAATTTATTGTCGTTAGTGCCTGGTTTTGTGTGTTTTGGGTAGGTGACTTGCCCCATTATTAGAACGTCTGACTTTAACACACAATCATGAAGCAACTGTTTGTCTTCTTTTGATGTCCAAGACAAATCACCATCTGGTCCAGCGATATAGCCGTCTTTACTTGTGGCTGCAATTATGGTAATATACATACTTAAAAGTCTAGCAGATAATGCATAAAAAATGCAGATTCTGGTACTAAAATTGTAAAATCAAAGTTAATCGTAGTGTTTACGACTTGCCCTAGGTTACTATTTTTATCCCAGTCTGAAATATTTTAAAAGTTATCGGCTCGGACTCTAGTAATACAAACCATAAGCAGTTAGAATAAGGACAATATGGATACGACAAAAGTTCCACCAAAGGTGGCAGTTAGTGATTTTAAAAAGACTAAGATTATAGCGACAGTAGGCCCAAGCACTAATAGCTATGAAGCTATTTTGGCGCTTATTAAAGCCGGTGCAAATGGTTTGCGACTTAACTTTAGTCACGGTACGTATGAAGAGCGTATTCAACAGATTAAATGGATACGAAAAGCTAGTAAAGAATATGGTAAACCTGTAGCTATTATTCAGGACTTGCATGGTCCTAAGATGCAATTGGGTAGTTTTGACGGCGTAGTGCCTGTGCAAACGGGTCAAAATTTAAGATTTAAATTTGGTGCGGATTACGAACGTAGCAATATTCTGCCAGTACAGTACGATTTTAGTAAGTATGTAAAGCGTGGTCAAAAACTACTTTTGTATGACGGTAAGATTCGTACGACTATTACTAGTATCAAAGATGGTGTCGTATATGTGACTGTAGAAAATGACGGCGTGTTGATAAAAGGGAAGGGCATTAATTTACCTGAAACGGACTTCCAAGGTGACGTACTGACTGATCGAGACAGAAAAGATATTGCTTTTGGATCCACCCAAGATTTTGACTATGTTGCACAAAGCTTTGTGCAAACCTCAGAAGATATCAAAAAATTGCGCACCATTTTGCACAACTTAGGCAGTAAAGCAAAAATTATTGCTAAAGTAGAAACAAAAGCTGCCATAGACAATCTAGAACTAATTACAAAAGAAACAGATGTAATAATGGTTGCTCGAGGTGACTTGGCTGTAGAAACAAGCCCAGAGAGTGTGCCAATTATGCAGCGCCGTATGATCGGACTTGGTATGCAATATGCAAAACCAGTTATTGTAGCAACCCAAATGTTGGCAACAATGACAGAATCGCCAGAGCCTACTCGTGCCGAGGTATCTGATGTAGCAACGGCTGTATTAGTTGGCGCAGACTGCGTTATGCTTAGTGAAGAAACAGCTGCCGGCAAATACCCAATCGAAGCCGTAAAAGTTATGAAACGCGTAATTAAATATACAGAAGAAAACGCCCCAATTAAGCCATTATTTACCGAACTTGTAGAAAACACAGGCAGACAAAACGCTATATGTAGCGCAGTAATTAGCTTGGCACGTGAAGTAGGCGCAACAGTAATCGTTGCAGAAACTAAGTCTGGTGCAACTGCACTTCAGATTTCTAGCCGACGCCCAGACACGCCTATTATTGCCGTAACAAGTCAGGCACATGTTTGTAACCAACTAGCAATAGCCTATGGTACAAAATCTTTTGTACGACCAGATAACAAGTTTGCAGCTACTAAATTAACTGACTGGTTGCGCAAATCAAGAGTTTTAAGCAAAGGCGATGTTATTGTAACTGCAAGTGGCCAACATGCTGGCATAGTGGGCACAACAGACACGATAAAAGTTAGAATTCTAGAATAATGATACAATAATCGTTAATAGGGGGTGGAACCGTGTTTAAAAAACAAACAATTAAAGACATAGACTTAAACGGCAAGCAAGTTCTTTTGCGTGCCGACTATAACGTTCCTCTAGATGACGAAGGTAATATAACTAGTGACTACAGAATCAAACAAAGTTTACCTACAATTTTGGCGCTAAAAGCGGCCGGTTGTAAGATTGTTATATGTTCACACCTGGGACGTCCAAAAGATTCGGACGATAAAAGCTGTAGCCTTAAACCTGTCGCAAAAAGACTGTCAGAACTTTTAAAAGAAGATGTTGGATTTGTTGCTGACTGCGTAGGCGACCAAGTTAGTAATGCTGTTTCTGCGTTACAACCAGGACAAGTTTTATTGCTAGAAAATCTAAGATATTACAAAGAAGAAGAACAAAACAACGAAGATTTTGCCAGAGTATTAGCAGAAGATAGTCATGCAGAGATTTTTGTACAGGACGGATTTGGTGTTGTCCACCGTGCGCATGCAAGTACAGATGCGATTACTCATTATTTGCCTAGTGTTTCTGGATTATTGTTAGAACGCGAAGTAGACACAATTACAGAAGTAATGAACGATCCAGCACGCCCGTTAATGGCAATTATAGGTGGAGCAAAAATAGCAGATAAAATTGATATTATTCATAAATTTTTGGATCTTGCAGATGTAATTGCAATAGGTGGCGCAATGGCAAATACCTTTTTACTTGCAACAGGCGTAGAAGTTGGCGATAGTTTAGTAGATAAAAATGATGTTGCGATAGCCCATGAAATTATTGAAAAAGCTAAACAAATTGCAACCGAACGACAATTTACTTTTTATTTGCCACAAGACGGAATTGTTTCTGATAAATTAGATAAAACTGCAGTTACCAGAATAGTTGATTGGGATGCACAGGTTATTGCAGACATACAGTCCTACCCAAATAAACCAGCAGTAAGCGCCAGCAAGGTTGGCCCAAAAGAAAAAATACTAGACGTGGGTCCTTTTAGCGGCGCATTTATTGTTGGTGCTATGCAATTGTGTAAAACAGTTATTTGGAACGGTACAATGGGTGTAACAGAAACCGTTGGATTGCAAGGTCCTGTTGGTCCATTTGCGCACGGTACAGAACTAATTATTGACGGGTTATTGGGCAGTCATGGCCACAAGCCTTTTAGCGTACTTGGCGGCGGCGATACTACCGCGTACATAGAACAACGAAAGTTAACCGACAGCTTTAATCACGTGTCTACAGGTGGTGGGGCTAGTTTGGAATTAATGGCTGGCAAGACTTTGCCTGGTGTAGCAGCATTACTAGATAAATAGACGGTAGATAATACTAAGAAATTAAGATATTATAAACTTAAGCATTATGAATACACAGCGAAAAACTATGATCGTAGGAAACTGGAAGGAACATTTGAATGTTTCTCAGTCTAGTTTACTTATTCACAGATTACACGAAAGAATTAAAACACACAGAAGTGTAGAGGTCGTTTTGGCGCCTACAATGTTGGCCCTGCAACCACTTAGTGTACAGATTGATAGACGAAAATTTAGATTAGCTGCTCAAAACGCATACCATATAGACGAAGGTGCGTTTACTGGTGAAGTTAGTTTTAGTATGTTACAAGACTTAGTGCATTACGGCATAATAGGACATTCAGACCGCCGTAATAAGTTTAACGAAAATCTTGACGAAGTTTGCAGTAAAGTAGCTGCAGCAGTCAGAAACAACATAATGCCAATTTTATGCGTTGGTGAATCCCAAACCGAAAAACTAGCAGGCGAAACCAACCGTGTAATACACGACCAAGTAGTTACTGCGCTTGCTAACGTTACAGCAAAAGAAGTTCAGTCAATGGTAATAGCCTACGAACCAGTTTGGGCATTAAGTTCTGGTACTGATTTTATGCATCACGCTACACCAAAACCAGACGAAATCTTAAGTGCTATAAACATAATTCGCCATAATGTTAAAGAACTCTACGGCGTATCTGCCGCTTCTAGTATTCGTGTATTATACGGCGGTAGCGTTAACGCGTCTTCTGCCTACGACCTACTTAATATAAAAGGCCTAGACGGCTTATTAGTAGGTGGCGCAAGCTTAAATTATCATGAATTTTCTGGAATAGTAGACGCTGCTTTTCGTAAACAACAAGAAGAGGCTTAAACTATGTCAGACGAAGAAAAAGCTATGTCAGATGTTGCAAAACCAGGTACCACACCTGCGTCAGCAACTAGCCGACCAATCATAGCAAGCAGAACAGCAGCAGTAGTTGACCCAATGGTAAGTGACCCAAAAGTAGATAAAAATAAAATTATCGACAGGTCTAAAGAATCTACTGGATCAATGAAAGCACGAATCGAACCTACAAAAAATAGCGAAGAACTAAAAGTAGCGTCAGAGTCAGAAGAATCAAACGCCGAAGCTTTAGACGATTCAGAAGAAAAGCCAGTAGTCGAAGACAAACAGGTTCGTCTTGGAGAAATTATAGAAAGCGGCGAATACAAAGTTTCTATTAAGCAAAAAAATAATTCTGTTAACGCAAACAAATTAGTTACTGTTACATTTGTGGTTATTTTATTGACTGCAATTGCCGTTTATTTACTGGTTGATTTAAATGTCATTAAACTAGGCGTAAAACTACCTTTTGATTTTTTTAAGTAACTTTAGGGCTACTAAATCTGTTAAACTAAATAGATGTCCGATAACATAATTTTTGACCCTTGGGATGAAAAACCAATAGCATCTGCCATTGATTTATTGGCAGATTTAAACGACGAACAAAAGCGCGCAGTATTACAAACCGAAGGTCCATTGTTGATTCAGGCTGGTGCAGGAAGTGGCAAGACTAAGACTTTAACTCACCGTATTGCTCATATTATTGAACAAAAATTAGCTCGTCCTGATCAAATATTATCTGTTACTTTTACCAATAAAGCTGCAAAAGAAATGCGTGCGCGCGTTTATCATTTAATGAACCCTTTTTTAGCTACAGACGCAGAAGCACCCAGAAATTTTATGCCGTACATGGGAACATTCCATAGTATTTGTGTAAGACTTTTGCGTCAAGATGGTGAACATATTGGTATTCCAAAAACTTTTGTTATTTTTGACGAATCAGACAGGCAAGTGGCTGTTAAGCAAGCCATGAAACAGTTAATGCTAGACGAAAAAAGTTTTCCTCCTAAAAGTATTAGTAGTTTAATTAGTAGCGCTAAAAACGAGATGATAGATCATCAAAATTATGCAAATCGTTCAAATAGTCCTGCATCAAAAACTGCAGCCCAAGTTTATCCTTTGTACGAACGCGCATTAAAAGACGCCAGCGCGCTAGATTTTGATGATTTAATTAGCAAAACAGTTACGCTACTAAAAACGGTTCCCGAAATTCGTAAAAAATGGCAACAACAATTTAGTTATGTAATGATAGACGAATATCAGGACACCAATACCGCGCAGTATAACTTGGTAAAACTTTTGGTAAACGATAAACAAAACTTGGCAGTAGTAGGTGACGATTGGCAGTCTATTTATTCTTGGCGTGGTGCTGATTTTAAAAACATCTTAAAGTTCGAAAAAGATTATAAAAACACTACGATTATAAAGTTAGAACAAAATTACCGAAGCACAAAAGCTATTTTAGATGCTGCGCATGCCGTAATTACTAAAAACAAAGCCCGTAGTGACAAAAAATTATGGACTTCTGCGGGTGAAGGTTTGCCTGTGCAAATAGTTCCTGTTGCAAGCGAACGTGCAGAAGGCGAAATGATAGTAAGACGAATCCGCGTGGGCACAGATATGGGACTTCGCAGGTTTCGTGATTATGCCGTTTTGTATCGTACAAATGCTCAAAGTCGAAGCATAGAAGAAATGCTATTACATTACGGAATACCTTACAAAATAGTTGGCGGACAAAGATTTTATGACCGTAAAGAAATTAAAGATATGTTGGCGTACATTAGGTTAATTTATCAACCAACCGACAGAGTTAGTTTTGAACGTATAGTTAATGTGCCTACGCGTGGAGTCGGTGGAACTAGCTTGGCTAAGTTTTATGCATGGCAAGTTTCTAATGGTTTGTCGCTTTATAATGCACTAGTTAGTGTTAGTGAATGTACCAATTTAACGGCAAAAGCTAAATTAGGATTTAGCGAAATCGCAGACATTATTACTAGCTACCAAGAAAACCTAATGAATATTAGCGTGTCTGGTCTGATTGATTCTATTACAAGGCGAATAGATTACATGGCGTATTTAAACGACGGAACACCACAAGGCGAAGCACGCAAAGAAAACGTGCGTGAACTTTTGAGTGTTGCTAACGAATATCAAGAACTTGGTCTAGAAGGATTTTTAGAAGAAGTAGCATTAATGAGCGATCTAGATTCTGTAGATGCAGGAAGTAACGTAGTTACACTTATGACGCTGCATGCTGCTAAGGGGCTGGAATTTCCGGTGGTATTTATGAGTGGCCTAGAAGAAACAGTTTTGCCACACAGTAGGGCATTATACGATCAGTCAGAAATGGAAGAAGAACGACGATTATGCTATGTAGGAATGACGCGCGCCCGCGAAGAATTATATATGATGTATGCTGGTAGCAGAATGCTGTATGGCGGAAGCCAACACAATCCACCTAGCA
>Ga0194035_1000649_pt1 | contig 19498 bp, 18 predicted proteins | sample JunL2320m_MetaG_FD_148680 | JGI IMG/M metagenome (GOLD analysis project Ga0194035, IMG submission 148680) | Anoxic zone freshwater microbial communities from boreal shield lake in IISD Experimental Lakes Area, Ontario, Canada - Jun2016-L239-20m | ecosystem: Environmental > Aquatic > Freshwater >...
ATGTCTCCCAGAGAGTTGGTGTAGGCTTCCGTGCGCGACAGCCGCGTAATGCGTTCAAACAATTCCCACCCAATACCAATAGAAAGCGCTATCCAAAAACTCACGTAAAAACTAAAGTCAAAAAAGAATAGTAGATACGCAATAACAACACCCGAAATAACATGCGGGACACTCCAGAGGTCGACGTACGTCCCCCGCCACGTGCTTTTGCGTTGTAAAAACTTCCTCGCCATATACTCTACATACTACTATACGCCCATGTTTTACTGGTATGATAGAAAGGATGAAGTTACGAAAGGCTGTAGTGGCTCGGACCACATGGCGCATGCGAAAATTTTTGTACGGGCTCGGCATTGCCACAGTACTACTTTCGACTATATTTTTTGTGCTCCCCAGCATGTTGTTTTGGCAGCAGAACGGAGACACTCAACCACCCTTCCCTGTCACTGTTGACCCTACAAAAAAAACTATTAAAGAAAGTCCTGCAGTTGAAGCAATGTTCCAAAAACAGCACACGCCTTTGGTTGCTGCGGTTGCAAGTGCAGGAGCTTTTTTTGAACGTGTCGCACTGCTTATAGCAGCAACGCCCCTCTACCAAAGCGTTGCCGCTGTGGGAGACGCGCCGCAGATTGTGACCATAGACCCCGGAGTACGAAAGGAACAAGTTGTGGCAAAATTTGCCAAAGTACTGGGGTGGAACGCAAATACGCAAAAACAATTTTTACAGTTGCCACCCGTTTCGAACGAAATACTTACCGAAGGGAGCATTGCACCTGGAAACTATGCTGTCTCAAGTGACACATCTATAGGCGCACTACAGCTCGAAGTTGCGGAACGTTTTTCCGACTCTGTGCTGTCGCGATACACCAAAGGTGTACAAGAAATTGTCCCCTTAAACGACGGGCTCACTATGGCGTCTATAATTGAGCGCGAAACAAGCGACCCAGACGAGATGCGAATAATTTCCGGTATTATTTGGAACCGCACATTTGTTGGGATGAAGTTACAAATGGACTCGACACTGCAGTACGCAAAAGCAACCGGCAAAGGCCCGTGGTGGCCTATTGTCTACCCAAAGGACAAATACATCGACTCACCGTACAATACCTACCAAAACGCAGGGCTCCCACCAGCACCTATTGCCAACCCAAGCGTTGCTGCAGTACTTGCGGCGCTTAACCCTAAAAAAACCTCGTGCCTCTTTTATTTCCATGATGACGACGGTAACTTCCACTGCTCGGACACGTACGAAAAGCACGTTGCAATGTTAAAGAAATACTACGGACAAGGTAAGTAGATACTATATGAATGAATTTATTATAGGTGGTGGAGTATTTCTTCTTGTACTAGTACTCGCATGTTTGTATGTCTGGGCCACTGCCCCGTTTGTTGTAGATGGGGAAGAAAAAGATAGTGTTGAAGAACAGACTCCCGGAGAAGCTGCCGAGGAAATAGCTGCCGAACAAGAGGAAGAAGCCGCCCATAATGTAGCGGAACGAAAAGAGGAATTTCATTCAGAAAATTAGGTACTTCACTCCTGCGTGAGTATTTTTTTTATTTGTTATACTAGTAACTTATGCAAAAAAGAACACTACCGGGCACAGACATAGAAGTTACATCAATTTGCCTTGGCACCATGAACTGGGGCCAGCAAAACACGGAAAGTCAGGCGCACGAACAGCTCGACTACGCGACCGCACATGGCATAAACTTTATCGACACTGCAGAAATTTATCCCGTCCCGCCGCAGCGCGACCTGCAGGGTACAACGGAGAAATACTTGGGCTCGTGGCTCGCAAAAAGTGGAAAGAGAAAAGACTTAATTATTGCAAGCAAGGTTGCGTGCATGTTGCAAAAAAACTCTATCGGCACACGCCAAGCATCAGGCCTTACCCGTGCCGAAATCCGCGAAGCGATAGACGGCTCATTGACCCGCCTTGGTACCGACTACGTGGACCTCTACCAAGTGCACGGCCCCGACCGCCTTACCAATGTCTGGGGCCGGTACGGCGTTGAAGATGTCGACGCATCGCAAGACGGCGCCCCAATTGAAGAAACTCTTTCAGCCCTTACCGAACTTGTAAAAGAAGGTAAGGTCCGTGCAATTGGTGTTTCTAATGAGTCGCCTTGGGGCGTTATGCAGTATTTGAACTTAGCGCGCGAGAAAGGCCTGGCGAAGATCTCTACCATCCAAAACCAGTACTCACTACTCAACCGAAAATTTGAAATTGGCCTTTCGGAAATGTGCCTGCGTGAAAACATCGGCCTGCTTCCCTATTCGCCCCTTTCGATGGGCTCACTTACGGGTAAATATTTGGGTGGCGCACGGCCTGCCGGCAGCCGTTTGGCTTTAACCGACCGCAACGCGCACTACAACCCACCGCAGTCACAAGTGGCTATTACGCGCTATGTCGACTTAGCTAAAAAATATGGTTTGGACCCAGCCGCTATGGCTATTGCCTTTACTGTATCTCGTCCGTTTACAACATCGAGCATTATAGGAGCCACATCTATGGAACAACTTGCTGTCGATATTGAGGCCGGAAACCTCACACTTTCGCCCGAGATTATGCAAGAAATTGCAGACATCCACCGAGAGATGCCTAACACCCACGCGTAACATTTACTATCTACGCAAAAACTCCCTTCAAAAAGTCCTCGGATCTCCTCGCTTGGGCGAGGCCAGACTTTTTTCAGGAAGTTATTTGCTTCGAATATGTGAAGTCTACTACTTTGCCTTGCCTAAGATCTTAAACATCTTTGTGCCACAGACCGTGCACATACCGGACATTGCGCGGCGACCCCCCTTCATCTCAACTTCTTTTGCGTCTTTCATCTCGCGCTTTTCGCGACACTTTACGCAGTATGCAATTTCAGTTTCCATTACGTTATATAAAGCTACTAAATAAGACCCTTCTATTGTACCCTACCCGCGGTACCACCCTGCACCGCGTATAGACCTATACACAATAAATACCACACAAAATGCAATGACACTAGCACCGAGGATGTCTATATAGTGGTGTACCCCGGCTAATACACGGGCTATACCCACAACTACTGCCATAACCCACAGCAGTATTCCGACAGGGCGGTTAAACATAAGCACAATAGTTGCAAGTGCCGCGGCAAACAGCATATGGCCGGACGGGAAGCCGTTGCTAGCTACGTGAGTAAAAAGTGGCACCACACCATCTGAAATAAACGGCCGTGGGTTAAAGTAAAAAATCCCTGCAATTTTCGCTACGGCATAGGCAGCCGGCAATGCAATAAGCGACAACAGGAGCATTTTGCGCTTGGTACGTTTGCGCGCGTACAAGAAGTAGCCTACAAAAGCCGCGACCATAACCCATATAAGGTATTGCGCGCAGAAAATAATAAGAGCAGCTGACATCTGGGTATTTTAACACAAAAAGCAGGTTCTGGGGTATATACTGGAGTACCCATGTCCCTCGACCAGGCACTTTTGCTATTGCAACACTACGGCTACTATATTCTCTTCCCGCTCGCCATTGTGGAAGGACCTATTATTACCGTCATCGCAGGTCTGTTAGCAACAACGGGGATTTTTAACCCCGTCATTGCCTACTGTGTTGTTGTTGCAGGCGACCTAGTCGGCGACAGCGCGTGGTACGCAGTTGGCAGGTATGGCGGCGGCCCTATTACCCGCTTTTTAGAGCGCGTGTTTGGCGTTAAACAAGAAACAATAGAAAAAGCAAAACACAAAATAGAAAAAAATCGTTTCAAGACGACCGCCGTATTTAAAGTATCGCAAGGAATAGGTTTTGCAGGACTTATCGCGGCCGGTATCGTACGCGTTTCGTACCCTTTGTTTATATTTGCTTGTTTGTTAGTAACACTGGTGCAGGCCGCTGTGTATTTAGCGTTGGGCATACTCTTTGGCAGCGCATATGAACGAGTGGGTATATATTTTGACTATGTTGCCTTCGCTACCGTTGCTGTGTCTGTATGTGCACTGCTAGTATGGTATTTCAGGAAGAGACGCCAAGCCTAAAAATATGAAAGTACTTATCGCATCAGACACCTACTACCCGCACGTAAACGGGGCCTCGTATTTTACCCAACGTCTTGCCGCATCTCTTGTTGCGCGAGGGCACGAGGTTGCCGTTATCTCCCCATCTCAAACTACTGGTAATGACACACACGTGCGTCATGGTGTAACGCTCTATGGTGTTCGTTCATTCCCCATCGTGTTCGTGCCCAAATTCCGTTTCGTGCTGCCATGGATAATAAACCGTCGCATTGCAAAGGTTATACAAGAATTCAAACCAGACATCGTACATATACAGATGCACTTTTTTGTAAGCAGACAAACACTCAAAGTCGCACAGAGACAGCATGTCCCCGTTGTAGCCACTAACCACTTTATGCCCGAAAACTTGAGTCATTACCTGCCCGTGCCGCAGTTTGTACGAGACACTATTAATGCTCTGGCATGGAAGGACGCCGTGCGCGTACTCAACAAAACATACGGTGTTTCCTCCCCCACCAAAACGGCAAACACATTTATCGAACCGTGGATAGGACGGACACTGCCGGCAATTTCAAACGGTATAGATCTTGCACTATTTAACCCTAACAACGACCCTGCGCCTGCGCGAGAGAAATATAATTTGCCAAACAAACCGACACTCCTGTTTGTGGGGCGTTTGGACAAAGAAAAAAACGTCGACATAGTATTGCGCGCGGTGGCAATTGCCCTCGGTCGTAGCCCTACGGGTGAGACACGAAAAGAAGTTGATATACATTTTATTGTTGCAGGTCACGGTGCCGAAGATACTAATCTCAAAAAACTAGCGCAGAAATTGGGAGTGGCCGAGCATGTCACTTTTACCGGCTTTGTTCCCGATGAGCTACTTCCTAGCCTCTACGCCGCAGCAGACTGCTTTGTAAACGCAGGCACCGCAGAACTACAATGCATTGTTGCTATGGAAGCCATGGCAACAGGCCTGCCTATACTTGGCGCAGATGCCGTTGCCTTACCCGAGCTTATACACCATGGTAAAAACGGCTTTTTATTTGAGCCGGGCAATGCCGAAGAACTCGCCAGCCGCATTGTGGACATGTTCAGCGACGGTGCAAAACGTGCAAATATGGCGGAGCACAGCCTCGAAATTATCTCCCACCATGATATAAACAAAACACTAGAAGCCTTTGAAAAATTTTACCGGGAAGCCCTTCTTGCACACAAAAACAACACTCATGCATAAACTAATTGCTTCACGCTACCGTTCCCAGCTCAGAAACACCGCGTTCCGTTTTTCTGTAGTGACGTCTTTTGTAGTCTTTGCTATGAGTTTAGTGGTAAACAACCTTGCCATACAATTTAGTTCAGAAAAGGTTAGTAATTCTGTTACCGACCTTATACTTTCAAATACGCAGGCTCTTCCAGTAGACAACTTGTTCGTCTGGGGGACATTTGCACTGATTTTTGTCAGCATAGTGCTGTGCCTTGCAGACCCTAAACGTATACCGTTTGCGCTCTATACCACTGCACTGTTTTTTATTATCCGTTCGGTATTTACCTCGCTTACCCACCTTGCACCGTTTGCCCCACATTTGGCAGACGACTTTGGCACAACCGTAAACCAGGCTTTTTTCGGCGGGGACCTCTTTTTTTCTGGTCACACAGGCTTCCCGTTTTTAGGAGCACTGGCATTTTGGAATGAAATCCCTGCGCGCTATTTTTACCTTGCCTCTTCTCTATTTTTTGCAACCATTGTGCTGCTTGGGCACATCCACTACTCTATAGACGTCGCGTCAGCATTTTTTATCACCTACGGTATTTACCACATAGCACTGTGGCTGTTCCCTAAAGAACGCGAATTATTCTCGAGTAAAAATTAAGTACTATGCACACTAAAAAATGGATACTTGTTATTGTTCTCTTTTTCATTATTGTCGCCGGACTGTTGGTACTTGTGTTTGTCCCGTCACATAAAATAGCCACCACGGCCATTCCTGCTTCAATCGACGACATCATTACAACAACTTCACCACTGCCCCACACCACGATCGTATCACCTCTTGTGGTTACCGGCACAGCACGCGGTAGCTGGTATTTTGAAGCCTCTGCCCCCGTTGAACTACGCAGTGCGACAGGTGCAGTTATTGCACAAGGTCACGTCACTGCACAGGGCGACTGGATGACAAGCGAATATGTGCCCTTCACCGCAACGCTTACGTTTACCGCACAGCCTGCCGGCACAGTAGGCACACTGGTACTCAAAAACGACAACCCCTCGGGCGACCCGGCACGCGAAAAAGAATTGGATATTCCTGTTAATTTTTAAAATCTCCCCGGTGGGAGGAAGTCTTCATTTTCGAGGTAAAAACAGCCTTTAGCGAGGCTGTTTTTTGCACTTGATGCGTATAAATTGAAAAGTACAGTTGCTTTTTGCCAAAAAAGTTCTCGGATTTGCTATTCACAGCGCTTTTTTCGATTTTAAAAATAGGAAAGGAGTATAATGTATCTCCCAAGCAAAAATTATACACGTAGGTATTAGAATTTTATTACTTAAGGCACATGGTATGGCGATAACACAGAAAATAAAGAAGCGAAACGGAGAGATTGCAGACTTCCAACCAGAAAATATCACCATTGCCGTGCAAAAGGCCTTTGCCGCAACCTTGGGCGACAGCCACGAAGCTGACGCAAAAGACATCACCCGCGTTGTTGTCGACTCTATAGACTTGCAGTACGGCAACACTGCGTTTATCCCCTCGGTAGAAAATATTCAAGACCTGGTAGAAACAGCATTGATGGTCCGCAACTACTTTGGCGTTGCAAAATCGTACATCATTTACCGCTACGAGCACGACAAAATCCGCGAAGAGAAAAAGGAAGAAATTGCCGAAAAAATTGCGGACAATGCCCTCCTTATCACCAAGCGCGACGGCTCAAAAGAACACTTTAGCGAGCACAAACTCTCACGCACCCTTGCGCGTGCCGCAGAAGGTATGGAGAATCTTATCGACGCAGGCTCTATCATTGCAAAAGTCCGCCAGGAAATGTACGACGGGATGAAGACAAAAGACATCCACGAAGTGCTTATCATGGTTGTCCGCTCGATGATCGAACGCGACCCGGCCCACTCCACTATTGCGGCGCGCTTGTTGTTGCAGTCTATGTACCGCGAAGTATTGGGCGACATCGACTACACCCAAATGGAAGAGGCACACCGCCAGGGCTTTGCACGCACTATTGCGCGCGGCGTAGAAATCGGGCAGTACGACCCACGCCTTGCCGACTTTGACCTTAAGGCGCTTGCAGAGGCGCTTGTACTTGACCGTGACCGTGACTTTAGATATTTGGGACTCCAAACACTGCAGGCAAACTATTTGTCTAAAGAACACAGCACTCGCAAACTGCTTGAAAGCCCTCAGATATTCTGGATGCGCGTTGCTATGGGCTGTGCACTTGCAGAAAAAACTCCCGAAGACCGTAATGCCCAGGCAATTGAGTTTTACGAAGTGATGTCGGCGATGTACTACACACCGTCTTCCCCCACGCTCTACCACGCAGGGCTTAAACTCCCACAACTCTCGTCCTGTTTCCTCTCCACAGTGCCCGACGACTTGCACGCTATCTTTAAACAGTATTCCGATGGTGCGCAGTTGTTGAAGTACGCGGGAGGCTTGGGTACCGACTGGACCCCAATACGCGCAACAGGCTCACTTATTAAGTCGACCGGAGTGGAGAGCCAGGGTGTTATCCCATTCCTTAAAATTGCTAACGACGTCACTATTTCTATTAACCGCTCGGGGCGCCGCAGAGGTGCTGCCGCAGTGTATTTGGAATACTGGCACGCAGACATCGAAGACTTTATCGAACTCCGCAAAAACACCGGCGACGAACGCCGCCGTGCCCACGACCTAAACACTGCAACCTGGATCCCTGACCTGTTTATGAAGCGCCTGGCCGAAGACGGCCACTGGTCGCTCTTTTCGCCTTCTGACGTACCCGACTTGCACGACTTGTACGGAAAGAAGTTTGAGGAAGCCTATATTGCCTACGAACAGTTGGGTGAAGCAGGCAAGATGCCAATGTTTAAACGTGTACGTGCCGCCGACCTCTGGAAAAAGCACCTCACCATGTTGTTCGAGTCGGGCCACCCATGGATCACCTGGAAGGACCCGTCGAACGTCCGCTCACCACAAGACCATGTTGGCGTGGTGCACTCGTCTAACCTCTGCACCGAAATTACACTCAATACATCGGCAAACGAAACAGCGGTGTGTAACCTAGGCAGCATTAACATGTCAGCCTTTGTGCAGGGCGGAAAATTTGACCGCGAGCTTGTTGCGCGGATTATCCCGGTTGCGATGCGCATGCTCGACAACGTTATCGACGTCAACTTCTACCCAACAGAAGACACTAAGCGCTCCAACATGCGCCACCGCCCAGTAGGCCTCGGGCTCCGCGGCTTGCAGGACGCACTGTACAAACTAAACATTAACTTCGACTCCGAAGCAGCGGTCCGTTTTTCTGACGAAAGCATGGAAACTATCGCCTACCACGCAATCCTTTCTTCTTCCCTGCTCGCAAAAGAACGCGGTACGTACGAAACGTACAAGGGTAGCAAGTGGGACCGCGGCATTTTGCCACAAGACACGCTTGCACTACTTGAACAGGAGCGCGGCACAAAAATAGATGTACCTCGCCACGAGACACTCAACTGGCAGTTGGTACGCGAAGCGGTGCGTATGTGGGGCATGCGTAACTCCAACACTATGGCAAACGCGCCAACAGCATCGACCGCAAACATCGCTGGTTGCTACCCTACTATTGAACCTATCTACAAAAACTTGTACGTAAAGTCCAACATGGCGGGTGACTTTATGGTCGTCAACGAATTCTTAGTAGAAGACTTGAAGAAGCTAGGGCTTTGGGGTGCCGACATGCTCGAAAAGATAAAATACTACGACGGCAGTATCCAAGAGATTTTGGAAATCCCCGAAGGTCTCCGCAGCAAATACAAAGAAGCGTTCGAAATTGACTCACAGTGGCTTATTAAAGCAGCTGCACACCGTGGCCGTTGGATAGACCAGTCGCAGTCTTTAAACATCTTTTACAGTGGCACCTCTGGCAAAGTCCTTTCCGACATCTACCAGTACGCATGGGGCCTCGGGTTAAAAACAACGTACTACCTGCGCACTATGGGCGCGTCACGTATTGAAAAAGCAACAGTCGATATGAACAAGTTTGGCGGCACCAGCAAAAATGACTCTGCTGGCAACATCGGGAGTGGTACTCCATCTACTGTAATGGTTGAAGAAACGCTTACCGTCACAACCATAAGCGACGTTGCTGGCGTCCCTATGCCGTCGCCACTTATTATGTCTACCGCACCAGAAGTTGCAGTAGTGTCTGCAGCGGCAGTAACCGGGGAGCAGTCACAAGGCATGACCGACCTGCTTGCAGGCGAGGCGGCACGTGAGCGGTTTAGCGCACCAGTGCGCATGGGCAAACAGTCTCCTACACTACGCCGCCCGGTTGAAATACTCGGCGAGTGCGAAAGTTGCAGTGCATAAATTTAGAAAAATAAACTTTTATTCTCTCACTCACTAGATTATGGGTATCATCAACGGCGGCAGCAATACAGACCCGAATAAAATCCTCCCTATGCGCTACCCGTGGGCGCGCGTGCACTATAAAAAAGGCGTTGCAAACAACTGGGTGCCTGAAGAAGTTTCGATGCAGCAAGACGTCGAGTTGTGGAAAAAACCAGGTGCACTTTCGGAAGACGAACGCCGCATGATTTTGTGGAACCTTGGCTTTTTCTCTACAGCCGAGTCGCTGACCGCAAACAACTTGGTGCTGGCAATTTACCGCCACATAACTAACCCTGAAGCACGTCAGTACTTGCTGCGCCAAAGTTACGAAGAGGCCGTGCACACCGACACGTTTATTTACTGCTGTGACACGCTAGGCCTCGACCCCGACGAGATCTACAACATGTACCAGACGATTCCGTCGATTAAAGAAAAAGATGACTTTGTTGTCGAAATTACTAAGTCGGTGTTTGACCCGAACTTTACAACTGTCGGGACAGAAAATATCCAAAAGTTTGTGCACGACCTGGTTGGCTTTTACGTCATTATGGAAGGCGTCTTCTTTTACGCAGGTTTTGCCATGATGCTTTCGCTCTTGCGCAAAAACCGCATGGTGGGCATCGGCGAGCAGTTCCAGTTTATCCTCCGCGACGAGTCCATTCACCTTGCCTTTGGTGCGGACCTCATAAACACCATCGTGCAAGAAAACCCAGAAATCTGGACACCGGAGTTTAAGGCAACACTTAAAGCAAACATCGTAAAAGGTGCCGAACTTGAAAAAAAGTATTCCGACGACGCACTGCCGCGCGGTATCTTGGGGCTCACCCCTGCGTCTGTAAAGCAGTATGTAGAGCACGTGACCGACCGCCGCTTGGAGCGCATTGGCCTCGACCGCCACTACCATAAAGAAAACCCGTTCCCTTGGATGTCAGAAATTATGGACGTCCCTAAAGAAAAAAACTTCTTCGAAACCCGCGTGACCGAATACAAAACCGGAGAACTCGACTGGTAAACAAAAAACCCGCTTTTCAGCGGGTTTTTTGTTGTTATTTAAGGCTTTTTGAGGACTCGTAGTCACCCACTTTGGTGCGGAGGATATGCAGGGCAAGGGCTGGGATGCCTAGGTCTTTGCCCAACCCGTGCGCGATGGAGCGCGCGTAGGTGCCCGAGGAGCATGAAATTTTAATTGTTGCGCAAGGGAATTCGCGGTCGCCCGACGCACTCAACTTACGCTTCCACCCTGCGACAATTTCTTCTTGTCTAAAGTCGCCATGCACTTTGTCGATAGCAGTTTCAATATAGGAAAGTAGCGCCGGCTCTTTTATTTTGTATATTCCTTGAAGTGAGATGTCGTAAATAGTTACTGTTTTGCGCGGCAGCACAAGCGCCCCCAAAGCCCCCGCACGCGCCCATTCAAACAACGACTTCCCTTCTACGGTTTTAGACGAATAGGGCGGATACTCTTGGGACACGTGCCCGCGGAATTCGTTTAAACCTTTTTCAATTGCTTTTTTTGTAAGTGCGGCAGTGTCGCCATTTTCCATAATGCGGCCAAGCGCGTCGTAGGTGTCTGTCGCAAAACCAAACAACACGTCGAGCACATACTCTTTGCTCATGTCCAAGTAGGCCTCGCGCATTTTGTTTGCCGAACCTACCAAGGTAATCATCACGCCTTCAGCCATTGGGTCGAGGCGCCCCGCGTAGGAAAGCACTTCGTGCGCGTATTCGGGCTTTTGTGCACGCAAACGGTCGAGCCTCTCGCGTGGTGTCTCGCCCAGCTGTTTGTATAAATTAAGTACCTTGCCGCCCACCGTGCGGGGCACTACGTCCGTCTCTTTTTTTATATCATTCTGCATATATCGTGTACTGGCTTTGTTTCTGTTACAATAACCGATATCACCTATATCGCCAAAAAAATGACTGTATGAAGGAAAAACTCTCAACTGAAAGCTACAAAGGCGTCCGCGACTTCTACCCCGAGGACCAGGCATTTTTAAATTATTTATTTGCAACCTGTCGCACTGTTGCCAAGCGTTTTGGCTATGTCGAATATGGCGCGTCGATCCTCGAACCGGCCGAACTCTACAAAGCAAAGGGCGCCGACAATGAAGAGCTCGTAAACGAACAAACGTACACCTTTACAGACAGGGGCGGCCGCGAGGTGACACTGCGCCCTGAAATGACACCCACCGTTGCACGCATGGTTTCGGCAAAGCGCCGCGAGCTTGGCTACCCACTACGCCTCTTTTCTATACCAAACCTCTTCCGCTACGAAAGGCCGCAACGTGGCCGCTTGCGCGAACACTGGCAGCTAAATGTCGACCTCTTTGGTTCACAAACGCGTGCTGCCGATGCCGAAATTATCCAAGTTGCGTACGAAATATTAAAAGCCTTTGGTGCTGAGGAAAAAGACTTCGTCATAAAACTTGGCAGCCGCGCGTACATAGAAGCACTTGCTGCGGAATGTGCGTTGACCGAAGAAGACACTAAAAAATTGGTAGGGCTCCTCGACCGCAAAAATAAAATTGAGAAGAGCGAATTTGAAGCAGGTCTAGCAGAGCTTGGTGTCCCTCTAGAGAAATTAAATGGCGAACAAGTACCGGCAGATGTGCAGGCAGTACTCGACACGCTCGCAGCAGGGGGCGTGGGCAATGCAATATTTGACCCGTCTATTGTCCGTGGCTTTGCCTACTACACAGGAGTGGTGTTTGAAGTGTACGACACACACAAAGACAACAACCGCGCGCTTTTTGGCGGTGGCCGCTACGACAACCTGACAGCACTTTTTGACGACACTCCAATTGTCGGCGTTGGCTTTGGTATGGGAGACACGATGGTCTACCACTTTTTGGAAGTCCGCGGCCTTCTGCCAGCGTACAGCGCACCTACGCACGCATACCTGGCAGTTGCCACAGAAGCAGAAGTACCACATGCACTGGCAATTGCTGGCGAGCTACGTGCCGCAGGAGTAAATGTTGCAGTGGACTTTGGAGAAAAAAAGCTCGCCGACCAAATTAAAACAGCGGTTAAACACGCAATTCCCTACCTTATTGTTGTCGGAGCGAATGAGATAGCATCAGGTACATTTGGTATCCGCAATTTACTAAACGGCACCGAAGCGCCTCATACACGGGAAGAGCTTGCTGCATTTTTCCTTTCGCTCTAATCTAGCTCTTTTGTTGTATGAGGATCATTACCTTTGATATTGAAACAACTGGCTCGACCGTAGGCGGCGCGTTCGACTTTGCGAGCCAAGAACTGACCATTTGTTGTGTGCATGACTCGGAGACCGGCGAATATTCGAGCTACCTAAAAGAAGAGCTGCCAAAGATGTGGGGTCTGTTTGAACGTGCCGACATTTTAGTTGGATACAACTCCGACCACTTTGACATCCCAATTTTAAATAAATACTACTCGGGCGACCTGACAAAAATAAAAAGTATCGACCTGCTTAAGGAAGTACGCGCCGTGCTTGGCCGCCGCTTAAAGATGGACAACATTGCCGAAGCAACGCTTGGCCGAAACAAAACAGCAAGCGGCATGCAGGCAGTCACCTGGTGGGCCGAAGGCAAAGTCGACTTGGTGCGCCAGTACTGTATCGAAGACGTTAAAATTACTAAAGAGTTGTACGACTACGCCAAAAAGCATAAGTCTCTAAAGTACAAAGACTTCGACGGCCCTCGCGAAATTAAACTGGACCCGTCGGGGTGGGAAAAACTGACCGAAGTAGCGGCTCTAAACCACACCCTGCCGTTTTAGGGCCACTGTGGTAAAATGCCTGTACTAGCTTAATTATAGACATATGAAATCCCAATACGTACTTCCTATTACTATTGTCGTTGCAGGGGCGCTTATCGCAGGAGCAGTCTTTTTTGTTGGTAAAAGTGGCGCTCCAAAAACAGACGGCACGTCAACCAAGATATCGGCACGCGAATACGACTCCTCAATTGACCACATTCTAGGCAACCCAGCAGCAGAGGTAAAAGTTGTTGAATATGCCGACCTCGAATGCCCGTTCTGTAAAACGTTTAACACAACCATGCACCAGATAATGGACTACTACGGTACGTCGGGTAAAGTCGCGTGGGTGTACCGCCCGTTCCCTCTTGGACAGCTCCACTCTAAGGCACCAAAAGAGGCTGAAGCAGCTGAATGTGCTGCAGACCAAGGTGGTGACGTGTCGTTCTACAAATATATCGACGGAGTGTATGCAATAACCCCGGGCGAAAATAACTTAGACCTCGCACAGCTCCCCGTTATTGCTAAACAAATTGGTTTGAATGTCGACACCTTTAACCAATGCCTTGCCAGTGGTAAATACACCAGCAAAATACAAAAAAGCTACACCGAAGCAATTAACGAAGGCGGCCAGGGCACACCGTTTATCCTTATCATGATAGGTGGCGAAGCAGTAACCCTAAACGGCGCACAGCCATACGACTCGATGCGCGCAGCAATCGACGCAGTCTTAGGTAACCCAGTTACAACAGCTTCAACAACGACGCAGTAGAGAAAATAGAAGCTACGGAGCGACAAAGAGCTTAAAAAGAGGGTTAGACTTGGGCTAGCGGCCCCGAGCGCCCTCTTTTTTGTTTTGGAGCGGATATTTTTATATCTTTATTGATCAGGCCTAAAATGTGCGTCGTACGCTTCAGGCGGTAAGTTGATACGGTAAATGTCGAACGAGTTCTCCCCTTCAAACATGTCCGACGGGTTTGGCAAAAACACCGGGTTGCGTTCAAGCGCTGCTGTGGCGTCACGCACCAGGCGGTTAAAGATAATAAACTCTTGTTTAAAGGTGCGGAAGTCGATAACGTATTTGCGCATCTGTGGTTTGCCGTCTGCGTTGCGCGACTTTTTACATTCCCATACCACAAAACGCCGCACTGGTTTATTAAAACTTTTTTTGACTGTGTAGTAGTTAAATATCGCCTGTATCACAAAGAGCGACTTGTTTGCCCCCAGCCCGCTAAAGTGGTCGACAAACTTATGGTCAATGACATCAACCCCTTTTGGGTCCACTGCCGACTGCACCACCAGGTCAGACACCGCCTTAATTGGCAACGGCAGCCCTTCTACTTGCGCCATACCCTTAAATTCGACCCCAAGTACTTTTTTATATTTGGGCGGCTTGGCCAAGTAAAACCCAACAGCCTGCAGGTAGTCGCGTTCCATTTGTTCGCGCTTCTTTTTCAGTGCAGTTTTTGTTTTTGCTTTGCCAAAGTTAATTTCAAAGTCGGCAACATTGCGCAGATATTCTAGTCCCAGTTCCACCGCACCCTCCTTAGGTATCCCGCCGTAGTAGTGTTGCAGGGCCACGTGCCCTGCCCGTCCCACAACGGAAGAAGGGCCCGACGGCATGTCGTACACCTGTTCGACGTAGCGTTTGTACCAGGCGAGCGGGTTCCGCAGATACGCCATAAGCGAGGAGTGGCTCCAATGCTTAATAGGCACTTCCAGTAGTTTTTGTTTTTTCTTCGTACTGCCCTTTTTTGCCATACCCTTAGTATACAAAATTAGAACCGTATAAACCTCACAAAAGAAAAACCTCGCCGATATATCAGCGAGGTTCGGAAGATACGTTCAGGCGCCCACGCAGCAGGAACCTGAACATTGCGAGTGCCAGGTAGCTACTGGCGGAAAGTTTTGGATCTTTTACTGCGCGCCCTAGCCGCGAGCGAGTGATTTCCACCACTTTGCAGCCGCGAAACATGACGGTCAAGGGTTCTTTGCCGACACATTCGACTTTTGTCTCCTCGAGCGCCGTACTATTGTTTGGTTTTTCAATGATCTTGTAAAAGATCACTATCTCAGGTCCATTGAAACGAACGCTCGTTGTGGTCCAAGGGCCAAGTTGGTAGTTGAGATACTTGACTTCCAGCGTAACATCTTCGCCAACCAGCTTTGACAGACTGGCGAAATCGATCTTCGGTGTACCCCAAACCTTCCGCCACAGTCGGCCGGCCCATGAAAACATCCACAGGAACATGCCTCCAACGTAGGCGACAAGAATCAAAGCCCAAGCATTGCGGAAATACCAACGCTGGAAACGATTCTGCAAAGACTCTAGCGACATGGTCGCCCCCTTTCGGTCTTTCGACCTGTTGATGTACCTAACGGTATCTTACAACAAAAAATTATGCATGTCGATAGATCTAGTAGCTCCTCAAACGTTTTGCTTTGTCGTGAGTGCGGATGCGCTCCAGAGCCTTTGCTTCAATTTGGCGAATACGCTCGCGGGTAACACCAAACTTCTTTCCTACTTCTTCAAGTGTATGGTAAATGCCGTCTTCCAAGCCGTGGCGGAGTTTCAAAATTTCGCGCTCTTTGGGTGAAAGTTCGTCCAAAATTTCATGCAGCTGGTCGCCCAAAATGCGGCGCGACACTTCCTGGTCTGGTGCCAAGATTTTGTCGTCTTTTATAAAGTCCCCAAGGACTGACTTTCCGTCGTCGTCGTCGGAGCCAACTGGGCTTTCGAGCGACACGGTGTCCTGGTCGATTTTTTCAATTTGGTAAATTTTGTCTACATCAACACCCATCTCCAAGGCAATTTCCTCAGCAAGTGGGTCCCGACCTAGGTCCTGTGCCAAACGGCGCGACACTTGTTTGTACTTGGCGATTGTTTCCACCATGTGCACGGGGATACGGATAGTGCGGCTCTGGTCTGCGAGCGCACGGGTAATAGCCTGGCGGATCCACCAGGTCGCATAGGTCGAGAATTTATACCCCTTGGTGTAGTCGAACTTGTCTACGGCCTTAAAGAGGCCGAGGTTCCCTTCCTGGATAAGGTCGAGCAGTGTTAAGTCAGGACTGCGGCCGACGTATTTTTTAGCGATAGACACAACAAGGCGGAGGTTGGCGCGGGCAAGCAAGTTGCGCGCTTCGCCGTCGCCGTCGACAATACGCTTTGCGTAGTCGCGCTCCTGCTGGGCATTAAGCAGCGGGTAGCGACCGATTTCGCGCAAGTACATTTGAATGGAGTCGTATTGCGAATCGCTCCTTGCATAGCCTTTTTCCGGAGTCTCTTCGGCAATTTCGAGCATTCCGCCGCCTTCAAGCACGTCAATGTGTGCGGTAGAAAATTTGTCGTACAACTCTTCCAAAAACATCACGTCCGACTCAATGGTTGGGAAGCTCTTTAAAATTTCGTCATAGGTAACAAAGCCGCGTTCACGCCCGCGCGCCATCAATTGTTCGGCTTTTTTGCCTTGCTCGTCGGCTTTTTTAGCAACTTTTGGATTTGCCTTAGCAACTGGAGCTGCTTTTGTTTTTTTTACTACAGCTTTTTTAGGAGCCAACTTGGTGCGGCGCTTTGCAGCTGCAGCACGAAATTGTTTTGCTTTAAGGACAGCGTTTTTAGCCTTTTTTGCGGGCTTTACCACTTTCTTTACTGCCTTTGGTGCCTTCTTCTTAGGTTTTGCCATTGGCACACAGTATATCACAAAAACCTATTTCCGCAATTCCTGCTGGCGCTTTTTAAGCGTAGAGAGTCTCTGAACTAACTCCCCTTCAGTCCCAGGCGTCGCCACATGCAGTGCATCGCGCACCTGCGACATTTCCTCGTCGAGTGTTGCTCGCTCTATCGCGTCAAACAGTGCGTGTACGATGGCGGCGTGGTCGTCGCCTAGTGTTTCAAATTCAAATTTAAAGCGTTCGGCATCGTCTTTGTATTTTTGCTCAAGCAAGCTGTAACGCTCTGCACCTACAAGATGCGCGAGCTTTTCCTGTACGTCCGCGTCTGTAGGGAAATAAAACCGCAATAATGCGGCGGCACGTTCAAGCTGCGTTGGGACGGCAGTATGTGTCGGCTGGGTAGGCGCAGGGTCTTCTGTAACATCTTCCGTGGGCAATGCGGGGCGCTTGGCGACCTCGGCACGTATAGCATCTTCAGGGACTCTTAAACGTTCGGCAATAATGTGCACAAAATGCGCCTGCTCTATTTTGCTGCCTATAGCCGCAACAAGCGGCAGGACCTGCAACTCAACTGCTTTTTTATACATACGCTCGTCCCGCGCAGCAGGGCGCAATGCGTCTAAGAAAAATTCGACAGCCGTTTTCGATGTCCGTATCGCAGCCCTCAAGAGTTCCGGATCTTCTTTTGCTAAGTCGGCTGGGTCCTTACCTCCAGCAAATGTTGGAACTTTTACATCAAACCCCATCTTAAGCGCCATCACAGCACTCTTGAGGCCTGCACGCACACCAGCTGCATCACCGTCGAGTGCCAACACAAGGCGTTTGGAAAGCCGCGAAAGTAAATTCAGATGTTCTTCCGTAATCGCGGTACCCGAGGAAGCAACTGCAAACGTCAGGCCAGACTGGTGGGAAAGCACGACGTCAAACTGGCCCTCAACAAGCAGCACACAGTCGGCTTTCCGTATGGCGTTTTTTGCACGGTCGTAGCCGTAGAGTACTTTCGACTTTTTAAACAATGGAGTCTCCGGAGAATTTACATACTTTGCAGGCTCGCCGCCGTCATCTTTCTGGCCTTCAACTTTTTCGAAGAATCTTCCCGAAAATGCAATAACTTTCCCGCCCGCGTCAAACAACGGGAACATAATCCGCCCACGGAAGCGGTCATACACTTCCCCCGGCTTGTGTTGCGAATGCGCAACAAGCCCAGCCTCTGCCATCAAATCTTTTGTATGCCCGAGCTTTGCTAAATGCTCGGCTAGGTCGTGCCACGACGCAGGCGCGTAGCCTATGCGCCACGAAGAAACAGTCTCTTCTGTTGCCCCTCTCCCCTTCACATATTCCATCACATCCGCGCGTGCTGTAAGCTGTGCTTCAAAAAATGCGGTGGCATGTTCGCACACATCGTACAGCTGTTCGTTCTTTTCTTTATTTTCAGGTTTTTGTACAAACCCATTTTTTAACACCACTCCCGCTTTTTCTGCCAACTGCGCAAGTGCAGTTTTAAAGTCGATGTTTTCCATTTTTTGCACGAACGAAAAAATGTCGCCCTTTTCGCCGCAGCCGAAACATACGTAACTTCCCCGCTCGGGTGAAATCATAAATGACGGCGTTTTTTCTTTATGAAACGGGCACCTCGCACGCCAATTGCGTCCTGCTTTTTCCAGCTTTACATAATTCCCCACCACTTCATTGATGGACAATTTGTCTTTAATTTCCTGTACCTGCGAGTCCATAGATACGACCAGTTTACAGCTTTTTGCACGAAAAAACCCGCCCTTGTTTTAGGGCGGGTTTTTTCTCTACAAGGCTTACAGTACTTCTTCTTTTTTAACTATCGGTGCTGCTTGCTCGCCGGTGCCTGGGGCGTAGCGATTGACCAATTTTTCTTTTGGAGAACCCTTAAATCCAGTACCTGCAGGGATAAGCCGACCGATGATAACGTTTTCCTTCAAGCCTTCGAGTTTGTCGACACTACCGTACATCGACGCTTTGATAAGCATACGGGTTGTGTTTTGGAACGATGCCGCAGAGAGGAAGCTCTGGCGTGACAGCGAGACATCCAAAATACCCATGACAAGCGGCTCGCCTTTTGCCTCATCGCCACCTGCCTCTGTAGCTACTACGTTTGCAGCGTTCAAGTCGCTTTCGTTTGCAACATCACCCACAGAAAGTTCTGTTCCGCCCGAGCTTGTCACACGCAAACGGCTAAACATCTGGCGGATAATTGTTTCCAAGTGCTTGATAGAGATACTTGCACCCTGGAGTTCGTAGATTTTTACAATTTCGCTGATGATATATTCCTGCGCGCGTTCTTTGCCCGCGTACTTGAAGAGCTCCGAAAGGTCGGCCGAACCGTCGGTCAACAACTGACCCTTGGTAACTGGGTCGCCAACTTTGACAGTCGGTACGCGGCGTACGTGTGCCGAGTATTCGATAAACTCTTTTTTGCTCTTCGTGCGGTACTCGAGGTCTGGAGCAATAACAATAACTTTTTCTTTTTGGTCGTTTC
>Ga0194035_1000650_pt1 | contig 19467 bp, 15 predicted proteins | sample JunL2320m_MetaG_FD_148680 | JGI IMG/M metagenome (GOLD analysis project Ga0194035, IMG submission 148680) | Anoxic zone freshwater microbial communities from boreal shield lake in IISD Experimental Lakes Area, Ontario, Canada - Jun2016-L239-20m | ecosystem: Environmental > Aquatic > Freshwater >...
AGGTGGCGTGGTGAGGCCAATCCCGATCACGTCAAGGCGATCGACGCCTACTGGGTATCGGCTGCCGAGCACGGAATGAACGCATCGACCTTCACAGCCAGAGTCGTCGCATCGACGGGCGCTGACGTTGCCGCGGCGCTGTCGAGCGCTGTCGGCGCTCTCAGCGGCCCACTTCACGGCGGCGCTCCTTCACGAGTCCTGACGATGCTCGATCAGGTGGCGGCCAGCGGCGATGCCGAGGCTTGGGTCAAGAGCGCGCTCGACGACGGCGATCGCTTGATGGGCTTCGGCCATCGCGTCTACCGTGCTGAAGATCCTAGGGCCCGCGTTTTGCGGCGGACTGCCAAGGAGTTGGGCTCTCCACGCTTTGAAGTTGCCGAAGCACTTGAGAAGGCTGCCCTAGCCGAGCTTAAGGCCCGCAGGCCCGACCGCGTGTTGGCGACCAACGTCGAGTTTTGGTCGGCGGTCGTCCTCGATTACGCCGAGATTCCGCCGGAGATGTTCACCAGTATGTTCACCTGTGCGCGGGTGGCGGGCTGGTCGGCTCACATCATGGAGCAGAAGCGCGAGTCTAAGTTGATCCGACCGTCGGCGAAGTATGTCGGCCCCGGCCCCCGCGGCCGCGAGGAAGTCTGATCTCTGGTGGCCCGCGATAACGGAATTGAGGTTGAGGGGATCGTTCGCCTCTTCGGTGGCGATATTCGCGCCGTTGATGGCGTCGATCTGAGCGTAGCCCCTGGCGAGATATACGGTTTCTTGGGCCCCAATGGAGCCGGTAAGTCGACGATGGTGCTGATGCTCGTGACGCTACTACCGCCGACCGAAGGCCGAGCGACGGTCGCTGGTTTTGACGTTGCCAAGCAAGGGCCGCAGGTGCGCACCGTGATCGGTGCCGCACTGCAAGCGGCGGCGTTAGACAGCTTCTTGACCGGTAACGAGCACATGGATCTACAGGGAGGTCTCCATGGTCTCTCCCGAAACGAACGCCGCACGCGAGGCGCTGAGTTACTCGAACGCGTCGGCCTTAGCGACGCTGCTGGCCGTAAGGTCGGCGGCTACTCGGGAGGGATGAAAAGGCGCCTCGACCTTGCTCTCGCTCTGCTTCACCGCCCTTCGGTCCTCTTTCTCGACGAGCCCACGACTGGGCTTGATCCCCAGAGCCGCTCGGCGCTTTGGGCCGAAGTAGAGCGGCTCTCACGGGAGGACGGCGTGACCGTTTTTCTCACCACCCAGTATCTCGAAGAGGCCGACGTACTAGCTGATCGTGTCGGAATCATCGATCACGGCAAGCTCGTTGCTGAGGGAACTCCGACCGAACTAAAGGCGGGAATCGGCCAAGTATCACTCGAGGCAACGCCGGTTAACCCCAACGACCGTGAACGGTTAGCGGCAACCTTGGCGCGCTTCGGCGAACCTGCGGCAGGATCGCCAAAATCGGTGGCAGTCCGCCTCGCTGCTGGAGCCGCACAGCTCGCCGATGTTGTCCGTGCGCTAGATGCAGATTCAATCGAAGTGGCTGATTTGCAGCTGCACCAGCCATCCCTCGACGACGTATTTCTTCAGCAGACTGGCCGCTCGCTCGAAGGCGAAGAGGTCGACAAGGAGCCTGCTTCGTGAGTTCGACCAGCCAGCTAGCCCTGATCGCGCGCCGCTCGGTTAGTCGCACCTTCCGTCAGCCAGTTCTAGTAGTTCCGGTGATCGCCTTCCCCTTGATTCTACTAGCTGTCAACGCTTCGGGACTCTCGAGCGTCACGGAGTTGCCGGGCTTTCCGACTAAGAGCTATATCAACTTTGCGATCGTTGTCTGCTTCGTTCAGGGCGCGCTGTTTGCGGCAATCTCGGCGGGGACTGAGCTGGCATCTGACATCCAGACCGGCTTTACAGATCGACTCGCATTGACCCCCGCAAAGCGCTGGGTGGTGCTCGCGGGCGCAACTGCAGGGGGCGCTTCAATCGCTGTTTTTGGATCAGTGATCTATCTAGTGGTGGGCCTTATCTTCGGCGTCGAGATCGATACCGGCGTGGTGGGCGCGTTAGTGCTGCTGGCGCTGGCGATTTACACGGCGATAGCGTTCGCGGGGATTGGGGCCTGGCTGGCCGTCGCGACTGGATCACCTCAGGCTGTGCAGGGGATGTTTCCGCTGCTCTTCGTCTTGCTCTTCCTCTCAACGATGAGTCTCCCGCTCGACTTCATCCAGAAGGAGTGGTTTGCCACGATCGTAGAGTGGAACCCGCTGACCTACCTGATCGACGGGATGAGAGGCTTAGTGATTGGCGGCTGGGATGCCTCGACGCTACTGCCCGCGATCGCTGTGGCTACGGGAATCATGTTTATCACTTTTACCGGCGCGTCTCGGTCGCTGCGCAAGCGGGTGCAGCGCACATGATCAGCTCCACGCTCTCGGTCTCCTTAGCTGTGTTGCGCCGCGTGATGATCCAGACGATCAAGAACCCAGCGATCATCATTCCCTCGCTTGCCTTCCCGCTCGTCTTCCTCATCGCCTTTGCCGGCGGCCTCTCGATTGTCGCTGACGTCCCGGGTTTCTCCTTCAAGGGTGGCTACACGGCCTTTCAGTTTGTCTTCGTCTTCACCCAGACGGCAGCCTTCGGCGGGATTTTCACCGGCTATCGGATCGCTGAGGATTACGAGAGCGGATTCGCTCGCCGGCTGCTGATTGCCGCGCCTCACAGCGCAGGCATATTGCTTGGCTTTGTACTCGCGGGGCTCGCTCGGTTTTTCCTGACCGGGCTGATCCTCTGGGGGATCGCGCTGGTGGCGGGAATGAACGTGCTCGGCAGCCCACTCGAAATCCTTGCGATGTGGCTGCTAGCGGCAAACGTCTCTATTGCCAGCACGCTATGGGTAGCCGGTCTAGCCTTCCGCTTTCAGTCTGTTGACATCGGCTCCTTCATGCAGATGCCGGTATTCATCTTGCTATTCCTAGCCCCGGTCTACGTTCCTCTGGCGCTACTGACCGGTTGGCTGAAGTTGGCCGCAACGTATAACCCAGTTACGGCGATTCTTACTGCAAATCGGGGCTTTATCTCTGGCGAAGAGAGTAAGGCCTTGCTGGCCTTTGGGCTGGCAGTTGGCCTCGCAGCGTTGATGGCGCTCTGGGCCGTACGCCAGTTTCACCGGGCCCATCGCAGCGTCGCTTAAGTAGGACTAGGCGCCGACTAGAGCAGAGTGGGCGTCGTCTATAGGCACGATCTCACGACCAAATGGGGTCAAAGAGATCGGCACGAGCTTTAGGTTCCCGAGCGCGAGCGGGATGCCGATGATCGTGATTGCCAGCGCGATGCTAGTCAGGATGTGGCCGATCGCGAGGATCAGTCCGGGAATAATCCAGATGATGTTCGCGATCGTCGACAGGCCGCTGTGGTCGCGACTCCTGACGATCGTCTTGCCGAATGGCCAGAGTGCGTAGCGGCCGATCTTGAAGCACGCGAGACCCCAAGGGATGCCAATAATCGTAATGCACAAGACGATCGCGATTAGCGTGTAGAGAAGGAACATCCAAAAGCCACAGAAGACCACCCAAATCAAGTTTAGAATCGTTCGCATCGGCAGATCCTATGGCGCAGCAGCCTTCAGCGCTATCTACAACGATCGAGGGCCCGGCAGATAGCCGGGCCCTCGATGACCAACAAGACAGCGCGTAAGCGCTGCTTACATCATGCCGCCCATGCCGCCCATGTCGGGCATACCGCCGCCACCGCCAGCATTCTTATCCGGCACCTCGGCCACGATGGCTTCGGTGATCAGAATGTTCTTGGCGATCGAGGCCGCGTTCTGCAGCGCCGAACGGGTGACCATGGCCGGGTCGATGATGCCAGCGGCGACGAGATCGACGATCTCGTTTGTCGCGGCATTGAGGCCAAAGCCCTTCTTGGACTTACGCACATCGTTGACGACGACCGAGCCCTCAAGCCCGGCGTTGTGAGCGATCTGACGCAGTGGCTCTTCCAGAGCACGGAGCACGATACGGGCGCCAGTGCGCTCGTCCGGATCCTCGATCTCGTCCAAATTGAGATCGCCAGCTGCCTTCAGTAGCGCGACGCCACCGCCTGGAACGATGCCCTCCTCGAGGGCAGCGCGGGTTGCCTGCAGCGCGTCTTCGACGCGGTGCTTCTTCTCCTTCATCTCAGTCTCAGTGGCTGCGCCGACCTTGACGACAGCGACACCGCCCGAGAGCTTCGCGAGGCGCTCCTGGAGCTTCTCGCGGTCGAAATCGGAGTCGGTGGACTCGACCTCGGCCTTGATCTGCTTGATGCGACCCTTGATCTGAGCGGCGTCACCGGAACCGTCGATGATGGTCGTCGTGTCCTTGGACACCACGATGCGACGCGCGCGGCCCAGCTGCGAGACCTGTGTGTTCTCGAGCTTGAGGCCCATCTCTTCAGTGATGACTTCGCCGCCTGTGAGGATGGCGATGTCTTCGAGCATCCGCTTGCGACGGTCACCGAAGCCGGGAGCCTTGACAGCTACTCCGGTGAAGGTGCCACGCAGCTTGTTGACGACGAGTGTGGCGAGAGACTCTCCCTCGACATCCTCGGCGATGATCAGCAGCGACTTGCCCGACTGGATGACCTGCTCAAGCACGGGAAGAATGTCCCGGACTGAAGTGATCTTCTGGTTGGCGATGAGGACATAAGGATCCTCAAGTACGGCCTCCATACGATCCTGATCGGTGACCATATAAGGCGAGATGTAGCCCTTGTCGAACTGCATTCCCTCGGTGAACTCGAGGTCCATGCCGAACGTCTGGCCTTCCTCGACGTTGACGACGCCGTCCTTGCCGACCTTTTCGATTGCGTCGGCGATTACATCACCGATCTCGTCGTCACCGGCCGAGATAGTTGCAACGCGCGAAATCTGTTCCTTGCCAGAGATCTCGGTTGACTGCTTCTCGATGTTGATTACAACCTGGTTGACGGCGATTTCGATGCCACGCTTTAGTGCAAGCGGATTGGCACCAGCAGCGACGTTCTTGAGACCCTCACGGACGATCGCCTGAGCGAGCACCGTAGCGGTCGTCGTGCCGTCTCCGGCTACGTCGTTGGTCGCCGTGGCAACTTCACGCACGAGCTGGGCGCCTTGGTTCTCAAAGACGTCCTCGACCTCGATCTCACGAGCAATCGTGACACCGTCGTTAGTGATCGTTGGCGCGCCGAACTTCTTGTCGAGCACGACGTAGCGACCCTTGGGGCCAAGAGTCACCTTGACCGCGTTTGCAACCGCGTCGACTCCGGCCTCGAGGGCCTTGCGCGCGTCTGCGTTGTATTTGATTTCTTTATGAGCCATGTTTCTCCTTAGCCTTCGACCTTCGCAAGCACGTCTGACTCGCGCAGAACCAGGAGGTCCTCGCCGTCGACCTTGATCTCTGTGCCGCCGTACTTGCTGTAGAGGACCTCGTCGCCCTTGGCGATCTCGAGGGGAATACGCTTGCCAGCATCGTCGATTCTTCCGTCGCCGACGGCGAGCACTGTGCCCTTCTGGGGCTTTTCTTTTGCGGTGTCGGGGAGGACGAGACCGCTAGCGGTCGTCTCCTCCTCCTCCAGCGCCCGAACGATCAAACGATCGCCGAGGGGCTTGAGCTTCATCTGTACGAGCCTCCATTTGGAGTAGTGATTTACGTTTACTGAACGGATCTTTGGCACTCGCAGCTTAGGAGTGCCAGAACCTGCAGTGAAGAGTCACATATGAGTGGGCCGATGTCAAGTTTGAGTTGGCACTCGCTTCTTATGAGTGCCATACGCAGCCCAGTGGCCGTGGGGCAGCAGCCGGGCTTAAGGCCTCGGCGGGTTTGATACATCTAGGTGGTCCTCGAGCGTCCGTCTTAACGGTCGTAAGTGTGCCGTCTTGGCGGCCTTTGATCGGGACGGACAACCGGCTGGCCCGCAACCGTAAGCCGCTAGGGCGAGGCGAGTAGGTATTATTTGTTACTAGGCCGTGATTGGCCTCTCAGACAAAGAATAGGAGCCTCATTCGATGGCAACTGAAGCGCTGGTATTCGAAGCGATCCGCACTCCACGGGGCAGGGGCAAGCACACAGGCTCGCTGCATACGATCAAGCCCGTCGACCTCGTCGTCGGCTTGATGCACGAGACTCTCGCCCGAAACGACAAGCTCGACCCGAATCTAATCGACGACGTGGTCTTGGGCTGCGTCTCGCCGATCGGCGACCAGGGAGCCGATATCGCAAAGACCGCCGCGATCAAGGCTGGCCTTCCCGACACGGTCGCTGGACTGCAGATCAACCGCTTTTGCGCATCTGGCCTAGAGGCCGTAAATGTCGCGGCTCAGAAGGTCGCCTCCGGCTGGGAGGACCTCGTGCTTGCTGGCGGAGTCGAGTCGATGTCACGCGTCCCGATGGGTTCAGATGGCGGCGCTTGGGCGATGGATCCCGAGACTAACTTTGAGACAGGCTTTGTTCCCCAAGGCATCGGCGCTGATCTAATCGCAACGCTCGAAGGCTTTGACCGCGAAGACGTTGACGCCTTCGCGGTGCGCTCCCAGCAGCGGGCGGCCCGAGCACAAGAGGCAGGGTATTTCGATAACTCCGTAATCCCGGTCAAAGATCTAAACGGCAACGTCGTCCTTGAAAAAGATGAGTTCATTAGGGCTAGCACGACGGTCGAGAGCCTCTCAGCACTCAAGCCTTCCTTTGCTGCGATGGGCGAGATGGGTGGTTTTGACGCGGTGGCACTGCAGAAGTACCACTGGGTAGAGAAGATCAACCACGTCCACCACGCTGGAAACTCCTCAGGAATCGTTGACGGCGCCGCGTTGGTGGCGATCGGCAATGAGAAGGCTGGCGAGCGCGCAGGCCTCAAGCCACGCGCGCGCATCGTCGCGACCGCTCTCTCTGGTGCGGACCCAACGATCATGTTGACTGGACCTGCGCCAGCAAGCCGCAAGGCGCTCGAGAAGGCAGGCCTCAAGGCCGAAGATATGGATCTGATCGAGATCAACGAAGCCTTCGCGGCGGTCGCGCTGCGCCTCGTACGCGATCTCGATGTAGATATGGAGAAAGTCAACGTAAATGGTGGAGCGATCGCGATGGGCCACCCACTCGGCGCTACCGGGGCGATGATTCTCGGCACTATTATCGACGAGCTCCACCGCACCGGCGGCCGCTATGGCCTCTGCACTCTGTGCGTTGGTGGCGGCATGGGTATCGCGACGATCGTTGAGGCAATCTAGCCATGAGTACAGAGAGTTCAACGATTAGATGGGACCAAGAGGCCGACGGAATCGTCGTCTTGACCCTCGACGATCCCAATCAGTCAGCCAACACGATGAACGCGGCCTACGCCGCTTCGATGGGGGCTACCGTAGATCGCCTAGAGGCCGAGAAGGAGACGATCACAGGAGTGATCATCGTCTCGGCAAAGAAGACTTTTTTCGCCGGCGGCGACTTAAACGATCTGATCAAGATCACGCCAGAGACGTCAGTGGCAGCAGCTGAAGGTATCCGCGTTGTCAAGTCGCAGTTACGGCGTCTGGAGATGCTCGGTAAGCCTGTCGTCTCCTGTGCTAACGGCGCTGCACTCGGTGGAGGCTTGGAGATTATGCTCGCCACACACCGCCGCATCGTCGTCGATGACCCGAAGATTCAGCTCGGACTACCTGAGGTGACCTTGGGGTTGCTGCCGGGCGGCGGCGGCGTGGCTCGCACTACGCGCCTGCTGGGCATCGTGGGTGCCCTGATGGGTGTGCTGCTGCTTGGTACGCGTCTGCGGCCTGACAAGGCACTAGAGATCGGTTTGATCGATGAGCTCGTCGCCTCACCCGACGACCTGATTCCGGCCGCAAAGCGGTGGATCGCCGAGAACCCCGAGGCTGTTCAGCCGTGGGACGTCAAGGGCTACAAGATCCCTGGCGGTACGCCGTCAAGCCCTGCGTTGGCACAGAATCTGCCGGCATTTCCGGCAAATCTGCGCAAACAACTCAAGGGAGCAAACTATCCCGCGCCCGTCAACATCATGGCCGCCTCAGTTGAAGGGGCCCAGGTTGACTTCGATTCTGCGATTGAGATCGAAGGGCGCTACTTCACCGATCTTGCAACCGGCCAGGTCGCCAAGAACATGATTCAAGCGTTCTTCTTCGACTTACAGGTGGTTAACGGTAGTCGTGGACGGCCTAAGGACAGTGAGCGGTTTACGGCCAAGAAGGTCGTCGTCTTGGGTGCAGGAATGATGGGCGCCGCGATCGCCTATGTCTGTGCCAAGGCAGGTATTGAGGTAGTCCTCAAGGATGTCTCGCAAGAGGCAGCCGACCGCGGCAAGGGCTACTCGAGCAAGCTCGTTGAGAAGGAGATAACGCGTGGGCGCAGCACCCAAGAGAAGGGCGATGCTCTACTCGCGTTGATCACTGCCACAGACCAAGCGTCGGCCGCACAGGGCGCCGACCTAGTAATCGAGGCAGTCTTTGAGGACCCGGCTGTTAAGGCAGCAGTTTTTGCTGAGATCGAGCCGTTCCTTGCCGCGGATGCGTTGCTGGGTTCAAACACATCGACGCTGCCGATCACCGAGCTGGCTCAAGGGGTCTCAAGGCCTGCTGATTTTATTGGGCTGCACTTCTTTAGCCCGGTCGACAAGATGCCGCTGTTGGAGATCATCAAGGGTGATCAGACCAGCGACGCTACGGTTTACCGTGCTCTTGATCTGGCTAAGCAGATCCGCAAGACGCCGATCATCGTCAACGATTCACGAGGCTTCTTCACGAGTCGAGTGATCGCGACTTTCCTCAACGAGGGAATCGCAATGTTGTTGGAGGGAATCCCAGCGCCATCGATCGAACAGGCATCCTCTCAAGCTGGCTATCCTGCGCCTGTTCTCCAGCTGAGCGACGAGCTCAACATGAAGTTGATGGCGAAGGTCAGCAAGGCTGCCCAAGATGCGGTCGAAGCCGATGGAGAGGTTTGGGTCGGACATCCGTCCGCGCTGGTCATCGATCAGATGCTCAACGAGTTCAAGCGGCCCGGACGGCTCGAAGGTGCTGGTTTTTATGATTATGAGGACGGCAAGCGCACGGCCTTGTGGCCCGGTCTTGAGGAGTCCTTTGGCCCCACCAACCGGGATATCCCGTTTGAGGACCTCAAGGAGCGGATGCTCTTCGTTGAGGCGATCGAGTCGGTTAAGTGTCTCGATGAGGGAGTACTTGAGACGGTCTCAGACGCCAATATCGGGTCGATCATGGGGATCGGCTTCCCGGGTTGGACCGGAGGAGTACTCCAATACATCAACGGCTACGAAGGAGCCTTGGCGGGCTTCGTCGCTCGCGCCCGCGAACTTGCCCAGCAGTACGGAGAGCGCTTTGAGCCACCGGCCTCTTTGGTCGCCAAGGCTGAAGCTGGCGAGACCTACACCGATGCTCTAGTGCCATCCGGCGTAAAGGCGTAAAAGGGCTATAGCGACGGCCACACGGCTGGCCGTCGCTAGAACCGCATAAGCTTCACTTTCAAGCTTTCTGTTCTGACCCAAATCGCATTAAGGAGTCACCTTGGTATTCGCAGAGTTCACCTTCGGCCACGGCCTACTGACACTCGTAGAGATCTTCTTCTTCATGATTTGGGTTTGGCTGCTGATTGTCATCTTGTCCGACCTCTTTAGCGACCATGAGATGAGCGGTGGATACAAGGCGCTCTGGGTGCTCTTCCTATTTGTTATCCCGTTCCTTACAGCGTTCATCTACCTGATTACTCGCGGTGATGGAATGCGAGGGCGTGCGGTCAAGCATCAGGACGAGGCGCGCAAGAGCTTTGATGCCTACGTCCAGGACGTCGCGGGTGGCTCTTCCACGACTGACGAACTGGCAAAGCTCAGCTCGCTCAAGGACAAGGGAGTTCTCAGCGACGCAGAGTTCGAGCAGGCTAAGGGCAAACTGCTGGCATAAGGCCAAGCAGTTCCTAGTTAGCGGCGCACCTTGCGCGATAGAGATCGCGCCAAGGGCGCTAGGTGGTGTGGCTAACCGCTTGGGATACGCAGCCCGATGACATCGTCGCGTTCGTTGAGGCTGTCTCTAAGGAGATGGGACGTTAGGCGGTCGCCCTAATCGGGGGGCAAGGCGCAGTAGCGCGCTTACTTAGTGGCGAGGAAGGCGGCCCGTTCGCGCTCTACGTCTTTGCGCACCGGGCAGGAGTGAGTGTGGTCATTGACCACACCGCAGGCCTGCATCAACGAGTAGGCGGTCGTCGCACCAACGAAGCGAAAGCCATGGGCCTTGAGTTGCTTGGCAAGCACAACCGACTCCGGGGTGAGCGAAGCGGTCTGGCCGATCGTTTTGCCCACAGCATCTTTTTGGCCCACTAGCGACGGCCGGGCCGACCAGATCAACTCTCCGAGATCGACGCCACCGTCGCGCAGTTCCAGCGCCGCTCGCGCATTGGTCACGGTCGCTTCGATCTTTCCCCGATGGCGGATGATTCCTGTATTGCCGAGAAGCTCGTCGATCTCACCTGGGCCATAGGTAGCGACTACTTCGGGGTCAAAATCTGCGAAGGCTAGGCGGAAGTTATCTCGCTTTCTGAGGATCGTAAGCCACGACAGCCCGGACTGAAATCCCTCCAAACAGAGCCTCTCCAGCAGCGCTCGCTCCTCCCAGATGGGCCGCCCCCACTCGTGGTCGTGATAGTGCTCATAAAGCTGGTCCCCCTCGCCAAAGCAGCGCATCGCGAGAACAACGATGGCAGAGGTGTCGACCATTGGGATCTAGGGGGTTAGCTACCAAACAATGAATATCTCAGGATAAGTACGCACACCCCCCGGTAGAGGCAGTGATTTAGTGCGCCATCGCACCAGTGGTGGCGCTAACATCGATAGCTTGAGCCCAGCCGCTGATAGCCAAATCACGCGACGCCTCTCCCGTAGGCGCCCTCTTTTGATCGCGGCGACTGCCGCCGCGGGGGTGCTTTTAGCAGCTACGCCAGGAGCCGCAACAGCAACTTCGAAGCTCACGGCGAGAGGCAGCATCGGACAGGCTTACGTGCTTGGTGCCAAGAGCGGCCAAGCCCTACTCCTCGCCAACTCCCGCGGCATCGTTGTCGCAAGGGGCAAGGCCGATCGCTTGGGCAGCTTCATCTTCAGCGAAGTCACGCCTGCAAGCGGCTACACAGTGCGGGCAGCGACGTCCACGAGTCGCCCGTTCAAGGTTCTTGGGATTAATTCCAATCCGCCCGCCGCTTTCTTTAAGGCCAAGAAGCTCAACGTTGGCCTCAACTACGTAGCCGTGCGTGACGGGATTGAGATAGCGATGACCGTCCGTCTTCCGGTCGGTAAGAAGCTCAGCGACGGCCCGTTTCCAACCATCGTTGAGTACTCCGGATATCAGGTAGCTGCGCCACACGACCTGCTCTCAAGCCTAGGGAAGAACGATCCGCTCGCGCCGGCCGGCTCGACCGCGGTCGGATCGCTGATCGCGCCACTGCTGGACTTCGCCGCAGTGAGCGTGCAGATGCGTGGTTCCGGCTGTTCCGGCGGCGCATTTGATCTCTTCGGCCTGCCCACGACCTACGACGGTTACGACGCGATCGAAACCGTGGCCGCGCAGGCTTGGGTTAAGGGTCACAAGGTGGGAATGGGCGGCATCTCATTCTCGGGTATCACGCAGCTCTTTACGGCTGGCACGCAGCCGCCTCACCTAGCCGCGATCTCGCCGATGTCGGTGACCGATGACCTCTATGCAGCGACTGCGTTCCCAGGCGGAATCAAGAACACTGGCTTTGCCCTCTCGTGGGTTAAGGAACGGATGTCGGACGCTGCGCCAGCCCCCGAGGGCGGCCAGCCCTGGGCTCGGGCTTTGGTTAATGCTGGCGACAAGAACTGCATCGCCAATCAGAAGCTGCGCCTGCAGACGCGCGATGTGGTCAAGGTCTTCGACGACAACCCTTTCCGTACTCCGAGCGAGTTTGACCAGCGATCGCCGGGTGCCTGGATGAGCAAGATCAAGGTGCCGACCTTCTTGGTCGGTCAGTTCCAAGATGAGCAGACTGGCGCCCACTTCGTCGAGAGCCTCAATCAATTGGCAGGGAATCCAAACGTCTGGATATCGCTTCAGAACGGCGTTCACGTCGATTCGTTGGGTCCCTCCACAGTGGTGCGTTGGGTGGAGTTTTTAAACCTCTTTGTTGCAGATCGGATTCCAAAGGTCTCGCCGACTGTGTTGGCGCTCAGCGATCAGCTTTACGCGCTGATCGCTGGAGCTCCAGCAGCGCCCGTGCTGCAGTCGCGTTTCGCAGCAATGACTAACGTAGCGGCGGCAAAGGCGATCTTTAAGAGGGATCCGCGCGTTCGCTTGTTGATGGATAACGGAGCAGGCCCGCAGGGACTCGGTTCGATCGGTGCAACTTGGGAGCTCGGCTACGGTGCCTGGCCGATCCGTGAGGTCAAAGCCAAGAGTTACTATCTAGGTGTCGGTGGTTCGTTAACCGCTACTAGGCCAGTCCTATCGGGGAGCGCGAGCTACGTAGCCGATCCCGGCGCTCGGCCGCAGCAGACCCTCCATGGCGTAGGCACCGGTGATGATTGGAAGGCTCAACCACGCTACGACTGGCGGCCGCTAGTCACAGGCAAAGGGCTCGGCTTCACGACTAAGGCGTTAGTTAAAGATCTAATCGTCGCCGGGAGTTCCGCTGTCGAGCTTTACCTCAAGAGCAGCGCTAAAGACACTGACCTGCAAGTCACGATTAGCGAGGTTCGCCCCGACGGTAAGGAGACATACGTACAGAACGGCTGGCTGCGCGCTTCACACCGCAAGCTTGATCTACGTCGTTCGACCTTGCTAGGTCCATGGCTGACCAATCTCAAGCAAGACGCCGCGGCGCTACCGACCGGCGCTTTCACGCTGGTGCGGATTCCTATCTTTGCCTTCGCACATGCATTTCGCGCCGGCTCGAAGTTGCGCGTCACTGTCGAAGCGGTTGGAGGAGACAGGGCTATTTGGAAGTTCAACACGATTGATAGCGGCAAGACCGTCAACACGGTCGCCTTCGGCGGCGTGCGGGCGTCAAGGTTGGTGTTGGCGGCAATCCCGACAGCTACCGCCAATGGCACGCCGCTCCCCTCTGCGACGGCGCTGCGCGGAGAGCCGAGCCGCGAGTACGTCACTGCTAAAAACGGCGGCTAAGGCTGCGTGGCTAGCTCCCCGCGGGCCGACTAGGAGAGAAATTTCTCAACGCCGGCGACTAACTCGCTGACTCCCCAAAAGAAGCAGAATGCAGCGATGATCCGCATCCCGTTTCGTTTGAGCCACGACGCCACCGCATTGACTTTGAGTTCGGTCTTCTGCGGGTCTATTACGTAGCCGACCAGAGGGACTTCGATGAGAGTGAACATAATCAAGTTAAAGAGGACGACCAGCAAGATCTGCTGTGGCGTTGAGTAGTGCCCGGTAGCGATATCGCCAAGGGATAGGAGGTAGAAGGGTCCCGGTAGATTTAGGATCGCACCGCCTACGAAGGCCAACTTGACCGATCCGCGGTCGAGTACTCTCACAATCCAGGGAGATCCGCTCTTCTCCTTCTTCGGGTGCTTGATTGCGCGCCGCTCGCGCCAGCTCTCGATCAGCGCACGGCCCCTGCTGCTGCCTAAGAGCCAGGCAAGCATGAAGGCCACGACCCCTCCTGCGATCGCCACTGCTGGACTGACGCTGTCGCCACGGTTGCCAAGCTTGCTTACATCTGGTCCGACTAGCTTGAGGAGGAGGATGCCGATTGTCACGCTGGCGACGAGTCCACCTACGTAGAAGGCCAGCAGCAGAGGCGCTGGGCGATCGCGTGTGAGGATTACCGAGACGGCGGCAAGCAGCGCCGGGAAGACCGCCGACACAGCGGCGTAGAGAATGATTTGGGGCAAGGGAGCGAGACTATCGCGCAACCGTCGCCGGGGCGGGAACGAGCCGTACTGGAAGACTCTTTAGCTGATTGAGCAGGCCCGAATGTACGTGGGTCGCGACGCCATCTAGCTGCATCTCTGGGTACCGCTTCAGTGTCTCTTCGAGTAGCAGCCGCAGCTCGAGATGCGCTAACGAAAAACCCAAACAGAAGTGTCGCCCACCGGCGCCGAAGGCTTGGTGGTCGGCTACGCGAGTGATATCAAATCGGTTGGGTTCCTCGTAGACGCTTTCGTCTCGGCTAGAAGATACGTACCACATGACTACCTTGTCGCCCTCTTTGATCTCCACGCCGCCCAGCTCAGTGTCTCGCGTCGCCGTGCGGCGCATGTGTGAAAGGGCGGGGAACATCCGCAGCGACTCGTTGATTGCGCCGGGGATCAGCGATGGATCATCGAGCAGCATCTGCCACTGCTGAGGACTTTCGAGCAACGCTTTCATCGCACTGCAGTATGTGGATTTTGTTGTGTCGTTGCCGCCGACAATCAAAGTAAAAAGGCCCATGATGATCTCCTGCTCGGAGAGTTGCTCACCATCAATCTCGGCTCCGATAAGGACGCTAGTAAGGTCGTCAGTGGGATTTGCACGCCGCTCTGCGATTAGGGCTTGACAGCGCGCGAAGAGCTGTGGAAAGTCGCTTTCAGTGGTTGACTGCACGCCGCCCTGGTTTAGATCTGGATCGGTCGCCCCAGCGATTCTGTTGACTAGAACTGCCCACGTTTCTATCTCATCCTTCGGGATCCCCATAAGGCTGCAGATGGCCCGCGAAACAACCGGCTGGGCAACGTCGACTACAAGATCGCAGCTGTCGCGCCCGGCGAGTTCGTTAATTACATCGAGCACTATTGAGCGGACATCTTCTTCAAGGCCGGCGATTCGTTTGGGCGTGAAGCCGCGTTGAAAGAGGTTCTTAATTCGGTCGTGGCGAGGCGGGTCCATGCCGATCATCATCGACGACTGGAGTGCAACTGGAAAGAGGCTCGTGTTAGCTGTAAAGCCTTGAGCGGAAGAGTATGTCTCCCAGTCGTGGCTAACCTCGGCTATGTCGGCCGCCTTGGTTACTGACCAGTATCCGGCCTCTTCGGGGTAGCCAACGATGCGGGGCGTGAAGTGGATCGGACACTGCGAGCGCATCCGTTCAAATATCTCCAGCGGCGGGCCATTTTCCCAGTCACCGGCCTCGAAGTCGACGCGGCCGCCGTCTTGGCTAGAGCTGTCGCTTTCTGTGCCCATACAAGCCTCCTACATTAGGGAATATGTCGTCCACCACCTCCAATACTAGCGTCGCTTGTCGAGTTAGTCTCTGGGCGCCGTTAGCGTCAGCGCACTACCAGAGCTAAGTTCAGTCGCGTGGGAAGTGCGGTTGCCAGTCACTCTTCACATAGGAGGCGAGGATCATCTGTGTTCTGGTGCCAATTACCTGGGAATGACTTCGCAGCGCAGCGATCACAGAAGTGAGGTGGGCCACATCTCTGGTCCGTATCCAGACTAGGGCGTCATGATCGCCGGCCGTTGTGAATACGGCTAGGACTTCTGGCTCGCTGCTGGCGACCTCGCGCATGTCGTCTGGGTGGGTCGTGCCGGTAAAGCGAATCTCAGCGAATGCTTCAATCCCCCAACCGAGCTTTGCGAAGTCGATCTGAACCGTGTAGCCGGTAATAACCCCGAGCTCTTCTAGGCGCGCAATCCTGCGCTTAATTGCTGTGGCAGATAGTGGAACTTGGCGCGCGATATCAGCGACCGTGGCGCGAGCATTGACGAGCAGGAGAGAGAGGATTTCGCGATCGGAATCGTCGAGGAGATCAGCGGCCACGCTATGAATAATACAGCCAACCGCAGACGATAATCTTGTTATTGACGGTAATTACGCTCGATTGTTGCGACTTTACTTCGAAAAGCTCAAGAATCCTTGCCAAGAGCACCTAAAAGATGCTGTTATGCACAAATGCTTAGCGCGGATCAAAACGAAAAGGCCGATCGGTGAGCGCCACGCAACTATCCGAGCTGCGTCAGCCGCTGCTTAGTGACCGTTACGCGCTGGACTCCGGGCGCGCATTAATGAATGGGACTCAGGCGCTTGTACGCCTACTCCTAGAGCAGCGGCGTCTCGACACACGACGAGGACTCAATACAGGCCTTTTTATCAGCGGCTATCCCGGCTCGCCACTCGGCGGCCTCGACATGGAGATCGCGCGCGCTAAGCAGTACCTAGAGCCAGCTGGCGTCGTGCACGTTCCAGGACTAAACGAAGAGCTGGCGGCAACTGCAGTTGGCGGCACGCAACTCCTTGGCGAACTGCCTGGCCGTCGCCAAGATGGCGTAGTCGGCATCTGGTACGGAAAGGGGCCAGGTCTCGATCGAGCCGCTGATGCGATCCGTCATGGGATGGTTAGCGGGACTCATCATCTCGGAGGGGCCGTTGCCCTGATCGGCGACGACCCGCTTTGTAAATCGTCGACGATCGCCAGCTCGTCGGAGGCGATGTGCCGCAGCCTCGTGATGCCGATGTTAGCCCCAGGCGATTTACCCGATCTGATCAGACTCGGACTACACGCGGTAGCAATGTCGCGCTACACCGGAATGTGGACCGCCGTGAAGATCATCTCCGACGTTGCCGACTCCTCTGAGATTGTTGAGCTTGATGGCCTTTGCCACGGCATCCCAGAGCCGCCGACGCAGTCCCGCGGCGCGCCGCCCGTTCTCCTAGGCCCCAGTTCGCTTGATGGCGAACACGATCTCTTCACTCTCCGCTTGGACCGCGCTCGCGAGTACGCTCGGATCAACTGTTTAAACCGCGTTACGCACGATCCGCCACGAGCACGGATCGCAGTGATGGCTGCCGGTCTGCAGTACGCAACGCTGCTACGCGCTCTTGGCGCTCTTGGGATTGATAGCGAAGGCCTGGATGCTCTCGGCATTAGGCTCGTCGCACTCGATATGCCCTGGCCCGTCGATCGAGAGGTCATGCGTGATCTCTTGCGTGATGTGCAAGAGGTCTTCGTCATAGAGGACAAGCTGCCATTCCTTGAGACGCTGGTTCGTGACGCTCTTTATGGGATCGCCTCGCAGCCCAGTGTTGTCGGCAAAGAGGATCCCGACGGTAAGGATCTGCTCACATCTAGGGGCTCACTTGACGCCGACACGATCGCGATCGCCCTAGCCTCCCGGATCGGTGTAGAGCGTCTTTCGCCCAACTCACAGGCGCGACTTGCGAGGATCAGGCAGGCCACCCAAAACGCCCTAGCGCTAGAGCCGCTGCACCGTCGGACGCCATTTTTTTGCTCAGGCTGCCCGCACAACACCTCCACTAAGGCCCCAGCCGATCAGCTTGTCGGCGCGGGTATCGGCTGTCACTCGTTGGTCGCGCTCGATCCCGGCGGTCAGCGAGGGCATCTGGTCGGTGCGCCACAGATGGGCGGCGAAGGCGCGCAGTGGATTGGGCTCTCCCCATTTACCGATGACGACAACTACATCCAGAATATGGGCGACGGGACCTTTCACCACTCCGGCTCGCTAGCAATCCGAGCAGCGGTGGCTTCGGCAACTGACATTACCTTCAAGATCCTCTACAACGATGCGATTGCGATGACCGGTGGCCAAGCACCGCCTGGTCGGATGGATGTCCCCACGCTTACGCGCTGGCTGGCTATCGAGGGTGTCGCTCAGATCGTCGTTACGGCCGACGATCCAAAACGCTATGACTCAATCGCACTCGATCCGATCGCCACTCTCTTTCACCGCGACGACTTCGATCAAGCGCGCGCAACACTGATCGGCAAGTCGGGCGTCTGCGTCCTGATCCATGACGACCGCTGTGCTGTTGAGGAGCGCCGGATGCGCAAGCGAGGAAAGCTACCGTCGCCGAAGCAGCGTGTATGGATTAACGAGCGAGTCTGCGAAGGGTGTGGTGATTGTGGAACAAAGTCGACGTGTATGTCGGTTGTTCCCGTTGACTCCGAGTTCGGACGCAAGACTCAAATCCATCAGGCCAGCTGCAACCAAGACTTCTCTTGCCTAGAAGGCGACTGCCCCGCGTTTGTCGTCGTCGAGCCAGGGGCCACTATGGCGCCCACCATCATCGACCCGCAGATGGACTTACCTGAGCCCATGACCCGACTGCTTGGTGGTGACAGCGAAGAGACGGTGATCCGCATGCCTGGAGTTGGCGGCACAGGCGTGGTGACCTCCTCAGCAATCCTGCAGATGGCAGCGCTGATAGATGGTCGGTGGGCTGGCGCTCTAGACCAAACTGGGCTGGCCCAGAAAGGCGGTCCGGTGATCTCTGACATCCGCATCGCTGACCGGCGGATCGGGGGAGCTCTGCGCGCGACGACGGCGGCTGTCGACGTGATTCTTGGGCTCGATCCGCTCGGAGCTGCGACAGCTGAGACGTTGGCCACGGCAGACCCCGACCGCACCATCGCGGTTGTGAACTCCAACTCAATGGCAACCGCAGCGACCGTGGTCGTTGTTACGGTTGGCTTGCCATCGCACAAAACGATTACTGGGCGCATTGCGAGCGCAACTCGCGCAGACCAGCTGATTGAGATCGATGCCGGCGACTTAGCCCAGAGGCTGTTCGCCGACCACATGGCGATCAACACGATCATGTTAGGCGCGGCCTACCAACACGGATGCTTACCGTTGAGGGCCGAGGCAATTGAAGCGGCGATTAAGCTCAACGGCACCGCTGTTGAAAGTAATCTCGCGGCGTTTAGATGGGGCCGGGCAGCAGTCGCTGATCCAGTGGCCGTCGAGCAGGCCCTGAGTAAGGGGTCGCCCACGGTCGGTCGTGCGCTCGACGCAAAAATAACCAAACTCGTAGAAGCGGTTGGCGGCGATCAGGTCCTTGAAGAACTCTTGGCAATCCGGGCTAGCGATCTTGTCACTTACCAAGACCGCGCTTACGCCGAGCGTTATCTCGCCGATGTTTCACGTGTGGCAGTAATCGAGCGTGAACGCGGCTGTGGGGCGACCATGTCTGTAACCAAAGCCTACGCTCGCGGCCTCTACAAGCTGATGGCTTACAAAGATGAATACGAGGTGGCTCGCCTTCACGCCGATGCTGCGAAGTCGCAAGAGATCGCTGCCGTGTTCGGCGACGGGGCAAAGACGAAAGTCCTCCTGCACCCGCCGCTGTTGCGTGCCTTAGGTCTCAAGCGCAAGATCAAGCTCGGACGTAGCGCCGACATCAGTTTCAGCCTCCTTCGTCGCATGCGACGAGTTCGCGGGACGGCCCTGGACCCATTTGGCTATACGAGCCTTCGTCGCGTTGAGCGCTCGCTGATTGGTGAGTATCAAGAGTTGGTGGGTGCTGCCCTAGAAGAGCTGACGCCTGAGAGTCAACCGTTGGTGAGTGAGATTGCAGATCTAGCTCAGATGGTTCGTGGCTATGAAGAGATTAAGCTCGCCAATATCGAGCTATTTAGGGCGTCGGCGAGTGAGAAGCGATCGGCTCTAACGGCTGCTCGCTGAGGTGGGAATCACCGATCTGGCCAAAGTGTCTTCGTCGATGACGGCTAGACCGCTTGAAAGTGCGGGTTCTCTATAACTCCTAAGATCGCACCACCCGG
>Ga0194035_1000652_pt1 | contig 19431 bp, 20 predicted proteins | sample JunL2320m_MetaG_FD_148680 | JGI IMG/M metagenome (GOLD analysis project Ga0194035, IMG submission 148680) | Anoxic zone freshwater microbial communities from boreal shield lake in IISD Experimental Lakes Area, Ontario, Canada - Jun2016-L239-20m | ecosystem: Environmental > Aquatic > Freshwater >...
TGCTTGGTCCGGCGAACAGTGTGCGTCAGCGTCATCACTGCCAGCCACGGTAGGGATCGCGTCCCTCACGGCAACACGATCAACGACAATCACAGCGGTCAAACTCATTGGCGCATCGGGCATTACATCGACGGTCAGCTACCTCATTCCAGGCGATGGACCTCCGCTCGGCGTCGATGCGGACCCGCCAAGTGAATTCTCACTTAATTCCATTGGGCCGAACCGATGGAAGGCCCGGCGCAATGCCGTTGGAGCGGATATCTCACCGGGCCAACCAGCTCCGCAACTTGTCCTGCAGATTACGGGGGCCGTAGGAAAGGCCGACTCGATCGAGGTCGAATACTCGTCCGGAAATTCGCAATACACGTTAAGCATCCCTCGACGCCTTCGGGTGGCGTCACCGGCGTGCTGAAAGTCCGAAGATTTATTGTCATCGGTGGGCTGGCTCTTATGCTGTGTGTCACAGGATGTGCGAGTACACCAAAAACTCATGACACGACACCCGTTTATGTCACCACTGAAGCTGATGCCTCAAGTGAGTACAGCGCCGAAGGAAGCGTCGTCGGTGTAATTGGTAGTTTCGCACCTGAGGGTGACGTACTGCAGGCACTGAAGTGCACAGGCGTGCTGGTCGAACCAAAACGAGTCTTGACGGCGCGACACTGCGTTACATCCTCGCGTCTGGATGTCGTCGCGGGGCAGGACGTTTGCAAACCTTCAGTCGCGCGGGTTCATGCGGCCCTTGTCCCTTCGTGGGGCGACGGGACGGATGTGGCAGCTCTCAGATTATCTGAAACTCTGCCGGGTAGACCGGTAACGATTGGAGTTAGACCCAAGCCGGGAGATCAGGTCATCGTGCTCGGTTTTGGCCAAGACGTCGATCAGCCTCAGCAATGCGTTGCCTCCGCGACCACCCTCGTCGTTGACAGGGGCACCTGCCCAATCGCGCCGCAGGGGATGATCACGGGAGCATCTTGGTGCGCTACCCCATTGGTCGGGCACCGGAACACATGCCATGGGGACTCCGGTGCTGGGGCCTTTCTTGACGGCGTCCTCGTTGGCATCGTGTCTAACGGGCCTGACTGCGCAGCAATGAGCTCCGGGAATTATGCAGCTATCCCCAGCCCTGCCAACGGTTAAACGACACAGATTCCTGGGTGACCGACAATCGCGGCGCGTCCTATTGTCATATCCGCTGAACCGCAGAGCATTTCGTTACTGGATCGGCCACGTCGGTGCTCAAACCGATCAAGATAGTTTCCTCAGTGCCGTCAACGCCATTTGCCGTACAGGAGAGTTGTGAACGATCCTGGGGCCACGACAGTCGTCTTGGAGAGGCTAACAACAGCGTCTCCAGACCCCCGGAGAGAACGACAACATGACGATAAGCACCAGTGGTATTACGACTTCACGAGGCGGTCGCGGCCCGGTGCTCATGCCTCGAGATCAGGCTGTGCTGGGTTGGATCGCGGAGATGGGCGTTGCGGACTTGAGGCAGGTCGGTCTGCTCCTGCTTCGCTATGACGGCGATGCGAACTCGACGATCAACCTGTCGCGGGTGCGCCGCGTCGTGAGTCGTTGGTGTGCGCTGGGCTATTCCGAAACGAGGCGAGTGCTGGGCGATCGGCCCGCTCTTGTGTGGACGACTCACGTTGGCAATCGGGTGCTGGGATACGACTTCGCGCAGCGTCCGGGTGAGCCGAGTCTGGCGACGCTGCGGCACACGCTCGCCACGGGTGATGCTCGCCTGGTACTCGAGGAGCGGTTGGGTCGGCAGTTAGTTGCGTGGATCAGTGATCGCGAACTGCGAAGCACGAACCGAACATTGGGCCTGAAGCACCATGTTGCCGATGGCGTGGCGGAGATGGCAGACGGCAGCCGGAACGCTGTAGAAGTAGAGCTGACACTCAAGGCAAACGACCGGTTGCTGTCCATTCTGATGGACCTGACCGGGCGCTACGACAACGTCCTCTACTTGACTAATGAGGCGACGCTGATCGCTGTAACCCGTGCAGCGAACCAGTTGGACAACAGTCGACACGCTCGACTGAGTCTCATGCCAGTGCACGCGTACGTTCCTGATACATCTCGGGTGACAGGCCGATGAGCACTCAGCAGGACGGCGTGCAGACGCCTGAAAACAGCGATTGGGCATGGGTAATGCTGGGCCTCTTACCGGCTATCGGTGCACTGGTGGGGTGGCTCTACGCCGGTTTTCAACGTTCGCGGCCGGGCACGTGGGAGACCCACTGGCGGCAACACGGTATCCGCATCGCGATCAGTGCGGCCGTCACTCTCGCCTGGTTTCTAGTGGCATCACTCATGTCTAGCCCTCTATGGCTCCCGGTGGTTGGGGTCACCTGGTTCTTGGCGCAAGTGCCGCTCTATTTTGCAGGATTCGCGTTGCGTGTGTGGCATCTGGACTGGCAGTTGCGCACCCGCGCGCTCAACCCGCTGGACGAGCCGGGAGTGATGCGCGCGCAACAGCATGCGGCCACACGTCGTGCCCGCGCCCGCGTGCTCGACGTACCGCTGACTATCGGGGAGGTCTTCGCGAACAGCGACGGCACAGTGTCGACAAAGGCACGCCCCGTGTTAGGGGTTGAGATTGGCGAAACGAACGCGTGGGCTTCGCGTCTTGAGCGCAGCACCAGGCCGGGGGTGGACCGGCAGGCGGTTGCCCCGGACGGGTGAAAAATCTGGGGCCTTATCCGCGCAGGCTGTCCGCGCTGGTGCGTTCCTGGTGCGTTTACGATGAAACAGTATGGGACATGGCGATACAGTCGCAACGTGCATCGAAACCACATAATCTCCTGCGGCGCACGTAAATACGGCCTTTCATGGCGGAGAGCGAGGGATTCGAACCCTCGGTCCCATCGCTGGGACAACGGTTTTCAAGACCGTCGCACTAGGCCACTATGCGAGCCCTCCGCCGGATATCCTCCCACGACCGGTCAGGATCTTCATAACCCACCTCACCCGATAAACACCTTCGCCGGAGCACCCACAAATAGGCACTCCGGCGAAGGCTAAAAACCACCACGATTACGATACGTGATGCACTTCCTGCAGGCGGTACACCGGCGTAGGAATTCCCTCCATGCGCGCCTTTAACTGCAGCGACAAGAACTGCGAGTAATGCCGTGACTGGTGCAGGTTTCCACCGTGGAACCACAGTGAATCCTGCTGGGTCGGCTTCCACATATTGCGTTGCTCACCCTCCCAAGGGCCCGGGTCCTTCGGAGTGTTGGACTTGGCGCTCATAATTGACCACGGCCAATCACGTGTGAAGTCAGGGGACGTATTCCGCTGGGGTGCAACGACTCACGGCGAATCAGCCGCATGGCGATCAGCGATCGGTGAACGCGCCGACGGGAGCTTGGTGTACATCGGCTCACCGGGGCTTACCGCTCAAGCGATGGCCGACACGTTGATTTCCGCCGGTGTGCAACGCGCCATGGTTCTCGACATGAATAACTGGTGGGTCGCGGGCTTCTACTTCAAGCATGACGCGTCCGGTCAGCCGCTATGCCACAAGCTTGATCCCAATATCCAAGAGGGTTGCGACCGGTTCCTGAACCGGTACAAGCGGGACAGCCTGCAGTTCCTCTCGAACTGAACCCGGCGCAGTGCCCTTCTGGACGACACCCGATGACGCCAGTTAGCCAGCGAGTTCCATCGTCGGCTTTTCGCGTACCGCCCAGGCTCCGTACCGTTCGGCGAATGGTGGCGCAGTACTCCCGTGGGCAAACACGCACATCAAAACCGTGATTCCCATGACACCCCACACTTCCTTTGGAAGTCGATCGCCGAAGCTTTCAAAGGCAATTAGGGCGAACACGACAGAGGCCAATCCACGGGGTCCGAACCATGCAATGAACCACTTGGTCGGCTCTCGTAGCCCCGAGCCGGTTAGTGAGAACCAGATGGGGAGCATGCGAAGAACCGTTAGCGCCAAAACTCCGAAGACAACGCTCTGCCAGGTGACGTAATCACTCAGATGGCTAACAAAGAGCATGCCGAAAAGGGTCCATACGGCAAAGCCCATGAGTGTGTTCATTTCCTCGGCCAGTTTGATGTCGTGGTCGAGTTGCTCACCCGCTGCTCCGGCGTACGCGGTTCCCGCTATGAAGGCCGCGATGAAGCCATTACCGTGCAAAATCTCGGCTCCGAAGAACGCAAGTAGCGGGATCACCACGACCCCGATCTGAGCCATCGTGGGATCAGCCCAACGAAGATCCTCTGCACGTCGTAGCAACCAGCCAAATACGAAGCCAAGAACGATTCCGAACAGTGCGCCGATGAAAATCTCTCCCGCCGCATGCAGAAATGCTGAACTCACCGAAACTTGAGTACCTTCCGATTCGGCCAAGGTCAGGGCAAACAGCACAACTGGCGTACCCAGGCCATCGTTGAGACCGCTCTCCCCGTTCAGCAGTCGCCGCACCCGTGTCGGCACGACTGGATTGAGGATCGTCGGCGCACCTAACCCAGCATCCGTTGGAGCGAGCGCAGATGCGATGAAGAGTGCGAACGCGATGGACAACTCTGGGAAGAGCCAGCGCGCGGCGAAATAGCCAGCGGCGATTGCTATAGGCAGCGAAATGAACAGCATTCGTCCGAGCAGCTTCCAATCCCCGAGTAGTTCTCGGGGATGCGCGTGCGCCGCGTCGTGAAAAAGGATGAGAGCCAGCGTCGCCTCAGCGAGCAACTTGATCGAGTCATTGTCAGCTGGCACGTAAAACTGCGCCAGGCCAAGCAGCGCACCGACGATTGTGAACACGAGTGGCGGACTGACATAGAACTGTTTGGCTCGGCCCGAAAAGAGCGTATAAACCATCACGATGATGGCGAAGATGGCTATTGCGCCTTCTCCCACGCGAGAACACCACCTTCGTCGCAGCTAGTACGGGCCCTTTGAGCAAACAGCAGGCACCGATGGCGTCTGTTGCCGTCATCTGCGCGCATCGCAGTCTTCCATGCCGCCCGCCCGCAAGCACGCAGAACCTCGCGATTTAGCTGCCGCCCGGGAGAGTCACGTAGGCAAAGAGCAAGAATCGTGCGCAGCGGCCAATGAACACTGCCGGCAAGAAGATGCGCAGGGGGATTTTAAGCGTGCCCGCGGCCAGGCCGGCCATATCGAAGATGGGATTCGGTGGTGCGGAAAACACCATCAGAAACAGGAAAGACCGTGTCGGCGTGCTCATCTGTTCCGTCGTCCACGTAACTGCTCTTGACTTGCCCAATATCTGACGGCCGGCTCGGCCAGCGTAATAACCAGTGAGCTCACCCAGAACAGACCCAGCCGCGGCTAACAGTGCGGCCAGCCACGGCAGACTTGCCTTACCCAGGAGCGCCAACATGATCCCGTTGTATGGAATCGGAATCAGCACGGTGACATTGGCTAAGAACGCCAAGATGAATGCACCTGGATAGATGACATTGACAAGGCTATTGAGCCAGTCGGTTACCGCAGGTCTGGTCAACAGCCAGTACGCCGCGTAATTAAAGGCGAGCATCGCAATGATGCCAAGAACCGTCAGGGCAATCCGCCGCTTAGACCACGACCGAATACCTACTACCTCAGGCTCAGTAGGTTGACCGATCTCGTGACTCACGAGGGGCTAGGACTCTCAGACTCGCTATCGTCTCCGAGCACCCCGGCGGAGTCCACACCAGTGTCTGAGGACTCAATCAAGTCGGTTTCAGCAACGTCACCGTCAACAGCCGCAGACACCTCGTCGCCAACAACGTCCTGATCGTCGACCGGACGATACGCGGTCCACAGCACCCACAGCCCAAAGGGCACCAACACCAGGCACATGTACTGAGCACCCGTTAGTCCGAGCACCCGCTCGTCATGCGTACGCACAAAGTCGGTAAGGAAACGAAGAACCCCGTATGAGATCAGGAAGGTCGCGCTGATCACACCTGGGCGCGCACCTCGTCGATCTAGCCAGAAGAGGGCAACGATCACCGGGATTAGCCAGATCACTTCGTAGATCGCCGCGTTGTGATAGGTCTGGCCAACGACGAGTGGGCCTTCAACCGTCACGCCACCGAGGTAATGCATGCCAAGGAAGAAGTTAGTCGGCCCACCGAGATGCTCACCAACAGCGATGCAACCAAAGCGGCCGATCATCTGACCGACAGCCAAACCCATGATGGCGCCGTCAAGGAGTGCCCACTTTTGAGTGCGCGGCCACTTGCGTGTTACGAAGGGCGCGATGAGAACGGCTGAAATCAGCCCACCACTAAATTGCAGGCCACCCTTCCAAACTGCAAAAACGTCGAGCGGCCCAGTGAGCTGCTCGATATGAGTGGCCGCCCACAGCAGCCGCGCTCCCACAAGACCAGCGGCCACCAAGATGAACCCCACTCGCTCTGTATCGCGGGAGGGAATTCCGAAGCGCTCATTGCGGCGCGCGGCGATCGTTATACCGAGCAGGATTCCAACCGCAACGAACAAGCCGAACGTACGAATGTGGATAGGACCCAGCGTGATCGTCGGGAACGAGTAATACGGGATTCCGGTAGCAAGGAGTGACCCGGAAACCAGTGACATCATGACCTCATCGTAGGCGGCAGCGGAGCGGTTGCGACAACAGGGACAGAGAGCCGCATCCCCTCAACGACCTGCACCTAGTACATCGTTCCCTCTCCATGGGGGCACAGCTGTCTGGGGAAGGCATCAACTAGAGGCGGCACTAGGCGCCGGCGCCGAGCCACTCTTCGAGTCCGGCCGGCTTGCCAAAGAGATACCCCTGGCCGTGGGTCCAGCCCATTCCACGCAAATAGGCAGCCTGAACAGGGGTTTCAACACCCTCGGCCACACCCACCAAACCGATCGAATACGCCAGACTCGCCAATCCCTCTGCAAGCGCATACGAGGGCGAGCCCGGCTCCGAGAGCGACATTACGAAGGATCTGTCGAGTTTGATTCCAGACACCGGCAAGTCACGCAGCAAGGAGATAGACGAGTAGCCAGTACCGAAATCATCAACGTGAAGGCCGATACCGAGATCGCGAAGTCGCGTTAGGTCGGCCCGCAAACTGCGACGAGTGGACATCACAGCCGTCTCGGTCAGTTCGATGATCAATCGACTTGGGTCAATGCCCGAGTCCTCGATCGTCCCGATCGTCGTATCAACCCAATCCGTTTGGGCAAGTTCAACCGCGGATACGTTTACAGCAACATGCTCGACCATTTCGGGGGTCTCTGCGATATCGCGACATACTCGCGCGAGCACCCTCTCGCCAATCACCGTGATCAGAGACGAATCCTCAGCAACGCCGAGGAACGCTCCCGGGCTGAGTAGTCCCTGTTGCGGATGATTCCAACGAACAAGGGCCTCGAACCCGAACCGGCGGTTATCAGACAGTTGGTGCACGGGCTGGTAGTGAACGATGAATTCGTCGTTGTCGATCGCGACTCTAAGCGCGGCCTCAGTTTCCAACCGGGCCATCGCGGCATCAGCCATGCTGAGATCGAAAACTCTCCAACGCGCCTTGCCATCGCGCTTAGCTTCTGACAAAGCCACGTCAGCATCCTGAAGCAGGCCCGTCGCTATTGAGCCCGGCCGCGAAAGTGCAGCACCGACCGACGTCGTCATCACGACGCGACGACCGGCGATCAAGAAATCGTCCTTCAACGACTGAGTCATCAGATGTGCGTAGTACGTAAGCAACGATTCATCGGCCGGCTGCGGAGCAACAATCACAAACTCGTCACCACCAAAGCGGCCAACAATCGCATCCCGGCCCAGATACGTTGTGAACCGCTCTGCAACAGCCTTAAGAAGTTCGTCACCAGCAATATGGCCCAAGGTCTCGTTGATGAGCTTGAAGTTGTCGAGGTCAGCGAACAAGACACCGACGCGTCCTGCATCCCCGCGTGACGTATCTAGCGACCGCTCAATCGCCTGCATGACCGTGCTGCGGTTAGACAGCGAGGTGAGCGGATCGCGAGCGGCCAGATCAGCTAGCCGCCGACGTGAGGTGGTTTGTTCAGTGATGTCGACAACCTGCTTGGTCAGCAGCACAACGGATCCGTCGTCATCCCGGGCGGCCGCCACCGTGACATCGCCGTACAGCCTGTTGCCGTCAACATCCTTGAATCGCTGCACACGGCGGAACGTGTCAAGCTCGCCCCGCAGTATCCGATGCAATAGCTCGGCCTCGACCACGAGATCGTCCGCGTTCGTAACCGTCGACCACGAACCGCCGATGAGTTCGTCCTCATGGAGGCCAACAAACTCACACAGGGCTTCGTTCACGTTGAGGATTTCAAACTTTGGATTCATCAGCGCCATACCAACACCGGCATGCTGCATCGCTGATCGGTAACGCTTCTCCGAAAGCAGCAGTGCACGACGCGACAAGCGCTGCTCATGAATATCGTGGAGGCCGACCATGAAGCCGCCAACCGAATCGCCCTCGCGCATCATTGGACGGGCGCGACCTTCAAACCACCGCTTCGTGCCGTCCCGGTGCACGAGTTCCATTTCTTGAATCACGCTCTGCCCGGCAAGTAATTGATCACGATTCATTTCAACCCATGAAAGATCTTGATCAGGAGCGAGCAATCCGAGGGCGGGCAAACCAATGAGCTCATGCGGTTTCCAGCCGAGCCATTGAGTTACAGATGGCGAAATCCACTGGATGATCAAGCCATTGGTTTGATAAACGATGTCTGAGGCGTTTTCCGCGAGCAGGCGATAACGCTCTTCGCTGGTCAGGTCTAGATGCTCGTCGGAGGCACGGCGCTGCAGGGGAACGTCATCCGAACTCATGCGTCACCCCCGACATGAAAGCGCGTGAGCACAAAGTCCCCGCGACCTCATGATGGCAGGGTTTTGAGGTCTTCGAAAGACGAGATTTTTGAAAGCACCTCCAAATGGGTGCCCTTTGAGTCATTCTTGCGTTTACCCCTTCCGGGAATTCGCTCTACGCTCAGGCCATGCGCATTTCCCGTGACGACGTGTCTGCCGTCGCCCAGAACCGACTGGCACGCATTCTTGACGCACTTCCTAATTCGGCTGCGACCCGGTTAGCGGGTGGTCCACGCATTGTCGATGGTCAATCACTTGATCCACATTTGGCGATGTTGCTAGCGGTGGATGAACGAATTCGACCAGGCGATGCCGACATCTCGGTAGCTGAACAGCGCGCAATCAATCTTTCGGCATCCCGGATCGCGGCAGGTACGCCGATCCCAGTGGGCCCGATACGAGATCTCATGATCGACGGTGGCGCAGGCCCCGTTCGTGCGCGCCACTACACACCGCCGACCCTAGGGGCTGACCGTCCTCTCGTGGTCTTCTTCCATGGCGGCGGCTGGGTCGTCGGAAGTGTCGACAGCCACGACCAGCCGTGTCGCCTGCTCAGTAGGTATGCCGATGTACACGTGTTGTCCGTTGACTACCGGCTCGCGCCTGAACATCCGTTCCCAGCCGCGGTCGACGATGGGCTCGCCGCATTTTTATGGGCGCAATCCAATGCCGAATCCCTCGGGGTGAAGTCAGGCAAGGTCGCGGTCGCTGGCGATAGTGCCGGTGGCAATATCGCTGCGGTTGTGTGCCAGTTAACGCGTGATCAGGGATTGGCACAGCCGGTGGCCCAATTGCTGATCTACCCAGCAACGGATGGAAGTGTGGATCGTCCATCAAAAGATCTGTTCGGTAAGGGTTTCTTCCTAGACCGACTTCAGATGGATACGTACTGGGACACCTACCGCGCGGGCACGGCACACAACGATCCGCGACTCTCGCCACTATGTGCCAGCGATTTCACACGCCTTGCACCGGCAGTGATTTCAACGGGAGCCCTCGACCCTCTGCGAGACGAGGGTGAGGCTTACGCGGTTGCGCTGCGCGCGGCCGGCGTTCCTGTATCACTACGTCGCGCCGGCCGACTCGTGCACGGTTTCTTCAGTATGACTGGAATTCATCGGGCTTCATTCGAGGAAGCCATCGCAATCGCGGGCGCCTTTGCAGCACTGCTCGATACGACGAGCTAGCGCAAATCCCATCCCGGCGACTACTCGATCTCGAGCTGGTCAGAGTGTGAGATCGGGATTGGAGTACACCAGCGACGACCGGTGCTCTTCATCATGCGACAGAACCTGGATGACGAACCCTCGTACGTCCATCTCACCTAACGTCTCGTGCACGGCCTTGGCTTGCCAATCAATTTCCGAGAGATCCCGAAGTGCCATAAGCAGTGAAATCCGCTGCGCCATAAGTCGCGCCGACGCATCCTCGATAGTCCACGACGAATAGGTCTGCGCGGTCGCTGCCGCGTTCGGCTCCCACCATTCATGTGTCGGCGGTGTCAGTCCGGATCGATGGGCAGCCACCATCTGCGCGAGTCGAACCAGCCAGACCTGTTCGTCAACATCTGACACGTGGCCAAGAATGGTTGATGGTGCCCACTGGTCTTTAATCGGAGTAGCCGTTTTGGCGGACTCGATAATTCGATCAACACTCATCAGCAGTTCGACCAGTAATACCGAGATCGGATTCGTCACAGCGCCAGCGTATTACGCCCAAGCTTCACGCCGGAACCGGTTATAATTGCAAGCGAGTCGTCATTACTCGGACGTTTGGAGTTGCCATGAGCGCACAGAGCACAGCGGTTGTGATCGTTTCTGGCGGTGGGGCCATAAGTCCCTACACAACAAATGATCTCGCCGCGACCAGTGGGTTCCCCGCGGGTAGTACGAACACGGCATTACGAGAGCATCTGATCGCTGCTGGTCACCTCACCTTCACCGCTCCCGCCACCATCGGGGATGGGACGGCCGTAAGTGACCCAGGCTTTGGCGGATTCGCTGACGTTCGAGAGATCCTTCCCCACAAGGTGACGGTTAACTCCGCCGGCCCCATCGATGAAGCAGGCGCATCCCTAGCCCGGTTTCTTCAATTTCTCCAGCAGGAATTCGACATCGATACCTTCGACGTCGTTGCCCATTCGATGGGTGGCCTTTTCAGCCGCGCCGCCTATCGAATTCTGCAAGCGTCCAGTTCGCCAATTCGATATCGAACGTTGACCACGCTGGGAACTCCATGGCAAGGGGCGTTCGTTGCGGACTACGCGCTTGGCGACATCGATCTCAACGTGGCCGGCGATTCTGAATTCACGCGAGCCGTGATGACCGAGGGCGAAAAATACACGGCCAACGTCTCCCAAGGTGCCGGTGAACAAGTCACTCAGCGATACCTGATGGGTACAAACGGATGGAATGAACAACAAGTTGGCGTTCTTGATGATGTTCCTGTGACTCTAATCGCCGGGACCTACTTCACGGACGACGAACTACCTGCGAATGTTTGGCCGCATGATGGGCTTGTGTCCGCTCGCAGCGCATTAGCCGCTGGCGTATCCCAATTCGTTTTACCCCGACGATCGTCCCAAACCTTCCCCGACGTGCACAGCATCTTCTTCACAGACCAACTCGGGCTACCGCTCGAGCGTGCACTCACCTGGGATCCCGCCGTACTCAGACACGTGACGGCGGCCATCGCGAACGGCCCGTAACCATTCGCATGTCGTCCGCTCCCCAGCACGATTTGGCTCAGCCGCGCTAACGTCGGAGCATGGCAATTCGCGGGGTAGTCGTAGCTGGCGGTTCGAGTAAACGATTTGGCCGCAACAAACTCGTCGAAATAGTTGACGGAACTGAGCTTCGACATCATTCAATCGCGGCGGCATCCACAGCGTGTGACAACGTAATCGTCGTTGGGTACGAAGTACAGACGAACTACTCCAATGTGACGGTTGTACGTGAGAACCCGCCGGGCAGTGGTCCCTTCGCCGCTGTTGCAGCCGGAATTGATGAGCTTGCCCCTGAGATCGATGACTTGATCGTTGTGTTGGCTGGCGACTTGGTCGCGCCCAGCGCTGCGCTTCCCGAACTCATTAACGCAGTCACCAACTCACCCGCAGATGCCGCCGTCATCGTTGACGCCCATCGTCGTCGACAGCCACTCCTAGCCTGCTATCGGGCAAGCGCGCTGCTCACGTTGTTTGCAAGCACGGATCCAGTGAACCGACCAGCCATGCAGTTGCTCGACGGCCTACATGTTGTCGAGGTGCCGGACGGCGGCGGCTGGTCACGCGACATCGATACACCAGCAGATCTGGACTCTTAGCCCGTACGTCGGCGGGTCGCATGGCGACCTTGACCGAGGACGGTCAGGATCAAGACATGGCCGTATCGGAGCTCTCGTGGATGCAAGCTCGACGCGCGGCCCGCGAGTGTGCCAGGCCGGGGGCCATCGTTGAGTCTTCCCTCGAAGATGCCATCGGGGCAGTCCTTGCCGAGCCTTTACAGGCTTTGACGGCGCTACCGCCCTTTGACGTCTCAGCGATGGACGGATTTGCTGTGGCTGGCCCAGGCCCGTGGCTCGTTGTTGGCGATGTACGCGCCGGATCGATAGCCGATCGCGTTGCGGACGGAACCGCCGTGCGCATTGCGACAGGCGCCGCGATGCCGATGGGCACCGACGCGGTTCTACGTCGCGAACATTCCCTCATCTCACATGACAGCGATGGTGAGCGGCTCTTCGTCGGTGATGCATCGACCGGCCGTACCGCACCTCATCCCGGCTTCGTCGAGTTTGGCGCCGATATTCGTCCTCGCGGTCAGGAATGTGCCGCAGGTGAGCCACTGCTGGAGCCTGGCGGAGTCGTCACTCCGGCCGTGGTCGGCATGGCTGCCGCGGCAGGCTTCGACCTACTTCGCGTGGTTCGTCCACCCAGTGTGGCGCTGTTGATTCTTGGCGACGAACTCTTGCAGCGCGGGGTTGCTCGCGATGGCCGGATCCGAGATGCATTAGGGCCCATGCTGCCCGGTTGGATTTCGTGGGCCGGTGGCCGTTCCTTCCCGCCGCAGCATCTGCCGGACACGATTGACAACCTCGTCGCCGCGCTCGACGATGCCAATGCAGACGTGATCGTCACGACGGGTTCCACCGCGGCAGGGCCGGCCGACCATTTACACGCGGCATTGAATTTCCTCGGAGCTAGGTGGCACGTGGACGGGGTGCACGTGCGACCGGGGCATCCGATGTGCTTGGCGACCTTGCCCGATGGACGTCATGTCGTTGGCCTGCCGGGAAACCCTCTTGCGGCGATATCGGCTGTACTCACACTGCTCGTTCCGCTCCTGGCAACCCTGAGGGGTGAACACGGTGCTGAGGAGGCGCACGTCCTAGAAGCTGTTCTGACAGTGGACGTCCGCCCACACCCCGATAGCACTCGACTTCTACCCATACGTAGCGGTTTCAGTGGCCCAGAGATCACCGCGACGCCGACGATGCACGTAGGCCCGGCGATGCTTCGTGGACTTTCGCTCGCCGACGGGATCGCGGTTATCCCGCCTGGCGGCGGCGAGATCGGGTCGTTCGTGAAGGTTCTACCGCTGCCGTAAGAATCCCGATGTTTACGAGTGATCACTGGCCTTATGCATCACCAGTCGATAGCGTCCTCGATTGTGAGTTCTGATGTGACGTTGAGTTGGCCGCGGGTACGCAGGCGGCCGATCACCCTGTTCCTACGACGGGTGGCCATCGCCGCGGCATGTCTGTTCATCACTGCGTTTCTGGTGTACATCGAGCGCGATGGCTACCACGACGCAAACGGCACACCTATAACCATGCTCGACGCCGTCTACTACGCATCTGTATCGCTGTCGACGACTGGTTACGGTGATATCGCGCCGTTTAGCGAGTCCGCTCGACTCGTAAACATTGTCTTCATCACCCCACTGCGTTTCATATTCCTGATCACTCTCGTGAGCACGACGGTTGAAATTCTCACCGCACGCAGTCGTGATGAATGGCGCACCCGTCGTTGGAGGTCCACTGTGAATAACCACATCGTCATCATTGGCTATGGAGTCAAGGGTCGCAGCGCAGCACAAAGTCTCACTGGCAGCGGGGTGCAGGCGAACACCGTCGTCGTCGTCGATCCGTCACCTCAGGTTATCGAGGAAGCGAACGAAAGTGGATTTCTCGGCGTGGTCGGTGATGGTGGACGCGAAGAGACCATGCGAGCGGCGTCCGTGGAAACAGCCGGGCAGGTAGTGGTCGCACTCGATCGCGACGATGCGTCCGTGCTTGCGGTTCTGACGGCACGACGTTTGGCACCTCAGGCCCGCATCGTCGCCGCCGTCCGCGAATCCACAAACAGTGCCCTACTTCGACAAAGCGGCGCCGACGTTGTCGTTCTAACCGCGGAGTCCGCCGGACATCTCATGGGACTATCGCTGAATTCTCCGGCTGCCGGCGACTTCGTGGAAGATCTACTCGAAACACGCGATGGCCTCGAGATAGTCGAGCGCACTGCAACAGGCGAAGACCTCGGCAGCAGTAGTCAAGATCTGCTCGTGCGCGGGGAACTCCTAGTGGCCGTCGTACGCAACGGGGTAACGCATCGCTTCGACAGCGGGCTGATCTCCACGATTCAAGCTGGCGATATCCTTCTCGTCATCCACCAGGGCCGGAGGCCGCTGTAATGCACGCGAGTGTGATCACAGAGTTTGGTGCTCCTGAGGTTTTGGTCTGGACGCAGGTTCCTGACCCTGAAACAGCCGCCGATGAGGTGCTAATCAGGGTCACGGCCAGCGCAGTGAACCGAGCGGATCTATTGCAGCGCCAGGGTTTTTACGAGCCACCTCCCGGCGCATCGCGCTACCCCGGACTCGAATGCAGTGGCGTTATCGAGTTTGTGGGATCAGGCGTTACCGACTGGTCCGTCGGCGATGAGTGCTGTGCGCTGCTATCGGGTGGCGGTTACGCCGAACTCGTCGCAGTACCGGCCGGTCAGGTAATGCCACTTCCGTCAGGAATAGATGCACTCACCGCCGCCGCCCTGCCCGAGGTTGCGTGCACCGTATGGTCGAATCTCGTGGACACGGCACGGCTGACCTCCGGCGACACAGTCCTGATCCACGGTGGCGGTAGCGGTATTGGCACGTTTGCGATTCAGTTTGCCCGCGCTCGTGGTGCGAGGGTCGCCGCCACAGCTGGATCCGCGGAGAAGTTGCAGGCCTGTGCCGAACTCGGTGCGGACATTCTGATCAACTACCGAGAGCAGGATTTCGTCGAAGCAATCCGAAGCGCGACCGACGGCCACGGAGCAGACGTCATCTTGGACAACATGGGGGCGGAGTACCTCGCTCGCAACATTGCTGCGCTAGCCACCAACGGACGCATCGCCGTCATCGGTATGCAGGGCGGCGTCAAGGCGGAACTCGATCTCGGCAAACTGATGGCAACGCGCGGATCGGTGGCGGCCACGTCACTGCGAGCCCGACCGACCGAGGACAAAGCGCGCATCTGCGCGGCCGTTGTCGAGAACATCTGGCCTCTGGTGACCTCAGGCGCCATCACACCCACAATCGATCGCATCCTAGCCATGTCCGACGCAGCCGAGGGACACCGCGTTGTAACCGCGAGCGAACACGTCGGCAAGGTGCTGCTGCGGACCTGAGCCCACAGCCACAAGCCGTCGTGAATTGTTACGACGCAGGCAACGCTGCGATGCGGCGAGTCAGATAAGGCGAAAACCAGCCCTTGTATTTCGTCTGTAGTTCTTGCTTGGTCCAGTCCAGACCCGTCACAACACCACGGCACGTTGGCTCAGCGCACAGGCACGTGAATTCGTCGTAATCACTCGAATCACACGTGGCGTAGTCGAAGGTGAGTTCTTCACCCACCTCGATATCGCGCATGGCCACCAAGACGTTCGCGCCGACGAGCCCACATGACGGCTCGCATGAGTGGTTGAGGAAATCACCCGGTTCAGGGGTGTCGCCCGAGACGAGATACAGGTCTTGATCAACCTGGATCGATCGGCTCTGTCGATCGTGACTAAAGGTTTCCAAGGTGTCATGGGTTACCACCCAGCCACCGAATCCGGCCACCGTTGTGCCTTCGGGGATCCGCTCGATCGCGAATGATCCCCATCCCTTTGCGCCTACGGGGCGGGCTTCCGCACCCGGGAACAGCCAGTTGTAGTCCACGTGCCGTCTCCTTGACGATCGCGTAGCCCGGTGCCCCAGTGGGTCCGGTGCCTCTCACCCCTCACGGGCTTACTCGTAGTTTTCGTTGACCGAACCACACCTGATGGTGCGCCGGCATCGCATATTTCAGCACACATTGGTGAACAACCTGTAGTTGCCAGCCATCCAGACGCGTAAGGCGGGTTAAATCGTGACTACTTCATGGAGACGATTACCGATGCCACGGATTCAGACACCGTGCTTTGATTGAGACATGACCAATCCCTTCGAACCACCTACGACCACGCCGGCCGACGCCCACATCGTCATCGTGGGCCCTGATGGTGAGCCGGTGGATTCAACAGCGGTGGCCATCACCAACTCGGCTGAAGCAGAACCTACGACGACGTCGATCACCGATTTGATCGAGCAGCCCGCCAAGGTGATGCGCATTGGCAGCATGATCAAGCAGCTGCTCGAGGAGGTGAAAAGCGCACCCCTCGATGAGGATGCGCGCGTGCGGTTGCGCGAGATCCATCGTCGATCAATCACCGAGTTAGAGGACGGCCTAGCGCCGGAGCTAGTTGAAGAACTCGAGCGGCTTTCACTTCCATTCACCGAGGATCGCGTCCCAAGCGAATCAGAGCTACGGATCGCCCAAGCACAGCTCGTTGGCTGGCTAGAGGGTCTGTTCCATGGAATTCAAACCGCTCTCTTCGCCCAGCAGATGATGGCCCAATCGCAGGTTGAGCAATTGCGCCAGCGCGCCATCGGCGGCGGAGATGGTGGGGGGCCTTCAGGGCAGGGACCTGATGATTCCGGCCGCAGCGCAGGCCTGTACCTCTAGTTTGGGTTGGTGCGCACTAGGCTGAGCCTGTGATCGATCTCAAACTGATTCGTGACGAACCCGAACATGTACGGACCTCGCAACGCTCACGCGGTGAGGACCCAACGATCGTAGATCGGGTTCTGGCAGCTGACGAGCGCCGTCGCGCCGCAGAGCTTGCCTTCGGCACGCTGCGAAACGAGCAGAAAGAACTCGGCAAGCAAATCGGTCCGTTACAAGGTCAGCTTAAGAAGGCCAACGACGACGAGCGTCCTGACGTCCAAGCGCAGCTCGATGGGCTGATGGCGACCGCGACTGATCTATCCGATCGAGTAAAAACTGCCGAGGACGAACGTGCTGCCGCCGATGCAGATGCAGCCGCCCTCGTAGCCCTGCTGTCAAACGTTGTTGAAACGGCCGCTCCGATTGGCGGCGAGGACGATTTTGTCGTTCTCGAGCACGTCGGTACACCGCGCGATTTCGAGGCCGAAGGAATCACCGTTCGCGATCACGTTGAACTCGGTGAGATGCTGCGGGCCATTGATATTGAACGCGGTGCCAAGGTTTCCGGCTCACGCTTTTACTACCTCACAGGTGTTGGCGCCCTCCTTGAGTTGGCATTGGTCAACCATGCGATTGCGTTGGCATGCGGCAACGGATTCACTCCTGTCATTCCTCCGGCGCTGGTCAAGCCAGCGGCAATGGAAGGTACAGGCTTTTTGGGCCAAGCTGCTGAGAACGTTTACCGGCTCGAGCAAGACGACATGTATCTCGTTGGTACCGCTGAAGTCCCGCTCGCCGCGTACCACTCGGACGAGATCTTGGACGCCGATTCTTTGCCGCGACGCTACGTCGGATACTCACCCTGCTTTCGGCGCGAAGCCGGCTCACATGGCAAGGACACTCGCGGCATTTTCCGGGTGCACTGGTTCGACAAGGTTGAGATGTTTTCGTACTGCAATCCTGAGGATGCGACGAATGAACATCAGCGACTGCTTGGGTGGGAGCGTCAGTTCCTCGACTCACTCGAAGTTCCCTACCGAGTGATCGATGTAGCGACGGGAGATCTTGGCTCATCTGCCGCGCGCAAGTACGACATCGAAGCCTGGGTGCCATCGCAGCAGCGTTATCGCGAAGTCACCTCGACGTCTAACTGCACCGAATTCCAAGCGCGTCGACTACGAGTTCGGATGCGTGACGCCGACGGGGTACGTCCGCTAGCAACTCTCAACGGAACTCTGGTGGCAATCACTCGCACCATCGTCACGCTGCTGGAAAACCACCAGCAAGCCGATGGTTCGGTACGTGTGCCCATGGCGCTGCGGCCATACCTAGGCGGACGCGAAACCCTCGATCCCATTCCCTAAGGGATGACACCCGCGTCGCGGACACTGCCCTAATCAGCAAGGATGGGGTCATGGCGCATCGGGATTGGCACGAGCTCACATCCGGCATTCATTTGATGGCAACTGATCTTGATGGGACTTTGATCAGAACAGATCAGACGGTTTCGCAGTACACGATCGACACATTCCGTCGCGCTCGCGAAATGGATTTTCCCATCATCTTCGTGACCGGTCGGCCACCGCGCTGGATCGGGCCGGTCGCTGAGGCAACGCAGCATCATGGGTTGGCTGTATGTGCCAATGGCGCGATCGTCGTAGACCTAGTGACCCAGCGAGTGGTCGAATCTGATCCGATCGCGCCGGAGATCGTGGACGAGATCGTCACGGTCCTTCGTGCAGAGGTTCCCGGGGTTGCCTTCGCGGCAGAGTGGGTCGGCCTAACCCCAGACGAGGAGCCCTTCGGTTACGAACCGACGTACGTGACCCGCTACGAGAACAATGACGCTCGCCGCGAGGTCGATGTACGTGAGTTCACGCGTGGCAAATCCGTGGTGAAGATCCTGGCCCGCACCAGTGAGACACATGACCACGTCGACACTTTCCTGGGGCTGGCTGCAGAGCACATCGAGCATCTCGCAGATATCACCCACTCTGATTCCACCGACACCCTGCTGGAGATGAGTGCGTTCGGTGTCAGTAAGGGAGCAACACTGGCGCGCCTAGCTGGCGAACTGGGCATCGCTGCTCCACACGTGGCTGCCGCAGGGGACATGCCAAACGATGTATCCATGATCACGTGGGCCGGTGCCGGGCTCGGCATAGAAGGTGGCCACGAGTGGGTCCTCGAGGCTGCTGACGCGGTAATTGCCGGGCCGCACGAGGATGGCATCGCGCATTTCGTGGCAGCCGTTCTCGAGAAGCAATAGGACGATCAGGCGTAAATGGGTCCGAATTTCGTCACTCCAGTCACACACGTCCCACCCGTGACACATCTGAACATGTTGCCAAGACGATCTTGACGACGTGTGAACCACATCACAGGCCCCGCGGGGAGTTGTCCCCAATGGGCCTGTCGCGTTGGACCTAACCGGTATTTCATGGTTACGGTAAATCTGTTAGCCGCCACCGTACGGACCTTCGTACACGGTTAACACGCCTAATCATCGGGCTCTCTCGCCTGATGAACCGGGGACCCACAGCACGTGGGGCGAATCACCGGGTCGAGTAATCGACCCGGGTAGGGCACCTCTTCT
>Ga0194035_1000653_pt1 | contig 19430 bp, 18 predicted proteins | sample JunL2320m_MetaG_FD_148680 | JGI IMG/M metagenome (GOLD analysis project Ga0194035, IMG submission 148680) | Anoxic zone freshwater microbial communities from boreal shield lake in IISD Experimental Lakes Area, Ontario, Canada - Jun2016-L239-20m | ecosystem: Environmental > Aquatic > Freshwater >...
TACCGGGCCGAGAATTTCGGGTATGACATCACCGGCCTTGCGCAAATAGACCATGTCACCAATCAGCACACCCTTACGCTCCACCTCAAACGCATTATGCAAAGTGGCCATCGCAACGCTCGAACCAGCGACTTTCACGGGTTCCATGATCGCGAATGGAGTAACCCGGCCGGTTCGGCCCACATTCACTTGGATATCAATGAGCCGGGTACGGACGACTTCTGGTGGGTACTTGTAGGCGATTGCCCAACGCGGTGCCCGTGCGGTCTCACCTAATTGCGCCTGCAGCGCGAGATCGTCAACCTTAATAACAACGCCGTCAATTTCATGCTCAACATCGTGGCGATGTTCACCGAAGTGGTTGATAAAAGAGCGAACCGCGGCGAGACTGTTTTCTACGCGTGCAAGTTTACTGACTGGCAGACCCAACGCTGCCAAAAAAACGTAACCTTGGCTTTGCCGGGTAATCGAAAACCCCTCGACCTCACCAATGCCGTGGACGGTCAACCCCAACCCATTGAGCCGAGAAATTGAGAGCTCAAGTTCAGATCGCAGTCGCGCGATTTTCGAGGCACCGCGCCCACCCGGGGTCTGCGACTGCTCCGCCGATCTCAATTCATCTTCTCGCCGATCGATGCGCTGCCTCAAGGTGCCGGCCGCGGCATTACGCGGGTTCGCGAATGGTGACAGGCCTTGAGCTAGTTGCTCCTCATTCAGCTGCTGAAAAGTAGCCACGGGAAGGAATATCTCGCCGCGAACTTCCAGAAGTCTAGGGATGGCAGCGCCTTTAGGTTTGGTAAGCAGCGCTGGAACTGCTGGGATAAAAGCCGCGTTGTAGGTGACATCCTCGCCAACTCGACCGTCGCCACGAGTTGCTAATGACTTTAATATTCCGTCGACATAGACCGCATCAACAGCGAGGCCATCTATCTTTACCTCGCACAAATAATCAGGGACTTGATCAATCCCGCGTTCCACGCGCGCTAGCCAAGCATCGAGTTCGTCACTCGAAAACACGTTGTCAAGTGAATACATGCGATGAAGATGCTCCACCGGATTGAACATCTCTGACCTGCTACCGCCAACACTTAAACTTGGAGACTCACCCGACTGCAACTGTGGCCAGTCCTGCTCAAGCGAAAGTAACTCGCGGAAATATGAGTCGTATTCATCATCTGAAAGTGTCGGCTTGTCGCGCTGGTAGTACTCGGTACGCGCTTGATTTATCGCATCGGCCAATTCAATCCACCGTTTCTGCTTGGCCGGCGGCACACTTGCAGCCTTGTGATCACCTGCCATGCTCACCGCCTTCCTCCTCGCCGTCAACCCGATCATTTCGCAACACACTTCCGGCGGCCCGACAAGCGTCATACGCTGTTCTTACCCATTCCCAGTCTGCCCCAGCCATCCCGCAAGTCGGAGTAATGACGACTCCTGCGAGCCAAGCCGGATCACTCATCCCGAGGCGGTGTATAGCTGCGCGGACCGGGCGACTTGCCTCCGCATTACTGATCGCGCCCTTACTTACCGCTGGCACACTGCCGGCGAAGAGTCCGATACCTGACTCAAGTAACTGACCTAATTGCTCATCTGGGCAATTGCCATTAAGCAAGTCGAGGCTCACAAATTGCGCACCCGCGTTGACAAACATCTCGACCGGGACATCTTTGGCACAGCAGTGGATACCGACATTTGCACCGGCGCCTTTCGTCGCGTCCAGTACCACCCGAAGACCGGCACCCGCGGTGCCGCTCTCGACCGCACGATATGAGGAGAGCCCGCTCGCGGTACCGATTGCACCTGCTAGCACGGTCGGTAATGCGGGTTCATCAATTTGCACCACGACAGGCCCACCGAATCGACGATGCAGGTCGCCAATATGCACTCGCACCGCCTCGGCCAGCGCCTGGGTGATGTCACGGCAGGCCCCGAAGTCTTTGAGAATCCGTTCACCGGTTGCCATTTCGATACTTGCGGCAAGTGTCCAGGGCCCGGCAATTTGGGTCTTGATCGGCCCCGAGTAATTAAGGCTCTGCTCTTCGAGTGCATCGAGGTCTTCGCCTACCCATGACCTCGCCCGTGCCATCGCGCGACCCGGGCCGGGTGCGACCCGCCAACCCTGCGGCGTGGTGTCAAGGCCTAGGTCGACGCTGACAACCGATAAGAGCGCGGCGGTACGCCCGATGATGTCAGAGCCCGGTCCACGTGCTGGCAGTTCAAAAACGTGAATGAAGTCGGTTAATTCGCCGGCGACCACTCGCGCTGCCTCAGCCGAGCTAGTTCCGGGCAGTGATCCAATCCCGGTTGCGGTTACCGGATCCCAGACGAATTTCCGGTCACTCATGCAGCACGGGTGGTTACCGCAATTGTTGCCGAACCAACCACCCGGGTGCCGTCATACAGTACGACCGCCTGCCCAAGTGCTATGCCACGAATCGGCACCAATAGTTCAACCATCATGCGGCCACCATGTGCATAGGCTCGTGCGGGTACCGGCACCCCGTGTGCCCGCACTTGCGCAAGCAGTTCCACCGGGCTCTCGCCAAGTGGCGAGGTCGTCCAGATGGGTTTGATGCCCTCGAGTGCATAAACATCGAGTAACTCAGGGGGTCCGACTGTGACTCGTCGGCTACCAATTTCAACATCTACGACATAACGTGGCGCCCCGTCTGCGGCAGGCCTAGAGAGTTGGAGCCCTCGACGTTGCCCTATCGTGAATGCATAAGTGCCGTCATGCTCTGCAAGTACCTCGCCGGATTCGGAGTCAACAATTTCACCGGGCAACGAACCAAGATGACGCTGTAAGAACCCAGCGGTGTCACCATCGGGAATGAAGCAAATGTCGTGGCTATCTGGCTTTTGGGCGACCAATAGACCTCTGGTTTCAGCTTCAGCCCGAATTATGTCTTTGGTATCGGCACCCAGCGGGAAAATTGAACGTGCAAGTTGCCTCGGCTGAAGGACGCCGAGCACATACGACTGATCCTTGTCTGGATCCACCGCGCGATGTAATTCTGGTCCGGCCGCGCCCTGCACAATTTGGGCGTAGTGCCCGGTGGCAACCGCGTCGAACTCCATCGCGAGTGCCCGGTCTAGTACCGCGGTGAACTTGATCGTTTCATTGCAGCGCAAGCACGGGTTCGGAGTGTGCCCAAGTCGGTATTCCTCAATAAAGTCGTCAATCACCGCCTCAGCGAACTCCTCGGACAAATCCCACACATAAAAAGGGATTGCGAGTTTGTCGGCGACTCGGCGGGCATCGCGGGCATCATCAAGGGTGCAGCAGCCCCGCTGCCGGCCATCACCATAAGTCTTGTTGCGGGAAAGTGCGAGGTGTACGCCAACGACATCATGGCCAGCATCCACCATGCGGGCAGCCGCAACCGAAGAGTCAACACCTCCGGACATCGCCACCAATACCTTCATGCCAACCGCCAATTTGTCATGTGGACCTCGACGAAACGGTGCGAGATGCTCTGTCAACGGCGCCCGGCAGCGCAGCGATAACTCGATCGACATCCACCGAAGATGACGGATACCCGAAACTAAATCTCAGCGACGCCCGCGAGGTGCGCTCATCAACACCCATGGCGAGCAATACGTGGCTTGCCTCGGGGATCCCAGCGGTGCAGGCCGAGCCGGTAGAGCAATCCACCCCGGCCGCATCTAGCAGCATCAGCATCGAGTCGCCCTCGCAGCCGGGGAAGGAGAAGTGCGCGTTGCCTGGCAATCGGCCGCCACCCAATAGGTCAGGGTCACCATTTAGAATCGCCCCCGGCACCGCCGCCAAAACTCGTTCGACTAAATCATTTCGCAGATCACGAATCGCCCGCGAATGTTCTTCTTGATGTGCAACAGCATGACGAACGGCAACCGCAAAAGCCGCGATGGCGGGCGCATCAAAAGTTCCGGATCTGATATCGCGCTCTTGCCCACCCCCGTGCAGGACGGGGGTAAACCCGGTGGCCGGGTTCACGATAAGTGCACCAACCCCAAATGGGCCACCGACCTTGTGACTGCTTATGGTCACCGCATCAGCGCCAAGGGCACCAAGATTCATCGGCACCTGACCCAGTACTTGAACCGCATCGGTATGAAACGGCACACCGTGCTCTTTACATAGTTCGGCGATGCGCTCAACCGGTTCTATCGTTCCGACTTCATTATTCGCCCACATCACGGTACAAAGGGCTATTGCAGGATTAGTCGCGAGTGATTCAGCAATTTTTGTGGTGCTGATCCGTGCGTCATGATCAACCCCAAGCCACTCGATGATGGCCCCTTCATGCTCCCCGAGCCAAATCACCGGGTCCATTACTGCGTGGTGCTCAATCGCCGAGGCAAGCACCCGCATTGGGGATTTGCTCCCTGAACTTTGCTGGCGCTGCCAATAAAGGCCCTTGACCGCTAGGTTGTTAGCCTCAGTGCCACCCGCGGTAAAAATCACTCCGCTGGGCCTGGTCTTCAAGTCAGCGGCGATGCTTTCACGTGACTCCTCTACCACTTTGCGTGCGGATCGGCCGGCCGCATGAAGTGATGACGGATTGCCAAGATGCTCGGAAGCAGCTAACCAAGCAGCACGCGCATCAGGCAGCATGGCTGTGGTGGCAGCATGATCTAGATAGGACCGGTCACTCATAGTGCGCCATTCGCAATGACCCGTTCACAATGCACCATCGTAGAGCAGCCAAAAACCCAAGGTCAGGCCCGCTTCTTGATCTCCTCGGTCAACTGCGGAACCACCTTGAAAAGATCACCGACGACCCCGAAATCAGCAAGCTCAAATAGGGGTGCTTCCGGATCCTTATTGACGACCACAATGGTCTTTGAGGTCTGCATTCCGGCCCGGTGCTGGATGGCGCCAGATATGCCATTTGCCATGTATAGCTGGGGCGAGACCGTCTTACCTGTCTGCCCGACCTGGTACTGGTGCGGGTACCAACCTGCATCAGTTGCTGCCCGCGAGGCGCCCACCGCGGCTCCCAAGGAGTCGGCCAGTGCCTCTATCACCGCGAAACCTTCGGGAGCCCCGACTCCACGGCCACCTGACACCACGATCGCGGCCTCCGAAAGATCTGGGCGCCCGTCTTTTTGTGCGACTGTTCGACCGGTGACTTTCGCCTTCATCGCGACCTCGCTGATGGGCACACTTACGTCAACGCGGGTTGTGGTGACGGCAGCCGGTACGGGCGGAGTTGAGTTTGGGCGCACGGTGAAAATTGGGGTGCCTTTGGTTACCTTGGAGTGCACCACGGTGCTGCCGCCGAAAACACTTTGTGTTGCAATGCCCTCAGCTGAGATCCCGATTGCATCGGTAATAACACCAGAGTTGATCTTGATAGCCAACCGTCCAGCGGTCTCCTTGCCATCTGCGCTAGATGCGATAATCACGGCACTTGGCGACTGATCGGCGACTAAACTTGCCAACACTTCGGCACGGGGGGCCACCGGATGATCAATGTATTGAGCGCCATCAGCAACATAAACCTTGGCTGCGCCAAACTCACCAAGTACGGCCGCAGCAACATCGGAGTAACCCGGGCCTATCCAGACCGCCGATGGCTCCCCCATGATGCGAGCAAGTGTCAGCAGTTCACTTGTCACCTTTTTAACTGAGCCATCAGCATGCTCAACGACAACTAAGACTTCAGACATGTGTGTCCTCTCTGGGATTTAGGCTCTAGATAAACTTTTGGGTGGCTAGGAAGTCAGCGAGTTTGATGCCGCCCTCACCATCATCGGTGACGACCGTGCCCGCCGCTTTTGGTGGCCGGGCCGCGAAATCTTCAACAACCGTCCAAGCCGCGGCCAGACCAAGTTGTGAGACATCAAGCCCAGCATCGGCAATGGACAAAGTCTCGACCGGCTTCTTCTTAGCCGCCATAATGCCCTTGAACGATGGGTAACGTGGTTCGTTAATTTTCTCAACAACACTTACTACCGTCGGCATGCTCGCCTCAACAGTTTCGAACCCGTAATCGGTGACGCGCTGGATCGTGACCGAAGTTCCAATGACATCAACTTTTTGGGCGAAGGTGAGTTGGGCCATGCCTAATCGCTCAGCGACCATCGCGGGCACCACACTCATCCGGGCATCCGTGGATTCTGACCCGAAGAAGATCAAATCGAAACCACGACCGGCAAGCACCGTGGCGATGGCGTAGGAAGTTGCCAGCGCGTCGGAGCCGTGAAACGCATCGTCTACGAGATGGATAGCACCATCGGCACCCATGCTCAGCGCTTTGCGCACTGTCTCGCCGGCGCGCTCTGGACCCATCGTGACGATTATTACCTCGCCGCCATGCGCCTCTTGAACCTTGAGGGCTTCTTCAACCGCATACTCATCAAGTTCATTCATGACGCCATCGGCCGCCTCGCGGTCAAGGGTTGAGTCATCACTGCGGAGTTTCTTCTCAGCCCAGGTATCAGGCACCTGCTTAACACAAACCGCGATCTTCACGCCAACCCCTTCTCGACCCGGAGACTTAACTGCTTGACAATTTAGCAGCGCGGCCACTGGCCGCCACCCGAGGCTCGGTGGTGACCCCTATCCACGCCTTGCGGTGCGAGCAATGTCACAGCCTCGAACACCACCCGGATGTCGTTAGCCCTCGCTTTTCGATATTACGGATACGCTCAGTATGTGAGCGAGACCACAGAACAGCAGTCCGTGATCAAAGTCCGTGCAGCGCTAGCGCTGCTTGGCGCCCGCGGGCAAGTGCGAGCTCTTGACGACAGCGCGCGTACCGCGAAGGAGGCCGCCGCGGCCCTAGGCATCGAAGTTGGGCAAATCGCGAGTTCGCTCATCTTTCTCGCCGACGGTGAACCGGTACTTGTTATCGCCTCTGGTGGTCATCGCGTCGACACCACGCAACTTGCCGCGGTTCTTGGAGTGAACGAGATAACCAAGGCCAACGCCGACGACGTTCGAGCAGCTACCGGCTTCGCAATCGGTGGTGTTGCCCCGGTCGGCCACCCACATCCACTTCGAACCATCGTAGATATTGCTCTGTCGCGTTTTGACGAAGTATGGGCGGCGGGTGGGCATCCGCACTATGTGTTCCCGACGAGTTACGACGAACTACTTCGTATAACCGCTGGCGAGGCTGCAGAAGTTGGGTGATCTCCCAGGCGTAGGCGAAATCACGCTGTGCCCAATTGATGACGACTACCCGCGGCAGTCAATCCCCAGTCCTTATGAAAACTGGGGTGAGATGGCAGCAGCGAACCAAATGCTTATCGACAGGTGGTGCATCAAACTTGCCGCCCGTGGCAAGCCCGCAATCGATGTTGGCTACCTATCGGCGCACGCGGTCTGGTACGGACCCACGGTCGCATCTAAAGCAATGAACATCGGGATCAGCATCATTGCTGAATACCGAGACCAAGGTATTGGCACTATGAGCCAAAGGCTGCTTGCCGAGCATTTACATGCACAAGGGTACGTACGCGTTGAAGCATCGACCGATATTGAAAATAAGCCCGAGCAGCACGCCCTTGCCTCCGCCGGCTTCGAATTTGAAGGCATCGCCCGCCTAGCGCAAGGCCGCGCAGATGGTATTCACGACCTGCAGGTGTGGTCACATATCGCTAGCCCTTAGTTAATTGGTCTAAAACCTTGCGAAAGGCAGCTCGCAAGCGGTCGGTGGCTGGCGGCCTAGACTTAAGCCATGAGCGTGCGGGTGTACACCGGGCGCCACTCTGATCGTGGCGGAGTCCCATCCGGCTGGTTGCCATATGTGCCCTGGGTGCTCTCCGGGCTCACCATCACTGGGCAGATCATCTGGGTACTGGTAGGTGATGAACCTCGCCAAGTTCTCACGATCTTGACGGTCGTAACTTTTTTTCTGGCCAGCGCAATGCATGCTTACTTATCGCGGGGGCTCAGTTGGACAGCTGGCTATCTCGCTATCTCACTTGGATTTGGGCTGGCGATCGAAGCGATCGGCACGGCAACGCGGTTCCCCTTTGGCGACTATTCGTACACCAGCGCGCTGGGCCCTGCGGTACTTGGTGTTCCAATACTCATTCCACTGGCTTGGTCGATGATGGCTTATCCATGTTTACTGGCAGCACAACGTTTAGTTGGTCCCGGCTTGGCTACCGCCCTTGTCGGCGGCTGGCTCTTCGCCGCCTGGGATCTATTTCTCGATCCACAAATGGTCAGCGAAGGTGCGTGGCAGTGGAATTCAATTGGGTGGGTATTGCCCGGCATACCAGGTATCCCCCTACAAAACTTTCTCGGCTGGCTACTGATGGCTTTTGTGCTTATGTGGTTACTAGATCGCCTGCCGCGCAAGATTGCTAAGGACGGCGTACCGACCTTGATGCTTAGTTGGATCTACGTCTCGAATGTGCTTGCGGCAGCAGTATTTTTCGGGCGTCCTAGCGTTGCGCTCTGGGGCGGACTCTGCATGGGCGTCGTGGTGATCCCCTGGTGGTGGCGCACTTGGAGCCAACCGCAGTGGTGATTCGGAAATTGGCGGCCGCTGGCGCACTTACCGCCGTGGGTATCGCGATACATACGGCCATAAATCTCAGGTACTTAAGGTCACCGGCTAATAACGGGCCACGTGTCAACGAGCCAGTAAGTGTCTTAATCCCCGCTCGCAATGAAGCCGAACATATCGCTACTACGGTTCGCAGTATTTTGGCTCAAAAAGGTATTGCCAACCTAGAGGTTATAGTCCTTGACGACGGGTCCACCGATGACACCGCAGCCATCGTGGCGGCCATCGATGACCCGCGCCTTCAATTGATTACCGGCGGCGATGCCCCACTACCCGCAGGCTGGCTGGGCAAACCTTGGGCATGTGCACGACTTGCTGACTTGGCCTCAGGATCAGTGCTTGTCTTCGTCGATGCCGATGTAACCCTTGAGCCCGAGGCAGTTCGCGGCACTGTCGAACTACTTCGCGAGCAAGGTTTCGCGCTAGTCTCCCCCTACCCACGACAAATTGCCGTTACCTGGCTCGAACGCCTAGTGCAACCGCTAATCGCGTGGTCTTGGAGTGCAACGGTGCCACTTCGCCTTGCAGAGAGATCGTCTCGGCCGTCTTTGTCCGCCGCAAATGGCCAATTCATCGTCATCGATGCGCAGGTTTACCGATCCTTGGGTGGCCATGAAGTCGTTGCTAATGAAGTTATCGAGGATGTCGCCCTAATGCGTGCGGTCAAAGTCTTCGGGCAAAAGGCCGCAACTGTTGATGGCTCAAAGATAGCTAGCTGTCGGATGTACGGAACGTCCACCGAAGTTGTTGACGGCTACACGAAGTCACTCTGGTCAGCTTTCAACGGCCCGGCCGGATCCGTAGCGGTCAACGGGCTCCTACTCACCGCCTATGTGGCACCCGCGATAGCGATGGTGGCTGGGCGGGGTAAAACTCGTGCAATCGGTGCAGTTGGCTACGCGGCCGGAGTCACCAGTCGAGCACTAGTTGCGAATCGCACCGGCGAGCGAACCTGGCCCGATGCGCTGGCCCACCCGGTCTCAGTGACCGCATTTTGCGGCCTCAACTTTATTTCTTGGTCACGTCACCTGCGCGGCACCAATACCTGGAAAGGCCGACCGGTAACCGCGGTTAACTAATGCTCGCCAGACTCATAGGCTGGTGCCGTGTCGGCTAATGAAAAAGTAATCGTGATTGGCTCCGGCGCCGGTGGTTTGGCCACCGCGGCCCGCCTAGCGGCCAACGGTAAGTCCGTCACGGTTTTGGAGCAGGCCAATTATTTCGGCGGAAAACTAGCCGCCTATCGGCGAGATGGATTTGTTTTCGATACCGGTCCGTCCCTTTTCACGCTGCCTGCGGTTTACCGAGATTTGTTTCTAAAGACCGGGGCGCCCCTTGAGGAGGCCGTTGACCTTCAGCCTCTTGACCCGGCATTTCGCTACCAATTCAGCGACGGAGCCACCGTGGTGATGCCCGGTGTCGGGGCTGGCCAATGCGCTGACGCACTTGCGGACGGGCTCGGTGGTAAGGCGGCAAGCGAGTGGCGATCTCTCATTAAGCGCGGCGGTGCAATGTGGCAAATCACCAGGGAGCCATTCCTGCAATCCCCCTTCAATGGGTGGCGGGGTGTTATGTCACTGGCCAAGAATCCACGTGATGTGCAAACTATCGCCCCCTTCACCACCTTGCGATCACTAGGTGAAAACACCTTCAGCGATAAGAGACTAGTTACGCTCCTTGACCGTTACGCCACTTACACGGGATCAGATCCGCGTAAAGCCCCAGCGGTCCTGGCGACAGTCCCATATGTCGAGCAGACATTCGGCGCCTGGCATCTTGGTGGAGGAATCAGCACACTCGCAACCGCTTTAGTTAAGCGATGCCAAGACCTTGGCGTAGAGCTTCGCGCCAATACCGATGTTATCTCAATCACCACAGTTGGCAGCAAGATCACCGGGGTCCGCACGCGCGATGACGAATCACTTTCCGCCAATATTGTGGTGGCCAATGCTGATGCCGGCCAGGTTTACGGCTCCCTTATTAACTCAGCCGCCGCCCAGAAGATTAATAACGAAATCGCGAAATCGACTCCGTCACTGGGCGGATTCGTGCTGCTTCTTGCCGTCACCGGACGCACCCCTGGCCTCCAACACCACAATGTCTGGTTCCCCGAAGATTATGACGCGGAATTCGACTCGATTTTTGGCCGCAAAACTATGCCTGTCAACGACCCGGCCATCTACGTGTGCCTACCGGATGACCCATTAATGCGACCTGATACTGATCATGAATCCTGGTTTGTCTTGGTCAATGCACCCCGCCATGGGAATGGCTCAAATGGCACAATGAATTGGGACGAACCCGGTTTGGCCGAGCATTACGCCGATCACCTCCTGACTGTTTTGGCTCGACGCGGCATGGACGTACGACCTCGAATTCGCTGGCGCGAGATTCGCACGCCGGCCGATCTTGAACGTGGGGTACGCGCACCCGGTGGGGCGATTTACGGGACTTCGAGTAACGGTGCCCGGGCCGCATTCACCAGGCCCGCCAATGAGTCGCCGATTAATGGCCTCTACCTGGTCGGCGGGTCGTCACATCCAGGTGGTGGGCTACCACTTGTCGGCATGAGCGCCGAGATCGTAGCCAACCTAATTAACTCGGCTAAACTTGGTTAAGCCCCAAGGCTTCGTAGACCTCACGGGTCGAGGTAGAACGATTGAGTGTGTAAAAGTGCAGGCCCGGAGCGCCCATGGCTAGTAGTTGCGCACCCAATTCGGCCGCAACCTCGACACCTAGTTCATGGACCGCGCTTTGGTCATCTTTGATTTTCCCGAATTTGTCGGCCAAGTCACTCGGGAACTGGGCACCCGAGAGCACAGCAAAGCGTTCAATCTGCGCGACATTAGTAACCGGCATCAACCCTGGCACGATCGGCATGGTGCACCCGTGAGCAGCGGCGCGAGTTACCAGACGCTCATAGTCTTCAGCCCGAAAAAAGAACTGCGTGATGGCAAACTCGGCACCCGCATCTTGCTTGGCCGCCAATACCCGCGCATCGTTCTCAAAATCACCGGACTCGGGGTGGCCCTCGGGAAATGCAGCTACCCCAACGCTGAATGCACCAAGGGATCTAACCAACGCGACCAGTTCATCGGCATGCTGTAACCCACCGGGGTGTTGCACCCATTTGGATTCTGGGCCTGCAATGGGATCACCCCGCAATGCCATGATGGTATTTACTCCAGCGTCGGAGTACTGAGCCATCACTCTTCGCAGATCATCAACGCTGGCATCGACGCAGGTCAAATGCGCGACCGGCAGCAACGTGGTGTGCTCAGCGATCTGCCTGGTGATGCGCACCGTGCGGTCTTGGGTAGAGCCGCCGGCACCATAAGTAACCGACACAAAAGTCGGCTTAAGTGCCTCTAACTCGCGGACCGTCTGCCAAAGTGCCTGCTCCCCTGCGTCAGTCTTGGGCGGGAAGAGCTCGAAGGAGAAACTGTGGCCGCCACCAGCGAGCACCGCGCCAAGACTGGGAGTGGTTCGGGTCGGCGACATATTCAAACCTTAGCCCAGCCAAACCTTGGCCCAGCTAAATACCAACCGCTCAGCCGAATCCACCTGCAGGCTCTAGACTCAGGTGGTGCCTGCACAATCCGCACTTCCCGGAACAATCTCGCCATTTGATGTGGCAGACCTTCGCGAACGCGTTCAGCGCACAATCGACAAAGTGCTGGAGCAGGAATCTTGTCTGCTTACCAATATTGATGACGACTTGATACCACTTGTTGAGGCGCTCACCGCCCTACTTGCGGGCGGTAAACGAGTGCGGCCGGCATTTTGCTACTGGGGCTGGCGCGGGGCACTAGTCGGAGGCCTGCCCCCAGCCGAGATTGACGAACCTGCGATGGCGGCGTCAGCTGCACTCGAATTCTTGCAGGCGTGCGCCCTTATACACGATGACGTAATGGATGGATCAGATACCCGCCGAGGTCTACCAGCCGCCCACCGGCGTTTCGCAAACCTGCACCTCAGTAATTCATGGATTGGCTCCCCGGAACATTTTGGAGTCGGAGCCGCGATCTTGCTCGGCGATATGTGCCTGTCCTGGTTTGACCAAGTACTGCTCAGTAGCGGAATGCCAGAAGCTGCTTTAAAGCGCGCCAAGCCGGTCTACGACGAGATGCGCATCGAACTGATGGCGGGCCAATACCTTGACCTCTTGGAGCAAGCCCGGGGTGGCGGCTCAATCGAGAGCGCACTTCGAGTAGTTCGCTACAAGTCCGCGAAGTACACCATCGAGAAACCGCTGCATCTGGGCGCGGCTCTTGCTGGAGCCGCTCCCGATGTGTTCACTACCTACACTGCATTTGGCCTACCCTTGGGCGAAGCATTTCAATTGCGTGATGACGTGCTCGGCGTATTCGGTGACCCGAAAGAAACCGGCAAACCTGCGGGTGACGATCTACGCGAAGGTAAACGCACTGTACTTATTGCCATCGCATCTGAGCGGGCATCAAGTGCGCAGCTGTCAGCAATACGTAATCACCTCGGAGATCCCGGACTTGATCTTTCCGGAGTTGAAGAACTCCGCCAAATCATCACCGATACCGGTGCCCTAGACCACGCTGAGCAACTTATCGCGAACCTGCTCCAGACCTCACTTTTTGCAATTGAGACTGATGCGATAAACCCTGCGGCTCGGGTTATTTTCACCGACCTGGCCCATGCAGTGACCACACGATCACTTTAAATGCTATTCACGCAAAGGGGAATTAGATGAGCTTTCCGTCGACTCGATCAATGCGAAGGTGGCTGCCGCGGACATCTCCGCGCACTGTCACCGGGGGCACCGACCACGTGGTCATTGTCGGGGCCGGCCTCGCAGGTCTGTCGGCAGCTATGCGCCTTGCCGGAGCTGGACGCAAAGTAACGGTATTAGAGCGCGAACTAACCCCGGGAGGCCGCGCTGGTCGACTCGATGTGGCAGTCGCTGGCGGCACCTACAAATTCGACACCGGCCCCTCAGTTCTCACAATGCCGGATCTAATCGCTGACTGCTTCGATGCCCTTGGCGAGGATATGCAAGATTGGCTCGAACTTGAGCCAGTAGCTCCGCTCTACCGCGCTTTCTACCCGGACGGGTCGATTCTTAATGTGCACGCCAATGTTTCGCAGATGGCGCAAGAGATTACCGAGGTGATCGGTGCGGATGAAGCCGCGGGGTACTTGAAGTATGTCGAATTTGTTTCGAAACTCTACAAGTACGAAATGAAGGATTTCATTGACCGAAACATCGATAGCCCATTCGATTTAGTTACACCCGATTTGGCGAAACTCGTTGCTATTGGTGGATTTCGAAAGCTAGCTCCTAAAGTGCGCGATTACCTAAAAGACCCTCGCACCGAGCGCATCTACTCCTTTCAGGCGATGTACGCCGGCCTCTCCCCATACGACGCCCTCGCCATCTATGCGGTAATCGCATATATGGATTCGGTCGCGGGGGTTTACTTCCCCAAAGGCGGCATGCACGCGCTGCCCGTGGCGATGGCTGCGGCCTGCGAAAAACACGGGGTAACAATTAAATACGGCACTACGGTAACGTCGGTCGAAACCAAAGATGACCGCGCCATCGCTGTGACAACAGCCGATGGGGAACGAATCGTGGCTGATGTAGTAGTCCTGAATCCGGATCTTCCGGTGGCCTACCGAGATCTGCTCGGCAAGGTGCCCTGGTCGGTCCGCCGCCTTGACTACTCACCATCTTGCTTCGTCATGCTCGCGGGATCAACCGCTCATTACAGCAAGATCGCTCACCACAATATTCACTTCGGCCGAAGTTGGCGCGGAGTGTTCGATGAACTAATCGACAAGAAGCAACTAATGAGTGACCCGAGTGTGCTTGTCACCAACCCGACCCGCTCAGACCCATCGCTAGCACCAGATGGCAAGCAGATTTATTACGTGTTGTTTCCCACTCCAAATCTTGATGCCGATATTGATTGGCGATCCGTCGGCCCGCGCTATCGCGATGAGGTGGTACGGGTACTCGAAGAACGGGGATACCGCGCATTTGGCGACGCAATTGAGGTTGAGAACATCACCACTCCGCTGGACTGGGAAGATCGCGGAATGGAACGTGGGGCGCCATTTGCGTCCGCTCACTCTTTCATGCAGACCGGGCCTTTTCGGCCAGGCAATCTTTGGGGTGAGAATGTCGTTTTCACCGGCTCCGGTACCCAGCCGGGTGTTGGCGTGCCGATGGTGCTGATCTCGGGCCGATTGGCGGCCGAGCGTATCCTCGGCAAAGACCAAAACTACCACTCACGGGCGCGCAGGAGTTGAATGTGAGTGCTAGCGACCTCGATGCGGCCGGCATCATTGACCCGGATTTACGCGCCTCCTATGAGTTTTGTCGCCGGCTAAACGCAACTCACGGCAAGACCTACTATCTCGCGACCTTATTGCTTCCGCCCGGCAAACGACCTTACGTCCATGCCCTTTACGGCTTTGCCCGATACGCCGATGAAATAGTCGATGACCTCGCTTCAACTCTCACTGAGCAAGAAAAAGCCGACTGGCTGCTGACATGGGGTCAAACATTCCTTGACGACCTCGATCGCGGCCAATCAAGTGACACCGTGTGCCGCGCTGTTATCGACACTGCGCAACGGTGGGATATCCCAAGAATCCACTTCGAAGCATTCTTAAATTCAATGCACATGGATTTAACTGTTACGCACTATCAGACCTACGAGGATCTTTATGAATATGTTTATGGATCCGCGGCCGTAATTGGCTTGCAAATGGTTCCAATTCTCGAACCGACTTCACCGGCGGCCGCAGAAAAGGCCAAAGATCTTGGCGTAGCATTTCAGCTTGCCAACTTTGTCCGCGATGTCGGAGAGGATCTTGACCGTGGACGTGTCTATCTACCACTTGATGATCTGGCAAAGTTCGGAGTCACTCGCGCAGATTTAGAGGCCCGGGTCGCCACACCGCAACTCAAGGATGCCTTGCGATATCAAATCACGCGAGTGCGGGATTTGGAAGAACGATCGCGCTCAGGTATTACCCTGCTGCACCCCTCATCACAAGACTGCATTGAAGCGGCACGGGTGCTCTACTGCGGAATCGTCGAAGAGGTCGAGAAGATTGACTACGAGGTGTTTGCGAAACGAGCATCGGTGCCATTAACCCGAAGGCTCCGAATTGCTGGGCCGGCTTGGGTTCGAGCTAGCCGAGCGCGTCGTAAGTTTGGATCAGGGCAAGTACGCGGCCTGCACCAGCACACCGGCTAGCGCCTCCAGATTGGCGGACCGGCATTTGGCTTTCGCTGCACGCCATTTCTTCCGAGCCATACCCAACAAGCCAGCGTCAGCAGCACAAGTGCGAACCCAAAGAGCAAATCCTCTACTGGTGCAAAGGCCAACCTGCCATCGCCGATAAACGGTGGCGGGCCGAGATCGGGTGAAGTTCCGCCAATAATAGCGTCATCGTGGTAACGAACAATCCCAAACCCGGTGAACATGCCGTTGGTAATTAACTGGAAAAACACGATGATGGCATACGACACCCAGAAGACTTTGCGCGTCACCAGGTGGGTGCGCAGGAGAAAGAGATCAAGTGCGACTGCGAGAATAACGGCCAGCACACCAATTTGGGTATATGTCATGGCGCGCCGTCCTCATCGCCGACAGTCCATCCCTTGACAGCTCGCACGGCTTCCAAAGTCAAAATTGCGGCAATCGGAATAACGATGAAAAACAACACTTCATCAACCGGTACCCCACCTGGTAGGTACCAGCCAAGAATTCGATCGGTGTCAAACCACCAGTGCCCGTTAGCAATTGCGTAAGCGTCCCAAATGAAGAACAAAATCACCGCAGGAACAATGCTGAGGGCCAACCGCTTAGCCCGAATGAAGACCCGGGTGCGACACGTTACCTCGAGCCATGCACTGCCAGCTAGTACGAAAAGAAGTACCCCCACATATGACAAATTTGCCGGCACGGTCATATACTCTCGTAACACAACTAAACATGCACGGGAGCTCCTGCCTAGTGGAGCTGAGAGGGCGACAGCACGGCGTCGCCGACCGTTCGAACCTGTCCGGGTAATGCCGGCGTAGGGAGGGGTCAAATGTCGATATTTATGAACGTGGCTTTCAGCGCCTGGAACTATGACGTCACCGTGCTCGAGTTACTTGCCGTAATCACTGCTTTTATTGGGATCGGCCTAGCGATTCGCGGAACCAGATGGGCGTGGCCATTCTATTTCCTATCCAGCGCACTTTATGGCTGGTTGCTGTGGGAGTACGCGCTCTATGGCACCGCGGCATTGCAATTGGTCTTCATCGCTGCGGCAATCTGGGGCTGGTTTGGGTGGGGTCCAAAATCCATCGTCCCCAGCACGGTCAGTAATCGCACTCGCCTAATTCTGCTGATTGGCTCCTTGGCCGCCTGGCTGGCGCTCGTACCGGTGCTAGCGGCAATCGGTGACCCGGCACCGTGGCCCGATACTTTCGTCTTTGTCGGAAGCGTCGTGGCACAGGTGTTGATGGTTCGTGAATACGCGGATTCCTGGGTACTTTGGATAGTCGTGAATGTGGTGGGAGCGGTGCTCTACGCCACCCAAAATCTCTGGTTCACCTCATTGTTCTATGCAGTCTTAATCATCATGGCGGTCATCGGATTACGCAGCTGGCTCGCCAAACGTGCACCTCGAGTTACCTCAGTTTCTGCATGATGAAAACCATTGGCTTACTCGGTGGTGAATGCACCGGGAAAACCACGCTCGCAAAGGCGCTATGTGAGCGCCTCGATGCCGTTTTGGTACCTGAGTACTTACGCGAATTCGTGGTCTCAATGGGGCGCGTACCCACCGCCCGCGAGCAGGCGGGAATCATGGAGACTCAGGTAGCGGCCGAAGCCAATGCCTTAACGGGTATCAGCCCGCAAACACTGGTGGTATGCGACCCGGCAGCCCTCATGACAGCGATCTATAGCATGGCCTACTTCAATGATCGTTCCTTACTTGAACCGGCAACGCTGCACGCCAAGACGTACGGAACTCTAATTTGGTGTGGCACCGATATCCCGTGGGAGCCCGATGGCGATCAGCGAGATGGTCCCGAATATCGGGCCCAGGTTGACGACCTGATCGGCGAAGTCGTACGCGAGACCCTTGAACCCGCCGGTATCGTCGTGCACCGAATTGACGGCCCCGTTAGCGACCGACTGTTGGCAGTTTTGCAATTACTCGGGCAGTAGTTGGCACTAAGCCAACCCCGGCAGGCGTGGCAACAGCACCGGCGCAGCGGGCGTACCTAGAATCGCAAGGTGGAGGCGTCTGTACCGAACCCATTAATCGGGCAGACTATTGATGGGCGATATTTGGTGAGCGCTCACTTAGCCAGAGGTGGTATGGCCACCGTTTATGAGGCGGTTGACCTGCGCCTTGACCGAATAGTCGCACTTAAAGTGATGCACCGGCACCTAGCTGAAGACCCAGATTTCGTCGCCCGCTTTGAGCGAGAGGCAAAATCGGCTGCACGACTTTCGCACCCCCATGTGGTCGCGGTCTACGATCAAGGGCACGCCGACGGACTTATTTATTTGGCCATGGAGATGGTACCGGGGCGCACCTTGCGCGATGTGATGCGCGACTACGGCCCCTTGACCCCGGAGCAGGCGCTCGTCATTCTTGATCCCGTACTTGAAGGGCTGGCGGCTGCACATGCAGCAGGTTTCGTACACCGCGATATCAAACCCGAGAACGTACTGCTTGCCGATGACGGCCGCGTCAAAGTTGCAGATTTTGGTTTAGCTAGGGCGGTATCGACTTCAAATACGAGCGCCACCCAAGGGTTGATTATGGGCACCGTCGCCTATCTTTCACCTGAGCAGGTTGAGCGCGGTGAAGCCGACGAACGCTCAGATGTTTATGCGGCGGGAATCCTGCTCTTCGAAATGGTCACCGGCCAAGTACCACATGCTGGTGATAGTCCACTGTCGGTCGCCTACGCCCATGTCAACAATGACGTTCCGGCACCGTCATCAATTCGCTCGGCTATCCCACCTGAGATCGATGCACTAGTTGTGCGTGCCACCCGGCGCGATGCCAATTTGCGTTACCAACAAGCAAGTGAGTTTCTCGCCGACGTAAGGCGAATCCGGGCAATGCTGCCACCACCTAGGCCATTCGTCGAATCACACGACACCGTGGTGGTCGACGCATCTACAGCGGCCCGACTTGCCGCCGGGCAGCCGGTGGCACCCAAGCCAACATCGCCGCCACCAGCCGCCACCTCACACCGCGGCCGGCGGCGAAAAGGGCCATGGATTGCCCTCGTCATTGCAATGGTGGTGCTCGGCGCGGGCATTGGCGGGTGGCTGCTCGCCACCGGCAAATCGGTGCCTACTCCAAATATCGTTGGCCTTTCCACGGCAGCGGCAAAGGCGTCACTGTCGGATGTCGGATTGTCTCTCGTTATCACCGAAGAACAATTCAGCGAAGACGTACCTTTGAATCTAGTTGTTAGCAGTGACCCGGCGCCCGGTGACGGTGCACGTGAAGGAGGTGAGGTCGGCGTCATCGTGTCAAAAGGCCCAGAACGTTATGTGATCCCTGATGTCCAGGGGCTTTCGGTGACCGAAGCGACGGCGGCCATCACCTCGGCGAACCTGGTAATTGGTTCAACCACCGAGGTTTTCGACGATCAGGTGCCCGCCGCTGCCGTAGCAAGCACTTCTCCAAAGATTGGCAATGAAGTCAAGCCCGGCACGAGCGTGGATATTGCAGTATCCAAAGGGCCAAAGCCCGTAGCTATCCCCCAGGTGGTCGGTAAAAAAATTCAAGTTGCTACGAGCGCCCTTACCGATCTTGGCCTCCTCGTGACAACGAAGGAGAAGTATTCGGAGAAAATCGCCGAAGGCCTGGTGATTGCGATCCGCCCGGACGCAGGCACCATCACTC
>Ga0194035_1000654_pt1 | contig 19404 bp, 34 predicted proteins | sample JunL2320m_MetaG_FD_148680 | JGI IMG/M metagenome (GOLD analysis project Ga0194035, IMG submission 148680) | Anoxic zone freshwater microbial communities from boreal shield lake in IISD Experimental Lakes Area, Ontario, Canada - Jun2016-L239-20m | ecosystem: Environmental > Aquatic > Freshwater >...
TCTCCACCTGCTCCCATGCTTGTTGACCTGACATCATCAATGGTTAGAGTAGGGAATCGGAGGAGTATCTGATCCCTGCACCACTGCTGTAACTTTCTTCCTTTTGCTTTTGCGGACTGGGGTTTCAAGTTTAATTGCCTTCCGTTTAACTATCATCTGCTTAGGGATAGTGATACTGTTATTACACATACCATCTGTGATAGTTCCTGCTAATTCAATCTGCTGGTCATCTTCGTAGACAACAAAGCCAGCAGTTTTACATTGCAAGTCTTCTCGTTTTGGTTCGTGCCATTCTCCCTGAGCCAATGCATCCAACCATTCAATGACTACTAAACTGGAGGCTGCCACATTTGGTTTGGTTCTCTTCGTATCCACAATAACTGTCCGTTCTCCAAGACTCGCTTGTCGTCGTTCTTGTACGCTTCGAGTACAGTAAGATACATCTCTTTTTGATTTTTGCATTCTTTAAGTAGCCTTTCCGCTTTAACTGGTCCAATGCCTTTGATACCGATGATATTGTCAACTCGATCTCCTATTAGCATTTGTTTATAAAAGTTTTTAATACCTTCTTCTTCAGTGATGTAATAGAATATGTTCTTGACAAAGTTATAGTGGTCTCCTCGGAGCATATCTAAATCTTTATCAATAGAACAAATACAATACTCACCTTCTGTCATCTCATAAGCAGCAATACCAATAGCATCATCTGCTTCTTGGTCTTCAATCATTACAAATTCCCAGGCATGTTGCATGTATTCTCTGAGTATATCATAGTGCTTGGGCTTAGCAGATTTTCTATTCCCTTTATAAGGTGCAGTAATAGCCACTTCATTTCTAAAATTACGCTTGCCAGTTAAGTATCCCTGGTATGATTCAAAGTTATTAAAGAGTATCATGTCTTCAATAAACTCACTACATCTAGCAATCGCTATTGACTCTGACTCTTCTTCAGAAGCAAAGCCAATGCGATATACTAAGATGTCCCCATCAATCAGGGCTGTAAACATTAAAGAGCTTCTTCTTCCAAGTCAGCAAGGTTAACACCTTCTGGTTTGTACTCAATCAGTTCCTTGATAATTAACTTCGATACACCAACACCAACTCCAGCTTTGCCCTGGAAGTTATACTTATAAGGTTTAATCAAAGCGACTGCCTTAGAGCCGTTAGCTACCTTAGCTTTAATAATACCACCTGTTTCATCTACTGCAGTAATAGGGTAAAGTTTGCTCTTAGCAGTAATAAAGAATCCTTGGTCTGGTTTCTTAGCATCGTTGCGTACATTGATACCCATCTCCATCAAAGTCTTTACTGCTTCCTTACTTAGATTACTCAAGTCTACTTGGTATTTTCCTGAGAGTTTGTTTGGCTCATCAAGAGCAGCCCAGAAAATGTCAGCTTGAATCGGTAAAGGTTTAGTTATATCCATTTGTATTTCTCCTATTTAGTTTTACTACACATATATTATACCACATTTTAATGCAACTGTCCACTGCTTTCACTACCTAATTTATCTTCATATTCAAGGACTTGTATTGATCTCTTTAGTAATTCAAGAGTCTCTTGATTGGCTAAGCATGTATATACAACAAGATAATCTTTATCGTTACCAAGTATTACCATTGGTTCTACACCATCAGGTAGTTGTTCTATTTTCATGGACGCATACCAACTTCTTTAATAGCTTTAAGATATACTTCCATTGCCTGTAATTCATTTACTACTTCTAATAATTGTTGACGAACACAAGCAACTGAATCGCCTGTTCGTAGTGCTTCTAATGCTGCTTCTTTGATTATGCTCATCAATGTGTTTCCTTCCATGAGTTACCTATTTTATATTCACCACCCAACGGACAACGCATGTCTAATACTTTACCTGCATTCTCAATCGACTGTACTCCTATCCTACCTACCATATCTGCGTATGATTCCTCTACTTCAATCTGCCATTCGTCATGCACGTTAGCTACAAACTTGTAATCAATATTAAATTTACTAAGTGATTCGTCTAACAACACAACTGCTTGCTTCATAACAATCGCACCTGCACTCTGGAGTAGTGTGTTAAGTGCTGCGTGGTCAGACCTAACCTGTAATCTACGTCCATCAAGACCTGGTAGCGTTCCTGAGTTCTTAGCGATACGACTAACTTTTTCTCTAAGCTCTTTGAGCGACGGAGTATTCCGCAGAAAACGAGACTTAAGCTCTTGTCCTTCTTTCGCTCCAGCACCAACAACCTTCCCGATTTTCGCATCCCCTGCACCATACAGGAATGCATATATAAACGTCTTCGCTTGGTTTCTGTCCGCAAGTCCAGCAGCTTTTTGGTTTGCTGTGTGGATGTCACCTGAAACGACTTCACTTGTGTACGCATCATCTTGCATATAGTGAGCCAGCATTCTCAACTCCAGTCCTGAAGCATCAATACCAACTAACTTATATCCTTTCTCTACAATCCATAGATCCCTGCAGTCTTCACCATAAGGGCTGCCACTGTTGGGTACTTGTGCCATGTTAGGTGACATGTGAGTCATACGTCCTGTGACTGCACCATTTGTAATCACCTTGCCATGTACTCTTCCGTCTCCTCCTAATGCCTTGAGCCACGATTCTATTTGAGCTATCCTCTTTTGCAACATAAGATATTCATTGATCGCTTTAGCTTCAGGTATATCTAAACCTTCGAGCGTCCCTTCGTCGACGATGGGCTGACCCGTTTCTGTAAACTTGCTTGGCTTCCAGCCTTTCTCAATGAGACGTTCCCCGATTTGCTTGCGACTGCCTGGGTTGAAGACTTCGACTTTGGCTTTGAGACTCTTGCCTGTTTTTTCTGAGACTCTCTCAATTGTTTTTGTTGGGAAAATACCCTGCATCGCAACTTCAATAGCAGCCAGCTTACTTGTAAGTTCAGATAAAAGGATTGTAGCTTTCTTTTCATCCAGTTTAAAACCGTTTCGTTCTTGCGTTGCGATAATCGCTTGGACTTTGTGTTCAAGTTCTATACTCCTCTGTTCAAATTTGTTGTACTTTAATTCATTAACCAATACATCATATAACTTCTGAGTTACTAGTGTGTCTTGGATACAGTACTGCTCCATCTCTGGAGTAAACCCACCATCCCAATCACTGAACTCACCCTTTAGAAAACCTAATCGTTTACCCCATGCTTCAAGACTATGACCCCCTTCGAGACTTGGATTTAATAGGCGACTTGACACGAGCGTATCGTACACTAGGTTCTGGTTCATCGTAACGCTCCAGGTCTTCTCTAGTATTGGTTTGTCGAAGGCTAATCCGTTGTGCATGATAATCAAATCGCAACTGTCCAAATACCTTTGTAATCCGCTTGCTTGTTTCCATGATACTAATGCTCCTGTCTCAATGTCTCTGGTCACTACCAACCATATCTTGTTGTGGCTGCTGTTCGTCTCTATGTCCAGTACTATCTTCATCTGTAGGTTCTTTCTTCCACTTCCATAAATTATTCCAATTCCATAAGTGTAGTGGTGGGCATTTCCAACTCATTGCTCTTGCAGTGCCATAGCTTTATTAAACTTCTCTATCCAATATTCTATTTCAGTTTGTTGCTGTCGTAGCATATCTACTACCCACTTTCTAGCAAGCTCATCTTGAATCCAATGAATATCGTTTTCTAATTCATTAGCTAATTCGTATGCGTTCATAATGGTACTCCTTGTCTAACTCTATTGGGATGCTCTTGCTCTAACCAAAAACATCTCACATCCCCTTGAAGATCCTTTGCCATGAATCCTTTCCAGATACTATGCTTAGTGGTAAAGTCGTGACAGTCTAGTAACTGAAAGTCAGTATATATCTTCATCATGTAAGCACCTACTAACATACTAAAAATAATAATGCAGCTTCGAATAAACATAGGTAATAAACCCTCCGATATACAGCATGACTGCTACACCCTCTACCAATATCAAAGGTGCATCACGTTGCAAGATACCTGCCATTGTCCACAATGCAGATCCCATTAAGCCAAAGATAATGTTAGCAGGATAAATATTAAAGCTAGTCAAAGCTATACCTATCAAACATAACGTAGTCCCTAGCCACTTTAATGTAATCAATTGCAGACTACTGTTCCTGGACATACTGTACATACTGTGACCTTTCCATTAACCATAACTGTTGTTGTTGTGCATGCCATACTAATATTATACACCAACATTGCCACGATAGCAATAACTAACTTGTTCATAATGCATCCTCCTCTGGTGGTAATTCATTCATACGTCCTGTGTTGCGTAAATACAACAGTCTACATGCTAGCCCTGTTAGTCCACTGAAACGATTCTTTAGTACCCTGACGTAGGTAGTGTTGCGTTCTGTTGGGTCTGCTGCCTGTCCATTACGCTCTAAACCTATCACCATGTCACTTAGTTGTGCGATACTGCCTGACCCACGCAGTTGTGCCAATGACGTAGCAGCACCCTCTTCATGACCCTTAGAATCAGGACGCTTAAGATGAGACACAACAAACAAAGCAATGCCAGTCTCTTGCACCATCATACGTAGCTTAGTCATGATCTCATCTAATGCTTTACGCTCATCGCCAGACTCCTGAGCTGATACAATTATTGATACATGGTCAACGAAGATATACTTACAGTTGAGACCACGAGCCATGAAACGCACTCGATTAATAATGTTATCAACAGAAGTGCTACCGAAATGGTCAAACAAATATAGCCTATCAGTCCCCAGTGTAGTATCAAACGCATGTCGTAACTCCTCATCAGTAACTTCACAATCAGGTAGGTGCAAGGGTTTGTTAGCAGACAGTGCCATCAAACTCTTAGCAGTTTTCTTTACTGATTCCTCCAGGAACATCAGACCAATGTTATCTTCTGTCTTAGATAGAATCTGCCACACAATCTCACGCAGGAATTGAGACTTACCTAGTCCTGATCCTGCAGTAACTGTTACTAATTCTCCGCTACGAATACCATATGTCAGATCATTTAGTCCCATATAGGGATACATCACATCAGCCTTCTCTACTGGTTGATTGACTAACTCCCACAAGGTAGAGCCTGAGACAATACCATCAGGTACATACTTCTCTGCATCCCACCACGTATCGATAAACTCCTTGTTCAATCCCTTAGCAAGGTAATCACATGCATCCTTCAAGCCTTCCTGCTTAGGTTTAAATATGAATGCTTTGCTGCCAAACAATTCAGCCACCTGGTTTGCTGCAGTCTTACCTGGCTCATCATTATCAAAGCAGATAGTGATACGCTCAAAGCTATCAAGGTATTCAAAGCTGGCTCGACAATCCTTCAGTGCAGCCTGTGCTCCGTTGCGTACTGATACCACTGGAAACCTAGACCCTGTTAGCTGGTATGCTGCAAGTGCGTCAAACTCACCCTCAGTAATCGTGATAGCCCTGCCACCCTGAGTAAACTTACTCTGTCCAAACAAGGTAGCATGCTTCCAGTCACCCTGAATACTGAATGTCTTCTCTGCTACTCCACGAGTCTTAGCTGCAATCACCTTCCCTGCTGCATCGCAATATGGAAAGTAGTAATTCTTACCATCAGAACCTGCCCCATAGTGGTGCATAGTAGCTGCTGAGATCCCACGTTCTACTACATGTACTGCTTCTGTATTCTTAAATGCCTCTAGCACTGGTGTATAGCCCTCTGGTTGAGTTTGTTTGAAGCTGGTGATACCTAGCCCTTCTAAGTCCTCTAGCCCTGCTCTTGGTGCGTTCTCGTAAGTCTGACATACAAAGCAATAGGTATGTCCATCCTCGAATAAAGCATTGCCGTCTGAAGACCCACACTTCTGACACTCTACATGCTTAAGAAACTTTGAGTCGACTGCCATTCTTTTGTACCTCCAGGTAATCATATATGTCTGTCATCACATTGTCTACTCCGTACTGTGAAATATAGTAGACAATCTCTGATACTGCAAAGTGGTAGTGTGCCTCTTCTAAATCTTTATCATAAGTTAAATTCATCTTCTTAGTTCTTTCTTAGTTTACTATATAGAAAACAATAATAATATAAAACTACTTAAGACTATTTAATACTACTTAGTAGATAGTATAACATACTTAGCGATCCCTGTCAACCCCAAAGTCCAAATCATTAGACAAAGTATTATCGTCCTCCAGTTCCTCTTCATCTCCATCAAATAAGTCGTATCGTTCTTCTGCATGTAGCTCGTCCTTGATTGTTGAGTAGCACTTGTTACACATGTCTAAGTAGTCCCCTGTCGTAACACTCTTTCGAGTAGACTCAAAGTCACTTAACGCTTTATCGCAGCAATAGCATCTCATAAGTATCCACCAAAGTAAGCAAGTACCACCTGTATTGTAAAGTAAATCAGTGTAAAAGTCAATAGCCCTTTAATAAATAAATCTTCAGTCATCATTGTCTCCATAGTCTTTAACGTCTCCGTCCTTCTCTTGCTCCCAGTAACCTGTTAAATATTCCATCTCCTGCTCTTTAGTAAAGCCTCTAGGTATAATAATAGGTCGTTTGTAGTATGCATCTGCACTACCTAAATCATAAGGGCTACCATGTTCTTTATTCATCATCGTCTTCTCCATCATCCTCTTCAAAGCCTTCGTCTATTGTATCCTCATCAAAGTCTTCATCATCATCTGGTTCATAGTAACTGTCGTTGTAATACCCCTCACTATATCTGTTCATTTTCCACAGTCCATTTCGTGTTGTTTAACAAGTCGTTTATGAAACTTACGCAATAATTTATTAGACTCTTTAATCTCTGCGTGTAAAGCAGCTATGCCATCCCGTCTATCATCCTCTAGGTATATCTCAATTGATTCTGTAATCCTGCCTAGTAAGTCTACTGTATAAGCCTGTTCTAATTTATCTAACATCTTATCCTCCAACATGTATGAATTGAAAATGACTGCGAATAAATTTTACCTCTTCAACCATCTCAGGATTACCATAATAGTATGACTGATAATTCCTAATCTTACTCTCCCTATCTGTGTGATGATCTTTAAAATATAACACAATCCCTTGATCTTCACAAGCCTTAATCAGTATGCTTAAGTCGCTATCCTCTTCCAAGTAAGCATATGCTCCCTTGGTATAACTAAAGTAAGATATATCCTGGTCAATCCCTAGCTCTGCAAGTTTATCTAATTTAATCTTAACCCAACCATGCCCTGGATCTTGATAAAAATCTAGTGTAAGAGTCTTCATTGTGTAATCACTCCCTCATTAAGTAACTGTTCCAGTGTTCTACCAAACCAACCCTGTAAACCATATCCAATTCTAGTATCGTGCAGGTATTGCCATGCCTCTATCACTTGCTCTTCACTCTCTGCCTCAATAAATCCTTCTGCTAAACCTACTGCATTATACGAATCCATCATTTTATTCTCCAATTGTTTTAGCTTGTTCAATAAAATCTATTTGAAAACCACTGTTATCATCAATATCTCCAAAATCACAATCTAATTCCCCTTCGTATATCATCTCTCTTACTTGTGCTTCACTCTCTGCCTCCATTGTTTTCCTATAATACACTGTCTCACTGCACTGCACAATAAACTTAGCCATTATTTAACCCCTTTAATTAGTCCGTCCTGCATTGTAACATTAGCAAAAAATTCTCTGCCTTGCCCTGTAATATGAGGACGATTAGCCCCAGTTAAAACCCCATTAGTCTTATACTCTGCTCCAAACATGCTGGTCTCAATATAGTTTAATGGTTTGCCAATACTCTCTTTTAATACCTTCTTACTTACATAATTAAATACTAACATATTGTGCTCCCTTGTTTAGTTGATGAGTCCATTGTATATCAGAATACTACACTTGTCTATAGGTGTTAACCCTTAACTGCTAAAATCTTAATTACTTTTGCCTTGCTTGCCCCATGAGCGATAAACCCAACGATTACTTTACGCTCTGCCTTTTGACATAATGCACAAGTCTCACATGTTACATTGTCTTTTAATTGTGCAGGGCATATTGCTACTGTATTCCCTGAAGGTGTTTTAAAGGTGCTTACAGCCTCGCTATGCCCTTCTAATACTACAGTTGTAGGGTAACCCTCATTATAAGAGATATCTGCCTCTGCTATGCTCTCTGTACTTGAGTTGATAGTAAACCCTGCACTGTTAGATTGTAGAATTGCTTTAGCATTCTGCCCTGTTCTAGGGTAATGAGTATAAGTAAAACCATTTTTACCCTGGTTTGCCTGTACTAATGCTTTTAGTTTTACAATGTCAATTAAATTATCTTGCCCTGGTAAATCTCCTGCTTGATTGTGTCTCCACAATTGCCCGGGTTTAAACCCTGATATAGTCTTACAGAATGTCTCCCAGTCTGTGCCCCTCTCTGCCCTGGTAACCTTATCCCAGTGCATATTGAGATGATAATCAAGGGCATAACAGCCTCCCTTTTTAAATGAGCATGTATCAGGGCATGAATGCTTGCTAGTTGTGCTCACTGGTATTTTGCCAGTCTTGCTATTGCTACTCTTCATTGTCAAGTGTACTTGCATTTTATTTTACCTTCTCTGATTTTTTAATAATTGTCATGCCTTCATTAAATTGTGCCATAAAGCGAGCCTCTTTTAATGTCTTGAATTTAAATACTTTACTATTAACTGTAAATTGCCACATAATTAAGCCCTCCGTTAAATTACTTGTGTTATTGTATAACCTAGATTACCAATTATTGCAAGATCTACTTTACTGAATGTTTTCTTGCCCAATAAATTAGCAAACTTAATAGATGTCTCATTAACTGGATAAATCAAGTCATTACCATAAACTGATTTAATTCTATATGTCAATTCCATTTGATTACCTCCTTAGTTGATGAGTCAAGTATACCCCAGGTTTTCTAGAATGTCAAGATATATTTACTAGGTGTTTACCCTAGGTCTAGTCAGTTGCTTAGTTTTTAGGCAGTCTCTAAAGGGTCACTACTATACCCTCATATCTCTATAATGTCAATAGGTAGTTTCCCTAATTGACAGCTTAGTGTTGTTATTTAGCAACGGGGGAGGGGGTTGCGCCACAGATTGCTGCGTATATAGACTCCTAAACTCCTAAAAAGTAAAAAAGAAGATGCTTAAATAATAGGCATAATTCTGCTTAATAACTAGGCAGTATGTTTAGACAATATGTTCAATGAAATCAACTACTTAAGATAGCTACAGTTAGCTACAGAAGACTATATGATAAAGGCTGTTAAGTATTTACTGCGGAATACGTGCAAGCTTGTCTCCCCAGACCCGCAACGAAGGTGAGGTTTACCGCAGGAGTAGACTACTACAAGGACTAAATGAAAATAAAGCTTGACAAATCCTAGAAGTTATGGTATAATAGTTGTACTAAGAGAAGCTAAGTTGAAAAAACAACAAGAAGAAAAAACCTGAGAAAGACAACTTAAGACTACTTAGTACTAAGTAGTGTAGAAGTTTATTATTTTTGTTGGTAATCCATTCTCTGCGATAGCAGGAAAAGAAAAGGTTCTAGATGTCTGATGATTTGTCCTCTGACAATGTGATTGTCTTAGCACCACAGGTTCGTAGGAAGGGTCGTCCTCCTAAGTCGATTGTGGAGAGCAAGAAGAAAAGAAACAAAGTAGGAAGACCAGTAGGCGATGCAGGAAGAATACAAGAATTTAAAGCAAGGTTATTATCCACTTCAGGTACAAAGGTTATTGATACTGTACTACGAAAGGCTTTGGATGATGCTGACAAGGACCAAGTAGCATGTCTTAAGATGTGTCTGGATAGGATGTTACCTACGTCTCTATTTGAGAAAGACGCTAAAGGACAACGTAATGCAGTTACTATTAATATAACTGGATTAGGTGAAACTAAGGTTAATGCAGTAGAAGAAATAGAAGCTGAGATTGTCGACTACGAAGAAGTAGATAATGAATCTTAGCTTCGAGTTATTACCTTGGCAAAAAGAAGTATTCCAAGATAAAACTAGATTTAAAGTGATTGTCGCTGGTAGACGATGCGGTAAATCTAGATTATCTGCTGTGGCATTATTAGTCGAAGGACTACGTTGCCCACAAGGTAGTGCTGTTATGTATGTCGCACCAACCCAGGGACAGGCTCGTCAGATTATCTGGGATGTATTAATGGATTTAGGTAGAGATGTTATTCAGAGTAGTCATGTGAATAATATGGATATCACTCTTATTAATGGAGCTAAGATATATGTTCGAGGATCAGATCGCCCTGACACTTTGCGTGGGGTTAGTCTTACTTTTTTGGTTCTTGACGAAGTAGCGGATATTAAAAGTGAGACGTGGGAAAAGGTACTACGTGCCAGTTTGTCTGACAAAAAGGGGAATGCTCTTTTTATTGGAACTCCTAAAGGAAGAAACTGGTTCTATGATATGTACAACCTTGGCAAGACTGAGGAAGATGAGGAGTGGAAGAGCTGGCACTTTACAACCAGGGATAATCCTCTCATTGATCCACAAGAAATTGAAGGGGCTAAGAAGACTTTAAGTAGCTTTTCTTTCAAGCAAGAATACGAAGCATCCTTTGATAACGCAGGTACAGACCTCTTCAAAGAACAATGGGTTAAGTTTGGTGAAGAACCAGATAACGGTGTTTGGTACATAGCAATCGACTTAGCTGGCTTTACTAACGTAAACTACAGCAGCACAAGACAAAAGAAATTAGATGAATCAGCTATCGCAGTAGTTAAAGTTACTGATGATGGTGTTTGGTTTATAAAAAAGATTGAGCATGGACGTTGGGATGTTAAGGACGCAGCAGCACGTATCCTAAAGAACATCAAGGAGTTTAAACCAATGGGTGTAGGGATGGAGCGAGGAACAGTTAGAAACGCTGTGTTGCCCTATCTAAGCGATCTCATGCGATCTAACAACGTATACGCTTCTGTGCAGGACTTAACGCATGGCGGTAAACAAAAAACTGAACGTATTGTCTGGGCATTACAGGGACGATTTGAGCATGGTAAAGTAGTCCTCAATGAGGATGAAGACTGGAAAGAGTTCCAAGACCAGCTCCTGATGTTTCCTACCAGTCAAGTTCATGATGACTTGGTTGATGCATTAAGTTACATTGACCAGCTTGCAGTAACCTCGTACTTTGAGGATGACGATAACGAGGGTGTTGAACCCTTAGATTTTATATCAGGATATTAAATGGACATTCGAGTACTAGATAATTGCCCTATTGCGATTCAAAGCAATACAGTTAACATTAAACACCACCTAGCTACCATCGAAGGATTCGGTCTAGGTCCTGCAAACCCAATTGAACCTAGTGATGAGTTCTGGGCAGCCAAAGCAGTAATCTGGGGTATCGGTCCTGGCGAAGCTAGAGGTCGTCTTTGTGCAAACTGTGAACATTACTACGATAATTCCTTTATCACTGATTGCATTATGAATGGTCCTGCTAAGGATCTCAAAGCTTCTGCTCTTCCGTTGACTCCTAAGTGGGCTGACATCGAAGAACATCCAGTAGGTTACTGCGAGAAGTTTGATATTACTTGTTCTCCTATCCGTACCTGCGATGAACAAGAGATTCGTGAAAGATACGAAAATCCAGAACCAGATAGCAAAACAAACTCTGAAAAGATTGACAGCTACGACATGAAGTCATTTGAAGTTAACTTAGGAGACTCTTACGAATGAGTATCGTCGGTGGATTACTTAGAACAGTAGCACCTTCTCTAGCTGATCAGTTAGAGTCACAAGGATTATTAAAAGCTGGTGGAATGTTTGATGTTAAAGCTACTCCGTCTACAGTACCAGAGATGTTTGTAGGTAGTGAAGGAATTGGTAATCTAGCTAAAGCTGGAATGATTGATGAAGGAGCTGCTACTAAAGCATTAGATGACGCTCAAAAAGATTGGTTTAAATTAGACGCACAAGAATGGATGAAAAAGTGGGCAGATTCAGGCATTGCCTATGACCCAGTAGCAAGAAAAGCAATGATGGAAATCTCTGATGAGAACGTCACTGTTAAAAAAGGTATTAACTTAAATACAATGCCAGCAAAAGAAGTACTAGGATTTGATGAAGTATTTAATGCAGAGACATTAAAGAAAGCTTACCCTGATATTGGAAACATAAAGATTGGTTTCTTAGATGAAGCTAATTCTCCTCGCCTTGCAGCTTTTGATGAAATGAATAATACAGTTTATTTCAACAGACAGTCTCCTGCATGGAATCCTACTGAAGTTAAGAATAACATGCTACACGAAGTACAACACTTTGTACAAGGTAAAGAACTCTTTACTAAAGGTGAAGGCTTCCAAAACGTATTACAAAACAACGTAGACTTTCAATCAGTTGTTTCTGATCTAGATAAATTAGTGGCTACTTCTACACCTGATGCAGTAAAGTTTGCTAAACAACACAAAGGTCTTGGGTTCTCTACAGACAAAGTAGCAGAAGCTATTGCTGGTTTGACAGCTCGTGACGGTAAAACTGCAGAACAAGCACTAGCTGCTGAGTTCAAAAGCAAAGACATGGCTAAGAAGTTCCTTAATGCTGTAGCCAATGACCCTAAATTATCCAAGATTATCGTAGCAAAAGATGTAGCAAGTCAAGAGTATCAGCGTTCTGCTGGTGATTACATGCGTGTTGCAGGGGAAACCTTTGCAAGACAGACTGGAGAACGTGCAGATATGACAGCACAAGAGCGTTTACTTAATCCTGCTATGCGTAACGTAGATGTAAATCCTACAAACAAAGCATACAATATCAATTTAGATAATCTAACCCCTCCGATGCAAGCACAAGCACCAGTTGCTGACTTGTTTACACCACAGATTCCACAATCTTCTATCCCACAAGCGAGTATTTAAAACATGGCAACTAAAAAGATGGATCAATTTGAAGAAACTCCAGTAACAGAAGCAGATCAAGACCTTATTGAGTTCGTAAGTTCGCATTGTACTGAATGGAGAAACAACAGAGACGTTAACTATCTCAAGACTTGGGAAGAATACGAGCGTATGTTCCGAGGTATCTGGGATTTAGCTGACCAAGGACGTGAATCAGAGCGTAGTCGCTTAGTAACTCCAGCATTACAGCAAGCTATTGAAGCTAAACAAGCTGAGATTGCTGAAGCAGTCTTTGGTCGTGGTGATTTCTTTGATATCGCTGATGACATGCAAGACCAGAACCCAGCAGATATTGAATTAGTACGTCGTCAGATGCACGAAGACTTCCAGTTCAGTCGTGTTAAGAAGTCTATTGATGACATTATCCTCTTAGCTGAGATGTATGGTACAGGTATTGGTGAGATTGTAGTAGAAGAGAAGACAGTAATGTCTCCTGATACACAGCCAATCGACGGAACAGGCATGGCAGCTATCGGTGTACAAGAGAAAAAGCAGTTCATGGTTGCTATCAACCCCGTTAACCCACGTAACTTCTTAATTGACCCTAACGCTACTACAGTTGAAACATCTTTAGGTGTAGCAATTGAAGAATACATGTCCTACTATACCATTATTCAAGGCATGGAAAAGGGCATCTATCGTAAAGTTAACGTAGTTCCTGGATATGGTTCTACTAGATTAGAAGAAACACAAGAACCAGTACCTTCACGTAGCGATAAGATCCAAGTAATCCGTTACTATGGTTTGATTCCACGTGATATGCTGGAAGGCTTAGAAGAATCAGAAAGCAAAGCAGTTGAATTATTCCCTGAGAATACTTCTGCTGATGATTATTCTGACATGGTTGAAGCTGTGGTTGTTATTGCAGACAATCAATACTTGCTCAAAGCAGAGGCTTCTCCTTATATGATGAAGGATCGCCCTGTTGTTTCCTATCAAGCTGATGCTATGCCTGGTCGTTTCTGGGGTCGTGGTACTGCTGAGAAGGGCTACAATATGCAAAAGGCTATTGATGCTCAGATTCGTAGCCACTTAGATTCTTTAGCTTTAACTACTTCACCAATGATGGCTATGGATGCTACTCGTCTGCCACGTGGTGCTAAGTATGAAGTACGTCCAGGTAAGAACCTATTGGTTAACGGAAATCCTAACGAAATCATGATGCCATTTAAGTTTGGCACTACTGATCCTGCTAACTTTCAAACTGCTCAGAACTTCCAACAGATGTTGTTGGCTGCTACTGGTACTTTAGATAGTTCATCTATGCCAGGTCAAGTAGCTGGTGGAGAAGCTTCAGGTGCTGGCATGTCTATGGCTTTGTCTGGTTTGATGAAGAAGAACAAACGTGCTCTCATCAACTTCCAAGAAGACTTCCTAATCCCATTCATCCGTAAGGCTGCTTGGAGATTTATGCAGTTTGACCCTGAGCGTTATCCAGTTAAAGACTTTAAGTTTGTTCCTCTGTCTACTATGGGTATGGTTGCTCGTGAATATGAACAACAGCAGTTAGTTGGTTTGATGCAGACCCTTGGACCTACAAGTCCTATTACTCCAGTATTGCTACAGGGTATTATTCAGTCCTCAAGCTTGTCTAACAGAGACGATATCATTGCTCAGTTACAGAAGATGAGTCAACCTGACCCACAAGCTCAGCAAGTTCAACAACAAATGCAGCATGTTGCCTTAGCTACTGCAGAAGCAACCCTACAAAAGACCCAAGCTGAAGCTGCTTTGGCTCAAGCTAATGCACAGAAGGTTGGAGCACAGACTCAGGTAATCCCTATAGAGACTCAAATCAAGGCTGTGGCTGCACAATCTAAGAATCAGGTATCCCCTATAGACAACATCCTTAAAGTGGCTAATACAGCCCTTAAAGAGGCTGATATCAAGTCTAATGAACGGATTGCTATGATTCAGATGGCATCTAAAGTTAAATAAAAGCTTGACTTTTTAATAAAAGTATGTTATAATATATTATACACTAACACACATTTGCTCCCTTGTCAAGGAAAAAGTTAAATGAATAAAGAATTACAGCAGTATTATGAGAATAGATTTGGAATGATGGCTACCCAAGGGTGGACTGACCTTATCGAAGACATAGAACTAATGATGAAATCCACTAACACAATTAGTGGTATAGAAACAACAGAACAACTCCACTTCAGGAAGGGCGAACTGTCCATCATGAACTGGATTAAGACTTTAAGAGAATCAAGTAGTGAAGTCTATGAACAACTTCAGGATGAAACTGAAGATGCCTAGAAGACTGTTTGATTTTGAATGTAAGAATTCACATAACACTGAAGCCTTCGTCGATGTTGACATAAAAGAAGTTCAGTGTAGTGAGTGTGACGAGATTGCAACTCGTATCATCTCCCCTACTGGGATCTATTTAGAACCTTTTAGTGGGCTTTATCCATCATCTTCGGATAGATGGGAAAGAGTGAGAGCTGAGAAGCTGGCACAGGAGAGGAAAACAAATGCTAATCACGGTTCGTAAATGGCAGCTCTTGACCACCGAACTATTTTAATGTCCTAAAATCGCAATGCGACAGGAGTAATACATGGCTGAAATAATTGAATTGCAAGAAGAACAAGGTAATTTTGATAGTCTTCAAACTGCTACACAACCTGAACCTACTGAACAAGTAGAAACTTCAAATGAGTTAGCTACTGAACCAGATGTTCCCGAAAAGTACAAGGGTAAATCCTTAGACCAAATCGTGAAGATGCATCAAGAAGCTGAAAAGCTTATTGGTCGTCAGGCTCAAGAAGTTGGAGAAAGTCGTAAGTTACTGGATGAATACATCAAGCAACAACTCAATAGTACAAAGACCGACTTACAGCCTAGTAAACAACAAGAGATTGATTGGTTTGAAGATCCTGCAAAAGCAGTGAATCAGGCAATGGAGAATAACCCAATTCTCAAACAGTTACAAGAACAGCAAGCTCAACAAGCAAAGCAAACTGCACTAGGAACTATTGAGAAATCCCATCCTGATTTCATGAGTATTGCTCAATCTGAAGATTTTGCCCAATGGGTACAGAATTCTAAGATTCGTATGCAATTATTTGCTCAGGCTAACAACTACGACGTAGACGCAGCAATGGAACTCTTAGGGACTTACAAGTCCATAAAGGGTGTTCAAGAACAGAAGTCTAAAAAGGCTGATGAAACACTGCAGAAGGTTGAAGTTGAAGCAAGAACAAAGACGCTCAAAGCTGCTGGAGTCCAACAAGGTGGCTCAGGAGAAATGTCCAAACCTGTTTATCGTCGTGTCGATTTAATCCGTTTAAGAATGCAAGACCCAGAGCGTTATAATGCAATGCAAGATGACATCATGCAAGCTTATAATGAGGGTCGTGTAAAATAACATAACAATTTTAGGAGATTTAAAATGGCTTTAGGTACAAACCACCAGACCATCACTACTGCGGATAAGTTTATCCCAGAGATTTGGTCAGACGAAGTAGTTGCAACATACAAAAAGAATCTAGTTTTAGCTAACCTTATCAAGAAGATTGCTTTCAAAGGTAAGAAAGGCGACACACTACATATTCCAAAACCAGGTCGTGGCTCTGCTAACGCAAAAGCTGCTTCTACTCAAGTAACATTAAACACCGATACAGCTACTGAAGTTAACGTAGTTATTGATCAGCATTGGGAATATTCAATCTTGATCGAAGACATCGTTGAAGCTCAGGCTTTGGCTTCTATGCGTCAGTTCTACACTGATGACGCTGGCTACGCTCTTGCTCGTCAAGTTGATAGCACATTGGTTCAATTGGGTCGTGGTGTTCAAGGTGGCGGTGGTACTGCTGCTTATAGCGGTGCTTTCCTTGGTTCAAACGGTACAACTGCATATTCTAATAGTACAAACAACGAAGCAGCTTTGACAGACGCAGCAATCCGTCGTTCAATCCAGCGTTTGGATGACAACGATGTTCCAATGGATGGTCGTTTCTTGATCGTTCCACCTTCAACACGTAACACATTGATGGGCATTGCTCGTTTTACTGAGCAAGCATTCGTTGGTGAAGCTGGTGGTCAGAACACAATTCGTAACGGTGAAATTGGTAACGTATACGGTGTTCCAGTATTCGTATCCAGCAACGCTGATACAACTTCTGGTTCTGGTGCTGCTCGTATTTGCTTGCTAGGTCATCGTGACTTCGCAGTATTAGCTGAGCAAATGGCTGTTCGTTCACAAACTCAGTACAAGCAAGAGTACCTCGGTACATTGTTTACTGCTGATACACTCTTTGGTACTAAAGAGTTGCGTGACGGTTCTGCTGTTGCACTAGCTGTTCCAGCTTAAGTAGTAATTTGATTGACTCTGCCCTGCAGCAATGTGGGGCAGTTTACTTAAGTAGTCTGCTTAGACTGTTTAAATAAACTGTAGGAGATACTAAATGGCATTATTCAAATGCATTCAAACTGGCAATGTTACAGAATTTGATCTCGAATGGGACATCCGTACAATGCGTCAACATCCTGAATATGAAGAAGTTCAGGAAGAAGTTAAACTTGCAGCAAAACCTAAGAAAACTGTAGCACAATCCGAGGAAGTTTAAATGGCTATCTATCGTGGTGCTGGTGGAGCAGGTGATGCGGTAGCAGATTCGTCTAGCGAAGCTTTACTTGTTCGTCAATTAGCAATTCAAGCTCAAGCAAGTGCAACTGCTGCAGACACTTCTGCAACATCTGCTTCTACGTCTGCAACTAACGCTGCTACATCTGCAACAGCAGCTTCTACTTCAGCAACTTCCGCAAGTACTTCAGCTACTAACGCAGCTACTTCAGCTACTTCAGCTAGTAATTCTGCCTCAACAGCTACAACTCAAGCCACTGCAGCATCTTCTTCTGCAACTTCTGCAGCTTCTTCTGCATCTTCAGCTAGTACTTCAGCAAGTACAGCAACTACACAGGCAAGTAATGCATCGACTTCCGCATCTGCAGCAAGTACTTCAGCAACTGCTGCAGCCAGTTCAGCCACTACAGCAAGCACTCAAGCAACGAATGCTGCAAGTAGTGCATCGGCTGCTTCCACATCTGCTACAAACGCAGCAAGCTCAGCTACATCCGCTTCAGGATCAGCTACTGGAGCAGCTTCTTCAGCCACTAGTGCCAGCACTTCTGCAAGCAATGCATCAACCAGCGCAACGAGTGCTTCAGGGTCAGCAACAACAGCAACCACTCAAGCAGGAATAGCTACTACTCAAGCAAGCAACGCTTCAACTTCAGCAACTAACGCTGCTAGTTCTGCAACGGCTACTGCTGCGTCTGCTACTGCAGCTAGTGGTTCTGCTACTACTGCATCAACACAAGCTTCTAATGCTGCTACATCAGCTTCTTCTGCATCCACTAGTGCAAGTAATGCTGCTACTTCGGCAACTAACGCTGCTAACTCAGCAACTACTGCAGCATCGTATACTCCAAGTCAAACAGGTAACTCTGGTAAGTTCTTAACTACCAACGGCACTGCTACATCTTGGGGAACTGCTGTTACTTCTGTAACAGGAACTGCTCCTATTGTATCAAGTGGAGGAACAACTCCTGCACTATCTTTAGCAAATACTGCTGTTACTGCTGGTTCATATACTAATACTAACTTAACTGTTGATGCACAGGGTCGAATTACTCTTGCTTCTAACGGCACTGCAGGTGGTGTTACTTCTTTCTCTGCTGGTACTACAGGGTTAACTCCTTCAACAGCAACTACAGGTGCAGTTACCTTAGCAGGTACTTTAGCAGTAGCCAATGGTGGTACAGGTGTTACAACTTCTACTGGTTCTGGTAATAGTGTTTTATCTACTTCGCCTACTTTAGTTACACCAGTATTAGGCACTCCAGCTTCTGTAACATTAACAAATGCTACTGGTTTGCCTGTCGGTGGAATCAGTGCTACTGGTACTCCTTCTGTCTCTACTTACTTAAGAGGAGACGGTGCATGGGCAACTGTAGTCTCTGGTGCTGCACTAAGCAACGACACTACCACAGCAAGTAATCTTTATCCTATATTCGCTGCAGCAACTAGTGGCACACCAACAACGATTTACACAAGTAACGCAAAGTATTTGTATAAGCCAAGTACAGGTGATTTATCTGCTAGTCAGGTTGTGGCTTCCAATGGTTTAATTGTAAATTCTGCAACTGTATCTACAAGCTACTCTATTGCATCAGGAAACAATGCTATGAGTGTTGGTCCTATAACAGTAGCAAGTGGACAATCAGTTACTATCGCTAGCGGACAGCGTTGGGTCATATTATGATGGATGCACATATTTACCTTGTAACTAATAACTTAAATGGCAAACAATATGTTGGTCAATCTACTGTGTCTCGCAACAAAGTAGGGCATGGTTTAATAGTTACAGAAGCCTATAAAAAATATGGTAAAGATAATTTTAACTATTTTCCAATATGCTCAGAAATTAATAACAGAGCGACCTTAAATTATATAGAACGCTTTTGGATTAAAGTAATGGGTACACGCTACCCAAACGGATATAACATTGAAG
>Ga0194035_1000657_pt1 | contig 19360 bp, 15 predicted proteins | sample JunL2320m_MetaG_FD_148680 | JGI IMG/M metagenome (GOLD analysis project Ga0194035, IMG submission 148680) | Anoxic zone freshwater microbial communities from boreal shield lake in IISD Experimental Lakes Area, Ontario, Canada - Jun2016-L239-20m | ecosystem: Environmental > Aquatic > Freshwater >...
CCGACGCTCGTCTATGGAAAGAATCGTCAGCCTCGTACTGTAGCTGCCACATCAGCCGAGCAGGTGAAGCGAATCAAGCAGGCCTGGACAATCATTCAAGAGGCCTGGCCGGAAGGGCAGGAGGTCCTCGCGCTCTTGACCTCTCGGATCGTCCCGCTCAAGGCTAAGGGCGTCGTCAGTTTCAGCTATCGCCATCGGCCAGGACTTTCCTTTATCAACTGTTTCGACCGGGACGACCTCGATCTGATCGACGATCTAATCCACGAGAATAGCCATCATCATTTAAATCTCTTATTGCGTAAACAGATTCTCTATCACGGAGATCGCAACCAGCAGATCTTCTATTCCCCTTGGCGCCGCAGCCTGCGTCCGCTCAGAGGCATTCTCCATGCGGCATTCACCTTTACCATGGGGGCGATGCTCTTTGAACGGCTCTCAATGTGGGCGTCGGGGTTTGGTGGATCAGCTCGATGGAAGGGGGCAGGACTGACTCAGCGCGATCTGCAGCGCGCCCGATTTCGCTGTCTTGAAGAAGTGGAGTCGGTCCGCTACTCGATCCAGGATTTGGAGTATGCCAGTTGGCATCTCAAGTGGCTCACAGGCTCAGGCCAACGGTTGGTCAAACAGTTGGGAGAAACAATCGAGCAGGTCGAGCAGAACATCGCACCCCACAGAAAATCAGTCCTCGTCTCCAAGTTCGGCCCAGCCCTTCGACGTCATATCAAGGAACTCCACCAAGCCCGCCAAACCTACGGACCGGTGAGACTGAGCAAATCGTAAAAGCAGAAAGATGCGCTGTCTTCCCTACATATCTCTCTTAATAGGGAGTGGCCGAGGCTGCCCCTTGCTGCGCGCGTCAAACGAGCACCATCCATCTAATCGCCCCTTTAAAGCTTGCTTTCTTTTCATTCTTGGCAAGGGGGTACCCATGTTGGTCTGCGTGCGGCCGTCGAACGAGGCCCTTCTCAGGGCGCGCGTTCCGGGAGCACATGACCAGCATGGGTACTCCCTGCCTATCCTTTTCATCGTGCGCGTTCTGTGAGCAAGAAGGGCACCTGGCCGTTCCCTTCTCATCCTTCGGAGGCCGCGCGTTGCGCGAGCAAGGAGCGCGCCCCAGTCGCTCCCGCGCCTTACGGCTCCACTATCACATCCACGTAGGCAGGCACACTATCCGCCCCCTTCTTATCCGTCACCCTTAGCTTAAAGCGATAGGTCCGTTTCTCCGACACGGTCGGCGCAAGGAAGGAGGCTTCGGCGTTATCCACGTCCAGCATCGCGATCTTGTTGCCTCGTACCTGACTCCATGAATAATAAAGCGCTTCGCCTTCCGCATCGCGGCTTTTCAATCCGCTCAACTTCACTTTTGACCCAGCCTTCACGGTCTTGTTCGATCCTGCATCGGCGATCGGCGGTTCATTGGGTTCGTCATTGACGTTCACATCTACGTCGAGCTGAGCCTGCTTGCCGCGATTCGTGACTGTGAGCATGGCTTTGCCGTTTCCGGCAATTTGGAGTAGGCCATCCTTCAAGATCTTAATGACCTTGTCATTGGAGGACTTGTAACTGGTGCCGCTGGCCGGTGAGCTAATTCGTCGGGTCACGCCATCGTTGAACTCGCCCACGACCGGCAGTTCGAAAATCTTGCCCAGGGAGTCTACGTGGCCGAATGCGGAAGATTGGCCGGCGCGTCCGAGCTGCAAGGGTTTGTCGGTTTCAAAGTCGATGGTGGTGAGGGCGGCAAGAGGTTCGACTTGTACGACAATTTCGTCGAAGACGGACCTGGTGCCTAATCGTCCGCGCGAGATTTCTGCGACCGCCAGCAAGCGCATCGGCCCGATACCGTCTTTCGGAACCAACAAGGGGCCGCCGAAGGCCGGGTGATGGTCGGACAATCCGATCAGCGCCACCGGCGCAACGATCGATCCCGTGGCTGTGGCGTCTTCTTGCTCTACCAGGGTGTCATCCTGTTCGCCATACCAATAGTAGCGGACTTGGATGATACCGGAATCTTTTCCGAGGTCCACGTTGGTTATGACGGTTTTTCCCGCTGTCAGCTTCGCCCCTTCCGCCGGCTCGACGATCTTCAACGCGTGAACCGGTTGGGCTGTGAGAATGAGGCAAGCCGCCAATAGGAACAGCCCGAGGCTTCGACACCTCGGTTGACGGTTGACGTTTAACGTTTCACGCTTCACGGTTACCTCTTTAGGTGGAAGGGGACATCGGTTAGGATGACTCGCTCTTTGAACAGGAGCGCCGTCTTGAGGAGCAGCGCGCGTTGGTTGTGCAGGATACCCTGCCACCAATGGGCGGGCAGAATCTCCGGGATCACGACGGTTACCCAGGTATCCGGCTCCTTTTTCAAGAGCTCCTCGACGTAGTCGAGGAAGGAACTCAAGACAGAACGATATGGGCAGGGTAACACCGACAATCGGACACCACAGCCCCATTGGGCCCACTGGATTTGTATGCGCGCTGTGGATTCTGTATCCACATCCACCATGACCGCCTGAATCTCGCCAGGACGGCTGCGTGCGTAATCGACCGCGCGAATGACCGCTTGATTGACGCCGTTAATGGGAATGACGACGATATTGCGCCGTGGAAGCGGGGGGCGGTGATCACGCGTGAGCGCGATCTGTTCAGTGACGGCTTTGTAGTGTGAGCGGATCGAACGGAACATTAAGACCAATATGAAAATGAGCAGAAAGACGATCCAGGCGCCGTGCGTAAACTTGGTGCTGGCAAGAATGACGGTGGCAATGCCGGTTGTGATGGCGCCTACGCCGTTTACGATCAGGTTCTTCCGCCAATGAGGTCCCTTCTTGGTCACCCATCGGCGCACCATGCCGGATTGGGACAGTGTGAAGGAAATGAACACGCCGACGGCATAGAGCGGGATCAAGGCATGCGTGTCGCCATGAAAGAGGACCAGGAGGAAACAGGCTAAGATCCCTAAAATGACGATCCCGTTTGAGAACACCAAGCGGTCGCCGAATGTCGCCATTTGACGGGGCATATAGCCGTCTCGCGCCAGGATTGAAGCTAGATGGGGGAAGCCGGCAAAGGCGCTATTGGCGGCAAGGACTAACAGCAGCATCGTCCCAATCTGGAGCGCGTAATAAAGAGTGCCGGTGCCAAAGGTGAGACGTGCTAATTGAGAAATGATCGTCTCATCCGTTTTGGGAAGAACTCCATAATGGTCAGCCAGGAAGCTGATACCCATAAACAACACTGCCAGAACCAGCGACATGTGAATCATGGTGGTCGAGGCATTTTTTGATTCCGGACGGCGAAAGGCTTTCACGCCGTTCGAGATCACTTCCATCCCGGTCACAGCCGAACAGCCTGCGGCAAATGAGCGAAGAATCAGGAATAGTGTGAGTTCTTCGGCGGCTGTCTGGTGGTCCGGCGGCACCGAGGCGCTTTGTCCGAAGAAGGCCTGGACGCTTCCGATCACCACCATCACGCCGAGGGCGCCGATGGCAAAGTAGGTGGGGACGGCGAAGAATTTCCCAGACTCTCGCACGCCGCGAAGATTCATGACGATAATGAAAATAATGGCGGCGAGCCCGAGAGCTACGCGATGCTCGAACAAACTCGGTACCGCTGAGGTCAGGGCCGCGATGCCTGCCGCCACGCTGACGGCTACCGTGAGCACATAGTCGATGATCAACGCCGCTGCGGCGGTCAGTGACGGCAGTTCTCCTAAATTGTTGCGGGCGACAATGTAGGCCCCGCCACCTGCCGGGTATTCGTAGATGATTTGGCGATAGGAAATGGTCAGGACGACGACCAGAAACAGAATCGCAAAGCTGATGGGAATAGACCAGGCGACGGCGGCGGTTCCCGCAAGGATCAGCACCAGCAGGATTTCTTCCGTGGCATAGGCGACGGAAGAAATCGCATTCGAGGAAAAGATTGCGAGAGCGAGGGTTTTCGACAGCCGTTCCTGTGCTGCCTGAGTGCTTTTGAGCGGATCGCCCACCAGCCAACGTTTCAGAAGCATAGTCGCCATTATTACATATAAGCAGAGGGGTTCGCATCGAAGAAGAGGCTTTCAGTGCGAATGACTCCAGTGCACGTGTCCTTCAATCGCCAAACCACTGTCTTTGGGCGTGAAGCGACGTCAAACATAATGCTCAGTGCCTACTGTCGCGATCGTGCTGCCAGGATCCACCCATGTCACCCCGTAGGCTCATGGTATATCTAGATACGGCCCCCTCTTGACTCATACCCCTTGTCTATGGTCTATACCCCGGCTGTGATGAGATTCATGATGAAATCAGGTAAAGAAATATTATCGAAACAGTCTTGTGACCAATAGTGACCGAATGATTGAGGAGGAGGCTAAACGTATGAGCGCATCAAGAAAGTGGGTAGGGGCGGGAGTGATGGGGCTTGCGGCCTGTCTCTGGCTTGCCGAGGCGACGCCTGTGTTTGCGGTCATGTCGCATGACGCGCATGTCGCTGTGGATTCCGCTGTCGATGTCGCGACACCGGTGAATACGCAGGCAGGCCCGATACTGATGGACAAGATGTCGAAGGCCATCGAGCAAATCGAACGGCAGGTACAGAGCAAAGGGCCGTTCCAGGGCGCCGGAGCCCATGCGATGCAGCAGGGCATCCTGCTCGTCGCGGAAGATCAGGATAAGGTGAAGGTCACGCAGGGTGCTCGCTGTCCGGCGCAAGCACCCGTCCGCGCCTTCGATATTTCCACGATCAACGTTGAAATCACCGTGAATCGATTTGGAGATTTCTACCCAGGCTACATGTATGCGCTGACCGAGAATGTGGCAGGTGTGCGGGCGGAAGAGGAAAAAAATAAGGCTGCGCGGGAAAGCGAGGATCCGACGTTTGCCCTTGGCGCCGTGTCTCACGGTTTGCAGGGCGATCTGATTCAACCGTTGGTCATTCGGGCGAACCAAGGGGATTGTCTCCGCATCACATTGCGAAATCAGATCGCTGACGAACCGACCAACATGATCATCAACGGCTCGCAGATGCTCGTTACCAGCACGGGCAAGCCGGCGAATGCCAATAATCCCGATGCATTGGTTCCAACCGGAAAGACCGGCGAATTCGAATGGTACATCCCCAATGATCTTCAGGTAGGCGGGCGCGCGTTCCACAGCCATGCGACCAGAGAGCAGTATTCCCTGGGCCTATTGGGTTCGCTTGTGGTCGAGCAGCGAGGGGCTCGGCATCTGAGCCCCTTTACGGGCGAGGAAATGAAGAGCGGCTGGGAAGCCATGATCGATCTGGCCAACGCCTCGGACTTCCGCGAATTTGTCATTTTCTATCATGAGGCAGGCGACGAGACGTTCCGATTGTTGAATCGCAAAGGCGACATGTTGCCGCAGCGTGACCCGCACACGGACACCTATCGTCCGGCGGCTCGCCTGCTCAACTATCGCAGTGAACCCCATGGCACGAGACTTGAGCAGCAGGAGCATCTCGTCGGATTTTCCGATGAGTCGCAGGGCTATGGATCCTATACGTTTGGCGATCCGGCAACCACGGTTCCCCGCTCATATTTGGGGGATCCGGCGACGTTCCGGATGGTCGGTGGGTCTGAAATCGTGCATTCGCACCATCTGCATGGCGGTACGATCCGGTGGGCCAGACAGCCTGGCACCAGCAGAATCGATCCGACCTTGTCGAAGAACGGCCCGGTGAAGTTTCCGCCCATCAGCGATCCGTCGGATCGGCTGGATGTCCAGTCTATCGGTCCCTCGGAGATTTACGATGAGGTGACGGAAGGTGGGTCTGGTGGATTGCAGGCCTTGGCCGGTGAATTCGTGTTTCACTGCCATATTCCGCAGCACTATGTGACGGGAATGTGGGGATTCTGGCGCGTGTACAACACGCTGCAGTCGACCGGGTTCCAAACCGACGTGATGAAGCCGCTCGTCGAACTTCCTGATCGCAAGGGGAAGATCAAGCTCGCGGTCAGCTCAGACAAGCTGGTCGGCACCACCGTGGATTGGTACGGGGGGAAGAAGTACGAGGTGACGAAAGATAAGACGGATTGGAAGTCCAATCCGGTGAAGGTCTCGATCAAGGATTGGGTTGAATACATGCTGCCGCCGCAAGGCTTGCCTGGCAAGACGGAAGATCAAGTGAAGCAGGCCCAGGCGAATGACGCGACGGTGGTGAATTGGAAGTGGGAAGGCGCGTTGGCGCTCAACGAGCCGGAGACGCCGCACAAGTGGGCGGACTACGAATCTCCGACCCCTCTGAAGCGTCCGGCCATTACGTTCGATCCTCAAACCGGGAAACTGGCGTTCCCCTGGCTCCGTCCGCATCTCGGGAAGCGGCCTCCGTTTGCCCCGAATCATGGCGGAGCACCTTGGTTAGAACCTTTCCGTGTACGTGAAGATGGAACGAGAAGCACGGAGCAGGCCAAGCCTGGTGAGCAGGGGCCTTGGAGCTTGTGTCCGGAAAATTCTCCGCGCAAGTTCTACACGATTCATTCCATTACGCTGCCGATTACGCTCAAGCCGGCGACGTCAAAATCCGCCGCGCTGGTCGACCCCATTGGAATGATTTACGTGTTGCACGAGGAAGAGGCTGAAGTTCGCAAGAATCCAAAAAAGCAGCTTCCGTTGGTCATCCGCGGAAACGTGTACGATTGTGTCGACATTATTTTCAAGAATGAAATACCGGACGATGCGCGGACGGGATGGTCGAACAAGATCAATCTTCATCCGCACTTCTTCCAATTCGATACCAGCGCGTCCGATGGCCCGACGATCGGATTTTCGTACGACATGTCGTTGCGCGCCTTCACCATGCTGACGGATCCCCAACCGACGAAGGGGATGCCCCTGCCGGGGAACACGGTGTTGACGGCGGATACGAAAGCCGGTTCGCGCAGCATCACGGTGGCCGATTCGTCTAAGTTCCATCCGAACATAGAACTGGGCGTCGGGATGGATGACCCAAAGTACTTTGAAATAGTGCGGATTAAGACCATTGATGGAAAGACCATCACGTTCGATGCACCGTTGAAGTACGGGCATAAGAAGAACGATATTGCCAGCGTCGAATTCATCCGTGAGCGCTGGTATGTCGATGCCGATTTCGGCACCGTGTATTGGCACGACCATGTCTTCGGAACCGATACCTGGGGACACGGGCTGTTCTCCGCGTTCATTACCGAGCCGCCGCGCTCGACCTATCACGATCCGGTCACCGGAAAAGAAATCCGGAGTGGTCCCATTGCGGACATCCATACCTTGGAGCCGGTTTCGGCTCATATCCGTGGCAGTTTCCGCGAAGTCATGATGCATATCATGGACAGCAATGCCCGGACGGCGGAATTGATCACCACTGATAATCCGCAAGCGAGAGTGGGGGCGACCACCGTCGATGGACCGCCGTCTCATCAGTTTCCCGAGCGTATCAATAAATCGGCGATGTGGTTTCTGAATGGTGGTGAAGCTACCACTGGAAGCGGCTATAGCATGCGCGTGGAGCCGTTGAGTGTGCGTTTAGCCCAGAACCCGGACCCGTCGAAACTCTTCGTCTCCGGTATTCACGGCGATCCGGGCACTCCGTTGTTACGGGCCTATCTCGGCGATCCGATTCTGGTGCGTGCGCTGGTAGGGTCTGCAAACGAAGTGCATACCTGGCACGTGACGGGCCATTGGTTCCCGATGGAACGCTATTCGACGACCGCCATGCCGCGGAGCACGATTCACCTGGCGATCGGAGAACGTTACGATCCGGCGATTCCTGCAGCGGGGGGACCGCAGAAGCAGGCTGGCGACTATCTCTACTATAGCGGTCGCGCTTCTCACTTCGCGGAAGGCAGTTGGGGACTTTTCCGAGTCTTCGACGAACTGCAAGGGGATCTGAAGCCCTTGCCGAGCCGTGAGCAGATTCAAAAGTCCGCTCCGTCGATCTGTCCGGCAGACGCTCCTGTGAAGACCTTCAACGTGTCGGCGATCGACCAGAACATCCGGTACCACGAAGGGACGCCGGGTGTGATGGAAGTCGATCTGGAACGGAAGATGGTATTCGGGAACGAGCAGGGCAAGATGTATGTGCTCGACGGCGATCGTGGCAAGGTGAAGGCCGGTGAACTCAGGCCGAGCCCACTGACCCTGCACGTGAACGTCGGCGATTGTTTGAAGATCAACCTGAAAAACGAGATGGCAAAAGAACGGGCCGGATTCCACGTCGATATGATGGCGTTTGATCCGAAAGATTCGTTCGGCGCCAATGTCGGCAACAATCCGGGCGATCAAACGATCGGTCCAGGGCAGAGCAAAACGTACACCTATTTTGCTCACCCGGAGTACGGAGAACTGGCTGCCCTCATTCAAGATTGGGGAAACGTGGTCGAGAATCCACGCAATGGCCTGTTCGGCTCGATCATTGTCGGTCCGAAGGGATCGCACTACCGCGATCCGATGACGGGCGCCGATGTTACGATGAAGAGCAGCTGGCGCGCCGATGTGCTTGTGGATCGGACGCTCCCCGGGAACGAAAACAGGAAGAACTATCGTTCCTTCTCGTTGATGTTCCAGGATGAAGATAACATCGTGGGTGTCAGCTTCATGCCCTACATCCAGCAGGTGGCTGGCATCACGGCTGTGAATTACCAGTCGGAACCGACTGCCTGGCGGATGGAAAAGGGTTGTGATGTGCCGGAAATCTTCAGTTGCGTCAAAGCCGGGGCTGGTGGACCTGCGACGCCGTTGTTGCAGGCACATGTCGGAGATCCGGTGGCCATCCACGTGCTCGGCGCGTTCAGCGAGCAGGTTCAGCTGTTCACGGTCGATGGCCATGAGTGGCCGCATGAGCCTTATTCGCAGGGTGCCGACCAGGTCAGCACCATGGAGTTCGGCGGTTCCGAAGTGATTAACGCCTATCTCACGGGCGGCGCCGGAGGTCCGAATAGGATCGTTGGCGACTACATGTGGAAAAACCAACGCCCAGCGTTTGCCAATGCAGGGCAATGGGGCCTCTTCAAGGTATTGCCGGTTGAGGATCAGCGGATTCTTCCGTTGATGCCGCAGGTTCCGCCGACCAAGAGGGCGGAGAGTGAGAATGACAGAGGGACCGTTTCGAAAACGTCAGCTCGTTGAAAAAAAAACGAAGATCCTGCCGGAACTGTGCGAGGCCGGCTAAGATCGTTCTGACGATGGGGGGAGTATGTATACTCCCCCCATCTATTTTGTTTCTCTTTTATTTCTAACGGTGATGAACATGGCTGTACATGGCGGGCGCATTGTGGCTTCTATCTATCACGCGATCGTTCTCAGTATTTTCGTGATCTGTCCGATCACGGCCTGGGCCTACGAGGAAGCGACGGTAGCGAACGGTGGCACAGTAACCGGGACCGTGCAATTTTTCGGTGAGGCCCCACCGCCCATGCCGTTCGAGCTTCGCCGATATCCCGACCGGGTCTATTGCGGGGCATTATCCGATGGGTCCGGGTACCGGCTACTTCGAGAAGTAGCCGTTGGAGCACAGCAGGGGTTGAAAGATGTGATCGTGACGATCGAAGGCATTGAGAAAGGTAAACCGTTCGGGTTGACGGAAACGAAATTGGAGGCGAACATCTGTCAGTTCATTCCATTTGTGTCGGTCATGCGAGAGCACCATCCTCTGACGGTGACGAATCAGGATGAGGTTTCACACGATTTGCAGATCTATGAGAGGGATCGCGATCACGTCTTCATCATGTTCCATCGGCCGGCGCTGACCAAGTTGGGGACAAGCGATACCATCCGATTCACAGGGAACCGCCGTGACGTCATCATGCAATGCGGCATGCATCCTTTTATGCAAGGACATGGGCTTGCTGTCGAGAATCCGTATTACGCGATTACTGGTACGGAGGGGACTTTTGAGATCAAGGATCTTCCGGCAGGCACGTATCGGATCAAGGCCTGGCATCCGACCCTGGGAGAGAAAGTGCAAAATGTCACTGTATTGGCGAACGGCGCCACATCGTTGGGATTCAGGTTTTGAATCGAACTAACCATGGTCAGTTCACGATATTTTCATACGGTGGCGATTGCTGTCTGTACCGGTGTGATGGGGGCTTACGCGGTCGCGGCTGAAGTTGTATCGGTGCCCGCGGTCAGCCGAGTCGAAGTCGTATTGGCGAGCCAGTACAAGGATCATGTAGCCTCATTGAAGGAAGAATTTGTCCAAGCGGGGATGCCCAACGTCCATTTTCAGTTTTTCAGACAGGGACAGCCTCCGCAAAACATTGGTCTAGGCCGCGACGTTCCGGCTGACAAGGCACGGGAAGCGATCAGGTTGGCGCTGAAATATAACCTCGGTGTGGGGATTCTGCTTCCAGAGAGACTCTTCCCTCCACGATTTGTGACGATCGCATCGTCGAACTATGACGACACGGTTGAGTATCCCATTGATCAGGCCACTCTTGCCCAATTACAGAACGAAAACCTCACGACTGAAGAGTTTCACCGTCTCTACAAGGGTCTGACCTCTGTTCCACTGCCGCCAAAGGGCCGATATTAGCAGGATGCTGAAAAAGGAATGGGGTAGCTGGGACGATCCCCGTGCTCGCGCAACGCGCGGCTTGTGAAAGCCCTCGTTGGACGCGCGCAGTTGGGATCATCCCAGCCACCCCTTATAAAATGGGTAGTTCGCTGCGGCCTTGCTTGGGAGAAAGCGCGTCCCTGGGCGAAGAGGCTGTCTTGGCAGACTCAGGGCGGGCGGGTGAAGTATCCGCCAGGGTTGGGCGGGTGAGAAGCCTAGCCTGTTTGAGCATTCTGCTGGGATCATCGCTGGTGATGCCGAATGTTCACCAGCCTGTGAGGAGATACGTGTGAGGCTATTTCGAGCAATCAGGGGCCGAATTGCGTTGATAGTCATGCTGGTGGGCTTAGCCGCCCTGTGGCTTCCCATTGTCTCAGATGAGAGCCCAGCACGTGCAGCAGAGTCATCGAGTGCTAGTCTGCAAGAGCAGGGCGACGGTCTGATGAAGAATGTCGAAGAAATGGTGGCGCATGGTGGAATGGGGGATGCAAAGGCCATCATCCATCATTGTGGAGAGGCGAAGCGGTTTGCCGAGACACTCATCAAGCAGCTCTCAGCGTCAGATTCCCATCGGGCCGATGCCACGACTTCCCTCAATGAAGTGATCCGGCAGTGCAACCGTGTGTCGGATATCGGCATCCATGCCGATCCGGGACAGCTTCTCAACCCCGCGACCAAAGCTCGCGCCGCTGCGCAGCAGTCGATAAAGTTGCTTGGGTTGACCAGGACGAACAAAAGCTAGGTTAGTAGCCCGTGCGGCATTGATCGGGCTTTTTCGCCCTCTTGTTTCGATTGACAGGATACGGTAGGATTTTATATACATACGCGGTCCCAGACCAGATGGGATAGGCTATCGTCGATCAAGCACACCAGAGAGGAAGCTGTTCCCATCTTTCTCTCATCGGGTCGGTGGATAAAGAAAGGGAACAGCGAGCTAGGAATCAGGGTCTATCGTTAATCACAAGGAGGCAGTCCCATGAAGAGTGCACTAGCAGTTGTATTTGGCGTGGCAGCCGTCGCGTTTCTCGCGGCGCCTCTCACCTCGTTCGCAGGTGGAACAATTTCCGGAAAAGTGACCTTTGCCGGAAAGTCCGAGCAAAAGGAATTTTTGTTCTCGAAGTTTCCTAATCCCAAGTTCTGCCCGCAGAATCCCAACAAGTCGTTGATGGATGGGGATAAGCGGTTCTTGAAGACCATCGAAGTCGGTAAGGATGGCGGCCTGAAGCACGCGGTGGTCGCCGTCATTGACGTCGAAGATAAGGCGTTCATGGATGGGTATAGTGGTACGGAAGTGACGGCAGCATTCTGTGAGTTTCTGCCGTTCGCTGGGATTGTGGTGAATAATAAGTCCTTCAAGGTTGAGAATACCGATGCCGATCCGGATGATCCAAAGTCGCTCCAAGGTGTACTCCACAATCCGCACAGCTTCGTCGTGAAGGGCACCAGCTCGGCCACCGGTTTCAACATCGGTTTGGCCAAGAAGGGTGACAAGCTCGACAAGCCAGTGGTATTCCGTGGCGGAGCCGAGAAGGATGGGTTTTATCGTTTACAGTGCGACCAGCATGAATTCATGCAGGGCTTCTTTCTCCCGGTGTCGAGCCCCCATTTTGCAGTCGTGAAGGACGACGGTTCCTTTGAGATCAAGGATGTCCCAGCCGGCAAGCACAAGGTGGTGGCCTGGCATCCCTTCGCGGCCAAGGGTAAGAAGGTGGAGTTTGAAGTCGATGTGACAGATGGCGGGACTGCGAATCTCAAGGCTGAGATCAAGTAAGCCCGAGTGTGTCTGAGCGGGGTAACCCGCAATCAAAGGGCAGCGGAGGAATCCGCTGCCCTTTGTGTTTTTCTTGCCTGCCACACTGCGTTTACCCGCCTTGCCTTTCAGTTTCCAATCTAGGTAAGATGCCAATTTTCAAAGCGATTTGCTTGAGGGGCGTGGTGTGCCACGAGAACTTTCGCTCGCGGAAATCTTCCAGCTTGGGTATTACTGGGAGACCAAAATCCTGCTCACGGCGGTCAGGCTGGACGTGTTTTCTGCATTGGACGGGAAGCGAAAAACGCTTTCCGAAGTGGCCGATCGAATCGGCGCTCATGCGCCGACGTTGAGACTGCTGTTGAATGCTCTTGTCGCGATGCGGCTATTGGAGAAGGACGGGGATTCCTATGGGAATTCGACTGCCGCAGCCACGAATCTGGTCCGCAGTTCCGCTCAATATATCGGGCATCTCCTGTTACTTCATGACGCAGAGTGGGACAACTGGGGCAAGTTGGAACAGACGATTCGCACAGGAGAGCGGTCAGTCGACCGACACGTCTTTGAAACCGACCCTGATTTAGGTAGCAACGTGCTGGCGGTACTTCACCGGATCGGGCAGCAGAGCGGGCCGGATCTTGCCAAGCGGCTGCAGCTGAATGGGCCGGTGCGACTCCTGGATTTGGGAGGCGGAGCCGGGACAAATGCGATTGCATTTTGCCAGGTCTATCCGGATCTGACTGCCACGGTGTTTGATTTGCCTCCCACGCTCCGACTTACGGAACGAACCGTGAAGGAAGCCGGTTTGGAATCGAAGATTGCATTGCTCCCTGGCGATTTTAACAAAGATGGGTTGGGTGGGCCGTACGATGTCGTGCTGATGTCTGACATCCTGCATTATCAAGACTTTGCAACGAACGCATCTTTGGTGAAGAGGGTCTGGACCCATTTGGCGCCAGGTGGTCGGTTGGTCATCAAAGACCGATTCTTAAATGAGACAGGAACCGGCCCTGCCTGGACGACCGCGTTTGCGGTCCACATTCTTATCAACACTGAACGAGGCGGTTGCTTCAAGACGTCAGATGCGATTCAGTGGATGGAGGATGCCGGCTTTCCGATAGTCACAGAACTGGAGCCGTCAGCGGTTGTGCAGGGACTTAAAGCTCGTGAAGCGTGAGAACCGGATGGTTGCTTTGGTTTGTTTAGTTTGTCTCGTTTATTTGGTTGAACGGAACTAACCAGATGAACCAAATGAACAAAATAAACCAAATGAACCACGACCGACGAGGGCGTCATGCTTGAATGGCTGAGGGAGCCTGGATTTTTCGGAACGCACGCCACGGTCGGGGCAGACATGAGCCAGCTCATGGCGACGTTTTTCACCGGACTCTTTGTGATTGGCTGGATCCAGGCGAAGAGACGCCGGGCGGATGCGCATCATTGGATGATGTTTGGTGGAATGATCGCCATGGTGGCGTTCTTCATCAGTTACTATTTATTTCGCCAATTAGGCGTGTTGGCCTTTGAGGGGAAAGAAGGCTTTGGTGGGTCGCAAGCCCTCTACGATTATGTCTTCATTCCTGTGCTGACGGTGCACATCATTCTGGTTATTCTCGGTTTGATTATGGCGGTCTACATGATTGTGCTGGGGTTTCGCGCTCAACAAATAGTCGATGGTGTCCGATCGCTCAGAGAGACGCTGTTGCTCACGACGTGGAAGAAGATCGGGCTGATCTTCGGCACTCTTACGGCGCTGATCATAGTGCTGTTTCTCTCTCGCATCGCCACTGCCGATTTTTCGATGCGGAAATTCGAAGTGTATCTCAGCTTATTGGCTGTGATCGCCATTGTGTTTTCAGTTGAAATGACGCTCCAACGGATCTGGCCGAACGGCGCGCGACGTCATCGGGCGCTCGGGCGGTTCACGATGGTCGTGTATTGCGTCCTTTTTGTGACCGGGAGTGCCACCTACACGATGCTCTACCTCTTGTACCCGGGGAAGATTGGGTGACGCAAAAAGTGCTGAGATCTGAGTGCTGAGACTCGTTGAAGACAGGGATATGGATACAAGTAAATCGAATAGACCGCTCAGTTCTCAGCACTCAGCACTCAGCACGTGGGGCTCGAAATGCTGACCTGTGGCTGTGGTCGCTGGATGCATACCGAAGGGGTTGAAGAACGTTCGTATGGGGATGGGATGCCCCAGTGGTTCATTCGGACAGAATGCCTCGGCTGTGGATTAAGAGTCGGGGTCGATGTCCCTGCCGGTCAACCAGGCGGGTTCGTCGACCGGATGATGTGGACCGATGATGCGATCCATCGGTTGGATCGCATGCCGCCGTACCTGGCCCCGCTCGTGCGAGGTGAAGTCGAACAGGATATGCGGGTGAGAGGCGAACGGGTCGTCACCTATGACATCTTGCACCGCCCGAGGACCGGCGAACGCATCGAGTGGGACCCCGAAGCGGAACGTCGGTTGGACAGGGTGCCGGCGCCGGTACGTGCCATGGCACGCATCGAATTAGAACGGACCGTGGCGGATCGCGGCGGGACGCGCATCACCGTCGCGCTGATGGAAGAAGTGAAGGCGCGCTATTTCGGAATGAGTAACGTGAAATGTGAAACGTGAAGCGTGAAGCGTCCAAGATGAGCCGAATCGAATTTCGAAGCCGAAGCCGTTCCGAAACACGCTTCACGAACGACGCTTCACGAACGACGAGTTAAGAAATGTTGCATCGAATGGCGTTACGAGTGTTACCCAGCCTCAGTCTGGCTGTCACAGAACACTCTGTGCGCAAAAAAAAGCGGATTGTCATGTTTGTGCCTGGGCTGGTGGCGTTCGCTGTCTATCGGGCTGCCAAGTTGCTGTTGCCGCTTTCAGAACCAATCGTGTTATTGGCGGTCAGCGGTCTTGTCTCGTTGGTGACGGCGTTGTTAGCCTATCGCGTCGGTCGGGCTGCTGCCTGGGGGAAGATCGTGAGTGAGGACGGGAGTCGTTTACTGTTTTGGCTCGGCGGCTGGATTGGGTTTGTGTATGGAGTTCAGTTGTCTCTGTTGGTCTTGGCGCTGCTCTGGCTTGTCGGGTATGACTATCTCAAACATCCGGATGGCCCGGCCATGATGGCCATCATCATTGCCTGTACCTCTGTCGCGCGCGATGCGTTTGAAATTGGTCACGTGCGGAAAATAGCCCGGATGGGCCGTCCATTTCCGACTTTTCCCGACGGGGCGGCCCTCCGCACGATGCTGGGAAGTCATGCGATGGAATTCGGTCCGTGGGTCGCAGTCGGTCTCGTCGTCGGCGCCCTGGGTGCGTCGTTGGGGCACTTGGTCGAGGCGAGTCAGTGGGCGGCCCTGGTCCAACTGTCCGCTGTGGCGCTGTTGGGGGGCGCGGTCGCGCTCTGCGCCTACCTTGGTGGGCTTCGTCCACAGGGGTCATGGAGCCAGGGGATGCTGCAGACAAAGGTGGGCGAACTGCTCAAGTACTGGTGGTGGCCAGGACTCTCCTTTGCCGCGACGTACTATCTTGTGGCTGCGGGATGTGTGATTTTTCTCTTGAAACAACCGGGGATTCCCACTGCCTATGCCATGGCCGTTGGCGGATTCGTGACAGGCATGATGGCGTTGTATTGTTACTATCTCGGGTTTCGCCGGCAAGTAGAAGAGCAACAGGGGCACACGATGTCGAGTGCCTTGCTCCGATGTCCCTTCGTCATGGGAATTCTTGGCAAATCGACAGGTGCAGGCGTTTCGATAACGGCTGGTTCCAGTTCGAAGGTTTAAGCAGGATGCTCGAAACCCGTGAAGCGTATTTCGTGAAGCGTCGTTCGTGTCCGGACTCGGACGTTTCACGCTTCACGCTTCACGAACGACGAGGACAGTCTGCTAAGCGAGTTTGGTTATGAAGAAAAACGCGTACAGAGTCATCGGATATTCCGTCCTGTTGCTGGTTGTTCTCGTGGCTTTGGGGATTGGCTGGGGGCTTCAGAGCCAATCCTTTGCCGAGGATGCCACCGATTTGTATTTCAAGACACCAGGGACTCCCGAGGGGCCTCCGGCGCCTTCCCCTCAAGAGACGGCCTACTCGCGTATTGGATCCTTCGATAGTCGATTGATCGTGTGGTTTGTTACACAACTCCATACCTATTTCGGAGGGTTTGTTCTCGCCTTGCCGATTTTTTGTGTCTTGCTGGAATTTCTAGGGCTCAGCAGCAAAAAGCCTGAACTCGCGCTTCGCTATGATGGCCTCGCGCGTGATCTGGCAAAAGTCGGCCTCCTCGCCCTGTCGGTAACGGCTGTGGTCGGGAGCATCATGCTGGGCATCTTTCTCTATTTCTATCCTAGCTTCATGAAGTATATGGGCGGAACTTTCAAAACCTTTATGCCGGTCTATGCATTCGTGTTTCTCGGAGAATCACTGTTACTCATCACCTATTACTATAGCTGGAACCGGCTGACTGAGCCGGCTTCGAAGTGGCTTCACGCATCGATCGGCCTGTTGAGCAATCTGTTTGGGACGGCATTGCTGCTCTTAGCAAACGCCTGGTCGGCCTTCATGATGGCACCGGCGGGCGTCGATGCGAAGGGGCAGTTTTTGGGGAACGGATGGCATCTGCTCCATTCGGCTCTCTGGAATCCATTGAATGTCCATCGCTTCCTGGCAAACATTATGTCCGGCGGCGCGGTGGTGATGGCCTACGCGTGCTATCGATTCTTTACGAGCAAGTCAGAAAAAGAGAGCGCCTATTTCGACTGGGTCGGGCATATTTTTCTATTCGTCACAGTGATCGCATTGTTGCCGATGCCCTTTGCCGGCTATTGGTTGATGCGATCGGTCTACTCATTCAGCCAGAGCATGGGTGTGACGATGATGGGAGGGCTACTCACATGGCTCTTCGTCGTGCAGGCCATTTTGATTGGCGTCCTTTTCCTCGGCGTCAACTTTTACCTTTGGCAGAGTATGGCGCGCCTTCAAGGAGGGGAACGGTATCAGCCCTATTACCAGGTGCTGCTCTCGGTATTTATGGTGGCCCTGTTTGTGTGGCTGACGCCTCACACCGTCTTTATGTCGGCCAGTGAAGTGAAGGCGATGGGCGGAGCGTCGCATCCCGTGGTCGGCAACTACGGAGTGATGTCGGCAAAGAACGGCGCGGTCAACATCATGATTCTCGTGACCACCATGAGTTCTTTGTATTACCGTCGCGCCAATCGAACGATGGTTGTGCCCTGGGTCAAGAAAGGGAACATCCTCATCGGCGTTCTGTTCTTCTTGGGGGCGCTCAACATTATCTGGCTCTCCGTGTATGGGTACTATCTGCCGGCGAAGCTCCGCGTCGGGCTGTCGTCTCCGCAGGCGGCAACCACGTTGACGGTGCTTGTGATCGGGGTGATCATCAATCGCATGATGCTCAAGGGGGCGCTTCTCCACGGGCCGGTCCAGTGGGGAAAGATTTCCCTCAGGGGTATGGCGGGTTTATTCGGATTGGCTGTGGCATTTACGTGGGTCATGGGTCTCATGGGCTATATCCGTTCCTCAGGTCGGTTGGCGTGGCATGTGAGCGAGTTGATGGCGGATGTCTCTCCCTGGGCCTTCACACCGGATTTTGCGTTTGCGGCGAAGATGGTGACGCTCAATATGATGGTGTTCTGGGGCGCGGTGCTCGCCCTATTCTGGATGTGCCAGCGGAATCAGTCGTCTGCGATGGGAGAAGAGTTGGCCAAGGAAGATACGAGGGTATTGGCGCCTTCGTCGTCGCAAGAGGCGTAACAGGATGCTGAAAAAGTCCGCCAGCGGCGTTCTCGCATCGCTCAGAGGCTCAACGTACCGAAGCGTACGCCTCGCCCCTTCGCTCGCTGCGGCCTTGCTGGACAGCCTTTTTGAGCATCCTGAGCGAGGCTCTTCTGTTGCCATAGATGTGAGGGCCTTTGGATCTTCACCGTGCCACGATAATTTTTCCGCAGATTGTGAAAGCCGAAAGGGGTGGGAGTATGAAGCGAGGGGCTATGATCTGGAGATATCTCGCGGTCGGACTAGTGGTCTGTGGAGTTTTCACGATGGGTGGCGCAGTGACAGCCCAAAGCCAAACCTTGGTTCTGGAGGATTTTCAGGGGAAAGATGCGGAAGGATTTCCATTGAATTGGGAGCATGAGAATCAACGAAGCCAGTCCAAGGGGCGGGATGCCTACAAGATTCAGGCAGAGAATGGTGTGAACTTTCTTGCGGTGAGGGATGCGGGGCAGCGGATCAAGAAAAAAAAGATCGATTGGGATCCGAAGGCCTTTCCAGTCCTCACCTGGCGCTGGCGTCTGCAAAAGGTGACATCGGACACTGAGCCGATTGCGGCGATCTATGCCTCGCTGGATACCGACCTGATGTTTATTCCGGTGTTTACAAAGTATGTCTGGAGTGTGGCCAAGCCTGAGGGCACGTTGACCGAAGGCGGCATGTTCAGCGGTTCGGAGATCGTGATGCAAAGCGGCACGAAAGCGGTCGGTCAGTGGTTTGAAGAACGTGTGAACGTCTACGAAGATTTCAAACGGATTCATAAACATGAACCGGCTGCCAAAGCTTGGGGCATATCGATCATCGCCGCGTCCGGAGTAGAAATCGATTTCGGCTCGATAGTCGCAAGCGCAGGACGCTAGTAGGCAGCGCAGTAAGACGTGAAACGTCAAACGTGAAAGGTTTCGGAGCAAGATCCCTTGGCAGTCTTACGTTTCACCTTTCACGTCTTACCGTTCATGTTTTGAGAGCGACTTTTTCAGCGCCCTGCTGGAGAAAAGGACCGTTCCTAGCATGGCCAAGTCCGACACGAAACGCGCTACGTCCTTAAAAAAGGTGCTGGACATCTTCTTCGGCGTGGCCGTGATGGGAACCGTAGGGATGCTCATCGGGATTATTATGGGTGGCGGGATCATGCCGCTGGCGAGTGGAGCGGGGTTGCTGCTCGGCGGAGTCATCGGGTTTATGGGTGGGCGGCGTTTTCTGGCGAGTATTTTGGTGGGGACGTTCTTGGGTGGGGCGCTCGCCTGGCTCATTGCCGGCCCAGAGAGAATATCTGTGGGCGCGGGGGCCGGCGCCCACAG
>Ga0194035_1000660_pt1 | contig 19326 bp, 27 predicted proteins | sample JunL2320m_MetaG_FD_148680 | JGI IMG/M metagenome (GOLD analysis project Ga0194035, IMG submission 148680) | Anoxic zone freshwater microbial communities from boreal shield lake in IISD Experimental Lakes Area, Ontario, Canada - Jun2016-L239-20m | ecosystem: Environmental > Aquatic > Freshwater >...
GAATTAATCTATGTTTTTATCGGTAGGAAATCTGAAGAGTGGATGGATTTATTACCAGAAGATGCTTTAAAGCTCACGGTATCTCATCCTGCCTCTGCAAGTTATAAAGAATTACCTTTTTGGGATTGTAAGAACATCTTTAATGAAATCAACACTTTGCTAGTAAAGCAAAATAATGAAAAAATAACATGGTAAATCAAACCGAAATTCCTAAAGAAGCTCATGAAGATATAAATAAATTTTGTGTAGATTTTTATATGAAATACAAAATGTTCCCTTTTATATCTTTTAAAACTGTTCAAGGTAAACGTGAAACATTAAGTATGGCCTATGTAGAATTTGTAGTTAATCAGCTATTACAGCAAGCTACAAATGATTTAAGCTTAAATGTAAAATTAAAAAGAAGATATAAACCATTGATAGCTTATAGACATTGTATGTTTAAAATACTATATGAGATGGGATATTCTTTATCAACTATGGGTAGATACTTTAAATTTAATCATGCTAGTATATTACATGGAAAAAATGAAGTTTTAAAGTATTTAGACTTAAAGGATGATTTAGTAGTAAGAATTAACAGTGAAATAACCAATGAGCTCGAAAATCAAAAATCCCGAAATGTTGATTTTATTCAATACAATGACGGAGCAGAATCTAACACCTAATAAATTTTTTATTCTTTATTATATGAAACTGGGGCTGTCTGCTCCCGGCATCAATCTTAATTTTGAAATAAGAGATTTAATAGCCAATGGTTGGATAACAGATGTAGGGGAAACCTTCCAATTAAATGACAAAAGTCATGAATTAATCACGAAAGTAGAAAAATTGTTCACAGTGAATCAGAAAAAAGTTAATTCTAACTTGATGACTGATGAATTTAGTGAAAATATTGAAAAGTATAATACAATTTTTCCAAGAATTAAATTAGGTAGTAACAAGGCAGCCCGATCTCCAGCAAAGGAACTTTTGGTAGCTTTTAAATGGTTTTTTGAAGAATATGACCATTCTTGGGATATCATTCTGAAAGCTACCGAAGCTTATATCGATTCTGAAGAGGGTAAAGGCTTTAAATACACCAGAACTTCGAAGTATTTTATCAGAAAACAAGACACTGATAAAAGTTGGAGTTCAGATTTAGCTGGTTATTGTGATTTAATAAACAATGGGGATGATTTTAAAGAACCAAAGCATACAGATAAGGTTTTTTAATTTGTAAAAATTAAACTAATTCTATATATTTGATACCCCAATAACAAAAACCAACTAGATGACAAAATTGAGATGGAAAGATCAAAGAGAAGCCTTCATTGAGTCACTAAAATACATGAGAGGGAGAAGAAACGGTACTATTACTAGTATTTTGACACCTTGGTCATCCTTTAACAATGCAACTACAGACGGTATAGAATGGCACTCAACAACAGTAATTGGAGCAAGACCTGCAACAGGTAAAACTTTAGTAAAAGATTTATTGGTAAGAGGGGCTTTTAACCTAAATCCCCTAATGCCCTTAAGAGTTCTTGAGTTTCAATTTGAAATGGTAGGCCGAGTGTCAGCTATTAGACAATACTCAGAACTTACGGGCTTAAGCTATAAACAATTATGTAGTGTGGGTTACCCATTAGATGAGGTAATCTTTGACAAATGTAAAGCTTACGCGATAGAAAAGTCCAAGTTACCAATCAATATTGTTGAAGAACCATGTAATATTCTAGAATTTAGAGAAATTATAGAAGAATACATGGAAGTTAACTGTACAATGCAGCCTGTAAAAGAAATTGTAGAAGTTGATGGTAAAAAAGTAGAAAAAGAAGTGATGAAAAAAGTGTATAGTAATACTATAATCACAGTTGATCACTCTTTATTATTTAAAAAAGGCCCTGGTGAAAAAGACAAGAATGACACCCTCTTTTTATTAGGAGAGACAGTTACAGCTCTCAAAAGAAAATATCCTATTGCTTTTATTATTTTAAGCCAATTAAATAGGAATATTGACAGTCCAGAAAGAAATGAAGATGGTAAGTATGGCAACTTTATATTAGGATCTGATATATTTGGTGCCGATGCCCTACTTCAACATGCAGACACATTGATAGGTCTTAATAGACCTGGCCAACAAAAATTAAAGTATTATGGTGTAGAACGATATATTATTGACACTAACCCTAATATTTTAGCAATGCATTTTATAAAGTGCAGGAACGGAGAAGGAGGTGTAGCCTTTTTTGATACATTTTTTGAAAATATGACTATCAAAGAAAGAGCTGCTCCTCCGAAGCATAGTAGAACATTAAGAGTATAAGAAGATGCAAGAACCGGATAAAAAAGAAAATCTTAAGAAATTAAGAGAATTTCACAAAGAAGTAATGGATTCCATAGGTGTCAGTGAAATGATGCTTATAGGAAAATTGGCTTATCGGCCAGGGGGTAAACAAGAAAAATATGTTGGCTTTTTTCATAGTGAAATAAGCAAAGGACATGATGTGTTTCTTGAATTTACCGATAGATATAATGTACCTGAAGATTTAGACAGAACATTATATCAGTGGAGGTTTAATCCTCATTTTGAAGAAGAATATGAGAAAATTGATGACACTTCTAAAAACAATGTCAGATATCTCATTCCTGTAGATGAATTTAAGGTTATTAAAAGATACAGCCAAGAGGTTCTAATTAATGAACCTACATTAGTAAAGAAAGAAACAGCAAAACCAGAGACAGAAAAGAAAGATCCGATTGATGATTTTTCATTATTAAATCCTGCAACAGACCCTCCTTTAAACGAGATGACAATTAGGGATTTAGCTGCTATCATGCTAAAAAAGCCTGTTAGTAATAAAGAATGGTTAAACAATATAATAACAAAAGCATGAGTGATGAAATAACAAAAGTGGAACCTGCTAAAAACAATAGTGCAGCTTTCCTACAGACTTTGATTGATTCAAAGAAACTACCAGCCCATATCAAAACAGTAGAAGAAGCTTATACTATAGCTCAAATGGGTAAAGAATTAGGTTTTGCTACTATGCAAGCCTTTCATTACATCATCCCTATTCAAGGAAGATTGAGTTTAAGTGCTAAAGCTTTAGGTGCCCTATTAAGAAAAGGTGGTGTTAAATACACTACTACTGAAGATGGTATGTATGTTTATCCAGATGGTACAACAGATTCTATAGCTCCAAGAGCTGATGGAACTAAACCTATCGATAGGAGAACCACAATTGTATTTCACAGAGATGATATGATTGAGACATGTTCTTTCACATGGAAAGATGCTGAAGAACAAGGCTTGACCACCAAGGACAATTGGAAAAGAATGAAAAAAGAAATGCTTTTTGCAAGATGTTTATCTAAAGGTGCCAATAGAATTGGTCCTGATTTGTTATTAGGATTATATACTGTTGAAGAAATGGTAGATACTTTCTTAAATGAAAATCAAGTAAAAAGAAATGAAGATGGGTCAGTAGCAGAAGTTATTGATATTACAGCAACACAAACAAAATAATAACCTATAAAAAATAAGAAGATGAGTGAAAAATTAAGTACAACAGACCTTAAAGTTGGTGGAGGCGGCACCGCTAAAACATTAGAACCAGGAAATCATTTATGTAAAATCAACAGTGTAAGCTTAGAAGAGTTTAAATTAAAACCAGGCTCTTATCATGTAATCTTACATTTGGAAGGTGAAGATATGGGTCCTGAATTTGAAGGATTTTTCTTGGATAAAGACAATGAAAGCTTAGGCCGCCATAAAGGTAAAGTTGCTAAGTTAAAACTTACACAATGGGCTTTTGCCGATGGTGAAACTAAATCTGGTATTGCTGTTAGCCGTAACACAGAAATGTTAAAAGCTTTAAAGCAATTATGTATTAACTTAGGTTGTACAGACTGGTTACCTAAGCAAGAAGGTAAGCATGAAACTATTGAATCTTTTTATGCAGCATTCAATAAAGAAGCTCCTTTCAAAAATGTATTTTATAATTTTTGTATTGCTGGTAAAGAATACACTAACAAAGGTGGTTTCCCGGCTTATGATTTATTCTTGCCTAAATATAGCAAAGATGGTATTTCTATTGAGCAACAAGGCATTACACCAAGCAAACTTTTAAAGTTTAATGATGCTACTCATGTTGAAAGAAAGAAAGCAGAAACAGTAAGTGAATTTGGTAATGCTCCGGCTGCTAATAGTGATGCTAAAGCACCAGATAATACAGGTTCTGATTTAGTATCTAATAAAGATACTGATTTTGAACTTTAGTATTTAAAAATTAACCCTTAAAAGGGAGGCTAATCAGTCTCCCTTTTTTATTTTTTAAACTATGCTCAGTATTACTTCCATTATAACAGATATTAATGAAATACCCAGAGAATGGGTGTTTGAACATTATTTAAAATTAGATGTACGGTTAATGGGTCAAGATGTAAAGATTAAATCATTATTTAATCCTGTTGATAAGAATCCTTCTATGTACATTTTCTTTTCAAGTAACAATACCTATAGGTATAAAGATTTTTCTACAGGTAAAACAGGTGATGCATTAGATCTAGTTAAAGAGATGTTCAAGTTGGGCACTCGCGGAGAAACTGCTCACAAAATAATTCAAGATTATAGTGAATTTATTAAGAACAATAAAGGCACTTATGATATTCATGAGTTTAAGAAACGTAACAAGTTTAAAGTTACTGATTTTACTACTCGAGCTTGGACTAATCTTGATGAAAGATTTTGGACAAAATTCTTCATTGGTTCTAAAATATTAGATTTCTTTAATGTAGTTCCTTTAAATGATTACACTCTTCAAAAAGAAGAAGATGGTACAACTAGAGAACTTATCATTAAAGGTAATAATCTATATGGCTATTTTAGAAAAGATGGAGCCTTATATAAAATTTACAATCCTTACAGTAAGGAGAATAAATTTATAAAAGTGAAAGATTACATACAAGGTTCTGACCAATTAACAATGGCAGTTCCTTATTTAATTATATGCAGTTCATTGAAAGATGTTATGGCATTTACAAAATTGGGATATAAAAATGCTGAAGCAGTAGCTCCAGATAGTGAAAACATTATTATCCCTGAACATGTCATAACGGCCTATAAACTAAAGTACAAAAATATTTGTACTCTGTTTGATAATGATAAAGCTGGTAAAGAATCAATGCAAAAATATAAAAGCAAGTATGGTTTGAACAGTGTTACACTCGAGTTATCAAAAGATTTGAGTGATTCATTAAGAGATTTTAAATTACACAAAACAAAAGAAGTATTAACCCCCTTATTAAAACAAGCATTACAATAAACGTACAAAAAATAACAGCATTTAAGTCTGAAGATGACTCAATCTGGGAAAAAGAAGCTGATGCTATACATTCAAATATAGAAGACATCATAAATGATCATCTTGATCATCACTGTGAAGGTAGTAATAACATCAAGCAAGAATTATTACTGTGGTTCAGAGATTTTCCTAAAGATATTAAGTATATCCAAGCTAATATTAAAAACTTATTACCTGAACACTTTGGTGATGAATAAGCTGAAGAAGAATAATGAATGAACTTCAAGATTGGTTAATGACTCTACCGAAGCAACCATTAACTGAAGAATTAAAAATAGAGATATTAAGTAGAGTTAATAAAACTATTGAAACTGAATTAATAACAATGTTAAAAAATCTTTCTAAAACATGAGTTGGTTATACAAAGGTGTCTTGTTCACAGATGAACATATACCAGAAGGAGCAATTGGTTTTGTATATGAAATGACTACTATTATTAATGGTCATGGTTATTCTTACATAGGTAAGAAAAACTTTCATTCAAATACTAAAACCAAATTAAGTAAAAAAGCTACTCCTACAGATAAGAGGCTTAAAAAATACAAAGTTATAACTAAAACATCTTATCAAAACTACTATAGTAGTAATGATGTATTGAAGCAAGCTGCTAAAGATGGAGTTCTCATTAAAAGAGAAATCTTAAAAATATGCTTTAGCAAAACTGAATTAACATATCAGGAAGTTAAACATCAATTTGTAAGAGAAGTTTTAGAAAATGAGTTTTACTTAAATGGTAACATACTTGGTAGATTTTTTAAACAAAAACAAACTTAATAATGGAACAAGAAATAGTACAGTATTTACTAAATTTAAAAGATCAAGGTGTACAATTAATAAAACTTAAGTATAACGGTTGTGGAGATGATGGCTGCATTGATGAAGTTATTTATACTAAATCAGATTCTTTTATAGAGGATGATGAGTTAGAATTAGATAATAGTAATTTAGGTATATCAGATGATATTGAAGGTAAATTTAAAGAATATTGTTCTGATAGTTTATTACAAAATATTGAAGATTGGTATAACAATGAAGGAGGATATGGACATATCATATTTAAATTAGCTGATAACACCTACACTATTCAGAATAATTGTTATCGACAAGAAGTTGATACCTTTAATCATTCAGGAACTTTAGATTTAGAAGTATAATGGCACATCCTTTAGAACACAGTAAATCTTCTGCAAAGACTTATGGAGGAGAACCTTCTGAATACATGTTTATTCATGAATGGTTTGATGAAACTAAGGCTTGGGTTGGTCATTCTATACACAGAATGTTTAGACATCACTCAGAAGGTATTTTTGAGTGTGAAAAAAGATTTGGTGTATATTTTACTAACTCGGTAGGAAGACGGGTGTATACTCGGTATATTGGTGAACAACATGTAAAAGAGGATTGTAATGGACACATCCCGTCAGCCAAAGAATGGCTAGATAACATAACAGAAAAAAAGACACCATCATGGATGAAAATAACCTTAAAAATCAAAGATTAACTCATGAAGAATATGATAATTTATTAACTATGTTAAAATCCTCAAAAGAGGATCAATTAGTAGCTTTTAGCTGCATAAATAGTTATAAGTTATTAATTAATACTATACAATTTTTATTTTTAAGAAAAGAAAGTAATTTACCTGCACAATCTTGGACTGACAATTGTCCTTATTTAATGGATTACCAAAATAATTTGTGTAAAGATTTAACAATGGGTTCTATATTAAATGTCATAAAAGATATGGATAAACGTGATCAAGAAGAAGATTTAAAATTCTTTTTTAATAGGTTTAATAATTTTCTTAAAAGTAGTTTAATATCTAGTTTTCCTTTCATGAAAAACTATGATTTACAAATAATAGAAAAAACTAATGATTAACAAAAGTGAAGAATTAGCAAAGGCCAGCAAAGACTTGATACTAAAAGAACCTTTCTATGGAATATTTTTACTCATGCTTAATAAAGTGTGGGATAAGAAAATTTCTACAGCCTGTGTTTCTAGAAATAGTATTAATTATCAGTTGAGCTTAAATGAAGACTTCTGGCAAACTTTACTAGCCCCACAAAAAATGGGATTATTAAAGCATGAGTTATTGCATATAGCTTTCTTTCATCTTACTGATTATGATCATTTATCTGACAAAAAAGTTGCTAATCTAGCAATGGATTGTGAGATTAATCAGTATATTGATGAAAACAATCTCCCTCCTGGTCCTATTTTACCTTCCACATTTCCTGAATTAGAATTAGACCCTAAAGCAGGTACCATGTATTATTATAATAAATTAATACAAGCCTCGAAAGATGGTAGCTGTCCTAATTTAGATGAGATGTTAAAGTCAATGGGAGCAGGTGAACCTACTTGTAGTTTACCCGAAGAAGGAGATATAAATTTACCTGACCATAGTGGTTGGGAAGAATTTGAAAATCTTGATGAAGCAACTAAAAAACTAATCATTAGTCAAACTAAGCATGTTTTAAAAGAAGTTGCTGATCAAGTGATAAAGTCAAGAGGTACATTACCTGGAGAAATCAAAGAAATTATTGACAGAATTAATGTTTTAGAGCCCCCTAAATTTAACTGGAGAGCTTATATTAGAAGATTTGTAGGAGGTTCAATCAAAACCTATACAAAGACTTCTAGACATAAACCTAACTTTAGATTTCTTGAAAATCCTGGTATGAAGCATAAAGAAAAAAGACATGTTCTTGTTGCTGTAGATACTTCTGGTTCAGTTAGTACTCCTGAGTTAAAAGAATTTTTAAATGAGATTCATCATATTCAGAAAACTGGTACAGAAATTACAATCATACAATGTGATACAGCTATTCGGTCAATAGGAAAATTCAAACCTAATGAAGATTTTGAGATACATGGTAGAGGAGGAACTAACTTTTATCCTGTTACTGATTACTTTGACCAAAATTTCAGAAAGTACAATTGTCTTATTTATCTTACAGATGGAGAAGCTCCAGCACCAGACAAATGTAGAGGGCCTGTATTATGGGTTATCTCTAGTGCAACAAAAAACATGAACCCCGACTTAAAAGGTTTACAAATACATCTTAACTTATAAAACAAATGGCAGAATCACTAAAAATTAGTTTAAATTCAGAAGAATTAAAAGAATTCTTAACATATATACATGAAAATAACAAAGTGTTATTAGAAAAAAAGCTCCCTGTACAGACAGTTAATGTTGAAGGTGAAGCTGGTGGAGGTAAGACTTCTACTATTTTACAATTATCTGAGCAATTAGGTTTAAAGCTGATTAGAAAAAATTTAGCAGAACTTGAAGATGTATCTGATTTAGTAGGTTATCCATGTAAAGAACATGAGATGATTTCTAATAAAGATGGTAGTAAGCGTTGGGTTGTTGAAGGAACTATCCCTCAGTATATCCAAGGTGGTTTTAAACCTACAGGTGAACTTAGAATGGTTCATGCTACACCAGATTGGATTCAAGGTGAAGATAAGCCTGTATTGTTATTATTAGATGATTATTCAAGAGCTTCAGAAAAGTTTATTCAAGCTACTATGACCTTGATTGAGACTCAATGTTATAATGGTTGGTGCTTACCACTAGGTTCATTCATTGTGTTAACTTCTAATCCTGATAATGGTAAATATTCTGTATCAGCTTTAGATTCAGCTCAAAGAACTCGTGTTATTAATGTGAATTATAAATACGATAATGATGTATGGGCTAGACATTCAGAGAAAACAGGTATTGATGGTCGCTGTATTAACTTTATGTTATTACACCCTGAAGTAATGGAAGCTGAAGATATTAATGCAAGAACTGTAACTATGTTCTTTAATTCATTGATGTCTATCAAAGATTTCTCTGAAAGATTATCATTGATTCAGCAATTAGGTGAAAGCACTACCAATGGAGAATTTAGTACCTTGTTTACAACATTTATTGCTAATAAATTAGATAAATTGATTACTCCTCGCGATATCTTATTGATGACTGATGAAAAGAAAATCACAGAAAGATTAATTGATTGTACAGGTATGGTAACAAGTAATGAATACAGAGCTGATATTGCTGCTGTATTAGTAACTCGTTTAATTAACTTTACTGTTCAATATGCTGAAGAGAATCCTGTAACACCTGCTATTATTGATAGATTAATCTATTTAATAACAAGTAATGTATTTGCTAATGATTTAACATACATGATTGTTAAGAAAGTTCTAAACAGTAACAAGCAAAAGTTTCAAAAATTAATGCTTAACCAAGATGTGGTTAAGATTGCCATGAAATAATTAATACCTTATGAGTACTAAACAATCTAAAGATATAGCTTCCTCTACGGAGGAGGCTATTATCTTAACTGAAGAAACATATAATAATTTAAGATTGATGTTTAAAAGCGAAGACAAAGCTGATCAACATCTTGCTCAAGAACTTTTATTAAAATGTGATACTTCTAAATCCATATATTTTATTTGGCGATTAGCTAGAGAAAGACAAATTACAGATAGATTAGTAAATCTAAGAACCAAAAAAGGAAGAGAATTCAGAGATAAAGTTAGACTATTTCATATATCAACTAAAAGTGAAATAATGTTTATGGAATTTTTAGCACATGAAGATTTGTTAACTCCTGAAATTTTTCAAAAGTTTGAGATGGGTTGTATAAAATCATTAAAAGGAAGATTTGATAATACTTTTTATAATGTATCTATTACTATTAAGCCTAGATATGCCCATTTAACTGAAAATAAAGTAACCATGATATTAACTAATTTTGTATGAAAAAGTATGTAATAATAAAAGATGTAGTTAGAGGAGAATATCAAATCTGTGATGTGTATGCATCCTCTGAGCTAGTGTTTAATTTTAAAAAGGAATATATTCCTAAAAAAGGAGATAAAACTTTTATTTTTCCAGGATGTAATATTCCTAGATTTAAATATAAAGGTTTTTGTGAAAAGAATGATATCACATTAGTAAAATATAAAGAAAGAGCTAATGTTCATTTTATGAATGGAGATGTTATTTTAAACTATATGAACCGTTTACAAGGTTTAAATCTATTAGTAAAAAGAGCATATTTCATAAGGTATTTAAATACTATTATTTCTAATCTTTATAATGTTGATTATACTCATTTAGAAGATTTAAAACATATAATAGCAGATGTTGATAATGAATATATAATGGTTTCAGAAGCAATGATGAGACAAATAATGTATGGTGGTCATATGAGGCCATATAGTGTACATTATGATGGTTTTCAATATGCGTGGCATACAATAGATGAAAAAGAATCAGATGTTGAAAATGTTTTTCAAATTGAAAATTTATTTTCTATTAAAGAAGATTATATAGAAGATTATACCAACATTAAAAATTATAATATTTATCATGAAAACGCAATCTTAGGAAAAATGAATACTGAGTTAGTGATGAATGAAGAGTTATTTGAAGGTGCTGTTAATCTTATACAAAATAATGAAGTTAGTAATCATAAATTATTAATGGAATCTATGTGTAATTTTAACTTTAAAGAATCAGCTTCTTATCTATTATTATTAGTACACGTTGGAGCTCCTAAAATGTATGAAAGTGGTATAAAAGATAATATTAATTTTAAAAGTTTTTTATCATTTTTCAATATTGATTTAACTAGAGGATCTTACAAAAGAAGAAGAGGTTCTCGTAATATTGATTATACTATTGACTTTATTATTGATAATTTAAACTTTGCAGGGTTATTAACTACAGAAAATGTTAAGATTATTGAAAAGTATATTATAGATAATTTTGAAAAGTATGAAGAAATTGGACAATATAGTGAGTATTTTGAAGGTATGAGTATTCAAGATAATACTTTTATTAAGTTTTTAATTAATACTCCTGAACTGAATAAAATGATTTTTAATAATGAGCAAGCTTTATTAAATCCTGTTATTGATGAAGATCCTATAGTTGAACAAGAATTTACCGTAGAGAAACAACAACCCCTAAATAATATGGAAAACATGCCCAAGACAGCACAAGAGCTAGAACAAGAGTTTTATGCCAAACCATTTTTAATGAGTTATTCAGGCTTGAATAAGCTTTTATACTCACCGAAGATGTTTTACAATCACTATATCCTTAAACAAAGAGAGGATAGAACTGATACCCACTTAATTGATGGAAAAGTTATTCACAGTTTATTATTAAATGATGGTTCATTTGATGAAAATTTTATACTTTTACCAGCAAGTTTACCTTCTGATAATACCAGAAAAATCATTGATAAAGTTAATGAGCATTTTCTTACACTATCAGAAGAAGAACAAACAAAGGATGATGCATTATTGCTAGGAACATATTCCGATATCATCTTAAAGTCACTCAAAGAGATTAACCTACACCAGTCACTCAAAACAGATGAACAGCGTTTAGCTAAGATCATCACAGAAGAAACTATTACTTATTTTCAATTTTTAAGAATCAAAGGTCGTAGAGACATTATTGATACTGAAACCTTAAAAAGATGTAATGAATCAATAGACTTTTTAAAAGCAGACTCTAGAGTTTGTGATTTACTAGGTCTTTATAAATCAGAGACGGAAAATACAGATGTGTTTAATGAAATTGAACTGTCTTCAGATGTAGTAGGAATAGACAAAATAGGTCTTAAAGGTTTTGCAGATAATATAAAAATCGATCATGATAATAAAGTTATCTTCATTAATGACTTAAAAACAACAGGAAAAACCATTACTGATTTTTCAGAAACTGTTAAGTTTTACAACTACCACATTCAGGCAGCTATTTACACTAGACTTGTCAAAGAAGTATATAAACATATTATTACTCCTGAATGGTCCGTTATCTTTAACTTCATTGTTATTGATAAGTACAATCAAGTATATGCTTTTGAAGTAAGCACAACAAGTTTAGCAACTTGGGATGAGGAACTACAAAAGAAATTGATTGAAGCTGATTGGCATTATAAGAATAATAATTACAATTTACCATACTCTTTTGCAACAGGTTTAGTAATGTTGTAAAAATTATTATTATATGGCCATAACCGGATTGTACAGAAACTATTTCCAAAAAAGTAGGACATTTTTATATCCTCTATTGGGAATTAAGAGGGGTGTTTCAAGCACTCCTATCGAAACATATTTATGCTGGGATAATCAGTATGGTTTCGAGGACAGAAAATTAATCTGTCATTATTATCTAAGAACTGATGTTGAATTTGCAATATTTGAAAAACAACACTTATTTAATAATAAATTGTTTTTTGATTTTAAGCCAATCAGTAATACAGAAGGTCTTTATATTTTTGATTTATCTAAGAACGCGAGTGATTATGATAAAATTATAGAAGGTAAATATTCAAAATTAAGTGAAGAACATAAGAAAAAAATCATTGCTTTTTATGGAAAATATGATTCTAACTTTGCTTATATTGAAAGTTTCTTATATCCTAAAAAATATATGAATATGTATTCTGAAATGCTCAATGTAAAGCTATCAGTTTTAAAACACACTGGAGAACTATGTTCTTCTATTGACACAGAGAAAGAAACTTTAAAACTATGTCTCCAAAATTTGGAGGTTAAAACCAAATTAACTTAATTTGTAACCTAAAACCTAAAATATGAGTAATTTAAAAACAATGTTGTTGGTAACCGTACCATACACTCCTACTGAAAACAGCTTCAGATTAATCCCTGCTACGGCTGATTGTCCTTATGTAGATGCTGTATACTGGAAAGATAAAAAAGTACTTGAGATTACCTCTTGTATTAAGAAAAATGAGTATGCAATGTTTCCAAAAGTAGATGACAATGGAGATATGGAACGAAGAAAAGTATCAATTACTACAGAGTCTGGTCAGAAAATTGATTACAAGCAGGAAAGACGTTTAGCTGAAGTAAACACTAAGTATTATATCATCAATAAAGATGAGATTGATGCTTTTGTTGCAGCTGTAGCCGTTAATGCTGAAACTATTGATTACAAGCAGTATTTAAATGATACTAACTTAGTAAAAGGTGCAGCTCCTATGGAGATTATCAAACCTTAGTTCTAAAACCATGGCGGTTAAGGGAGTAGAGAAATCTGCTCCCTTTTTTTATCTAACTTTAAGGGGAAACAGCTGAACTGAATACCATATAATGGCTAAGACAAATTATGTGATGGACTGGGAGACTTTGGTAGACTGTACAGTGCTCGTAGTAGAAGATTACAAGACTACTGACCGAAAAGTGTTCAGTATTGGTCATATCAGAAATGATATTGATGAGTTAATCACTTTCTTAAGATTCAACAAAACAAATAATGAATGGCACATATCCTTTAATGGATTATCATTTGACTCTCAGATAACAGAATTTATTTTGAGAAATGCCCAAAAACTAGCCTTTATGAAAGGCCCCGATATAGCAGCTTTAGTTTATGCTAAGGCTCAAGATATCATTCACAGACAAAATAATAAGGAATTTTCAGAGTTTAGTGAGAAAGATTTATCTATTAAACAGATAGATGTTTTCAAATTAAATCACTGGGATAATCCAGCAAAAAGATCCAGTTTAAAATGGATACAATATTCTATGGATTGGTATAATTTACAAGATATGCCAATTCATCACACAACTAGTATTACAACAGAAGAACAGCTTGATACAATTATTGAGTATTGTAAAAATGATGTAAGGTCTACTAAACAAATTATGAATCTGAGCAAAGAACAGATTAACTTAAGAAAAACATTAACACAAGAATATAAAATACCATTATTTAATGCTTCAGAACCTAGGATATCAAAAGAATTATTTTTGATGTTCTTAAGTGAAGAGATGCATGTTAGCAAGTATGAATTGAGAAACTCGAGAACTCTTCGAGATATGATTCATATAAAAGATATCATATTGCCTTATACAAAATTTAAAACAGAAACTTTTAAAAGCTTGTATGAAAACTTTTATAATTTATCTATTAATGCTGCCAATACTAAAGGTGGTTTCAAATATTCTTTAAAATATAAAGGTGTAAAAACTGATTTTGGTTTAGGTGGTGTACATGGTTGTATTAAAAGTGGTATATACGAAAGTACTCCTACTAGAATAATTATGACTTCAGATGTAGTAAGCTACTATCCTAATTTAGCTATTAGAAACAAATGGTCTCCGGCACATATACCTAAAGAAATTTTTTGTAGACTATATGAATGGTTCTTTGAAGAAAGAAAGAAGATACCAAAAAGTAATCCTAAAAATTATGTATTCAAGATTATATTAAATTCAACTTATGGTTTAAGTAATGATGCCAATAGTTTCTTGTATGATCCTGAATTTACAATGAGGATTACTATGAATGGTCAATTATCATTAATGATGTTATATGAGCTATTAGCAGAATCTATTCCTGATTGTCAACCGTTAATGCAAAATACAGATGGTCTTGAGATGATTATTCCTGCTGACTATAAAGACATTTATTTAGAACTTTGTAGAGAATGGGAAGCTATTACTCAATTACAATTAGAGCATGACCAATACAGTAAAATGGTTATTGGTGATGTAAATAATTATATCGCGGTTAATACAGCTGGAAAAGCAAAGTGTAAAGGTAGATTTGAATATAAAGATTTAGCTCTTCATAAAAATAAAAGCTTCTTAATTATACCTAAAGCTGTTAGTGCATTCTTCATTGATAATATTTTACCTGAACAGTTTCTTCAAAATAACAGAAATATTTTTGATTATTGTGGAGGAGTAAAGATTAAAGGTGATTGGGAATTTCAAGAGATTGCTATAATACAAAGAAGACCTGCAAAATATGATAGTTATACTAAACAACAAAAGTATGATTTCTTAAAAGCTAATGGTTGGGAACAATCTTGGGATGATGATAACTGGGTAAGGTCTGATGCTGCTAATAAAGAAGCTAATACAGGAATAGATACTGATCATGCTTTTAATTATGTAACAGGAAAAGAAGCTATAATTGAAAGAAATACTTTACAAAAAACATTAAGGTATTATATTTCCAACAAAGGCTCTAAAGTATTCAAGGTTAATAAAACGGACAAGAGAGAAATACAAATTGAATCTGGTAAATGGATGCAAACAATATTTAATCTTCATGTAGATAAACCTTGGGAAGAATATGATATTAATGAGTCTTATTACCTTGATAAAATTTATAAAGAAATCCACAACATTTGTCCTCCTAAACAACAATTAGATTTATTTGCAGATGAGTGATGATAAAACAAAACCTGAAGAAAGTGTAACACCTTCTGAAGAAAAAAAAGTAATAAAGCCCGGCACACAGCTGGATTTACTGGACTTAATCAAAGAGATTGAGGAAGAAAAGAAATAATAAAAATTTTAAAAATGAGTGATGTACACAAAATAATTAAATTAAAAGATAATCATGTTCTTAAGATAGAACATGACTCTTTTTCGGATAGCCCTCGAGAATGGGATAATTTAGGCACGGTAGTAGTCTTTCATAAAAATCATGATTTTGGAGATGATACAAATTTAAATTCAAGCATGTTTGAAGGCTGGTGTGGTTTAAAAGACCATTTAGTAAATGAATTGAATGCTAAAATTTGTTTACCAATTTATATGTATGATCATAGTGGTATTACCATTAGTACAAGCCCGTTTAGTTGTAAATGGGATTCTGGACAAGTTGGTTATATCTATGTAACAAATACACGTATCATAGAAGAATATGGAGATGATTCAGAAGATTCTATTAAAAAAGCTACAGGTGTTCTAGAAGCAGAAATAAAAACTTTGGACCAATACCTTACGGGAGATGTTTATTCATTTACCCTAGTTAAAGAAGTTACTTGTGATTTAGGTCATACACATGAAGATGTTATTGATTCTTGTGGAGGCTTTTATGGAAGTGATGAAAAAACTAATGGTATGATGGACCATATTGACAAAAAACTATTAATTGAAGAATAAATGAGTTTAAGACAAAGAATACTAGACATATTCAAAATTGAAGGTAAAAAGATGAGCATGCAGGAGATTTATACAAAGTTTCCTGACATTGCTCAGACTACTATTCGCGGTAGAGTTTATGAAAATGTAGGTAAGGGTATTACTAAAATAGGCAAAGCCTTATATATCTCCTCAGAAGCTATTGTTGAACATGGTAATACTATGGAAATAGTAGACAATATGATTATCCAGGGAGATTTATTTGATTGTATATTTTTAGATATCCCTTATGATGCAGCCGGCCAAAAGGGCGGTAATAGAAAATTGTTTACCTGTGATACTATTTCTCCTACAGAATTTGGAGACCTTATAGGAAAACTTGAGTTAATGCTTAAAGATGATACAAGTCCTTTGTTGTTTATGTTTACTTCAGGTAAAACAAGTAAAACAGCTCATGATCGGTATTTAAGCCAATTTACCAAGTCTTCTTTAAAGATGTGCCCAAGAACAGGTTCTTATACTAAACTATGGAGTACGGGTAACCGTATGAACATGGGTAAGTACTTAATGCCTCCTGAACATATCTATGTTTTTAGTAAATCGGGGTCTGTAGAGAATCTTAACCAATGGATTCTTGATTTTCAAGAAGTTCCTAATCTGAAAGAATATCCTTCTTCTAAACCCTATCCTATGATTAAAATGCTTATAGAACAAGCCACTAAAATAGGAGATTGGGTATTAGACCCCTTTGGAGGTTCAGGAAAGGTTCTAAAGGCCTGTAAAGAGCTCAAAAGAATGTGTCATATAATTGACAGTTCTGATATTGCTATTAATAACCATATAATCCCTTTATTATGAGTAATATACAAACAGCTGAAGATTTCTTCACAGATAATAAAATAATACCATTTCATACAGATAGCTTTCATATGAAAGAAATCCATAAAATTATGATTGATTTTGCTAAAATACATGTAAAAGAAGCTTTAACACAAGCTCGGAAAAAAGCAATTGTAAAAGAAGGTAATTGGCCTCAAGAAGATGCTCATATTGCCGATATTCCTTATAATGTTTATCCTTTAGATAATATTAAATAATATGAGTAAAATATGGAATACTCCTATGAACACCCCTTTAAAGTCTAGCCGGTTAGTAAGAAGAGTTATTCTTGATGAAAACTTATCTGCTGGCTGGCCTGTAAAGTGGGGTGGAAAATGGGACTTAGCAATTAATGGTAAGCTCATCCCTACCGGGTTAACCAGTCTTGATTGGACAGGTAATCAATGGATGGAATTTATTAATAAACATAAACAAGATGAAACTAGTAAAAATAACAGCTGAACATTACATTATCATTGATGAAACAATTGATATTGAAGAAAACTGTTTTACTTATAACAAAGGTAAAATAGTTGAAGTATCATATCTTGGACAAGATAATGGTCATAGAATTACTCATTCAACAAAACCTCTTGAATCTCATTATTATGAAATTGGTGGCGGCACAAGAGTATTTGATAAAATTAAACAAGTTTCTATTGAAGAAGTGCATACATTACTTGGTATAATCGATATTGATGATAAAGCTATTGCTTATGCTTCACATAATGACTCTAAAGGAAATATTAATCCTGAAGGATATAGTGAAAAACAAATTGGTTTATTACATGGTTTTATTGATGGTTATGCCTTAGCACTAGAAGAATCCAAAAATAAAAAGTTTACCGAAGAAGAAATGATTGAATGGACTATGAATATGATTGGTCAATATGTTCAAGGTAATACCAATATCTGGGATAGAAATCTTTTAAAAGAATCACTACCTAAATCTATTATGGAATGGGAAGTTGAATGGGAAGATATTGATAATAGAACTCCTTGTACATGTGTTTGTCATAGACAACCCGATGTGATGCATTTTGTAGCTTGTTGTAATGATGGATTTTTAGGTAAAATTGAACACAAACTTAAATTAAAAGTTAATGAATAAATTTATATGTAGTGAATGTGGTACTAAGTATCAGTCACCAGAATCAACACCTCCTCCTGGAATAAAATGGGATGATGGTCATGTATGCACCCCTAAACTTGTAGAAAATGGCAATAATTAGTATAAACGGATATATTGGCTCGGGAAAAGACACAGTAGGTAAAATCATTCAATATTTGGATTGGTATAAAGCTGCAAGTAATCAGGATTTATCTCCTAATCTAACTTTTGAAGAATGGTCAAAAATAAAAACAATACAATATCCTTTTAATCATACACCATGGGAGATTAAAAAATTTGCAGGCAAACTTAAGCAAATAGTTGCTTTATTAACAGGTTGTACTGTAGAAGATTTAGAATCTCAAGAATTTAAGATGAAAGAACTCGGGCCTGAATGGAATACTTATGGTATTGTAAGAAAAGAAGGTATTGAAAGACAAGTAGCTATTCAACCCACACCTCATTTGAAAGATTCAATATGGTTAGCTGCTGGTGATAACAGACAAGTTGAAAATATATTAACCTACAGAAAATTATTACAAGTGATAGGCACAGATGCCTTAAGAAATGTAGTACATGAAAATATCTGGGTAAATGCTTTGATGTCTGACTATAAACCTTTAGATGATACATTAAGATCATCTATGGGAAATGTTATAGATTATTCAGCTTGCCCTTATCCTAATTGGATTATTACAGATTTGAGATTTCCCAATGAGGCAAAAGCTGTAGAAAAAAGAGGTGGTATTACTATTAGAGTTAACCGCGATAATGGCACTAGAGCTATTGATTTAAATCCTCACCCTAGTGAGACAAGTTTAGATTCTCATAAGTTTGATTACATTATTGAAAATGATGGTTCTTTAGAAGACTTAGTAAATAAAGTAAGAGGTATCCTTCAAAAAGAGAATATTATCTAGAGCCATTTCAGTAAATTTTATGTATATTTGCAATATGCAAACAGGGATATATCAAATAAAATCTATAATTACAGGTAGAATATACATAGGAAGTGCTATAAATATTAAAATTAGATGGAGCAGACATAGATAT
>Ga0194035_1000661_pt1 | contig 19312 bp, 19 predicted proteins | sample JunL2320m_MetaG_FD_148680 | JGI IMG/M metagenome (GOLD analysis project Ga0194035, IMG submission 148680) | Anoxic zone freshwater microbial communities from boreal shield lake in IISD Experimental Lakes Area, Ontario, Canada - Jun2016-L239-20m | ecosystem: Environmental > Aquatic > Freshwater >...
ACGCTGATCCTGCCGACGACGCGCTCCGAGATCGAGCGCGCGCTGAAGACGCTGAAGGTGTGGACGCTGGTCGAGGGCTTCCGCGGCAAGTCAGGCGACCAACAGGCCGTCTTCCGCGCCGTCGAGGCGGTCGCAGACTTCGCCAATGCCAACCGAGGCCTCGTCGAGGAACTCGACGTGAACCCCCTGCTCGTTCTCAAGGACGGCGCCATCGCCGTCGATGCCCTGATCAAGATGAGGAAGCCATGACCGTCACCGAAACCACCACCGGCCCGATCCACGTGACCAAGCGTGGACGCGTGCTCGAAGTCCGGATCGAGCGCGGCAAGGCCAATGCCATCGACGCCGCGACCAGCCGCATCATGGGCGACATCTTCGCGGGCTTCCGCGATGACCCGGAGCTGCGCGTGGCCATCCTCACCGGCACGGGCGAAAAGTTCTTCTGCCCCGGCTGGGACCTCAAGGCTGCGGCCGAGGGCGAGGCGCCGGACTCGGACTATGGCGTGGGCGGCTTCGGGGGCCTGCAGGAGCTTCCGGGCCTCAACAAGCCCGTCATCTGCGCGGTGAATGGGCTGGCCTTCGGCGGCGGCTTCGAGATCATGATTTCCTGCGACATCATCATCGCCGCCGAGCATGCCACCTTCGCGCTCCCTGAGATCAACTCCGGCACGGTGGCGGATGCCGCCTCGATCAAGCTGCCGCGCCGCATTCCCTATGCAGTCGCCATGGAGATGCTGTTCACCGGCCGTCGCATCGATTCGAAGGAAGCCAAGCACTGGGGCCTCATCAATGAGATCGTTCCGGCTGACAAGCTCATGGAACGCGCACGCGAAGTGGCCGACCAGCTGGCCGACGGCCCGCCGCTCGTCTTCGCCGCCATCAAGGAAGTGACCCGCGAGACGGCACATCTTCCCGTGCAGCAGGCCTTCGACATGGTGACCAAGCGCAAGCTCAAGACGGTCGACGTGCTCTATTCGAGCGAGGACCAGCTGGAAGGGGCGCGCGCCTTCGCCGAGAAGCGGAAACCCCAGTGGAAGGGCAAGTGAACTTCGATTTCTCGGGCAAGCGCGTACTCGTCACCGGCGGCACGCGCGGCATCGGGCGCGCTGCGGTGGAGGCTTTCCTCGCCGCAGGTGCAAAGGTGGCCGTCAATGGCCGCACGGAAGAGTCCACACACAATGCAGTGGCGAAGCTCGGACCGATGGCCATCCCGGCCCCCGGCGACATCGCCAGGCCCGATGCCTGCCGCGCCATGGTCTCCCATGCTGCGCGCCAGATGGACGGGCTCGACGTTCTGGTGAACTGTGCCGGAGTCGCCCATGGCGGGACGGTGGATGAGGTGACGGAGGCGGTGTGGGACGCAACTCTCGACGCCAACCTCAAGGGCACCTTCTTCTGCACCCAAGCCGCACTTCTGTACCTGCGCATGTCGAAGGGCAATGTGGTGAACCTCGCCTCGGATGCGGGGCTCATCGGCGAGGTGGGACTCGCCGTCTACTGCGCGTCCAAGGGCGGCGTGGTGAACCTCACCCGCGCGCTGGCGCTGGAACTGGCACCCGACATCCGCGTGAACTGCGTCTGCCCTGGCTATGTGGACACTGACATGGTGCGCCAGGGCATCGATACTTCGGATGATCCGGCTGCGGCCCGGGCTGCGCTTGCCGCGGCCTCGCCACTGAACCGCATTGCCGGGCCGGGCGAGATCGCCTCGGCGATCCTCTATCTAGCCTCTGATGCCGCCCGCTTCGTGACCGGCGCAACGCTGCAGATCGATGGCGGGACGACGGCTGGCCATCCTCGGCGCTAGCAGACAAAAAAAACGGCCCCGGCTGTGACACCGGGGCCTTCAGGGGAGGGTGGGTTACTAGCCGACCAGCCACATGCGGCTGGACTGGCGGATGCGGGCCTGCTCGCGGTCCAGAGCCTCGAACACCGAGGCTTCGGCGGCAGGCGCCGTCATGGAACGGAATGTCTGGCGCACGGCAGCTTCGAAGCTGTTCCAGAGGGGAGCGGGAGCTGCGGCGGCGAGGAGGCGGGTCATGATCTTCAATCTTTGTTAAGGGTTCAATTTCTGCCCCCTAAAATAGGGCTCGCAAGCACAGTATACAAACGAAGCTTTCTAGATTAATCTTCAAATTATGTTTGAGGATAGCCCATGTTGCGCCACATTCCCGGCCTGCAATCGTTGAAAGCCTTCGACGCGTCGGCCCGTCACCTGAATTTCACCCGGGCTGCCGCCGAGCTGAACGTGACCCCCGCGGCGGTGAGCCACCAGATCAAGGAACTCGAGGAGGCAATCGGCGTACCCCTGTTCCAGCGCACCAGCCGCCACATGCAACTGACCCGGCAGGGCCAGGTCCTGAAGCCCGCTATCGCCGATGCATTGGAGGGCATCACCCGAGCGCTCCAGAAGCTGCGGCAGGTCGAGAACCCCACGCAGGTGCGTGTCACCGTCTCCCCGTCGCTGGCCGCCAAGTGGCTGGTGCCGAGGCTCGACCGCTTCCTCGAATCCGTGCCGGGGGCCGACGTGCGCATCGATGTCTCCTCCGAGCCGCTCGACTTCGACCGCGAGGACATCGACGTGGCGATCCGCTTCGGCGATGGCAATTATCCCGGCCTCGTGGTGGAAAAGCTGTTCCATGACACGCTTTTCCCCGTCTGCTCGCCGGAACTCCTGAAAGGAGCGAAGCCGCTGAAGGAGCCAAAGGACCTTCTCCAGTTCACGCTTATCCATCTCGACTGGGAGGCACAAGGAGCCGTCTGGCCCAACTGGCGCATGTGGATGCTGGCGGCGGGCGTCAAGGACTTCAACGACACCCGCGGCCTGCACTTCAGCCAGACATCGCTGGCGTTGCAGGCGGCAATTGATGGCCACGGCGTGGCTCTGGGCGATTCTACCCTAGTGGGCGATGACATCGCCTCGGGACGTCTGGTGAAACCCTTCGAACTCTCGCTCCGCAGTCCGGCGCAGTTCGCCTATCACCTGATCACCCGGCGCGAGACAGCGGAGAGGCCAATGACCAAGGCCTTCCGCAACTGGATTATCACGGAAGCGGCGGCGAGCCAGGGCTGAGCCTCCGCCAACCTAAAATCGCCGCGATTGCCGCTAAGATTTATCCCGATGATCACGCGACGGCAATTCCTTAGGGTAACGGGCGGGCTTGCACTCGCGGGCACGGCGCTGGCGGGCTATGCCCTTATCATCGAACCGGGGTTTCTGCTCTTCACCAGGCATTACGTCGTGACGCCGCCACGCTGGACGCCGGGTTTCAAGCTGCGCCTCGTGCTGCTGGCGGACCCCCATCTGGTGGAGCCGCACATGCCGCTGTCGCGCTGGCGGGGCATCATTGCCACAGCCAATGCGCTTGACGGCGATCTGGTGCTGATGCTGGGCGACTATGTGGCGGGCCATCGCTGGCGCAGCGGAACGGTGAAGGTGACGGACATGGCGCGCGCCGCTTCGGCCCTCCGCGCAGCCCTCGGCGTGTTCTCGGTCAACGGCAATCACGACTGGTGGGATGACATGGCGGCCCGGCGCGCCGGCCACGGCCCGACATTGGCCGAGCGTGCCCTCGCGGACAGTGGCATTCCCACCCTGTCCAACCGCGCTGTCCGCCTTGCCAAGGATGGTCTTCCCTTCTGGCTCTCGGGCACGGACAGCGCGCTTGCCATTCCGAAGAAGGGCGGGTTCGAAAGCCGCGCCGACCTGGCGGGCACGCTGTCGCAGATCACCGATGACGCGCCCATCATTCATCTGGCGCACGAGCCCGATCTGTTCGTGAACATTCCGCCGCGCGTATCGCTCACTCTCTCGGGCCATACGCATGGGGGGCAGGTGAGGCTCCTGGGTCATTCACCAATGGTGCCCTCTGCCTATGGAAACCGCTTCGCCTATGGGCACGTTGTCGAAGACGGGCGGCACCTCATCGTCTCCGGCGGGCTCGGCTGCTCCATCATGCCGGTGCGCTTCGGCATGCCGCCCGAGATCACCGTGGTCGATCTGAGTTGAGGGCCAGGCTTCGCTGCAGCGCGATCACTGCTGCCACGGCGACCGTCGCTGCCGAGGCGAAGGACACGACGAAAAAGCCATGCACCTGGTAAACGGGGCCATAAACGGCACCCGCCGTGCCGAGCGAGAAATAGGTGGTGAAGGAGAACAGCCCCATGATGGTGCCCCGCAGGCGCGGCGACAGGCTGTTCATGTAGGAGACGAGCACCGTCATGCAGAAGTGGTTGGCGAGGCCCCAGAAGAAGGGCCACGCCATCACCGTCAGCACCCGCTCTGCCGCGAAGGGCAGCACGACATAGTTGATGCTGACGAGAGCCATGCCGAACGGCAACATGCGCGTCGGTCCCTTGCGGTCGATCACCTTGTCAAAGACCACGCCCACGCCGAAGCCGATGCCATAGGCGAGCGAGATGGTACCGCCGAGCCAGGCCCCTGCCCCGTGCGTTTGGCGCACGTGGTCACCGATGAAGGTGTAGGTCTGGTAGAAGGCGATCATGTAGGCGAAAGTCGAGAGATACCCGACCCACGCGCCCGGCAGCCGCAGTACCTCCATGTAGCGCACGCGCTCGCCGCTGGTTCCGAAGGAGGCCACCTTGGGCAGCAGCGCCCCGGCGAAAGGCATGATCGCCGCCACGCCTCCAACAATCATGAAGGTGCCACGCCAGCCCACGAAGGCGGAGAGCAATGCGGCCAGCGGCACGCCCGCCACCATGGCGATGGACCAGCCGAACAGCACTTTGCCCAAGTCCTGCGAGCGCCGGTCGGGCGGAGCAATGTCACCCGTTAGCGCATAGGTGGCGGGGATGATGACACCGGATGCCAGACCGGCAATCAATTGAGCGCCCGCCAGCACGCGCCAGTCCCAGGCGAAGGCGCAGAGGAACAGCGAGAAGGCCAGCACAGCGAAGGCGATGCGGATCGCCGCGCGCTTCGGCCAGCGGCCAAGTTGCGGTGCCGCGAGCAAGGCGGCGGAGGCGACGCCCACGCCATAAGCCGAAGCTGCAAAGCCAATCTCCTTGGCCTGCGTGCCCAGCCCCGCAGCGATATCGGTCAGCAGCGGTGACAGCATCAGCGCCTGGATGCCAACGGCGGCAATCGACAGTGTGAGCAGCAGGAGTGGCGCGCGACCGTCAGCACTCATTCAGGAGACAGGGCCGGATGGGACTCGAAGACGGCGACCGGCATCTGCTCATAATCGATGATGGCGCCCGTCATCATGCCCGCCGAGGGCGAGACGAGATAGGCGACGAGGCCCGCCACGTCGTCCGGCGTGATCATGCGGCCCGCCGGCATGCGCCGCCCGATGGCTTCCGCCCAGTCCTGCGGCATGCCGTGGAAGCCCGTCTGCAGTGCATGCTCGCCGTCAGAATTCACCCAGCCCAGGTTGATGGCGAAGATGCGGATGCCGTCACGCGCCACCTTGTGAGCGGACGAGCGCGTGAGAATGTTGAGCGCCGCCTTGGAGGCGGAATAAGTGGTGAGGTTGGGAGGCCCGCCGTGCGACAGCATGGACGACATGTTGATGATGGTGCCCGAGCGGTTTGGGCGCATCACCTTCACGGCCTCCTGCATCATGAACAGAGGAGCGCGCGTGTTGACGCCGAACAGGCGCTCGAAGGCTTCGGGCGTCGTGTCGTCCAGCCCGCAGCGCTCGGTGTTGCCGGCAGCGTTCACCACGACATCGAGGCGGCCGAAGGCCGACACGGCCGCCGTCACCGCGCGGACGGGAAGCGAAACGTCCATCAGGTCGCCCGACAAGGTCTCGACCCGGCCAACCAACTTCAGCTTTGCCGCCGCCTCGGCCAGCTTCTCCGCGTTGCGGTCCACCAGCAGCACACCGCCGAAGCCAAGCTCGAGGAACTTTGCCGCCGCCGCGAAGCCCATACCCTGCGCCGCGCCGGTGACAAGCGCGAATCTTGCCTCAGACATCACTTCTCCCCGCATGTTTGTGGGCAAGCTTAGGTGATTTGCTGGTCGGCCTCAAAGCGCCGAAAGCATGCCTGGCAAGCGGGTCAGCACGTCAGTAGGAAGGCGGCTCGCACCAGATCAGGTTCTTCTTGTAGTCGATGCGATAGACGCGCGAGGGCGCGCCAAATTTTTTCCGACAGAGCTGCCGGGCTTCTTCCATGTACTTGTCCCGCTGGGCCGCGGTGTAGTCATCGCGACCCTTGTGGTTGCCCTTGGCGGGAGCCTGGGCTTGCTGGTGGGTGGAGACACCGGACCGCAGCTTGGGCGGCAACTGCTGCCCGGGCTTGCACTTGCCACCCGTATAGCGCTGGCACGTATCGGAGGCTTGGGCGGCAGAGGCAAATGCAATCACGGCAGTAAACAAACCGGCAAAAAGGAATATGCAACGCAACATGGGCCACCCTGCTGTTGAACGATCACAGGGTTATCCATGATTCATCATTTTACAATCTGTAATTTTTTTCACAACCGTTTTAGTTCCCTGGCGTTTTGGCGAGAACCTTCAGCTTGGCGAGAGCTTTCTCGTATTCAGCACCCACGCCGCGATCGATCCCCAACCCTGCCCAGCGATCGATGACGCCGGGAAGCTTCGACTGGAACAGCCAAGTGACCCGTGTGCCTGCGCCCTCCGGGGTGAGGTCGATCGTGGCACGGGACGTGCCGAAGCCCGCGTAGTCCGACGTGGTGGCGACCCGGACATTCGGAGTAGCCTCGGTGACCGTCAGCGTGCCGCTGCCGACCATGGGATTGTTGGAAGCCCAGCGCATGACCTGACCGACGCCCTCAGCGGGTCCCTCGAAGGAGAACGTCGTCTGCGGGTCAGTTTCCACCCACGACGACCATTCGGGCACGCGGCGCAGGTCGGCCAACACGGCAAAAACCTTGTCGGCAGGCGCGGCGATAACGGCGGAGCGTTCCACCCGCGCCTCGCCAGGCAGAAGCAGGGCGCCGCCATAGAAAATGACAGTGAACGCCATGACGACGAAGATGATGACTTTGATGACCGATTTCATGGGCGCTTTAGGACCACAGCCGCGTGCCCTTGGCAAGGCCGGGTTGCTTGGGGCATGGCTTGCCTCCCCGGCATTCCTCGCGCAATCTGCGGCGCATGAACAAAGCCATCTTCACGAAAGACTTCAAGGCCCGGCCCTTCTGGTGGGAGGCCCATGAACCCAAACCCCTGTCCGAAATCACGCTTCCGAAGCAGGCCCGGGTGGTCATCATCGGTGCGGGCTATGCCGGGCTCAATGCCGCGCTGGAACTGAGCCGCGAGGGACTGGACTGCATCGTGCTCGATGCCAATGAGCCGGGCTTTGGCGGATCATCCCGCAACGGCGGCATGGTGTCGGGCGGGGTCAACGTCGGCAAGCGCTACATGGCCAAGGCCATGTCGGACGAGGAAGCCGCCCCCTTCCTCAACGACGCAGCCGATGCCTTCACCTATATTGAGCAGCTGATCGCCCGCGAGAAGATCGACTGCGGCTGGACCAGGGCGGGCTATTTCCTCGGCGCCTGGTGCAAGAGCCACTATGACAGCATGGCCCACAAGGTGGACCTCCTGAACGAAACGGCGAAGTCCGAGGCCTATATCGTGCCGCCGGAACGGCAGCGCGAGGAGATCGGTTCCGACTATTATCGCGGCGGCATGGTGGTTGGCCGCGCCGGACATCTGCACCCTGCCCTGCTGTTCAAGGGCCTGCTCGACCTGTGCCAGCAGCGCAACATTCCGATCGCCACCAAGACACCGGCCACCAAGCTCACCCAGACCGCCACCGGCTGGCGGGTCGACACGCCGCGCGGCGCCATCGAAGCAGCTGACGTCATCATCGCCACCAACGGCTACACGGGCGACGTGACGCCCGAACTGAAGCGGCGCGTGGTGCCGGTGGGCTCCTACATCATCGCAACGGAGGAGCTACCGCCGGACCTAGCGAAGACCATCAGCCCCAAGAACCGCTCCTTCGCGGATACCCGCCGCGTACTGACCTATTACCGCATGTCGCCCGACGGCAAGCGGCTGATCTTCGGCGGCCGCGCCAAGTTCGGCCACACCGACCCGGTGGAGACGGCCCCCATCCTCTATGGCTTCATGACCGACCGCTTCCCGCAGCTGAAGGGCACGAAGATCACCCATGCCTGGACCGGCAATGTGGCCTTCACCCTCGACGAGATGCCGCACATGGGCAAGTTCGACAACATGCACTATGCGCTAGGCTGCAACGGCTCCGGCGTCGCCATGATGAGCTATCTGGGCCACCAGACGGCGCGCAAGATCGCCGGCAAGGTGAACCATGTCTGCGCCTTCGACCGGCCCGAGTTCCCTGACCATGCGCTCTACACAGGCAACACCTGGTTCCTGCCGTGGATCGGCCGCTACTTCCGCACGCGCGACTGGCTGGACCGCCGCTTGGGATGATTTTCGAGACGACCCGTCTGATTGCCCGCCGCTTCGGGCCACCCGACCTCGAACCCTTCGTCGCCATGCGCGACGACCCGGAGGTGTCGCGCTATCAGTCGTGGGATCGCTTCACGCATGAGGATGGCCAAACCTTCATCGCGGAACTCGTTCGCATGGAACCGGGCCAGCCAGGCTGGTTCCAGTTCGCGCTTGAGGAGAAGTCGACGGGGCTGTTCATAGGCGACTGCGGCCTGTTCACCGACCCCGCGGACCCGCGCCTGGCCCGCATCGGTTACAGCATCGCCCGCACGTTCTGGCGGCGCGGCTTCGCCACCGAGGCTGTATCGGCACTGACGGCCTTTGCATTCGACCAGTTCGTGCTGCACCGCATTGCAGCATCGGTGGACCCCCGCAATGCTGCGTCCTGCCGGGTGCTCGAAAAGGCGGGCTTCGTGAAGGAAGCGCACCTGCGCCAGAGCGAGTGGTTCAAGGGGCAATGGGCGGACGATGCGATCTACGCGAAGCTGCGCCGCATTTGATGTATTTTCTTAAGGTTGCATTTTCCCTATAGAGGCAACCCATGCGCCTGAGCGTCTTCACGGATTACTCCCTGCGGGTCCTGATTCAGGCCGCGCTTCGCCACCCCAACAAGGTGACAATCGATGAGGTGGCCAACGCCTTCGGCATCTCCCGGAACCACTTGATCAAGGTCATCAACAAACTCGGGCGGGCGGGCTTTCTCGTGACACAGCGCGGCCGTTCCGACGGCTTCATGCTGGCCCGGCCAGCCGAACGAATATCAATATTGGACGTCGTGCGCTTCGGCGAAGAAGATCAACCGCTGGTCGAATGCTTCGATGCCGCGCGCAACAGGTGCGTGATCACGCCCGCCTGCAAGCTGAAAGGCATGATCGCAGAGGCCAATCGCGCCTTCTTCGATGTTCTGGGCAAATACACGATCGCCGATGCCAGCGCCAATCCCGAGCCTCTGTTCCGGCATCTGGAACTGACCGAATCCTGCACTTGTCACGCCGAGATCGCCAGGCTCGGCTCTAGGCGAGGACCAGCTCCTCAGCCGCATCTGGCCTGCATGCGCCACTTGCCGCTGGCATAGACCGGGTTTGCCTGCAGCTTGCCCTTCTGGCCCTCGGGACAGGCGAAATAGCCGAGCGACGAAGTGGCCACCGCCACCGCGTCTTTCTGCTGCGACGGCCCCATGCCGGACACTGACATGTCGAACAGGTTCGGTCCCTTCGGCGAAAAATCCAGCCGATAGGTCTTGCCGTTGTAGAAGATCGGCTCGCTGCGCGGCGTCATCACCACCTGGGGTGCCGGCTTCTCACGCGTCACCCGCACTTCGGGCTGGCTGCAGGCCGCAAGGCTCAGTGCCGCCACCAGGAGAATCAAGCCGGGGGTGTGTTTTTGCATGGGCGCCTTATGCCCGCCGTGCCTCGACCGGGCAAGCGCGGCGTCGTATAGGGGTGATCATGACACATTTCGACCCCTCAGCCCTGCTTGTCTCCCGTTCGAAAACCGCCGATGAAGGCGCCATCATCCACATGTCCCAGCGCGCCCGCGAATTGCGCGCCAAGGGCGTTGACGTGGTCAGCATGACGCTGGGCGAGCCGGACTTCGATACACCCGACAACATTCAGGAAGCCGCCACGGCCGCCATGAAGGCGGGCTTCACCCATTATGCACCCGTCATGGGCATCCCCGAGCTGCGCACCGCGCTGGCAAAAAAGCTCAAGACGGAGAATGGCCTCGACTATTCGGCGGGTGAGATCGTGCTTGCCAACGGCGCCAAGCAGGCGATCGCCAATGTCATGCTGTCGATCATCGAGCAAGGAGACGAGGTGATCATGCTGGCACCCTTCTGGGTGTCCTACGAGATCACGGTGCGCTTCGCTGGCGGCACGCCGGTGGTGCTGCATGCCAGCATCGAAGAGAACTACAAGGTTCCGGCCAGCCGCATTGCTGCAGCCATCACGCCAAAAACCAAGCTGATCGTGTTGAACTCACCCTCCAATCCTTCGGGCGCGGTGTGGAGCAAGGCGGAACTTCAGGAACTGGCAGCGGTCGTCAAGGCGCATCCGCACCTCATGGTGCTTTCCGACGAGATTTACGAATACATCATCTTCGACGGCGAGATGCACTCCTTCGGCGCGCTGCCCGGCATGCGGGAGCGGACCATAACGGTGAACGGCTTCTCCAAGGGCTTCGCGATGACCGGCTGGCGGCTCGGCTATGCCGCCGCCCCGGAACCCATCGCCAAGGCCATGGCCCGCATGCAGAGCGCGATCTCGGCAGGGGCCAACCAGTTCGTGCAGCGCGCTGCCATCGCGGCACTCGAAGGCCCGCGCGATGCAGTGGAGCGCATGCGCAAGGAATACCAGTTGCGCCGCGACATGGTGCAGGGAGGGCTCAATGCCATCCCCGGTGTGAAAATCGGCAACATCCCTGCAACCTTCTATGCGTTCCCGGATGTATCGGCGCTTCTCGGCAAGACGGCGGGCAACCACCTGCTCGATACAACCGACGCACTGTGTGACTGGCTGCTCGACGAGCACCACGTTGCAACAGTCCCTGGCAGCGCCTTCGGGGCGGCCGGCTCGATCAGATTGTCCTTCGCTTGCAGCGAGGTCGAAATCAGCAAGGCCATGGCGCGAATGCAGAAGGGGCTGGGGAGCCTGGTCTGACCACTTCACTCACATGACATTCTTCATCATGCCCGGGCTCGACCCGGGCATCCTCTTTCTGGTTCACCAAAAAGGATGGCCGGGTCGAGCCCGGCCATGATGGGTGCTGAGTGAGTAAACGCAGCTCACGCCCTATTCCGCCGCCTTCGGCACAAGGTGCCGGTCATTCGCAGGCGCATCCAGATGCGCCACCAGCACGTCGGAGGCGTTCTCGCGATCGTGCATGTGGCGGCGGTCGCGGGCCACGAAAGAGTAGATGGCGGGCGTGATGAACAGCGTGAACAGCGTGCCGATGGTCATGCCGGCGGCAATGACCACGCCGATGTCGAAGCGGCTCTTGGCGCCAGCACCATTGGCAATCAGAAGCGGCGTGACACCGATGACCATGGCGGCGGTCGTCATCAAGATGGGCCGCAGGCGTACGGCCGCCGCCTCCTTGATGGCCGTGTCCTTGTCATAGCCCTTGGTCTCCTGCAGCTTGTTGGCGAACTCCACCATCAGGATGCCGTGCTTGGCGATGAGACCGATGAGCGTCACAAGGCCGATCTGGGTGTAGATGTTGATCGTGCCAGAGCCCAGATTGATCGGTGGGTTGTTCATCATGGCGCCGTTGATCTCACCCAATATGAACAGAACCAGCAGCGCACCGAACACAGTGGCCGGCAGGCCGATGAGAACGATGAAGGGATCGCGGAAGCTTTCGAACTGCGCCGCGAGCACCAGATAGATCAGCAGCAGTGCCACCGCGAAGGTGAACGCCAGCGTGTTGCCTTCCTTGACGAACTGGCGGCTCTCACCCTTGAAGTCATAGGCCATGCCCTGCGGCATGATCTCGTCAGCCTTCTTCTGCAGGAAGGTGATGCCCTCGCCGATGGTGCGGCCGGGGAACGGCACGCCCTGCAGCATGGCGGAGTTCAGCTGCTGGAAGGTGGCAAGCCCGTTGGGCTGCACCGTCTTCGAGACTTCGGTGAAGGCCGAGAGCGGCACCATCTGCCCATCGGCCGCGCGCACGCGGAAGGCGAGGATCTGGTCCACCGATGACCGTTCGGTGCGCGGCACCTGCGGGATCACCTGGTAGCTGCGGCCGTCGACCGTGAAACGGTTGACGTTGTTGCCACCGAGCAGTGTTGCCAGCGTGGCGCCAACGTCACGCATGGTGACGCCCAGCCGGTTGGCGCGGTCCTTGTCAACGACCAGCTCCACCTGCGGAGTCTGGAAGCGCAGGTCGGCGTTGGTGAAGATGAACAGGCCGCTCTTGTCGGCCTCCGCCTTCAGCTTGTCGAGCGTGTCGGCCAGTCGCGTGTATTCGCCCGGATAGGTGAGGACGAACTCGATCGGAAGGTCGCCAGCGCCAACCGGAATGGCCGAGGGCGCGGTGGCAAAGATGTTGACGCCGGAGACCGCCTTGAACTTCGGCTGCAGCTCCGCCATCACCGAAAGGTCGGAGCGGGTGCGCTCGTCCCAGGGCTTCAGGATCAGGCCCATGAAGGCCTGGTGGGTGTTGGGGAAGCCGTCGATGGCGAAGAGGTTTTGACGCTCCGGGATCGCCATGAAGGTTTTGGTGAGATCGTCCGTATAGGTGGTGAGGTAGTCGAGGTTGGTGTGCTCCGGTGCGTTGACGAAGGCGAAGAGCACGCCCTGGTCTTCCGCCGGTGCCAACTGACGGCCGATGGCATTGTAGAGAACAGCCGACAGCACGATCATCAGCACGGCGATCCATGCGAAGACCGAGCGCTGCTTGATGGTGCCATCAAGGCGGCGGCGATAGAAACGCTGCAGGCCGCCGAAGGTGCTCTCCACAATGCGTCCGAACCACGACAGCTTCTCGTGCGGCTTCAGCATTTTCGACGTCATCATCGGCGACAGCGTCAACGCGATGACACCCGACACGATGACAGCACCCGCAAGGGTGAAGGCGAATTCACGGAACAGCGCCCCGGTGAGGCCGGAGGTGAAACCGATCGGCGCATAAACCGCCGCCAGGGTGATGGTCATGGCGATGACCGGGCCGGTGATCTCGCGGGCGCCGCGGAGCGCGGCATCGAAGGGTGTCATCCCCTCCTCGATATGGCGGTGGATGTTCTCCACCACCACGATGGCGTCATCGACCACGAGGCCAATGGCCAACACGAGGGCGAGCAGCGTCAGCAGGTTGATCGAGTAGCCGAAGGCCACCAGCACCAGCGCCACACCAATCAGCGAGAGCGGAATCGTCACGACGGGAATGATCGTCGAGCGCACGCTGCCGAGGAACAGGAAGATGACGATGATGACGATGACGCCAGCCTCAAGCAGCGTCTTGCCAACTTCCCAGATCGAGGCGTTGATGAACAGCGTCGCGTCATAGGCAATGTTGGCCTCGAGCCCGTTGGGCAGCAGCCGCTGGATTTCCGGCATCGTTTCGCGCACCGTGTTGATGACGGTAAGCGGATTGGCATCAGGCGTCGTCTGGATGCCCATGAACACCGCCTTCAAGCCGTCGAAGGCCGAACGCGTGTCGTAGTTCTCAGGCCCCAGGTCGACGGTTGCCACCTGGCCCAGGCGGATCACCGTATCGCCGCGCGTGGCGACGACGAGGCTCTCGAACTGCTCCGGCGTCTCGAGCGAGGTCTGGGCGTTGATGTTCTGCTGCGTGAAATCGGACTTCACCTCGCCAGCGGCAGTGGTGAAGTTGTTGGATGCGAGCGCGTTGCGCACATCAAGCGGGGTGACACCGAGAGACGCCATCTTCTCCGGGTTCAGCCATACGCGCATCGCGAAAGTGGAGCCACCGAGGATCTCGGCTGAGGCAACACCATTGATTGCCTGCAGTTTCGGCTTCACCACGCGGTCGAGATAGTCCGAAATCTGCGGGGCGGACATCTGCTCCGACTTGAAGCTGATGTACATCAGCGCGAAGCCCGCACCGGTGGTGCGCTTGACCACAGGGTCATTCGCCTCATCCGGCAGGATGCCCTTCACCTCGTTCACCTTGGAGAGAACGTCGGCCAGCGCACGGTCAGCGTTGGCATCAAGCCGGAGCTTCAGGGTGATGGTCGAGACGTTCTGAGAAGAGCGCGACTCGATGATGTCAACGCCTTCCGTCGAAGCAACGGCCTGTTGCAGGGGCGTGGTGATGAAGCCCTTGATCTGGTCAGCGTTCGCGCCCGGATAGACCGTGGTGATTTCGATCTTGGTATCCGAAACCTCCGGGAACTGGCGGATCGGCAGTTGGAACACAGCCTGGAGGCCGGCCAGCAGGATGAGCAGGCTGACGACCGTCGCGAGGACGGGGCGCTTGACGAAAATGTCGGTAAAATGCATCGCCCGGATCCTTACTGGATAGTGCTCGTGTCCTGGAGCTTGAGGGCAATCGAATTGTCGATCACCACCTTGCTGCCCTGGTCGATCTTGTTCTGGCCCGCAGTGACGACCTTGTCGCCATCCTTGATGCCGCTGACAATGGAGACGCGGCCATCGCGCACCGGACCCGCCTTGACGAAGCGGCGCTCAACGACGAGTTCGTCGACGTCCTTGCCATCCTTGTCCTTCACCTTGGCGGCATTGACCACGAAGACGTTGTCGCCATAGAGCGAATAGGTGACCGCGGTCTGCGGTACGGTCACGACCTTCTCGGGCGCGCCCACATCCACGTGGACGTTGGCATACATGCCGGGCACGAGTTTCATGTCCGGATTGTCGACCTCGGCGCGCACCATGATCATGCGGTTGGTGTCAGACATGCGGGCATCGGTGGTCACGATCTTGCCGGTGAAGGTCTGGTCCGGATATGCATTGAGCATGACAGTGACCTTCTGGCCTTTCTTGATCCGAGCATAGTCGGCCTCGGTCAGGTTGAAGTCGATGTAGACCGGGTCAATCTGTTGCAGCCAGACGATTTTCTGGCCAGGAGCAAGATAGCTGCCGAGCGCGATGTCGCGCAGGCCGACGCGGCCATTCCACGGGGCATAGATGTATTTCTGTGCGACCTCGGCATTGCGCCGGTCGAGCGTGGCCTGCAGCGTGCGCTGCTTGGTTTTGAGCGAGTCGAGTTCAGTGACGGCGACCACGCCTTTGGCCACCAGGCCTTCGCGGCGTGTCAGTTCGGTTTGATTATTGGCGAGTTCCGCTTCGATTGAGCGGATATCCGCCTCCTCCCTGCCGGTATCGAGCTTGACCAGCAGGTCGCCCTTCTTGACGTCCTGGCCGGATTCGAAATCAATCTCGGTGACAAGACCGCCCACCTGCGGCGTGATGTCGATGCCCTGGAAGGCCGTGACGGTGCCGATGCCGGCGATCTGCGGCTGCCAGGTATCAACGCGCGCGGCTTCCGCGGAGATGGTTTCCGGCGGCTGGGGTGCGCCGAGAATGACGGTTGCCAGCATCTTCGGCTTGAAGTCGAAGGCATAGAAGGCGATGGCCCCGGCGAGGCCACCCAAAATGACGGTGACGAGGAGGAAATAGAGGATGCGGCGTATCATGTGTTTCGTTCCCGGATGTTCTATTCGGCTGCCTGCGGGGTCGATTGCCCCAGGAGCTCAGCCTTCTTTTCAATGAGGACACTGACCGCTGCAGTCAGCACGGCCCTGCCATAGTCCGCCACGAAGCGCGCCCCGGCGTGAGGGTGCTCCGCGCACTTGCAATCGTCGATGCGGGCGAGGTCCGCCTGAAGATCGGAGAGTTGCTTGTCAACCGCTGCCAGCATCGTGGCGGGCGTGATGTACTCCTGCAGCAGCATCTGAAACAAGAACTCGGACTTGTATTTGTCGCGTGCCGGCAGGACCGAGATCGAGCGCGCCAGCGTATCGACGCCCTTGGGCGTGATGGAATAGACCTTCTTGTCGGGCTTGCCGGATTGCTCCTCGGCGCGCACCGTCACCAGCCCCTCTCCCGCCAGTTGGGTGAGGGCGGGATAGATCGAGCCATAACTCGCATCGATGAAGTGGCTGAACAACCCCTCCTCGATTTCCTTCTTGATCTCGTAGCCAGAGGCCTCCCCGGAGGAGAGGACGCCGAGGCACAGAGTCCTGACGTTCATGTCGAATTCCGATCCGATATATGCCGGCACGATATACCGGACCGATATATATCGACTCGTTATAGCGCACAAGATCACTAGGGTGAGATTCTGCCACCCTGACGGGTTGCCCCACGTGCTTGTGTTCGAAAACCGATCCATCTATGACAATTCGACGGCAGCCAAAAAAACCGGCGCCAGCAGTCAGTCATACAGGGGGGCTCATGGAGTATTTTCTCCAGCAGCTGATTAACGGAGTTACGCTCGGGTCGATTTATGGCCTGATCGCTATCGGTTACACGATGGTCTATGGCATCATCGGCATGATCAACTTCGCTCATGGCGACGTGTTCATGGTCGGTTCAGTCACCGCATTTCTGGTTGTTCTTGGCCTCGGCCTGACCGGCGGAAGCGGCCTGATGCTGATTTTGGTGGCACTGGTCTTGGTGGCCGTGATCGCCATGATCGTGGCCGCGGCCTATAACTGGACCATTGAGCGACTGGCCTACAAGCCGTTGCGCGGCTCCTTCCGCCTTGCCCCGCTGATCTCGGCCATCGGCATGTCGATCGTGCTGCAGGAATTCGTCCGCGTGAACCAGGAGGGCCGCCCCAAGCCCATCCAGCCCATCGTCACCGGCGGCTACGAAATCATGACGCGCGTCACCGAGGCCGGCGAATTCATCGTGCGTCTCACCAACATGCAGATCCTGATCATCGTCTCGACGCTGATCCTGATGGCGGTCTTCACCGTGCTGATCCAGAAGACCTCGCTCGGTCGTGCCCAGCGCGCCTGCGAGCAGGACCAGAAGATGGCCGCTCTGCTCGGCATCGACGTTGACCGCACCATCTCCGTCACCTTCATCATGGGGGCCGCACTTGCCGCCTTCGCCGGCCTGATGTTCTTCCTCTATTACGGCGTCACCGACTTCTTCGTGGGCTTCCTCGCCGGCATCAAGGCCTTCACGGCCGCCGTGCTGGGTGGCATCGGGTCGCTTCCCGGCGCCATGCTGGGCGGTCTCGTGATTGGCCTGATCGAAACCATGTGGTCCGCCTACTTCACCGTCGAGTACAAGGACGTCGCGGCCTTCACGGTGCTGATCATCGTCCTGATCTTCATGCCCCAGGGCCTGCTCGGCAAACCCGAAGTGGAGAAGGTCTGATCATGACTGCCCAAGACGTCGCTGCGCCCAAGGCCCACGGCTACGACTGGACGGCCATCATCAAGGACCTGATCGGAACGGCCATCGTGTCGCTGCTGATCATGGTGCCGATGGTCGCCTACAAGTCGGTGATCACCCAGTACTCCCTGGTTCTCGTGTCCCGCTGGACCGAGGTCTTCGTCATCCTCGCCCTCATCCTGGGCACCCGCCTGGCGATGCACCTCTTCGTGTGGAACCGGGCGCCCTCACCCGTCCATGCGTCCGCCAAGCCCGCCGGTCCCGCCAAGGCCAGCCTATCCGAACGCATCGGGCCGTGGGTTTTCCCGGTACTCGTCGCCTTCGCGGTGACGCTGCCCTTCATCTTCCATTTCGAGCGCCGCCCCATCGACCTCGGCATCTATATCCTCACCTATGTGATGCTCGCCTGGGGCCTCAACATCGTGGTTGGTCTCGCCGGACTCCTCGATCTTGGCTACGTCGCCTTCTACGCCGTGGGCGCCTATGCCTATGCGCTGCTGTCGACAGTCTACTTCCCCTACTGGTTCGGCGACGGCATCGTTCCCTGGGCCTTTTACATCACGCTTCCAATCGCCGGCCTGCTTGCCGCCTGCTGGGGCGTGATCCTCGGCTTCCCGGTACTGCGTCTGCGCGGTGACTACCTTGCCATCGTGACGCTGGCCTTCGGTGAGATCATCCGCCTCGTGCTCATCAACTGGTTCAGCTTCACCAACGGCCCGCAGGGCATCGAGGTGCCGAAGGCGACCTTCTTCGGCCTGCCCTTCAAGGCCGGCCCCGGTGGCTTTGCCGACTTCTTTGGCATCCAGCACGACCGCATCTACTACTACATGTTCCTCTACTACGTGATCCTGATGCTGGCATTGCTGACCTACTTCGTCACCAATCGCCTGCGCAGGCTGCCCATCGGACGCGCCTGGGAAGCGCTGCGCGAGGACGAGATCGCCTGCCGCTCGCTCGGCATCAATACAACCAACACAAAGCTTACGGCTTTTGCCATCGGCGCCATGTTCGGCGGCTTCGCGGGCTGCTTCTTCGCCACCCGCCAGGGTTTCGTCAGCCCGGAAAGCTTCGTGTTCATCGAGTCGGCAATCATTCTCGCCATCGTGGTGCTGGGTGGCCTCGGTTCGCAGATAGGCATCGTATTCGCGGCCATCGCCATCATGGGCTCCTTCGAGATGTTCCGCGAACTGAGTGTGTTCCAGGAATACCTGCCCGAAGGCACCGACCCCGTGCACTTCCGCATGCTGGCGGTGGGCCTCGCCATGGTGCTGATGATGCGCTTCAGGCCACGCGGCTTCGTGACCAGACGCCAGCCCACCGTATTCTTGAAGGAGCGCAAGGCCGTGTCTGGTGATCTCGTCAAGGAAGGACACGGCTGACATGGCAACCGCGAACAAGACTCCGGTGCTCTCCGTCGAGCACGTGACCATGCGTTTCGGCGGACTGACCGCCGTTTCGGACCTCTCCTTCGAGGCCTATCCGAACGAGATCACCGCGCTCATCGGCCCCAATGGCGCCGGCAAGACCACGGTGTTCAATTGCATCACCGGCTTCTACAAGCCGACAGAAGGCAAGATCGCGCTGCGCCATGCCGACGGGAAGGAGTTCCTTCTCGAGCGCATGGATGACTTCAGGATTGCGCAGCATGCCAGGGTGGCCCGCACCTTCCAGAACATTCGCCTGTTCTCCGGCATGACGGTTCTGGAAAACCTGATGGTCGCCCAGCACAACAAGCTGATGCTGGCCTCGGGCTACACGATCGGTGGCATTTTCGGCAGTGGGCACTATCGCCGGTCCGAAAAGGCGGCGATCGACCTGTGCAAGGCCTGGCTCGAAAAGGTGCGCCTCATCGATCGCGCCGACGATCCGGCGGGCGACCTTCCCTACGGCGACCAGCGCCGCCTGGAGATCGCGCGCGCCATGTGCACCGAGCCACGCCTGCTCTGCCTGGACGAGCCAGCGGCCGGCCTCAACCCGCGCGAGTCGGAGGAGCTCAACAAGCTGCTGCGCGCCATCCGCTCCGAGAACGATGTCTCGATCCTGCTGATCGAGCATGACATGAGT
>Ga0194035_1000663_pt1 | contig 19249 bp, 16 predicted proteins | sample JunL2320m_MetaG_FD_148680 | JGI IMG/M metagenome (GOLD analysis project Ga0194035, IMG submission 148680) | Anoxic zone freshwater microbial communities from boreal shield lake in IISD Experimental Lakes Area, Ontario, Canada - Jun2016-L239-20m | ecosystem: Environmental > Aquatic > Freshwater >...
CCCCCTGCACCCCTCGCCCCATCCTGCTAATCCTTGTCCAGGTTCCAATTGGTGATATCGGCATTGATCCCTTCGCCTCCTACTTCGCCGTCCGTTCCAAGGGAGATCAGTTCATATTCGCCCTTGGGACTGGGACTCAGATACTTGTAGGGGTTTGCCCAGGGATCTTCCGGAAGTTTTGGAAGATATCCGCCGATCTTCCATTTTTTCGGGATCACGCCGACGGAGGGTTTTTCCACCAAGGCCTTTAATCCCTGTTCAGTCGAGGGAAAGACACCGTTGTCGAGCTTATAGAGCTGTAAGGCTCCTTCGAGGTTGCGGATCTGGACCTTGGCCGCTGTACGCTTGGCGTCATCCGTCCGTCCCATGATGCGAGGGACAACCAAGGCGGCAAGAATCGCGAGAATGGCCACCACGACCATGATCTCAATGAACGTAAAGCCAACTTCACGCCGAAGAATATGGCGTGAGGGGTAAGGGGTAAGGGGTAAGGGGTAGACTCGCTCACTTTCGTTCATCGAACACCTCCCGTTAGACTCATCACGCATCACCCTGCAAGGCCTGTCCAATTCTCTCTGTCTCTCTTTAGGGGAGCGGCCGAGGCTGCCCTTTACTGCGCGCATCGAACGAGCACAGTTTCATCGTGCGCGTTCTGCGAGCAAGAAGGGCACCTGGCCGCTCCCCCTCCTGCTAGCGCACCATTTGCCCCATTTCGAAAATCGGCAGCAATATGGCTACCACGATAAAGAACACCAAGACACCCATGACCAAGATCATGATGGGTTCCAGCAACGATGTGAACCGCGTAATGACTCGATCCACTTCTCCATCGTAAATTTGTCCGATTCGACGAAGCATCTCTTCCATTTCACCGCTGCGTTCACCGACTGCAATCATGTGGGTCACCAGCGCGGGAAATTCTCCGCTGCGCTTCAACGGCTCAGCAATCGTTTCCCCTTCGCGTATATTCTGCCTGGCCCCCTCGACGGCATGCTCCAGTACACGATTACTCATCACGCGTTTTGCGACATCCATGGCATCTAGCAGCTGTACGCCGCTGGCCAGCATGGTGGCCAGCGTGCTGGTGAGCCGCGAGATCGCGACCATACGGGCGACCTCGCCTATGAGTGGTATCTTCAGCAGCCATCGGTCGGCCTTGAGCTGTCCCGCTTCCGTCTTCATCGCCCGGCGCACCGCCCACACAGTCAAACCCACTGCACCAAGAATCAACGCCCAATAGTCTGCAAGGAAATGACTGATGCTCATCAGCACGACGGTAGGCCAGGGGAGGGCCTGCTTCAAACTCGTAAAGACGGCGGTAATTTTTGGCACGACAAAGGTCATGAGGAAAAATAGCACTGAGGCACCGACGATCAACATCAGGGCCGGATAGAGAACGGCATTGGTTACTTTGTGTTTGAGCGCCAACTGCTTTTCCAGAAACTCCGCAAGGCGGAATAAGATCTGGTCTAACGCTCCGCTGGCTTCACCGGCCCGTACCATGTGCACATAAATCTGGGAGAATTCGCGCGGATTGCGTTCCAGTACCGCGCTATAGGATGCGCCTCCACGGATTTCTTCGCGAATATCGGCCATGAGGCTTTTCACGATTTTTTTCTCGGTTTGCTCGACCATCACTCCGAGCGCCTCGACCAGGGGCAGTCCTGCGACCAGCAATGTCGCCAATTGTCGGGTCATCATCGCCACGTCGGTTGTGCTGAGGGCAGGAGAGCGGCCGATTCCGGCGGAGGATTTTCCAGGTGAACCTGCTTTGGAACCAGCCGAGCCAGAGCTCTGTTCCACCATATCGGTGGGAAACACGCCGACCTTCCGCAGTTTCACGCGCGCAACCTTCGGGCTCTCGGCATCGATGATGCCGGTTGCGGCTCCGCCGTCGTTCCGATAACCTTTATAGTGATAGACCGGCATTTGCTAAATCTCGACTTCCTGTTGGGTAATCCGCATCAATTCTTCGGTCGTCGTGACCCCGTGAAACACTTTCTCTGCGCCTTCATCCTTCAACGTGATCATCCCTTTCGCCATCGCCGCTTGACGAATCGACGCCGAGTCCGCCTTGTTGCCGATGAGGCGGCGCATCTCGTCGTCCAACACAAGGAGTTCAAAGATTCCGGTCCGGCCTCGATATCCGGTTTGGGCACAGGCTGAGCACCCGACTCCCCGATAGAAGGTGGGGCGCACCCTCGGCGGGACGATACCAAGTCTGATCAGTTCTTCGTCCGCCGGGTGATAGGGTTGCTTGCAGTCCGAACAGACCTGGCGCAGCAATCGTTGTGCTAAGACTCCCACCACCGAGGAAGCAACCAGAAACGGTTCGATCCCCATGTCGATCAATCTGGTGGCCGCGCTCGCGGCATCGTTGGTGTGGAGCGTGGAGAAGACCAAATGCCCCGTGAGTGAAGCATGAATGGCAATTTCGGCGGTTTCGCGATCGCGGATTTCCCCGATCATGATGACATCGGGATCCTGCCTGAGAATCGACCGCAGCCCCGCGGCAAACGTCAGGTTGATCTTGGGATTTACCTGCATCTGGCCCACGCCGAGCAGTTGGTATTCCACCGGATCCTCGACAGTAATGATGTTCTTGTCCGGCGCATTGATGTGCGTCAAGGCCGCATAGAGCGTCGTTGTCTTCCCGCTCCCGGTAGGTCCGGTCACGAGAATGATGCCGTGCGACAACTGGATCAGTTGCAGGATGATCCCCAATCGATCCTGCGAAAACCCCATCTCCTGCAGATTCAGTAAACGGTTCTCTTTTTCCAACAGACGCAGGACCACACGTTCGCCATGGGAGGTCGGCAGCACTGAGACACGCAAATCGACATCCTTACCAGCCGTCCTGATCCGAAACCGGCCATCCTGCGGCAATCGCTTCTCCGCGATGTTCAGACTCGCCATGATTTTCAGCCGCGCGATAATACTGGCCTGGAGATGTTTGGGGGGGGTTAAGACGGGATAGAGGACCCCGTCAATGCGATACCGCACGACTAGTCCACGTTCGAACGACTCGAAATGAATATCGCTTGCTCGCTGCCTGACCGCTTGGAAGAGCACTGAGTTGACTAACCGAATGATGGGGGCTTCATCCGTGGCATCGAGGAGATCTTGGGGTTCATCCAACTCATGAGCAATCTGGTCCAGACTCTCACTGGCCGCAATATCTTCCATCACTTGCTCTGCGCCTGCAGGGCTCGCGGCTTCGTCATACACACGGTTCAGACAGGCCAGGAGTGACAAGCTGCTTGTCAGCACCGGTTTGATCGGGAGTCCCAGTAAAAGGCGAAGGTCATCCAATGCAGCCGACTCCAGAGGGTCGGTCGTCGCGACTAGCACAGCTCCGTCCTCTGCCTTAAGCGGGAGCACATGATAGCGGCGCGCGAAATGGATCGGAACTTTCTTGACCCATTCATGGTCGACGTGGCTCACATCAAGATTTGGAAGCCAGGGAAGTTCAAACTGAACCGCCAGTGCCTGAAGGAGTTGCTCTTCGGTAATCGCCCTGAGTCGGATCAGGATTTCTCCGAGACGCCCTCCCTTGGTCCCTTGAAGATTAATCGCTTCAAGCAATTTGGCTTCGGGCAAGCCGAATTTGTCTTCTAGAATCGCTCCTATGAGCGGTCGACCGGATCGTTCATCATTCATCAGTGAACACCCAATAATGGATGGCTCATCCCAGGAAGAGCCGATTGGCCGCGGGACAAGCCTACAAAGCCTTAGAGTCTAAAAGAATACTCTCTACTGGCTCACTCTGACAAGGCATCCGGTTGATCTGGTTTGTCTGGTTTGTTTTGTTTATCCGGTTTATTTGGTTCATCTGCTTAGTTTCGCTCAACCAAAAGAACCAGATAGACCAGACAAACCAAATAGACCAGGTAAGCCAGGCGGTTGAACGCAGGAAGGGTTGCGATAGACGAGGAATCAGCGGATGTCGAATGTCATGGCTGTTCGCTGATTGTTGCGCAGGACGTCAAGTTTCACCGTCTTCTCATTGCGAAGCTGCTGAAAAAGCGTGAGCATCGTTCCGGGGTCGCGAATGTCCACGCCATTGACCTGTTGGAGGACATCCCCGTACTTCAGCCCAATTCTCTCGTAAAAGCTGGAGGGGGCAATATAGTCCAGCCGATACCCATTCATCGCCCCATTCACCGAGTAGGGCACGGCCCTCGCCTGAGACAATAACTTGGGCAGATCGCCCACCGCTTGTTCAACTTCTCTCCGATCGAGCACTGCACGCACCGGACTCCCAGACGCAGGAACTACGGCTGGTCCTGCTGCGGCCGGGGCAACCGGGGGCTTCTCGCTCTGCGATGCGGCGAGTTCAAGCAACTCCTGCTGATCGCCTTGACGAACGACTATTCCGTCTCGACGGATTTCGCTGATCTCACCGACATCGGGTATCTGTTCATGCAGCTTGAAAAATAACTGGCGCTTGCTGGAGAGTTCTTCAACGATCGCCGAAACCCCTTCACGATCGCCGACCACCACCCCCAGCAGCTTGAGTTTCGACGCCAGATTTAACGGTGCACGGGGAGGCGGTGCGTTGAACCCAGGGGCGTTTATGCTAAGGGGATCCGGCGGCAGGGGAAAGAGTCCGCTCGTCCGAATGCGCTCAACCAAAACAGGCAGGGCAGCGTTCACGTCAGTCTCTCGGACGGAGGCTGATGATGGTCCTATCAGACCTACCGGAACAGACAAGGCTTCGGCAATCACCGCGTTCACGATGTGGGCCACGAGAAAGGCACAACACATGACAAAGGCGAATATGATGCCCCGCCGTATAGTGAGAGTCTTCAAGACTTGCACAGATCCCTCGTCCCCTTCAGCGAGGCCATTCTAATGTGGAGAGAAGGCGTGGCGCAAGACCACGGAGCCTGTAGACAACGCTTCGTGATCACGCCATAATTTAGCCGCTTCCAACGAAATGTAAGGAGTGGACTTGTGAAAAAAGCGTTGATCACCGAGATTACCGGACAGGATGGATCGTATCTGGCAAACGTGGTGAAGTCAGGATGTGCCCTCCACCCCCGCTTATAGCGCTCGACCTTGCGCAACGACATCTGAAATTGCTCGCAACCATCTTCTTGCCATACCCGAGGTGTACGTCGGAGACGACTTGGACGGCGGTGGCGTAACAGCGTGCATACATGGGCCTTCGGGTGCTTCTTGCGCATCCATCGCCAGAGTCGGTCGCCGACATACCAGTCAAGATTCGACAGGATGTCCTTGGCTCCGGTGCAGTGACGATAAAAGTAGGCCCACCCACGCAGGATGGGGTTGAGTTTCTGGAGGAGTTCGATCAACGGCAGTGGTGTGCTGGCTCGTCCAGTGAGTTGCTTGACCTTGTAGCGCAGGTCGGCAACCTTCTCCTTCGGAACCTCGACACGTGGTCTCCATCCCTACCGCGTATCCCATCGCATTCTGACCCGGTGTCCCAGAAATCCGAACCCTCGGTCAGAGGAGTGATGCGTGTCTTCTCGGGTGAGAGGGGCAATCCCATGCCCTGTTGGAGCACGGTCGCCAACTTCTCCCGTTCGGCCGCGGCATCCTCTGCGGCACCACTGACAAGGACGATAAAATCGTCGGCATAGCGGACCGGGAAATACACCGGCCGCCCCGCTCGGCGGTCGGAGGAACGTGCCTCCATCGCCGCGGTGATGCCATCGCTACTCCGCCGCGCCCTACGCTTGGTCTGATGATGGCCCCAGCGTTCATATCGCTCTTCAATGACTGACAGCGCGATGTTGGCAAGCAAGGGTGGAATGATTCCACCCTGAGGGGTGCCAGCGTCGGTTCGCAGGAACTGCTCTTCCGAGAGTGACCCGACTTTCAGGAACTGCACCAGCAACCGATTCACCCTGCGATCCGCGCAGTGCTGACGCACGCGGTTCATCAGCAGGTGGTGGTCGATATGCTCGAAGCAGTCCTTGATGTCCCCCTCGATCACCCATTGATATGGGGTGTCGTGACGCTTTCCGTCTTTGTGGCTTGCCTTGCGTGGCCGCATGGCCATGCGAATATGCTCGAGTGTGCCATGGCAGCCTCGGCCCGGACGGAATCCGTACGAGACGAGAAATAGTCAAATGTTGTGTACGCCGATCTGATCAGGCGGCGATTTCCTGACGGCTCTCCTTCTGGACTTCAACTCCGTTTTTGAACGGCACGCCGTGCATGAGCTTGGCCCTCTGTGCCGCCCCGCATAATTTCACCCAGTGGCCCTCGGCACTCCTGGCCAGCTTGAACACCATCGAGAGGATACTCGTGCTCGACACACAGCCGCGGGTTTTCGCCGTCCGCAGCCGCACCGTGGCAAAGGTCGACTCGATCGGGTTCGTCGTCCGGATGTGATGCCAGTGTTCGGACGGGAAGTCGTAGAAGGCGAGCAAGGCCTTCTTGTCCTTCGCAAGGCACTCGGCCGCCTTCGGATATTTGGGCGTGTAGGTCGTGAGGAAGGCCTCGAACGCCTGACCCGCGTGCTCGCGGGTTGACGCCATCCAAATCTGATGTCGCGCACTCTTGGCTTTGGCCTGCAGGTGCTTCGGGAACTTGTTCAGGACATTCACCATCTTGTGTACCCAGCAGCGCTGCGTGCGGGTGTGGCCCCACACCTGGGGGAGGGCCTTCCAAAAGCCGAGGGCTCCATCACCGATGGCGAGCTGGGGATCGACCGTCAAGCCGCGGCGCTGTAAGTCCAGCAACACGTCCTTCCAGGATTCCTCCGACTCACGGAATCCCTCGGTGAGGGCCAGGAGTTCCTTCTTGCCCTCAGCCGTGGCGCCAATGACCACGAAGATGCACTGGTTGGCCTCTTCCAAGCGGACGCCGAAGTGGATGCCATCAACCCATATATACGAGTAGGGCGTATGACCTATCTCACGTTTCTCCCAGCGCGCGTGCTCATCTTGCCAAACCGCCTTAAGCCGGCTGATCGTACCTGCCGACAGCCCCGGGGCGTGGGGCCCAGCAGCGCGGTGAGGGCCTCGCTGAAATCGCCCGTGGAGATCCCCTTGAGATACAGCCATGGCAGCAGGGCCTCGATCGTTTTCGTGCGCCGCAAATACGGCGGCAGGATGGCGGAGGTGAAGCGGATGGTGCCGGTGCGATCGCGTACCCGCGGGGCCTTCACCGCCACGCCCCCGAGGCCCGTCTGGATCGTACGGGGCGGGAGATAGCCATTGCGCACGAGTTGCCGCCGACCCGCCTCGTCACGCCGCTCGCGATATGGTCGCAGGAACTCCTCCACTTCTGTTTCAACGGCCTGTGTGATCAACTGCTGTGCGCCCTGGCGCAAGACCTCGGTGAGCACATCCCAGACCTCGCCAGACACCCCTGGATTCTTCAGCGTTCTTCCCGTATCGTGGTTCATGCGGTGTACTCACTTCTTGCAAAAGGTGGATGATCGTGGTTGACCATCAAGAGTACGCCGCCCTTTCCGATCCTGCCATACACAACTTTCAATCATAGCTCTCAGCCGAATGGGATAGCGACGGTCATGTTCCTGGATCGCGCGGTATCTCATGCGGATTCCCTCGCGAAGAACGCCGCCGCACGTTTTAAAAAATCCCGTTCCTTCCGCAGCGTCTCGTTTTCCCGTTTAAGTCGTGTCAGTTCATCCTGCTCAGTGCGCACCGCCTGGCGCGTGCGGCCCTGGGATTCGACCTGTTGCTGCTCAGTCCTCCAGCGATACAGCACATTGTCCGAAATCCCGAGTTCCCGCGCCACCTGGGCCACCGACCGGCCCGATTCCCGCGTGAGCCGGACGGCTTTGGACTTGAATGCGTCGGTAAACTGACGCCGTGTGGTGTCTGGCATGCTGACCTCCCATTTCATGATTCTCCCACTTATGGAGGTGTCTATGAAATCAGGGGAGGGTCACCTCATCCTTAGCCGCCCGCCTCCAACCTGAACCTCAACCTTCCGCCCAGGCAGCAGGATCAATTATGAACGAATCTGCCGAACCATAGGCTACTTCTTCTTATCTTATAGCCAAAACCACAGGCTCAAAGACATTGAAACGTAACGAGTTCGAAGACCACATTGAATGGTCTAAGACTTGCGATCTTCATGGCATTCGTTATTATCTCCATTAGGAAACTAGCGTATGAGCGAGACCAACCCAACATCACTGATGAAAGAGAGCCATCAGGCCTCATACCGAGCTGTGGCGGAGAATGATCTTCGCGTCTTGATCCAGGAAACGCTTCCGGGGGCAATCGTGTCTGGTACATCGACAGAGATACTGGATGGACACGAAGCATATGAGCAAGGATCGGCGCTCAAGAATGTAGGCCTGTTCAGACAGGCAGCGGAACATTTTCAGAAAGCGGCACAAGACCCCGCATATGCGCTCAAAGGCTTGGCCCAAATGGGCCTTTGCCTCAAGCAGAGCGGGAAACAGGAAGAAGCCGTCACGGCCTTTCGTCGAGCCCTGCAAATACCCACGGCATCATCGAAAGAACAAGTCCAAATCCTTTACCTCTTAGGAAGGACATTAGAGTCGCTCGGGCGCATCCCTGACGCGTTGGAGGCCTATCGATGGCTCCGGCGTGAAGCGCCGCAATATCGTGACGTCGCCATGCGAATCGAGTCGTTGAGCACGAGGCGCCTGCACACCACCGCTCGCTGATTTCACACACGCCAGATCATCATCCTGACCGTATCCCTTCGTAGAGGCGTCTCACCGTCGGCGTCGGCTCCCATTTCAAGATGGCCAGAGAGTCTTCGACATAGTTCCGCGTTCTCATTCCGTTCAACACAGAGGCCACACCGGGGGTGCTTGCCAGCACCCATAGGGCCTTTCGTGACAGCGATTCTTTGCGTCTGGCTTCCGGCAGCAGGGGATCTAGGGCCGCCGATACAATGGCGGTTTTGGCACGACTCCGTTCGGTGGCTTCTCGACGAAGCCCGCCTAACAGGATGAGTAACTGCGGCACATAGCGATCGCGCCAGGCCTCCCATTGCTCAGCAGCTGTTCCGGTCAATTGGCGTGTCAGTGCCTGCATCACCTGATTGACATGAGGCGCGATCATCTGATGCTCGATCTGTTCCCAATGTTCCAGACCCTGGATCTGAGGCCGCACGCGCAGCAATTCAACAGCCCATGCAAAGAAATCGGCCGGGGCCATCCCTTGACCGCTATGTTGAAGGGCTGGGGCAATGTTCTTGCGATATTCCTCTTCAAGCGCCGCAACTGTCCGGCATTGGCGATCGAAATCCACCTGGTCGCCTTCGAGAGGGAAATCCGCCAATCGAACCACACCGCTCTTGTTCGTTGGCATGGCATTGAGCGGACGATTGACCAGCACGGCGATCTCTTCTCGATGCGCCACTTCCAACACCGTCTCATGCTGATCTACGCCGGTATTGGGCGTCACCAGCGCGCCTGCTTCATAGAGATTCATAGGGCATTGCAGCACCGCGAAGTGGTGACGGGCTACTTTCTGCGACACAGCGGCAGCTCGTGCCGCATCGCATAGGCGAGAGAGCGACGTCGCCTCGGCGTCCGATGGATCTGCCGTGATTGTATTCGACGATACCCCGTAATAGCTGATCCGCCCCGCCGCCACTTGCGACTCGAAAAATGCGAAGGCCTGTTCAATTCTGCGGTAATAGGCATCCCGCGTCGCTACGAGATCTCCTCCTTCATGAGGCGCTGCCTCGGACAGAAAGTATTCCGGGTTGTGGAGTAAACAGACATCGAGCTTAGCCAATCCAAGGCGATCCAACGACAAAGCGAGTTGATCGGCCAGATACTCCGGGTGGATACAATGCCAGATGCCCTCGCCATATTTGACCATATCAGGGTAGGGGCGCCCGGCATGTTCCCGTGCCTCCGCCTGTTTCAGGTTATCTCCTTGCACATAGCCGATCTTCGAAACGACGATCACCTCTTCCCGCGTCAGCTCGCCGCTCTTGATCGACTCGCTTAAGACAGAACCGACCAGACGTTCACTGTCACCGTCCATGTAATTCGTCGAAGTATCGATCAGGTTGACGCCTTCCCGCAGAGCCTTCTTGAGTGCCTCTCGATGTTCCGGCTCTCTCGTACCGACCCGATAGGTTCCGAACCCGAGTCTGGACGTCGTCAATCCCGTGGCGCCGAACCGGCCATACCCATGTTCCATGCGTCCGTCATAGCGTGAGTGCACGATACGCGCAACATACCTGGCCGTTCCCTCTGGACTGGCAGATCCAGGAAGCGCTGCCCCTTGCAACAATGTCTGTTGGATCGCCTGATCTGTCCGTCGCGACGCTGACAGCAGCGCCTCGGTGACCTCCCGGGGATCAGTGAGCGGACGCTGACAGGAAAAGTTTCGACAGATATAGAGGGCCGCCTTTCGCTCCACCAACCCTTTGCCCGCCAACAGGGGGTGGCTTGATGGCGTCCCGGTTCCATCGCTGGAGGCAATCACACGATTCGGCAAAAAGACCTCGCGTACGGCGAGCTGCAATGCCTCTAGCCCAGGATCGGCGGGCGCCCCGACAAAAGCCAATTCAATCGGCCCTTCCCCTAACAGATCCACCGCGGCAAGCGTCTTGGCAAAGGCTCTCGGATACCGTGCTATCTGGCGGCCATAGGCGCGAATCCCACCGATTGCCGCCTCGCGCAGATCCTGGCGATCGTAATGAAAGGAGAGTCTGGCGAGGGCTGAAATTGCCACGGCGTTCCCACTGGGTGTCGCACCATCCGCCCCCTCACGCGCTCGGATGATCAGCGTTTCATGTGCCGTTGCAGTTGTATAGAACCCTCCCAAATCCTTGTCCTGGAACGAATCCATTATCCGCTCTCCCAATTGAAGCGCGATCGCGAGATAGCGTTCCTGTCCACAGGCTTCATAGAGGTCGATCAACCCTTCTGCGAGATAGGCATAGTCCTCCAGGACTCCATTGAGATGGGCTCGGCCCTGCCGTGAGGTACGGAGCAGTGTTCCCTCTAATGTTCGATGCACCAGCAAGAGAAAGTCTGCGGCCTTCATGGCCCCATCGATGTAGCGTCTGATTCCTAATACACGGCCTGCCTCGGCCATCGCTGAGATCAGCATGCCGTTCCAAGCCGTGATGATCTTGTCGTCGAGTCCCGGCGGAACTCGCGTTTGGCGGGCGCGATAGAGGAGGGGACGTACGCGAGAGATCGTCTCGCTCAGCTCATCGCTGGTGAGGTTTAATTCCTTGAGTACGGCCTCGATGGGACGCAGTCGATTCGGGATATTCCGATGCTCCCAATTTCCTTGGTCGGTAATGTCGTAGCAAGTGCAGAATCGGCGGGTATCTTCGGCGTTCTGCAGCACGGCCTGGACCTCCGCCGGCGTCCAGACGAAAAACTTACCTTCGACCCCCTCCGAGTCCGCATCCGTCGCGGAATAAAACCCTCCGGCAGAGTCGGTCATTTCCAGGAGAATATAATCGAGGACTTCCAAGGTGACCTGGCGATAGGAGGCCCGCTTCGTGACTTGATAGGCTTCCAGGTAGGTCCGGGCGAGCAGGGCATTGTCGTAGAGCATCTTTTCAAAATGGGGCACTAGCCAACGTTCGTCGGTGGAGTAGCGCGCAAACCCGCCGCCGATATGATCGTAGATCCCCCCGGCTGCCATCGCATCGAGCGTGCTTGTGACCATCTGCAAGGTTCGGCTCTCTCCTGTGCGACGGTAACAACGAAGGAGCAATGAAAGTCCGGCGGAGGGGGGGAATTTCGGCGCACTGCCGAATCCGCCATGTCGTTCATCGAAATTCTCGCGGAACTGGATCACGGCCTCATCAAGCACGGAGAGGCTGACTGAAACCGGAGACACCGTCTTGAGCTCGTTCTTCAACCGTTCAGTCAACTGACGCGCTTGACTCGTGAGCCCGGCGGAATCTGTTTCCCATGCTTCGGAGATTTTTTTGAGTAGACTGGGAAATCCGGGACGGCCCCATCGATCATCAGGAGGGAAATAGGTGCCGGCAAAGAATGGCTCTTGATCTGGCGTCAGAAAGACCGTCATCGGCCATCCACCCTGGCCATGATTGAGGGTGATCGTGGCCTGCATATAGATCTCGTCGAGATCCGGGCGCTCTTCCCGATCGACCTTGATACAGACGAAATGTTTGTTCATGCGTGAGGCAATAGCTTCGTTTTCAAACGACTCCCGCTCCATCACATGGCACCAGTGACAGGCGGAATAGCCGATCGAAAGCAGGATGGGGCGGTTCAGCGTTTTCGCCGTTTGCAAGGCCTCCGGTCCCCATGGATACCAGTCGACAGGGTTCGTAGCATGTTGGAGGAGATAGGGACTCGTTTCGTGGATGAGGCGATTGGACCTTGCCGATTCCGGTGAAGAGGACATGGTTACACGGTAGCATCGAGGCCCTGGAGGGGTCAATCAGCAGATAAAGGGAAGACGCCTGCGACCGTTGATTGAGATGAAATAGAATGGTCATAGAAAATTGGTTCTGGTCAAGGCCGGCCTTGTGGTAGTCTATTCGAAAGATCGTAACTGCTCAGGTGTTTAGGCTGAAGGCTACGAACACAGGCTGAAGGATTTTAGGCTGAAGGCAGAAGGTCGGAGTTCCGAATACTTCAGCCTGAATACCTTCTGCCTATCGACCTGCATAGTTACTAAGGACCAGCCATGACTGAGATTGGGCCCTACTCCAACTACCGACTGACCGTTCGTCTAGAACTCGCCAATACGCCAGGCATGTTCGCAAAGGTGGCAGCCGTCCTGGCCGAGGAAGGCGCCAACTTGGGCGCGGTGGATATCGTCTCTGCAACGGCCAGCTGTATGGTGCGAGACGTGACCTTCGATGTCCGGAACGAGGAGCATGGAGAGAAGGTGCTCGCCCGGATGGGGGCGCTCCCGGACGTAAAAGTGCTGTCGGCTTCCGACCGGATTTTTCTTCTGCATCTTGGCGGAAAGATCCGCATGCAAAGTAAGTTCCCCGTTACGACAAGAAACCTCCTGTCGATGATCTATACGCCGGGAGTCGGCCGGGTTTCACAAGCGATCGCGAAGGACAAGACCAAAGCCTATGCCTTTACCGGCAAGGGGAACACGGTTGCCGTGGTCACCGATGGGTCTGCTGTGCTCGGCCTTGGCAATCTTGGCCCGGAAGCCGCATTACCCGTGATGGAAGGTAAAGCCATGCTGTTCAAAGAGTTTGCGGGAATCGACGCATGGCCGATCTGTCTCAACACGCAAGATCCTGACGAGATTGTTCGTACGGTTCAAGCCATTGCTCCGGGGTTCGGCGCCATCAATTTGGAAGACATCAGTTCGCCGCGCTGTTTCGAGATCGAACGCCGCTTAAAAGGCACCTTGGATATTCCGGTGATGCATGACGATCAGCATGGCACGTCCGTGGTCATCCTTGCCGCTTTGACGAATGCGCTCACCGTTATCGGGAAACGAATGGAGGACATCCGCGTGGTCGTCAATGGTCTTGGTGCAGCAGGAACCGCCTGCTGCAGGATGTTGCTTGCCGCCGGCCTCTCGCACCTTGTCGGATGCGAACCTCAAGGCATCGTTTTGCGGGGGGACGGCCAACAACTGCGGGCTTGCCGAACGGATCTCGCCCCCTGTATGACCAAAGACCATCCCCAAGGCACACTCCGAGATGCGCTCAAGGGGGCCGATGTCTTCATTGGCTTATCCGTCGGTAACATCCTTACAGCGGAAGACCTGGACCTGATGGCGGCTGATCGCATCGTCTTTGCCATGGCCAATCCCGACCCTGAAGTCCCTCGTGAATTGGCTGCTTCCCACTGCCGGATCTTTGCCACCGGACGATCCGACTATCCCAATCAAATTAATAATGCGCTCGCATTTCCAGGCATTTTTCGGGGTGCGCTGGATGTGCAGGCACGCGACATCAACGAAACGATGAAATTGGCTGCGGCCAAGGCCCTGGCAGAGACCATTTCCCCTGCAGCTCTTAGTGCGGACTATATTATTCCAAGCGTGTTCGACAAGGGAGTCGTTCCGCGGGTGGCAAAAGCCGTAGCGGCAGCTGCACGTGAATCCGGAGTGGCCCGCCGCCGCACCAAACTCAGTGACGACTTCGCATCCTCTTAACCCGATATTTCACCTGAATTTAGCTGTTTCCGCTGCTCTTCTGGCATGGGGCCTGGCTGTGCTACAATGCGCGCCTCTTGTTCGTTTGGTCTATCTGGTCTGTCTGGTTGGTCTGGTTAGTTTCGTTCAACCAAACACACGAGATAGACCAGATAGACCGGGTTTGTCTCACACGTGAGAACCATCGACATTCTAGCGTGCCGACATAGTTTTCTGCAGCCTCCTGGGAGAGAGTCTGGGGCATATGCCATTTACACAAGGCAAATTTATCAAGTTTCAGAATGGGATGAGAAAACGGATCGATTCGTTGCGCCCGAAAGCCGAAGAAAGCCTGGATCTCGCCGTCGATACGATGATGCAGGAGCGGGTCGACAGCTTCTTTCGTGTCGAAGAGGGGCTGGAGGAAATCATTAAATCATTGCTCCAGATTGAAGAGGAGATTGGAGAGATCCGTGATCTTTCCGGTGCGATGCGTCTGGAATCCCGTCTTGAGTTTGTCGAAGACCGATGGGACGATTTCGACAGTGAGATTCGAGAGCGTCCCCGGCGCCGACGCAGGAAAATCAGCCTCGCCGATATGTTGAAAGCCGCCAGTGGGGGAGGCGGCGATCTGTCACAGGGGGCAAGCGGGATCAACAACGCGATGGACGCCTACGCCGCGATGGGCGTAGAGTTCGGCAGTTCGCTCGCTGATGTCACAGCCTCATTTCGCCACAAGGCCAAGCAACTTCATCCCGATTCAAATAATGGCGACCGCAGCGCTGAACCGGAATTGAGACGCATGTTAGAGGCCTACCAGTTCCTGAAGGAATACTTGAGCCTTAGCAATGTTGAACCTCCCCGATCACCAGACGCCACTTACCGCCCGACAGAATAAAATGCACGTGACACCCAATCCACCTCTGCCGTATGTGACCGACCAGCAAGGTCTTGAAACCCTCTGCCACAAGTTACGACAGAGTCCACGTCTGGCTTTGGATACGGAATTCGTCGGCGAAGACACATTTATCCCGCGACTCGAACTGATCCAAGTCGCCTCCGCCACCACCGCTGCTGTCATCGACTTTCCTGCCGTCCAGGCAGGCGGATCGCTCGACGTCTTTTGGGAACTCATCTGTGAGCCAAAAATCGAGAAAATCTTCCATGCCGGGCGTCAAGACCTCGATCTGTTCGCCACACATGCAGGGCAGATCCCGAAGCCATTTTTCGATACTCAGATCGCTGCTGCCATGGTCGGGTATGGCGCCCAAATCGCCTATGCAAACTTGGTCCAGCGACTCCATGGCACCAGGCTGGAAAAAGCCCATACCTTCACCAATTGGAGTGCACGACCGCTCTCGGATGGCCAAATCGCCTACGCCTTGGAAGATGTCGAATTCCTCCTATCGATCCATACGCATTTACAGGATCGCCTCCGCACACTCGGCCGATTGGATTGGGTCAGCGAAGAGTTTGCACGCCTTGAAACGGCGGTGGGAGAAAAAAGTCGAGAACCACAGGAACGCTACCAGCGAATTCGAGGGTGGGATACGCTTAAGCCCAAAGGGGCTGCGGTGCTTCGTGAGTTAGCTGCTTGGCGAGAAGCGGAAGCTCGCCGCCGGAACGTGCCTCGTGGACGTGTCATGCGAGACGAGGTGCTCCTCCAGCTCGCACGCCATCCACCGAAATTGGTCAATGATCTCCATGGACTCCGTGGCGTCCATTCCTCCGAGGTCGATCGGCACGGGGCAGCATTACTAGCTGCCATTACCTCGGCGCTCGCGCTTCCACCATCGGCCTGGCCGGAGGTTCCTAGTGAGCGAAAACCTGACCCTGAGTCGACAGGTATCGTCGAACTCCTGCAAGCTGTGCTGAAGGCCCGTGCAGCAGAGGAGGGGATTGCTCCCACCATGCTGGCCACCAGTGCTGACCTACAAGCACTCGTAGAAGCCAAGCAGAATCGCACGGCTCTTGATGTGCCCATCCTCCGTGGCTGGCGGCGCCAGCTGGCAGGGGATCTACTCTTACAAGTCTTAGATGGCGCGGTCACCATTGCTGTAGACCGAACCTCCGGTGCTCTTCGGATGACCCAAGACTCTCCCTCAAATGCTTCGAGTTGACGCACCGTCGTGTATTCCGCTCTGGCTCCTGTCTGACAACCTCCTCTGACTGTTCAAAAACGGCCCTGGGGCAGCTCTTGCCCTATGCCGGAATCCTCTTCGAAAAACTACGGTATTACAGAATCGTTACTGTATCGCTCTCTACACTATAGAGACGGGCTGGTATGGATCTGGCAGTTCTGCTAGGGCCCCGGTCTACCCTATTCATAGGGATGAGTCATGCTAAGGCAGCTCTGGAAATCTATCCTCGCGCTTCTCTTCCCTGGAGGGCTGATTCTTCTCCTTGCGATCGGATTTCTTCGTCCCCAGGGACTCCCGATGTGGTTGCAACAGCCGATTGCCGCCCTGCCCTACATTGTCTTCACGTTTGGGTTAATCTTTGGCTGGTACTTTGCCAGTAGTCGCATGATCCTCTCCCTGCTTGTATTGGTGCTGGCCGATCGAGCCATGCTCCTGCTTCCCACTGCCGAAGCCGATCAGGAATCCGTACGTCAAATCATTGTTGCTATGACCGCGTTTCTCGTCCCTCTCAACCTGTTGGCCTTTTCCATCCTCAAAGAAGATTCGCTTTTGACATCTCGTGGCCTAATACGCCTCCTACTCGTCTTGCTCCAACCTGTTCTGCTGCTCTGGCTCTGCCTTCCGGACCAGCATGACCTGTCGAGATCATTATTCAGCGGGGCATTTGTTCCGCCGCTGTTCACGGAATGGACGCCGATTCCACAACCGGCGCTGGTGGCCTTTGCTATAGCGTTGCTGCTGCACGGCATACGATTCGTCCTTCATCGCGATGCTCTTGAAGGGGGAGCAATCTGGGCATTGGTGGCCATTTTCGTGGCCTACCATGCGAGCCCTTATGGCTGGCATCCGACAAACTTTTTCATGACAGCGGGACTGATTCTCTTCGCCACATTACTTCAATCCTTCCATCGGCAAACCTATCGGGACGCACTCACCGGCATTCCCGGTCGCCTGGCCTATAACGAAGCAATCGGACAACTTGGGAAGCGGTTTTCCGTTGCAGTCATCGGTATCGACCAGCTCACTCAATATGCCAATGTCCATGGAAAGTCTGTCAGTGAACAGATCTTAAAACAGATCGCACCCAAAGTTCTGGCCGTCTGTACAAGTGGGCAAGTCTTCCGTACGACAGGGGAAGAACTCACCGTATTGTTTCCCGGAAAATCGACTATAGAAGCTCTCAGTGCGTTGGAAACTATCCGGAAATCGATCGAAGCGATCTCGCTGTTTCTCAGAGGAAGAGAACGAGTGTGGGAAAAGGAACGCGTGGCTCAAAAGACCGGACCACGCGACCAGGCCCTTCCTGTCACCCTAAGTATCGGCGTGGCAGAAAAACTGAACGACAGCGCGACACTGACTCTGGTGATCAAGTCGGCGTACCGCGCCCTCTATGAAGGCAAAGGCGCAGGAGGGAACGTTGTAAAGCGTGGGATCGAGGAGAATGTGCCAGTACGGCGTTCCCCTACAGAAACAGGACGAGTTTCCTCAATGAGCGAGTATGGAACGTAGGGCTAACTACAGCAACTCCTTCACAGCCTCCGCCGGTCTAGCCAAGATTACCTTCTCGCCCCTTTCGACAATCGGACGCTGAATGAGATCCGGATGGGCCACCATCAGATCCAGCCATTCATCGTCAGACAGGATCTTTTTCGCCAAACCGAGATCCTTGTAGATGTCCTCTTTGGTTCTCAAAGTATCCTTCGGTGAGAGCCCCGCCTTTTTTAAAAGATTCTTGAGTTGAGCCTTCGTGAAGGGTTTCTCATAGTAGTTAATAGCCGTGAATGGTTTGCCGCTTTCTTTTAGCAACTGCACCGCTTGACGGCAGGTGCTGCAGGTCGGTTTTTGGTAAATCGTCACCTCTGCCATGTTCCAACTCCTTTTTGCAGTGGCTCGCCAGCCTTGACGCCATTTTTATCTCTGTGATACATCAGCCCTATTATGCTTACATCAACGCCATGATGCCGACGCCAATCTTTGGAACCAGCTCCAGCGGTCAGTTTTCCTGTGCGACAGCCACGCATCACACCTTACGAGACCTCCGCACCAAGCGCAAGGGACAGCCGGTGTTCGTCGTCGGGCATGTCCTGGCTAGGAAAGGCCAGGAAGGAAGCTTTGAAGTCTTTAACGATCGACTGGCCATTGTCAAATTCTCCGATGGTGTCGCGATCGGTTATGATCCGCAGGAATTGCTCTTACCTACCGATATCGATGATAAGGGCACCGCATACTTTGAAATTCGCCCCTGCCGACAGTGCGAACAACTCTTCCCGTTGATTATTGAAGAGTGTGAGTCGGCAGAAGAACCGACCTCCTGTCCGGAATGCCGAGGTTGAAATAGTCTAGGCCTCAACCTCTCCTGTCAATCCCTCAACGGTGCAACCTCGATCGCTTTCTTAATCAAACAATCGCCGGCAATAGACTGGAGGGACATCGGCAGCATGCCGGCATCGATCACGCGCACCGTGACAATCTGGAAACCTTCAGCGCCTTTGTATCCTTCCATCCTGATGGCATGGCAGATCTCGATCTTTTTCCATATCAGATTATTCAGGATTGTCTCCGATGCAAGGAGCTTCATATCTGACACGACGTCATTTATCGAGACCTTCGCCGGTACTTGCGCCTTGTCTTTTGGCGTCTCACTTACCACGGCAAAAGCAAGGGTCTCCCCTTCGGTCTGTGCCAAGGCGACTGTTCCCATTGCAATGAGACCGAGGATTGTCACCAGGAAGGACAGATACACCGTCATTGTGTGCTTCTTCGGCATATCCGATTCCTTGTGTGAATTGCCGACAAGTTGAGTATGCCAATCGATAAGAGTCATTTCAAGTTTCTGCCCTGATGTCTTGTTCATTTGGTCTATTTCGTTTGTTTGGTTTATCTGGTTAGTTTCATTCAACCAAATAACCAAACGAACGAAACAGACTAAATAAACTGGGTCTTCGCGCATTCGAGTGGGTCATTCTGTGGTCCGATCCTGCGTGATCGCCTTGCCTGATGCGGCATTCCTGACGTTCTCCCCCGCTTGAAACTGGTGCAGGTTCTGGCGCAGAGTCACTGCAT
>Ga0194035_1000664_pt1 | contig 19248 bp, 16 predicted proteins | sample JunL2320m_MetaG_FD_148680 | JGI IMG/M metagenome (GOLD analysis project Ga0194035, IMG submission 148680) | Anoxic zone freshwater microbial communities from boreal shield lake in IISD Experimental Lakes Area, Ontario, Canada - Jun2016-L239-20m | ecosystem: Environmental > Aquatic > Freshwater >...
AATAACTTGTCACCTTGACGAGTTAGACCATTTAGAAGTTGAATTCATTAATGAATTAAACACCAAATTTCCAAATGGTTATAATTTAACAAATGGAGGACAAAAAGGCTTTGCGAAAGGTCCAAAAATTAATTTAGAAAATAGTGAATTATTTGTTCCAATTAACCCTTTACTGTTTGAAAATTCTAATTTGAAAAAAAGTGAGTATACTAAAAAATTAATATCCGAGAGATTAATAGAATTTAATAAAGATGAAAATGTTAAAAAAGAACATATGAAAAGAAGTCAATCTCAACATTTTGAAAATAAATTCCATAGATACCCTAATGTTAGAATTGATGAAAATAACATTGATAAATACATTTATGTTGTTCGCAACAATAAGTTAAATTATGATTACATAACAGTAAAAATTGAGAAAATTAAAACTTCATTTGTAGGAAAATTTGAAACTATAGAAGAATTAAGAGCAAGAGCAAGATTATTTATTTTAACTTTAATTAAACAGCAACACGACCAAATTGCGGGAACCCCCTTAGAGCCTTCATTACCACTTGCCGATGGAAACGTCAGCAAGGAACTCGGTTAATTGCCGAAACCAATGGTAAAAAAATGAAGGATTGGGCAATCCGCAGCCAAGCCCCTAACCTCGCTATGGTAAGAGTATGGGGAAGGTTCAGAGAGTAGATGGTGGTGGGTCTTATGTGATGGTTTAACCGACCTGATGAGGCTTAAGGTGTATTCCGACCCTTTGGGAAACCTTTGGGATATTCATTGGAGATGAATTTACATATGCCTCAGGACCCAGAGTCCGAGGCAGAATTAAAGCATTTAGCAGCAGTAGAATATCAGATGATTAGTCCAGGAAATAACGCATCTATTATAGGTATTTTCCAAGATTCCATGTTGGGGTCATATCAATTTACGAGAGAAAACATTAAATTTACACCACGCGAAGCCATGAATTTATTGATGATGTCAAAGAAAGTGAATGAAGAATTGTTTGTCAAGGGAAATGGAGTTATTACCAATTTTGAGATATTGTCTCAAATATTGCCTCCGTTGTCATTGAAATTCAAGACCAAGTCATTTAACGACGAGACAGATGACAAGAAGACCTCAAATGGAATTCTTGAAATCAAAAATGGGAAATACATTCGCGGACAAATGGACAAGGGTGTTTTAGGAGGAAATTCAAAAGGCATTATCCAACGCATTTGCAATGATTTCGGTAATTTAGCATCGTCCAATTTTATTGATGACCTGCAGAACATTATTACAGAATATTTAAAATCTACTGCATTTAGTGTCGGAATAAGCGATTTGATTTCAAATGAAAAAACAAACGAATCTATTTCTCAAATTATTACAACGAAAAAAACAGATGTGCAAAATATCATAGACCAAGCACAACTTGGAATCTTTGAAAATAATACAGGCAAAACAAATCAAGCCGAGTTTGAAATACGTATCAACAATATTCTAAATCAAGCGACATCAGAAACAGGTAAAGTCGGATTGAAAAGTTTGAATAAAGACAACAGGTTTGTTACCATGGTAAATGCCGGTTCAAAAGGCAGCGATTTAAATATCTCATTCATGATTTCTTGTCTTGGACAGCAAAATGTAGATGGTAAAAGAATACCATATGGGTTTGAACACAGAACCTTGCCGCATTTCAATAAATTCGATGATTCACCCGGTGCACGTGGATTCGTGGAAAATTCATACATTAATGGCTTGTCACCACAAGAATTGTTCTTTCATGCAATGGGTGGACGCATTGGTCTCATTGATACTGCAATTAAAACCGCATCTACTGGATATATTTCACGAAGATTGGTGAAAGGGTTGGAAGATTTAATGGTGAATTATGACATGACAATTCGCACAAATAAAAATAAAATCGTGCAATTCTCTTATGGAGATGATGGCATTGATTCTACAAAAGTGGAAAATCAATTGTTGCCGATTGTTGAAATGAGTATCCAGGACATTTATGCTCACTATAACATTCCAGAGGAAACCAAGCATACCAAACTCTTGAAACAAATCTTTATGAAAAATGTCATGAAACGACACATGGGACAACTCCAAGAGTTTAATGCATCTTCACAATTATACACAGATTTCATGTGTCATCAACGCGACGAGATTATTAAAAATGTATTTAAAAATAAGGGAGATACGATTGTCAATTGTCCTGTAGCATTTTCACACATTATCAACAACATTCAAGGACAACACAGCATATCCGCGTCCTCCTTGGTTGATATTACGCCCTTTGAAGCATATCAAATGATTGAGCACAGTTATGCCATGCTTGAAAAAATCCACTATGCACAACCCACAATGTTATTTAAAATCCTCTATTATTATTATTTGTCTCCAAAAGAATTGCTCATTATAAAAAGATTCAATAAAGCCGCCTTAACAGTCTTGTTGGAGACGATTTTAATGACATACAAAAGAGCCGTTGTTGCACCCGGCGAAATGGTTGGAATTATTGCCGGTCAAAGTATAGGCGAGATTAGCACACAACTGACGTTGAATACGTTCCATTTCAGTGGCGTCTCGTCTAAATCCAACGTGACAACAGGTGTGCCAAGAATTGAAGAGATTTTAACATTGACAAGTGAGCCAAAGAATCCGTCATTAAATATCTACTTGAAGCCGGAAGACGAGACGGACAAGGACAAGGCGCATTCCATCACATATATGTTGGAACATACAAAATTGAAAGAATTGGTGAATACGATTGAGATATGTTTTGACCCGAATGATTACGACACGTTGATTGAAGAAGACCGCGATACGATTGCACAATTCAAAGCCTTTGAGCAAATGGTTGAAGAATGCGGGGCTACAAAACCAGACGAAGGCGAGAAATCTAAATGGATTATTCGCATGATTATGGATGCGGAAACCATGCTTGAGAAAAACATTACAATGGACGACTTGAATTTCACCTTGAACAATTGTTATGAAAATCAAATTCACTGCATTTATTCCGACTACAATTCGGACAAATTGGTGTTTAGAATCCGAATGAATGAGGTCATCAAATCGTCCGCGTCAAAAACACGCACGGGTGAAAAGGTAAAGACAAAGGTAAAGCCTCTTGACCAATCCGACCATATTTACATGTTGAAAAATTTCCAAGACCAGTTGCTAGAAAATGTAGTGATTCGCGGAATTACTGGAATTCGCAAAGTCAATCTTAGAAAAATAAAAGACAATGTCGTGGAACACAATGGGTCTTATAAAAAGCAGGACATTTGGGTGTTGGATACAATCGGCACAAATTTGATGGAGATTTTGTCTCTGGACTTTATCGACAAAAATCGCACAGTAAGTAACAACATTGTGGAAGTCTATGATGTATTGGGAATAGAAGCTGCACGACAAACCATTTACAATGAATTTGTTGAAGTCATTGAACACGACGGCACATATATTAATTACCACAATTTCAGCATCTTGTGTGACCGTATGACATTTACGAGCAAATTAATCTCTATTTGTCGGCATGGAATTAACAATGATGACATTGGTCCGATTGCAAAAGCGTCCTTTGAAGAAACACCCGAGATGTTTTTGAAGGCGGCTCGGCATTCAGAGTTGGACACGATGCGAGGTGTGTCTGCAAATATCATGTGCGGACAAGAAGGGTTTTTCGGGACAAGTTGTTTTCAAGTGATTCTGGACCTGAAAGAAATGGAGAAATTGACCTTGACAATGCCGCCGCCGAGTGACATTGAAAATGAAGAAGAATTTATAGACAAATTCTTTGAAGAATCCGATGACCCTTGCGATATTAGTAAATTGGAAATACGCAACAATGTCGTCAATATTAAATCTAAAAATATGGGATTCGGTAATGAAGACGCAGACTATGACCCTGGATTTTAATCCTTTGTTGGCATTGGATGTGTTGATGTCTTGTAAGATATATTAGGTGTTAGTTGGTTCATTGCATGGTTTATTATATTGTTGTCGCAATATAATAAAATACTTTTTTACTGCATATGAGGTGGACCCGAAGTTTATCGTCTGCGAGTTCCTCTGCGTCTGCGACGCCCTTTTGTCAAAGAACGCACTCCTTGAACTCCTGAATTGACTCCCTTTGAAAAGAGTCCAAACAAATTATTAAATCCGGTTTTCACAGATGGTCCTGTTTTTCTGGCGACAGAACGGACAGAGGAACCGACATTTTGCAATCCATTGACAAGAATATTTTTCCTAGAACCGCGGCGACGATGACGACGATTGTGAACCATTTATAAAATAGAACTATATTATTTTCTTTCTTAACTTTATTATGGATTTAAGAGAGAATCTGAGAACAATCTTGACGGTTTCTGCTGTTTTTTTGGCGGTGCTTGCTATATTTCATTTGAACGGATGGACTCTTGAAGAGAAGAATCAACCGCCTAAAGAAGTTGTTCAAGTCCTGGAATTGGAGGCTTTTACTAACGGCGATGGATCCTTAGAAAAAGAGGTTGCATCTATGGGATTAGGACCAGAAAGCAGTTTTTGTTCTATTTATAATGGGGGCGAATTGGAGACAAAATGTAACGCATTGACCCGGGATGGTTGTTCTCAAGTATCGTGTTGTGGATATTTAAATGGCTCAAAATGTGTTGCAGGGTCCAAGTCAGGACCGACCTTTTTGACTGATTCGGAGGGAGAGAAAATTGTTGTTAATGATTGGGTTTATGAATAATTTTTATTTAATTAATTAAATTATATTATATCTCCAAAAAATAATAACTATACCAGGTGCACCCGCTGCACCTGGACCTGTGTTAGAGCTGGATGCTCCATAATAACCATAATGATAAGGAGAATTATATCTTTTACCACTATAACCTCCTGAACCATATGATATATTTGTTATAATAGTTGACGATACTACCCCATCTGTGTTTTTAATAGGAGGGATTCGAGAATCTGTATAATTTGAACCAAAAAATAAAGGTAACAAACCGGTATAATCTGGATATATATTGATCGGATATTGAGATCCTGTTCCTGAGTCATTTAATTTAAATATAGAATTTTGTAATAAATTTAAAGGATACGAACTTGTTGAAAGACTAATGTTCCCTGAATATGAAGTCGTCTGATTAATGCTAACAGAAGAACTTGGTTGCAAATTAGTGAAAGTCAATCCTGAATATAAACTAGAATCTGTAGGTGTAGTTGTACGTGGTTCGGAACCACTTGTTCCTGTCATACCGGTATGAATTCCAATATTACCATTTATTCCACCTAGAATTGTCGCTATTGTACGTAAATTAGATATTATAGTTGTACTATTTGCAGTTGCAGGGGGATTACTTTCAAAGTAATTTAAAGTAGGAAATCCCTGTGATCCAGATGTCCCCATTCCAGGTTTTCCAATTAGTACTGTTAAGGATGTTTCAAGATTTAAAAAAGGACAGTTAAACGTAGCAAATGTTCCACCCGAGCCATTTGACCCATCAGGTGCACCATCTCCGCCCGATGGGCCTCCTCCTCCTCCACTTCCAATGACCATTATATTTGCATTTGTGCAACCGAATGGTATGTTTACTATCTCAGAATAATTCGCTGGAGCAATACCGTTAAAAAGTACACTTCCATCAGAGGATATAGTAACTGTTGGAGTTATGATTTTATAGTTGCTTCTGCATTGAGATCCTATATCAATTGAAGACGATTTATAGTTAATGTTTGATGGACACTTAGAGAAACTATCTGTATATGCTTGAAAATTTAATTGTGTAGTATTTTTATAAAATGGATAATAATTCATAGTGAAAGTTGAATTATTATAACTAGAGTCGCTGCTTAATATGTTATTTAAATCTACAGATTTGAATAAAAACCCTGACATATATAAATAAAAAATTGATTTTAATTTTCCAAATAAAACAAATAATATAAGAACAAATAAATTAACTAAATATATAAGAAATGATTATTCCGGTGAAATGCGTCACATGTGGAATGGTTCTCGCCGACAAATACAGATATTATTTAGAAGAAGTGCGTAAAAGAAAACTCGCTAAATCCCAGGACATTCATAGCGTTCTTTATTTAACAAGAGAATTCACAGAGAAAACTCCTGAAGGAGAAGTGTTGGACGAATTGGGACTTACAAAAATGTGTTGTCGTCGTCATTTATTAACTCATGTGGATATTGAATAATATTCTCTTAATACATAGTATAATGGGTGGAACCAGAACCAGAACCAGAAGAAGACGAAGCAAATCAAGATCAAGGTCAATGAGAAGTCAAAGAAGTCATAGTTATTTTATGAGAGGTTGTTCGCGTCGTCGGTCTAATTCTAATAAACACGATTTTTTTGCTAAAGGAGGACCAGGTGATATGAAACTGCATGGCAAATTAAGGACAAAAAAATGTAAATGCGCGTGCCATTTGGACAAGCATCGTGTGCCAGAATGCAAATGTAATTGTCATCAAATGAGCCGGATGTTTGGCGGCGACGAAGATACAGTTCAGACCGAAGGCGACGAAGATACAGTTCAGACCGAAGGCGACGAAAATACAGTTCAGACCGAAGAAAATAAGCCATTTGTGTCAGAAGAATATACATACGGAGGCAGAAAGAGGAGAAGAAGAAAAAGATTGCGAGGAGGTGATGCACTAAATTTATCTTTAGCATATACTGGAAAACATACTCCATTGAGCCCAAGTCCATATGGAGCATATGTAGGAAAAGGCGGAAGTCATACATTAGGACATGCAAATGTGGAAAAGACATATCCCGTAGTCACAGATACAGGAGGAAAAATTGGTTGGCTGAATGTCGGACAAACAATTTACGGAGGAGGAATTACTGGTGCAGGCACTAGTTATGCCAATGGATTGGTCGGTTCATCATGGACTGGAAATTCAAATACTTGGCCTGGAGTAAGTGGAGGCGGCGGCGATTCAAACCACATGTCACTAAATACCTATAACAATGATGTTTCGCGTGATATGCAAAGTATAGGAGCAAATTATCCACACAATGGAATGTTACATGGTGGTCGTCGTCGTGGTAGTGCTCATAAGCGCGGTAAAAGTGGTCGTGGTCATCGCGGAGGCGGATTAATACCTCAAAATTTAGTAAATGTAGGAAGAAATTTCATGTATAATATGGGAGTGGGAAATAATGCAATCAATGGATATGCCTCGCCGGTAAATCCAATGCCGTATGCAGGACAGTTGGATTCAAACAATTCAAAATTTTTTAATCTATAATTTATATATGGGATTTCCAAAAAGTATAAAGGAGTTGTGCAATCCAGCATTGTTTTATTTTGTAATGTCAATTATTGGATTACTAATGGTTGTTTTTCAAAATATGGGAAATAACAGTGAATTGCTGATTGGTTCTTCTGTTTTAAATGTAGAAAACAGTCCGGTCATTTTTGTTGTAAAAATTATCTATATTTTATTTTGGACATGGATATTGAATTTAATATGTAAAGATGGTCATCCAGGCATTTCTTGGTTGCTCGTGTTGATGCCGTTTATTTTAATTTTCTTGTTGATTTTGGCGCTTATGCTTGATTAGAGAGAGAGAGAGAAAAAAAGAAAAATAAAGCCATCTCAATTATTTAACTTCACTATATATAATGAAGTTAAATGGAATGTCATACGATTTAAATGGTTGGAAATATATTTCTATTTATGGTTCTCCTGAAAAGCGTGGTTATGCTTATGGATATTTATGCGGGGAATTATTCACACAAGTAAAAAAGATGTTGAATTTTTTGATTTACGACACAACTGGTCAAACGTGGGAATACATGATTGAAGAAATTAACAAGAGTATTAAATTAAAAACACAATTGGAATTTCCGGAATTCTATGAAGAAATGGAAGGAATTGCACATGGATATAATTCAGCGATGCAACACTCTGGCAACGATTCAAGAACAACTCTAGACGAAATTATTGCATGGAATTTTTACATGTCTATGAATTATTGGGTATCTTCCATCAATCCAACGGAACAGCATCGCAGTTCGCCCAAAGAAGGTGGCGGTGCTAGCGATAAATGCAGTGCCTTTATTGCAGTTGGAAAAGATTTTACAGAATCTGGCAAAATCGTTGTGGCGCACAATTCATTTACTGATTTTATAGACGGACAATATTCAAATGTTATTTTGGATTTAAATCCAGAAAAAGGCAATCGGTTTATTATGCAAACATCGCCGTGTTGGATATGGAGTGGCACTGATTTTTTCGTGAATTCAAAAGGAATTATTGGAACTGAGACAACCATTGGCGGCTTTATTGCCTATGAAAACAACATTCCAGTGGGATATAGAATTCGTCAAGCCATGCAATATGGAAACACCATGGACGATTGTGTCAATTTTTTATTGCAAGGGAATTCGGGGGATTATGCAAACACCTGGTATTTTGGAGACACAAAGACAAATGAAATTATGCAATTTGAATTAGGGTTAAAATATCACAACATAGAGAGAACCAAGAATGGATATTACATTGGATTTAATGCTACATATGATCCGCGAATCAGAAACATAGAATGTGTGAATAGTGGATTTGATGACATTCGTCGGCATCAAGGTGCACGTCGTGTGAGATTGGACGATTTAATTCAAGAATATAAAGGAAGAATAAACATTGACGTTGCCAAAATCATCATATCAGACCATTATGATGTCTATTTAAAAAAGGAGAATCCTTCTTCACGAACAGTATGTTCTCATTATGAATTAGATGCGCGTGAATACATGTCTGACCCGAGTAGACCAAAACCGTATGCGCCGCGAGGCGCAGTGGATGGGGTTGTATGCGACAGTGAAACTGCAAACAAGATGGGATTCGTTTGTCGTTTTGGCAGTTCATGTGGAATGCCATTTGATGTCTCTGATTTTTGCAATAAAAATCGTCAATGGAAATATTTAGAGCCGTATTTAAACGATAGACCTACACAGCCTTGGACTGAATTTTTTGCAAATACGTTGAATATGACGACAACTCATGAGAATGCCAAACGGACAAGGACAAGGACCGTAAGACGGAGGAAAAAGAACAAGACCCGTTCAGCTAGAAGAGGGATGCGGCGACGATAATTCTGATTGGTCAATAGAGAAAAAGAGAAAAGAGAAAAGGATAAATGTTTACAAGTGTTGAAATAATTATGTTGAGAAAGTATTATAAAAACTATGAGTAATATATAAAATGGAAGAAATGTCAGAAAAAGAATTTTCAGAAGAAGGAGTGGAAGAAATGGAAGAGATTTCTTGGAAAGTAATAGACACCTATTTTAATGAAAACCCGGAGAATTTAGTAAGTCATCATTTAAATTCATACAATGATTTTTTCAGCACAGGTATAAATCGCATTTTCAAAGAGAACAATCCAGTCCGTTTTATTGAAAGACCGAAAAAAGGAGAGCCAAATGCAAAACAAAATCAATGTCTCTTATATTTAGGTGGCAAAGATGGGAAGAAAATATATTTCGGGAAACCAATGATTTATGACAATAATTACACCCATTACATGTATCCAAATGATGCGCGATTAAGAAACATGTGGTATGGTGTTACGATTCATTATGATGTGGAAGTGGACATTATATATTATGTCAATGAAAAAGAAATAATAGAAACGCATGAAATTAAAAGGGTCTATTTAGGTCGTTTTCCAATCATGGTTCAATCCAATTTGTGTATATTAAAATCTCTCTCTCCAGAAGTGCGATTTAATATGGGAGAATGTCGCAATGATTATGGAGGTTATTTTATCATTGCAGGAAAAGAAAAGTGTATTGTTTCACAGGAAAAATTCGGGAATAATATGCTTTATATAAGAAAAAATTCGGCGAATGATATTTATAGTTATTCGGCAGAGGTGCGTTCGGTTTCTGAAGACGCGTCAAAACCAATGCGAACAACTTCTGTGAAAATCATCGCACCATCAACCGTATTGGAAAACGGGCAATTTGTAGTAGCCGTGCCAAATGTCCGCAAACCAGTGCCATTATTTATATTGATGCGTGCATTGGGTGTAATATCGGACAAGGATATTATACAAACTTGTTTATTGGACCTTGATGAAAACAAGGGATACATTAATCAATTTATAAATTCAATTCATGATTGCCATCAAATATACAATCAATCAAACGCATTGAATTACATTGCATCTTTTACAAAAAGGAAAACGCTGGTGGGAGTGATTGAAATCTTAAGCGACTATTTTTTACCACATGTAGGTGTGATGAATTTTTTAGAAAAGGCGTATTATGTGGGATACATGATATATAAAATGTTAAAGGTGTCTAATGGATTAGAACTGCCGACTGACCGAGATAATTTCCGTTTTAAAAGAATAGAATTGTCTGGTTCTCTCATATACGATTTATTTCGCGAGTATTATTTGATACAAAAACAAAAAATTACATTGACGATTGATGCCGAGTATTATTACGCCGCCGTAAGATATCAAGAGATGGATTTTCCAAATCTCATTAAATTGAATCATGTTCTCATCTTTAAAAACCGGCTTGTGGAATCCGGATTTTTAAAGGCATTCAAAGGCAATTGGGGAGAGACGGAGCATACAAAACGCGTAGGTGTTGTCCAAGATTTAAATCGACTAAGTTGGAACACTTTTATTTCACATTTAAGAAAAATCAATTTGCCGCTAGATCCGACATCCAAAGTGGTTGGACCGCGTTTGTTAAACAGTTCTCAATGGGGATTGATTGACCCATTAGACACACCTGACGGCGGCAACATTGGATTGCATAAACATTTAACTATTACTGCCATGGTGACAACCAATGTTTCTTCTGCATCGGTAATTCAATGGTTAAGAGAGAATATTCCTTTGAAATTATTAATGGAATGTTCGCCGGAATACATGCATTCATCCAGTAAATTCTTTGTAAATGGAATCTGGATTGGAGTTGTAGAAAAATCTATTGAAATTGTGGAGAAATTGAAATTATATCGGCGAAATGGTGTGATTCCGGTTTTCATAAGCATCGCATTTAACATTGAACAGAATGAAGTGCATCTCTTTAGTGATGGTGGGAGATTGATGCGTCCAATTTATTATATAGACAAGCATGGTGCTAGTTTTCAAAGAAAAGAAATGGTTGCATTGTTGCATGAGAGTAAATTATCATGGACTGCAATGATTTCTGGGCATGGAAAGAAGAGCGATTCTCCTTTTTCAATCAAAGACAATAAATTATATAATGTCGCTGAATTGTTTTCCGATAAATCCGAGAAAATATTACATAAATATAAATCTCTCGTGGACTATGTTGACACTTCAGAAGAAGAGACGAGTCTTATTGCAACTACACAAGAAGAAATGACTAAAAGTAGAGTACTTGGCGGGTTAAAATATACGCATGTTGAGATTCACCCTTCTTTAATATTGGGTGTCTTGGGAAATCAAATTGTCTATCCACAACACAATCCAATTGCGCGAAATGCGTTTTCTTGTGGACAAAGTAAACAAGCGGTTTCTTTATATCATTCTAATTATCAAATGCGGATTGATAAGATGGGTGTTGTCTTGAATTATGGTCAAATTCCGTTGATTAAATCTAGATATATGCATTACATAAATAAAGAACAACAGCCTTATGGAATAAACACGATTGTGGCCATCATGTCCTATACTGGATACAATGTGGAGGACGCTATTTTAATCAATGAAGGATCTGTAAAACGCGGTCTTTTTAGAACGACTTATTTGTCAATGTATGAAACTCATGAAGAAAGTGCTGGAAAAGGCAATTCGCAGATTAATTCTTTTTTCGCAAACATTCAGAAACATTCCGTGAGTGGAATTAAACCTGGCGTGGATTATAGTTTATTAGATGACAATGGAATGATTAAAGAAAACACGCCGTTGAATGACAAGGTTGCATTGATTGGAAAATTAATCATGGATCCAGAGAATAAAAATGTCTATATAGATGATTCTGTTACACCGAAAAAAGGACAATTGGGATATGTGGACAAGTCTTTTATTACAGAAGGCGAAACCGGCACAAAAATCGCGAAAATTCGGGTTCGCGAAGAGAGAATACCTGCACTAGGAGATAAAATGGCGAGTCGTGTGGGGCAAAAAGGCACAATTGGTTTAATTATTCCAGAAGAAAATATGCCTTTTACTGCCGACGGAATTCGTCCTGATTTAATTATAAATCCTCATGCATTGCCTTCGAGAATGACAATTGGTCAATTAATAGAGAGTTTATTTGGAAAAGCGTGTTGTATGTATGGCACATTTGGCGATTGCACTGCGTTTTCCACAAAAGGAGCAAACACGGATTTATATGGAAAAATGCTGACACATGCAGGGTTTCATTCAAGTGGCAATCAACTATTGTATAACGGCATGACTGGAGAACAATTGACGAGTGATATTTTCATCGGTCCTACGTATTATATGAGATTGAAACATATGGTAAAAGACAAAATCAATTATCGTGCATTAGGACCAAGAACGTCCTTGACGAGGCAGCCGGTGCAAGGTCGCGCAAACGATGGAGGTCTTCGTATTGGAGAAATGGAACGCGATGGTGTCTTGGGTCATGGTGCCTCATATTTTTTGAATGAATCGTTTTTGATTCGCGGAGATGAATATTTTATGGCGGTGTGTAATAAAACTGGAAATGTTGCTATTTACAATCCTTCCAAGAATTTGTTTTTTAGTCCAGCAATTGATGGTCCTCTTAAATTCAATACGAATATAGACGGCACTCAACACGTGAATAATTTGAGTCGTTTTGGGCGTTCTTTTAGCATTGTTCGTGTTCCTTATGCGATGAAATTATTAATGCAAGAATTGATGGTTTTAAATATACACATGAAAATTATTACGGATGAAAATGTAGACCAACTAATGAGCATGTCTTATTCTTCTAATTACAAGTTGTTATTGAATCCTTCTTCAGAAAATCCAAACAAAATCGACAGTTTTTCGGCAATTACTAAATACGAGAATGCTATTTCTCAACATGCTCCTGCTTCCAAAACAATGAAAATAAACAAGCCTCGTTCTACGCCGTCTTCGGATGAATCATTTCAAACGCCTGTTACTGCAAGTCCATATTCAGAAGGTGATTTTGCCGAACTTCCAATGGATTCTCAAGCCATTGAACAGCGTCAAAAAGAAGAAAGAGAAGAAAGAGAAGAAAAAGAAAAGAACGATTTATTGTCTGGTTTTATTGAAGAATTGCCTGAAAGCCCCGATTATCCTCCAGACGTGAGTCCTGCATTTAATCCCGACAATACACCAGAAAGTAATAAAGAAAATATATTGGAATTTAAAGAAGAGCCAGTTGTTTCTGCAAATGAAGAAGATGTGGAAGGAGATTCCGAGAAACAGAGTGGTCAGGTTAAAAAGATAAACATTGATTCTTCTTCCGTATCGACGCCAGCAGTGTCATCTGTCTCGTCGCCAGTCGTGTCGTCCGTGTCAACGCCTTCGGTATCATCTGTCTCGTCGCCAGTCGAATCTTCTTCCGTGTCAACACCATCAGAATCGGAAGAATCGTAATAAAACAATATAATTAAAATTGAATTGAATTAAATATTTAATAATGTTAATATAATAACAATCATGGCAAAACAGAATTCCAATGTTCTAATTTCAAGCATTTACAACTCGCGAAAAATCATATTGAATTTAATGAAGAAGCAAAATTACAACATTGATGAGTATTCTAATTTTAGTATTAATGAAGTAAATTCCATGTTGCAAAACAATCAGTTGGATATTAAATTAGAAAAAAACACCAAGGAAAACAAAGCATATATACATTATTATTTAGGAAAAACCGCGAAAACCATCACTGCAAAAAATTTACAAGACATGATTGATGATTTATTTGTCGTTGAAGAAATATTAACAAAAAAAGACACATTGTTTATTATTTTAAAATCCGACATTAATGAGACAATCACCAATGTGCTTAAAAATATATGGGAAAAAGATGGAATATTTATTGTAATCATTAATATTCAGAGACTGCAGTTTAACATTTTAGAACACAGTCTAGTCCCTCCTCATCGAATCTTGTCTGAAGAAGAATTAGAAGAAGTAAAGATAAAATATAATATTAATAAACTGTCGCAACTTCCGGAAATATCGCGATTTGACCCTGTTGCGCAGGTGATTGGAATAAGACCAGGCCAAGTATGTGAAATAATTCGTTCTAGCAAAACCGCAGTAACTTGTAAATATTATCGTGTGTGCATTCAGTAATTATATAAATCTTATATATATGGAATTAATAGAATCTTCAGACGCAACTAAATACAAGAATAAATTGGCCGATTATGCGGAATCATTTCCTCACATGTTGGATGAATTTAAAAAGCATTATATTTTTTTTAACAAAAATCCTCAAGTAGATGAATACGAGAAATTATATTCATCTATGAAATCTAATATACAGCGCACCATATCGCAAATATTTGTTACTACAAATGAGATTCAACAAAAGATTGATGAATTAAATTCGCACATTAAAGTGATGAATGGTGAAATACACAAGGAAAAAAAAAAGAATTTCGATTTGAAAAAGCAATTGGGACTATTGAATGTGGAACACGATACTACTGGTTTGATGATTGACGATTATAGAGAATTATACAATCTCCAGTATTTTATAAATTTTATGATTCTTTTTGGAATTTTATTTATTTCTTATTTCATCTATACAATGGTTGGAAAAGTGTCTCTGCCTTTGCCTTCAAATTCTGTAAAAGAGGCGTAATTTGTTTTATATTGCATACTATATAAAACAAATGATTTTATGAATTCTTTATCCTAATGCATTGTTTCATCTTTTAATCTTGCTCTAATAGAAAATCTTGATTTATAAACTCTTTTCTCTCATACACGTTAAATAAAGATACAAACCGATTGATTTGTGTTTGAACTGGTTCTAATTCTGTAGAACGAATGTATACTTCCGCATCTTTTATAAATGGATTGCGATTAATAATATTTCTGAAATGATTGCAATAACCAAACATTGTTGGTTGACTTTTATTCATGTATATAAATATATCATTAATGAGCCAGTCCGAATGAACTTCGCTTCTATGATGACACCATTTTTTTAAATACATTTCATTCATTATTTCTCTGCTTTTATGAAAATCGCGAATGTCTTCCAACAAAAAGGAAGGTTGAGGTTGATATGTATATGCCATGATTCTGTAAATAAGTTCAATGGGCAAATTATTCATTTGTTTCTTACAATTATTGTATAAAAATATTCTAAATGCTAATTACTCGTTCTTTTATATTTCCAAAAAGAGAGAAACATAGATTTGATGTAATTGTGCCTCCTGATACAATCATTTCATATGATTATACGCGCATCGTATTAAAAACATATTTTCTGGCGATGATGATGTTTAGCCAAGATAAACCATCTATTTTATTATTCATATATTTTCTCTCTCGTAATATATAATGGAACTATCATTGTCTTTGATGGGACAAGAATACGATGCTTTATTAATGCAATATGAACAAGCTTATAAAAATTATATTAATCATATATCTTCCTCTGGTGCTGGCGCTAGTACTAGCACCTCCACTTTTGCCAACATGAAAGGTCGGACTTTTTGGGGAACAAGTGGTGTGAGTGAAGGCGCTTCAAACACCGTAGAAGAATGTCAAGGCACATGTTCTTCTCTCTCAAATTGCACAGGAGCAACATTTAATCCAGATAAAAAATATTGTTGGACTAGAACAGGTGAAGGAGATGTTATTCCAGGGTTAGATAATGATGTTGCGATTGTTCCAACAACAAAAAAATATAGTGATATATTGTATACGTTAAACAACCAATTACTTTCTTTAAATAAAAAGATGATTGATTCTAACCCTAAAAGTTCTAATTCACACAATGAGAGAGAAACACGTCATGACCAGTTGACTACAAATTACGAAAATTTAATGTCTGAAAAACGGCGGGTTGAATTAATGATTCGCGAATATGAATCTCTTGAAGATGTAAATAAAAACAGTTATATTTCAGTGAATCAAAAGTATTTATATTATATATCCATTTCTTTCTTTGCAATCATTGTTATTATTTTATGTATCATCTTTTTTTTATTATAAGAGGCGATGCGAATATTTTAAATATTACATTATATTAATGATAACTCAAGGTAAAGCCTTTATGCAAAACAGAGAGAAAAATAAAAATAAATACGAAGGATTTCGGCAACAAAAAGTAGATACACCGGTGTATGACGCATCTCAAAAAGTATACGGGGATACACCAATTACAAATGATGCATCTAACTCTGAATTAATACAATTGCAAAATGATTCTTTATCAAACTATAGTAATAATTTTAAGACAGTGACTGACAAAACACAAGATTATTTGAATCGTATTTCTTCTTCCAACAAACTATTAAATAAATTTATTCATTTTAAAAACGGTACAATTGCATATGTGACAAATGTAGGCGTTGCAAAACCTATTGGAGATTGGGATACATATCAATCACTTTTGGGGAAAAACGGGTGTCCAACCGCTTTCGAAGATGTTGCATTGGAATGGTCTTCGTCCTATATTGAAGGCAGCACAATTCCATTAACTCCCTCTTTAATAGTTGGTCCGCCCATGAAAGCAGGAGAGAGTTGTGGACATGAAGGCAAAAATATATTTGTCTCTTCTCTCATTTCAAAAGACGCCAGTGTGGCATATCAAGGATGTTATCAAGACGCAACTCCTTCCATCATGACTTTTATAGGAGAAGTGCCGCCGGTGCAAACAGATGTATCCATTATAAATGGCGATTTTAATGAACCTCCGATTCCAGAAAACACATATCAATACATAACGAGTTCGTCTAGAGTTCCTGGTTGGGATTTTGATGCGGTTATTTTAAATCAGTCAGAAGCATGGGGATATACTAAACCTTATCCAAATAATGTTCCACAATGTTGCTCTATTCAAACAACTCAACATATTACAACACAAAACATGCAAATGTCTGCTGGACAATATAAATTGACGTTTAATTCTGTTGGTCGCAATTGTTGCGATAATTCTGGTTTAAGTAATCCTATTAACATTGTCATTGATCGTGCGACACCGGGTGAAGGAACTATATTTCAATTTCAACCGCCAGTAAATGCATGGAACAATTACGAGGTGGATGTTACCATTTATGTCGCTGGAATGCATAGTATTTCATTTGTAGGAACATGGTCACAAGGTGATAGGTCTACCGCATTGCAAGGAATAAGACTTGGACCTAGTGGAATGCCTGCCGGGGGAAGTGGCAAATACACACATGAACAATGCAAAACTGCGGCAATTGATGGCGGATATCAATATTTTGGATTGCAATATGGAAATCCTTCAACCGGAAAAGGGTTTTGCGCAGTTACAAATGATTCTGTTAGTGCGACTAAAAACGGGACATCGTATGTAATGAGTGGCGGCATTCCTCTTTGGTCATCAAATACTGCAAACACTGGAGCAGGCAATAAAGCCGCTTTAACAATTCAAGGAACTCTCTCTGTGATTAATTCTCAAGGTGCTTCAATATTTAGCACGCCTGGTGGTAGCGGAGTCAGCAACAATAGTGCTCCGAGTAGTTATATTGGTTGTTATGGAGATACAGGAACTCGCGCGTTGCCGAATCTATTGGGAACACAAAATGAAACAGTAAGCACATGTAAAGACAAAGCATCGGCTAAAGGATATTCTTATTTTGGATTACAATATGCGAATCCGAATTATTTAGAGTGTTGGGGTGGTTCTGATTTGCAACAAGCCAAAAAATATGGTGTAGCGACCAATTGCACGACACAATCAGATGGAACAGTTGTTGGTGGTGGATGGTCAAATGCGGTGTATTCTATCAATCCGCCGAGTGATTATTTTTTGACATTACAAGATGATGGTAATTTATGTGTTTACAAAGGAACAGGACCATCAGACAATCAAGGCGGCATTTGGTATGCGATGACGAATGGAAAACAACAAAAACCAAACCCTGGGTTTACTGCATCAAAAGGGAAATATGGTAAAAATTACATGAAAACAGGAGATACTTTAGCAGCGGGAGATTTCATTGGTTCTTCTGACGGATCAATTTATTTATTAATGCAATCGGATGGAAATTTGGTCTTGTATACATCAGATACTAGAGAAAATTGTTCTGCAATATCTGCAGGGGGTAGTAATAAAGAAAGTGTAAGCATGGGAGGTCAAGGGGCAACGGCGCTTTATAAAATGTCAGAAGTCGGAAATCCTGGAATTTAGGTAAAATCGGATATGTAGATAAAAACTCTGAAATATACATGTATCCAGACAATAAAATCGGGTTATCGAATAATTATGTTAAATACCCGGATGCAGGAAGTGCAGGAAATGATATTCCGGGTGCAGCGTCTTCTGGAGGTTCATTAGATGATTGTAAAACTTCATGTAATAAATTGTTGGATTGTTATGGATTTGAATATCATTCATCTGTAAAAGTGTGTTATCCGAAAGATAAAAATATGTATCCTACAATTCCAATACAACCCGCATGGACTATTGGCAATGGAGATGATTTATATGTAAGAGAGAAAATGGTAAAGGAAGGATTTGAAACAGCCGCAATAGATACAAATAAATGGAAAAATTATACATCTAACAATAAAATATTTGATGATTCCATTGTTGATTCTGCGAGTAAACAATTGACCGATTCTGACAAAAAAGAGTTGTCAGATTTGAATACAAAGATTAAGAGTTTCTCTCAAGAGATTCAAAGAAACAATGCAGAATATAGTCAGAATTTGTCAAGTGTAAATGCCAACACGATTGAAAACACTGGACATTTAAATAAATATTACGATGAATATGATAAAGTGCAAGCAAAAATAAAACATTCAGGAATCAATTTAACGAATATGAATAATATGGTATCGGATACAAGTATATTAGTTATTCAGCAAAATGCGCATTTTATTAGTTATGCAATTGTTGCAATTATATTATTAATAATTACAATTGCAGTTGCGTATAATTCAGATTAGTAATCCTTTTTTATTACTTCTATATATATAGATGAAACAGGTGTATTTGTATTTAGTAATGTTTCTTGTTATGTTTTTCATTTATAATTCTTATGTTATTCTCCGTGAACCATTATCAAATACTTATAAGGGTTGTTCTGAGGTTACTGGTTCATCCGATCCCACTTGTGAAA
>Ga0194035_1000669_pt1 | contig 19176 bp, 20 predicted proteins | sample JunL2320m_MetaG_FD_148680 | JGI IMG/M metagenome (GOLD analysis project Ga0194035, IMG submission 148680) | Anoxic zone freshwater microbial communities from boreal shield lake in IISD Experimental Lakes Area, Ontario, Canada - Jun2016-L239-20m | ecosystem: Environmental > Aquatic > Freshwater >...
ACATGGAGCAGCGACGCAGTATGAATGAACTCCACCAGGCTGGCGAGTTGGTGATGGTCGCGACCGGTATAACCGCAGAGGCGGGCAGAGAGCAGCAGCAAAAATGGTCTGATTCTTTTCCCGCCGCTGTTAAGAATATGGGCGGCGACGGTATTGACGAGTGCCACACTGGAGTCGAGATTTGTTCGAGCCTGGCGCTCCATCCCCTCCAGCTCATCGCGGTACGCCTCCCAGACGTCCGCCATGCTGTTGATAGTGGGGGTAATTGGGCTTTGGGGCATGGGGCGGATGGTAGGGCAGAGAAGGAAACAAAGTCAAGCCAGCTACCCCTTTGGGGGGCATGCAGGCATGGGCCCTCTGTGCGAGGGGGAATCTTGACAGAAGAATCGTGCTTCTATTAAGGTGAGGGGAATAGAAATGAACGGAATTTGCCTTGTGAGTGACGGGGTTAGCCATCCCGATTGCCTCCCTGGTATAGCCTCGGTCTAGCCCGGACTATTCATGAATACCTGCTGCGTCGCTCGATCCTCTCGCCCGGCGGGGCTTTTCTCGTTCGGCCTCCTCGACGGACTACCAGTACGCCTCCGTCGGCCTTACTTGCGAGAAGCCCCGTCGGGCTTCGGTCTCAAGCGACTCGCGACGGCATTCATGAGTAATCCGGGCTGGTAACATCCATGCCTACATTTTTAATGAGATACGAACGATGAGCATCCCCGGGTTTCCGCCGAAGCAAGGCCTTTACGACCCTGAACAGGAGAAGGACTCCTGCGGGATCGGTTTTATCGTCAATATCAAGGGCCAGAAATCCCATACCATTGTTCAACAGGGGCTCCAGATTCTTGAGAATCTGAGTCATCGAGGGGCGCAGGGCTGTGACCCTTGCACAGGGGACGGCGCCGGGATTCTGCTGCAAGTCCCACACGAATTCCTCAAGCGTGCGGCCGGCGATGTGGGGGTTGCGCTGCCCAATGCCGGGGAGTATGGCGTCGGGATGACGTTTCTTCCGCCCCAGGCCGATGCGCGACAGCAATGTGAAGCGCTCTTTTCCAGAATTATCGGCGAGGAGGGCGCACGTCTTCTTGGTTGGCGCGATGTGCCTGTCAAGAGCGATGCGATCGGCCCCGTGGCGCGCAGCACCGAACCCTTCATGCGGCAGGTGTTCATCGCCCGCGATATCCTCAATGAAGGGCAGTTTGAACGCAAGCTCTATGTCATTCGCAAGCGGGTGGAAACAGCCGTTCGCGAATCGGCGATTCAAGGACGGGACTACTTCTACATCTCAAGCCTGTCGGCGAACACCATCGTGTACAAGGGCCTGTTGCTTCCGCATCAGATGTCTGCGTACTACCAGGACTTGAAGGATGAGCGATTGATGAGTGCGCTGGCCCTCGTGCATTCCCGGTTCAGTACGAACACGTTCCCCACCTGGCCCTTGGCGCACCCCTATCGCTACATTTGCCATAACGGCGAGATCAACACGCTCAAGGGCAATGTGAATTGGATGCGTGCCCGACAAGGCCGGCTCAACTCCGATCTGTTCGGCCAGGATCTGGCCAAGCTCTATCCGATCGTCTCCGAGCAGCAGAGCGACTCTGCTTGTTTGGACAATGCCGTGGAATTCCTCACCATGGGGGGCCGTTCTCTCCCACACGCGATGATGATGCTGATTCCCGAGCCCTGGGTCGCAAATCCGCAAATGGATCTGGATCGGCGAGGGTTCTATGAGTATCACGCGGCGATGCAGGAACCCTGGGACGGTCCGGCGGCAGTCTGTTTTACCGACGGCAAGTTCATCGGCGCGACGCTCGATCGCAACGGGCTACGTCCCTGTCGCTATCAAGTGACGACGGACGGCCTGGTGATTTTGGCATCGGAAGCGGGTGTGCTGCCGATGGATATCCGGAAGATCAGGCAGAAGGGGCGCCTCATGCCTGGCCGGATGTTCATGGTCGATACCGTGCAAGGGCGCATCATCGATGACGAGGAAGTGAAGGCGGAGATCGTCAGCCGCAAGCCGTATCGGTCCTGGGTCACGGAATTCCGGATTTCGCTCGATGAGCTACCCGATCCGAGCAATGTGCCGCAGCCGGACCATCTGACGCTTCGCCAGCGCCAGCAGGCCTTCAGCTATACCATCGAAGAGTTGAAGATGGTCATCACTCCCATGGTGGTGGAGGGGCAGGAGGCGACTTCTTCGATGGGCACGGATACGCCGTTAGCGGTGTTGTCCGACCGGCCACAACTGCTCTTCAAATATTTCAAACAGCTGTTCGCCCAGGTGACCAATCCGCCGATCGATCCGATCCGTGAAGAACTGGTGATGTCGCTGACGACCAGCATCGGACCCAAGCCGAATCTGATGGACGAAAATCCGGAGTCCTGCCGGCGCATCAGGGTCAAGCAGCCGATTTTGACCAATGCTGAGCTCCAGAAGATCCGTGAAATCGCCGATCCGCATTTTAAGAGCAAGACGCTCAAGATGCTCTTTCGTGTAGCCGAGGGGCCGGAGGGGCTTGGAGAAGCAGTGGACGATCTCTGTCGGCAGGCTTCCCAGGCGATTAAAGATGGCTTCAAGTTTCTGATCCTGAGCGATCGCGGGGTGAACGAAGAATGGGCGCCGATTCCAAGCCTGCTCGGCATTGCGTCTGTCCACCATCATCTTGTGCGCGACTGCACGAGGACGGAAGTCGGCCTCATCGTGGAGACTGGCGAGCCGCGCGACGTGCACCACTTTGCCTGTCTGATCGGCTATGGCGCCGGGTCTGTGAATCCGTATCTTGCTTTCGAGACCATCGTTGACCTGGATCGCGAGAGCTACTTTCCCGAGGGGCTGGACGCGCAGACGGCAGAAGGCAAGTTCATCAAGGCGATCAATAAGGGGTTGCTCAAGATCTTCTCGAAGATGGGCATCTCGACCGTGCAATCCTACTGCGGCGCACAGATCTTCGAGGCCATCGGATTGAATCGTGAACTGATCGGCCGGTACTTCACCGGGACGCCGTCGCGCGTGGAAGGAATCGGCATATTGGAAGTCGGGGAAGAGACGCTTCGACGCCATCGCCTGGCCTATGAACCGGCGCCGATACGGCAACTCGATTTTGGCGGGGAGGTCCACTACCGCATCCAGGGCGAGCATCATAACTGGAATCCGGACACAATTTATAAGTTGCAGCATGCGACGAAGGCCAACGACCCCAAGACCTTTGCCGAGTTTTCCCAACTGGTGAACGACGAGAGCAAGCGGCGTGCAAACCTCCGCGGGCTGCTTGAGTTCAAGTTCCTGCCTGAAGCGATTCCGGTCGAGGAAGTGGAATCGGCGAAGGAGATCGTCAAGCGGTTCACGACCGGCGCGATGTCGTTCGGTTCGATCAGCAAGGAAGCGCACGAAACGCTGGCCATCGCGATGAACCGCCTGGGCGCCAAGAGCAATACCGGCGAGGGCGGAGAAGACCCTGCTCGATTCATTCCACTGCCGAACGGCGACTCGAAGAACAGCTACATCAAGCAGGTGGCGTCGGCGCGGTTCGGTGTCACGAGCCACTACTTGGTGAATGCGAGAGAACTGCAGATCAAGATGGCGCAGGGGGCAAAGCCGGGCGAGGGCGGGCAATTGCCGGGGCACAAGGTCGATGAGAACATAGCGAAGTTTCGCTATGCGACGCCCGGCGTGCAACTCATTTCTCCGCCTCCGCACCACGACATCTATTCTATCGAAGATCTGGCGCAACTCATTTTTGATTTGAAAAACTCCAGTCCTGACGCGGCGGTGTCGGTCAAGCTCGTGTCGGAAGTGGGCGTCGGTACGATTGCGGCCGGGGTGGCCAAGGCCTATGCGGACAAGGTGCTCATCAGCGGCGACTCAGGCGGCACAGGCGCCTCTCCACTCTCATCCATCAAGTACGCGGGAGTCCCATGGGAATTAGGTCTGGCCGAGACACATCAAACGTTGGTGCTGAACGATCTGCGGGGTCGTATCCGGGTCGAGACCGACGGGCAGATGAAAACCGGGCGCGACGTGGCGATCGCTACCTTATTGGGCGCCGAGGAGTTCGGGTTTGCGACCGCGCCCTTGATTGTCGAAGGCTGCATCATGATGCGGAAGTGCCACCTCAATACCTGTCCCGTCGGCATTGCGACTCAGGATCCGGCCTTGCGAAAGAAATTTGTCGGGCAACCGGAACATCTCGTGAATTTCTTTTTCTTCGTCGCGGAGGAACTGCGCCAGATCATGGCCAAACTGGGCTTCCGAACCGTCAACGAGATGGTCGGGCGTGTGGATAAATTGAAAGTACACAAGGCTGTTGACCATTGGAAGGCCAAGGGATTGGACCTCACGCCGCTGTTGAAAGCACCGGATGTCGGGCCGGAGATCGCCCGCTACTGCGTGCAGAAGCAGGATCATGGTCTCGCAGATGTGCTCGATAACAAGCTGATTGAGCTGTGTAAGCCGGCGTTGGAGAGGAAAGAGAAGGTCTCTCTCGATCTGCCGATCAGAAATGTGAACCGCACGGTCGGGACGATGCTCTCCAGCCGCGTGGCGAAACAGTATGGGCTTGAGGGATTGCCGGAGGACACCATCACCATCAAGTTCTCCGGCTCTGCCGGACAGTCGTTCGGCGCATTCCTGTCCCATGGCATCACGCTCATCCTCGAAGGCGAGTCGAACGACTATCTGGGCAAGGGACTCTCCGGCGGCAAGATTGTGGTATTTCCCCCGAAGCAAGCGCTCTATGTGCCGGAAGAAACGATTCTCATCGGCAATACCTCGCTCTATGGCGGGACGCAAGGGGAAGCCTATTGCTACGGCATGGCAGGTGAGCGGTTTGCCGTGCGGAACAGCGGCGTCAGGGCGGTCGTCGAAGGGACCGGCGATCACGGCTGCGAGTACATGACCGGCGGGGTGGTTGTCGTATTGGGTCACACAGGACGAAACTTTGCAGCCGGTATGTCGGGCGGTGTGGCGTTCGTGCTGAACGAATCCGACAAGTTCCAATCGCGTTGCAACTTCGGCATGGTGGAACTGGAAAAGGTCAAGACGGCGGAGGACAAAAAGACGCTGCATCAGATGATCACATCGCATTTTATGTATACAGGCAGCAGGAGCGCGAAGCGCATTCTCGATAGCTGGGAGTCGATGCTGCCGAAATTTGAGAAGGTGATGCCGGTGGACTATAAGCGCGTCTTGGAAGAACGGAAGAAGAAGGCTGCGGCGGGGAAGGGGTAAGCAAGGGATAAAGGGGTAAAGGGGTAAAGCCGGAAGTAAGGTCTGTCGTTACGGTCTCAGAACTCAGAACTCAGAACTAAAAGAGATGGGTGATCCCAAAGGTTTCATGAAATATGCCCGTGAGGGCCCCAAGCGGAAGCCGGTTGAGCTGCGCGTGCTCGATTGGAAGGAGATGTATGAGCCCATCTCCGAAGACAAGCTCAAGGCGCAGGGCGCCCGCTGCATGGACTGCGGTGTGCCGTTTTGCCAGGGTAATACCGGCTGTCCGGTTGTAAACTTGATTCCTGACTGGAACGACCTCGTCTATCGTGGCCGTTGGAAAGACGCGCTCAAGGCGCTCCACACTACGAATAATTTCCCTGAGTTTACCGGACGGCTTTGCCCAGCGCCCTGTGAAGGGGCTTGCGTGCTCGGCATCAACGAAGACCCTGTGTCCATCCGCATCATCGAGTGGAACGTCGTCGACCGTGGCTTTAATGAAGGCTATGTCGAACCGATGATGCCCGTCATCAACACAGGGAAGACCGTCGCCATTGTCGGGTCGGGTCCGGCTGGTATGGCAGCGGCGCAGCAATTGGCGCGCGCGGGGCATCGCGTCACCCTCTTCGAGAAGTCCGATCGCATCGGTGGGCTGCTGCGTTACGGTATCCCCGATTTCAAAATGGAAAAATGGGTCATCGACCGTCGGCTGGAGCAGATGAAAGCCGAGGGCGTCGAGTTCAAGACCGGTGTGACGATTGGGAAAGACATCTCGGGCGAGCAACTGCGAGAACAGTTCGATGCCGTCGGCCTTTCCATGGGCGCGGAGCAGGCCCGTGAGCTGCCGATTCCTGGCCGTGAGCTCAAGGGCGTGCATCTGGCGATGGAATACCTGACCCAACAGAATAAGCGCACCGCCGGAATTTCCGTTACGGGCGAGCCGATTATGGCAAAAGGCAAGCGCGTCGTCATCATCGGCGGTGGCGACACCGGGTCCGATTGTCTTGGCACGGTGCACCGACAGGGCTGCGTCGAGGCGCATCAGTTTGAATTACTCCCGGAGCCGCCACCGACTCGTGCTGATTCAACCCCCTGGCCGCTCTGGCCCATGCAGCTCCGCACCTCGCATGCGCATGAAGAAGGCTGCGATAGGCAGTGGAGTATCTTAACCACGAAGTTCACCGGCCACAACGGCCAGGTGACAAAACTTCACGGCAATCGGGTAAAGTTCGAGAATGGCAAGTTCACGGCAATCCCAAACAGCGACTTCGAGATGGATGCAGATCTCATTCTTCTCGCGATGGGCTTCACTGGCCCGGTGAAGAATGGACTCCTTGACAGCCTCGGCGTCAGGTACGACGCCCGTGGCGCAGTGATCGCCGATGAACACTTCATGACCAACCTCGACGGTGTCTTTGTCGGCGGCGACACCAAGCGCGGCGCCTCGCTCATTGTCTGGGCTATTGCCGAAGGAAGAAAGATGGCGGCGGGGATCGACAAATTTCTTCAGGCAAATCGGTCTGCTAAAAGAGCTGTCTCATAAACTGACCGACCGGTCGGCTACATCGAATTAAATTACAGCGTGTGCCAGGGCTCGTCGCTTCCTTGCCTCCCGGAGCGACCCTTCCGGACTCATCCGAGCGGAAGCCTTCTGGAATCCCTTCGGCTGCGGTCATATGCGGGTCCTGTCACGGCGAACAGCCCCCCGCGCGCTCACCCCGCCCGGTGTAGGGACCCCGCTCCGCGCGGTGGGGCGCCCAGTTCGCCGCGCCACCCGCATATGACCGCAGTACCTCAGTCAGTTCCACCTCTCCTTCTGCCTGAGTCTCGGTGAGTCCCCGCTCCTTCGGAAAATTTCGCACTGCGCCCTGGCACACAAGAGCCTGGGTTGACATAAGGCTAATCTGAACGTAGCCTTGTGGTCCCAGCTAATATTTCTGATTGTTCGACCAGCCGAGCATTTCTCCGCTTAAGGAAGTTTTAGATATGGAAAGACTCTCAATATCAATAAAGAACTATCGGTGTTTCACTGATGCTTCGCCGGTTAAGATTGAGATGGGAAAGGGATTCACTGCGCTTGTAGGCCCGAATAATTCGGGGAAGTCTTCGCTATTAAAGCTGTTCTATGAACTCAGGGAAGTGTGGAATGCTCTGAGCAACCAGAACAATATCCTAGAGGCTCTCCAGGGAGGAATAGTGGGAGCTCAATTCCATGAAGTCTATGACCAACAAGAGGTTTTTTCAGATGCGAACGACAGGCCAATGGTTGTGGAGATCGGTCACTTCCTGAGGTCAGATTACCAAGGAGGTGTGCCGAGAATTAGTTCTGCCACTATTACTTGGAACAGACTAAGTAGTTTTATCCCGAGCTTCAAGTTTGAGCCAGCTCTTAACACTCTTCCACTGCAAAGAGGATCGTACGGGATAAAAGAGAATGGTTATATCCATGGCTCAGGTGAACCTCGTACGCTTGAGACTATCGAGTTTCAAGCAACGATGAGAGAGGTCTATAACAGTATCTATATTGGGCCTTTTCGTAATGCTCTGAACGCAGGTGCTACACGATATTACGATGTTTCAGTCGGAACAGAATTTATTAACACGTGGCATGAGTGGAAGACTGGTGAGAACAAAGCCGCTGCCCTTGCAGTAGAAAGTGTTACCGAAGACATTCGGCGAATTTTTGGCTTCAGGAAACTGGAAATAGCTGCTTCGCAGAGACTGAACACGCTTCAGGTTGCTGTAAATGGTAAGCCGTACAAGTTGCGAGAGCTTGGAGCAGGTCTGGCTCAGTTTATTCTTGTTTTTGGCAGTGCTGCATTTCGGAAGCCGGAATATATCTTCCTTGATGAGCCAGAGCTTAACTTGCATCCATCCTTGCAGGTCGATTTTCTGACGAGCTTGGCTTCATACGCGAAGGAGGGGGTTGTGTTTGCCACGCACTCGATTGGCTTAGCACGAACCGTGGGAGATCGCATCTATTCCCTCAAGCGGCGGAATGACGAGGTTCAGTGCACATTGTTTGAGCAGACCCCAAATTATGCCGAGTTCGTGGGGGAATTGAGTTTCTCTAGCTTCAAGGAGTTGGGATGCTCGCAGATTCTTCTTGTTGAAGGAGTTACAGATGTCAGAACTGTTCAACAGTTTTTGAGGATGATAAATAAAGATCACCAAGTTGTTATATTGCCACTAGGCGGTGACCAGCTTGCGACGGCTAACATGGAAGTTGAACTTGCTGAGTTGCAGCGAATTACACCAAATGTGGCAGCCATCGTTGATAGCGAGAGATCGTCGGCAGAGAGCGAGCCAGCAGCAAGAAGAAAGGGTTTCGCAGATTCGTGCGGTCGACTTGGCTTTAAGGTTTGCTTAACACAGCTAAGGGCAATTGAAAATTACTTGTCAGATCGTGCTATCAAATTGGTAAAGGGAGCAAAGTATAAGGCTCTAAAACCTTATGAGAAGCTAGAGGAGTCGGAGTTGCCTTGGGCGAAGCATGAAAATTGGAGGATAGCGCGAGAAATGACTTGGGCCGAGTTGAAGTCTACGGACGCAGGAGCGTTTCTGGAATCTCTTTAGCAAGGAGAACAAAGGAGCCAGCCCCCATAATTTTACGCCAAGTCGTGCAACAGAGTGAGGATGTATGGCAACGATGATGATGTTCCACGTCCCGGAGGATCCCGGCCTTCTTGCCGCGTTTGGCGAAGTGGCTCTACGGCATGAGCATCTCAGCCATATCTTGCGCATGACGATCAAGACCTTTGCGGGGGTTGAAGTCAACGAAGCGCTTGATGCCACGGCCTTCGATGGTGCTTCACTGCTTCGCGAACGTGTTCGCAAACATGCGAAGCAACGGCTTGGCGAAGGCCAAGCACTCCTGAAGGTCCAAGCGTTTGTGGAGCGCTGTCGTCGTGCGACAGAGAAACGGAATGAATACGTCCACAGTGTATGGGCGCAAGAACTCGACGGCGAGGCCAAGCGCCGCGACGGCAGCCACCGTTGGCTTCCAATCCCGACCGTTGTGGAACTGCACGCGCTTAGCCAGGAACTCCTAGCCCTCACGCAAGAGCTCAATTACGCTCGCCTTGAGGGCTTCATCTTCGAGGCGCTGTCGGGGCGTAGGGCTGAAAAAGGTTCCAGGAACCATTGATTTGCCCCGTAGCTCCACTTTGAGACGACACTTCGCTTCGTCTCAACAGCACAGCGGTGCAAAGGCTACTGCGTAACTGCTGAGTTCTGGGAAAATGCCGGATTGTGTCTGGTGTTACCATTACAGAGCAAAGGATTGTTATGGAAGAATTTGTCAAGCCTGATCCTAATCAGTTGGTGATTGTTTGTATCAGTGGTTATCAGTTTTCAAGCAGGCTTCTCGAAGATAAGCGCTTTCTTCAAGAAATTACTCAACACGCGCAACTCCTTGGAGTGGATCCCGAAGACATCAAGAGGCAACTTGCAAAAGATTGGGAACGTAAGGGGATCGGTCCTATCGGAATGCAAAAATTAAGAGATCGTTTGGCGCGTGATTTAGTCTCAAGCGGCGTGCGCGACGAAAGTGTTCTTTATCGCAAATGGTCAACAAGTTCCAACGATGGCATGGGTGATGAGCCAGATTATGGGGATTTAGCAGAGGAGATTAGTCGCTTAAGCCCTCAACGCCTAGTTTTGCTCGGACACAGCTACGGTGCTTGGACGGCTTGCCGTCTATCACGAGCCACGAGCGTTCGATCTACGTATATTGGATTACTAGATCCAATGTTTTCCTATCAGTGGAGTGCAGAAGGATTGAAAAGTCGTGAGCAGTCTGCTCACGAAGATAATTATCCTGTTGGCGGGAGTATACGTAGTTGGTGGCAAGATGGTGGTCAACCTTATGGAGCCAGAGAGGTCAGGCAGGATATAGATGGCCAACATCCGTTAGTCGGCAATCATGAAGTCAGAGACACAACACACATGGATATTGATGATTCAGCTTTGTTACATGACGCAATTTCGAAAGCAATGATCCAGCTTTTAGATGGCACGACAGATTGGCCTGATGATGGGATGATGAAATAGAGTATCCTGATTTTCCTGACGCCTGATTCGAGGAACAGTCAGCAACCATTCAGAATGTTCCCATTTCCGTGCCGCGAGTTCCATAGCCATTCATTTACTTCGCCCGCTGGCATGCTGCCGCGCGACCTCACCGGAGGAACGGGGACCCATCGAGGCGCGGCTGGCGCGCATGATTCATGGAGGCTCGTTACGAAACTGTGGAGACGCCAAGCGAGACGGGCGCGTGGAGCCCCGAGAGGCCGAGCAACTGTAGCTGACAGATGCGTCCGGGCGATCGAATCCTTCCTTGATTGACAGAAGGATCCATGCCGGTATAATTTCCATACCAAGATGAATTTCGAGTTTGATACTTCGAAGAGCAAGGCCAACTTTGGGAAACATGGAATTGATTTTGTGGAGGCGCAACAACTGTGGGAGGATGAGGACCGGCTCGAAATCACAGCGAGAACAGAAGACGAACCTCGATACGTTCTCATTGCAGCCCTTAGTCAAAAGCTATGGTCGGCCTTTTTCACCTATCGGAAGGGAAGCATACGGTTGATTTCAGTCCGAAGATCCAGAAAAGAAGAGAGGGAACTGTACTATGAAAGCGAAGATTCTCGAAAAGATGTTCGATGAGGGGAAGGATATCACACCTCATCTTGCCCTCTCGAAGACCCGTCGCCCCGGGCATGAGCAGAGACGCGTGAACGTCGATTTTCCCAATTGGATCATCGATTCGCTGGATGCCCAGGCAAGCCGTCTTGGGGTAACGAGGCAATCGATTATCAAGATGTGGATTGCCGAGCGATTGAAGGAAGAAGTAAGGAAAGCCAGCTAACTACCGGCAGGAGAATTCTGATAAGCCTCAGGGCACTCAGCAGAGCCAGATGCGATGACAACTCAAACGTATCCCCGCAGTCCCAAAGCCCTGCTCGGTGGCATTGCCCACCTCGGGAGGTTTATCGATAAGATTCGGCTGCGGAACGCGGGCGCGATTCAGGACTACAACTACATCACGGTGGGATTCGATAAGTACCTGATCGATTTTCTGCAGATCGATCCGAAGGCCTTTGAGCAGCGGGTGTTGGCAGGTGGAGCGGATGAGGTATTACTTGCCTGGGTAAAGGCCAACAGTCGAAAACCATCGGAGGAAGAAATCACACAATGGTCGCAGGGTCTTCTGTCATCCGGTCCAAAAGACGATGCGGCGAGGCAACGGTTTCAGGGGCGCATTCAAGACATCGCGACGAAGCGCGCGGTGCTGCTCAGTTCCCTCCCGCCTGTCTCCACTTGGGCTGATGTGATTGAGCTGGATGAAGGGCGGATGTAACGGATTGTGCCGGACTCAGGTAAATAGACTGAAGGGTTTTAGGGGGTAAGGTCCGTAGCCTGAACACCTGAGTCAGTACAGCTTTCTTTCTAAAACAAAGCCGGCAACAACTGAAGTTGTTGCCGGCTTCTCTTGCCCATAAATACTTAACGGCTGTGGCCTTTGCGGCCTGCCATGTCGTGCCGTAGGTCTTGCCGGTCTCCACGCCTGTCTTGGCGATCATGCCGGAGATCACGATGATCTTTCCTGAGATCCTGCCGGTCTTGGCGAATGTCTCGCCGATCTTGCGCAATCTGTCCCGGTCCCGCTCCTGATTGAACATCCTGCCGGAGATCTCGTCGATCACCCCGTAGCTCATTGCGGTCCTCGCGGATGTCGCGGCGATCATCCCGAATGTCTTGACGCAGGTCGCGGCGGTCTTCCCGCACCTCTCCTCCCCCTGCATCGCCGTTCTGCGCCAAGGCGGGTTGCTGTACTGCCACGAAGGTGAGCGCCAGACTGACGAATGTAATCCAGTGTCGTCCCTTCATCGGTGCCTCCTTAGTTGGAAATGGGTTCGGTCTACTTAGTAAGCATAGCAGGCCCGCGCGCCGGCTCATTTTGTCTATTGAGGCCAACGCAGGGTGCGAGGTTTTGTTGACTCCAAATCTACAGGGGGAATCGCTCCGACGGGTCTGCGGCAGAATGGAGGGAAAACCAGCCATAGTGCCCCAGCTTCGTCGTAGATCGGTCAAAAGCCAGGCATCACCCTCAATTTTCATGGGGAAATAGTTGTTTTTTCTTCTTGCTGTGGCATCGGCCTTGCTATGGTGAGGATGATGTCATCTCAACATTCAAATCTGACTTCAAGGAGGATCAGCATGACCAGAACTGTGGCTTCATTGACGGCCGTTGCAGTGTTGTACGCTTTTACAAGTGCCTTGGCGCAAGCGCCGGAATCGGTTCCGGCTCCAACAGACCCGGCTCCTCAGGTCACAGCTCCGGCAACCGCTCCTGCTCCATCGATGGAAGCGCCCAAGGGCGAAGGACACAAAGAGAAGCATGGCAAGATGAACAAAGAGCATCGCGAGAGGGGCAAGAGCGGAGAGCACCGGAAAGATGGTGAGCATAAGGGTCGTGGCAAGCACCGGGACAAGCATGAGGATGGCGAAAAACACGGAGATCGCGGGAAGCACAAAGATCGGGAGAAGCATGGAGATAAGGACAAGCACGAAGATGGAGACAAACAGGAAAAGAACTAACCGATAACGTCGCGCGGGCAATTCGAAACGAGGCGATCGGACCATCTGGGACGGTCGCCTTCGTGTTTGTAGGAATGTGAGAGAGATTGTGCGGGAATCAGTTCGGCGATTTGAACGCCGAACTTCGGATCGGGCCATTCTCGCGTTTCACGTTTTACGTTTTACGATCCGACAGCGCTGAGCGTCGATGTTGCGTAAACAGGGGGGGGTGGTATTGCCGACGGTGGCAGGGTCTCTACAAGATGTGTGACTCGTTCACGATCTCCCTGACTGTATCGAAGAAACTCCACTCCGAAGTGGCCGTCTTTACACCAGCGAACCACCGAGACTTCCACGGCCAAGGGGGTTGGTTCTTGCGCAACAGCAATCCGCAGTGCGAGATAGGCTCCCGCATTCATCACGATGTCGCTACGCATTCTGCAGCCGGCGGGCGAGAGGTCGAGTAAGACCCCTTCTCCGTTTCCGGTATCGCTTTGGATACTGGCTGGGTAGCCGACGGGAACTCGCAGGCGGCATCGTGGCTGCATCGTCATAATCTCCGTAGATGAGGCTACTTGTAAGTATCGGTACAGGCAAGAAAAACTTGATTCTTTGATTGGCAGTTTGCTGAAAAAGCCCGCCAGTGCAAGAAGACCATTATTTGGTTTGTCTGGTTTCTCTCGTTTGTTTGGTTAAACGAAACTAACCAGATGAACCAAATCAACCAGATAAACAAAACAAACCAGATAAACAAAACAAACCAGTTTGAGCATCCTGCTAGGGACGTGGCGATGAGACGTAAGCTCTCGAGCTGCTGGGCATTGTTTCTGAAGAAGGCTGGAACGGTTACAAGGGGTTGGAGAGACGTGAGTGGCTCAAGACGTTATGCGGCGATCTTGGTCAGGAGTCGCTTCACTTCGACGTGGGCGAAGATCACGTCGGGTTCCCGCTGAAGGGCTTCGTAATAACTCCGTTCGAAACCGTCTCCTTCCTCTGAAGGACGGATGAGGGATCGGGCTTCTATCAGAAAGTGTTCCACCTCAACAAGCGATAGCTCGAACTTGTCATCCAAGAGTTCATCGATGCGAACAATCAGCTGCGATATGGGGTGAAGCCAGGTAAACCAAGGATCGTTCAACACCAAATGCAGCAGCTCGCTGGTTGACTCGACGCGGCCATTGATGCGTTCGTAGGTGACTTGTTCTGCCAGGATGAGGGCCTTGTGAAGACTCAAGAGGCTACCCCTCACGTCGAGGATTTTCTCGCGGAGAAGGGAGGACTTCTTGATCGAGTTCTTCTGTGATACGGACGCCATGAAATTACTTTAGCAGGTTATTTTTAAAATGGTGGCCGCTATAAATAAAATTTAGTCAGGAGGTCGCTTCCTGTTGCTACGTGAATATCGGCACATTCATTCTTGTACTGTAGCAGACTGTAGAAAAAATCGTCGGTGTAAGAAGACTGTTATTTGGTTTGTTTGGTTTGTCTTGTTTATTTGGTTGAACCAGACTGATCAGATGAACCAAATCAACCGGATAAACAAAACAAACCAGATTAACCAGATTAACCAGATGAACCAGACAGACCGGGGTCGTGCTGGATGGAGTTACGCGGCTTTTGCCAGCAAGGTACGCGTGACGTGGAAGTGAGCGAGCAGCACATCAGGAGCCCGATTGAGAGCTTCGTAGTAGGCACGTTCGAATCCGTCGCCCGAGATTGACGGGCGTAGCAGGAGACGGGCTTCGTTGAACAGGTGGTCGATGTTCTCCTCTGTGATATCGAAGGCCTCGTCGTTCAGCAGATAGTCGATCCGGACCAGAATGTCCGACACGGGATGCAGCCAGATGAACCAAGGATCCTTCAGCATCAGTTCGAGCAACTGCTCTGTTGAGCCGATGCGCCCATGGATGTGCTCGTAGGTTTTCTGTTCTGCTGCAATGAGCACCAGGTGCAGTGCCAGGAGTTTCCGGCGCAGGCCTAGCAGCCGATGGCGAAGATGACGCTGATGTTGAGGCTGCTGCCGCTGCATTAGAGGCCGACCCTGGTTCCGAATATGGCGAAGAGTTCTCCTGTGAGATGGCCGGTATCGGCTGGGCCACCGACTTCTTTCCGCCTGATGTAGTCGTTGAGGACGCGCCCGTTGACAGTCCTGTGGACGTGGGGCAAGCCGAGATTCATGTGGTAGCGTTCAACTGCACCGGCTACGCGGCTGATGAAGACCACTGTGCCATCGGACTCCTGCCGTTCGACAATCCCCACGTGCGTCAGCGGGTCGTTTGCCTTGCCATCACCGTTGTAGTCCCATGTGTCGTTGAAGAAGATGAGATCGCCTGGGTGAGCGACCGGGCCCTGGTGAAATGTGCCCTGTTGCTCTATGTGCGCATAGATGAGGCGGACGCCGTTTGCTTCAGGATCGTTCTCGCTGCTGCCGTACAGATCGATCCCGTGCCTGAGAAACACCGCACGAGTCACCCCTGCGCAATCGTAAGCAATGCGCCGGCCGTTGCTCTCGATGGTTTTGGCGCCGACGAGTTTGGCCGCTGTCTGGACAATCGCATTCCGGCTCGGCGCGCGCTCGACGGATCGACAACAGGGGCGCTCTATCGAGAGCGGCGGGCGAGGACGTTCGACCTGCGTGGCACAGCCTACGAGCGTCACGGTGGCGATAGTGGTCGTGATGAAGAGTAGTCGCATTGTCTCAGCGTACGTTTACAAATCGGCCTTGGGCCGTCTCTCGGAGTTGATCGATGTCTTCACGCCGGATGGCGGAGAGTGACACTATGTGACTTTCCCAAATGGATTCTCACTCGCCGTGGTCGCGTATGCTGGTTGACAGAGCCATAGGAGAGGAATGCTAGCACGAGGTCAGTCTCTCACCAAGGAAAGGGAATATTGTTGCGCTGTCAGAGGAGCCGTAAAAGGTAAGACGTGAAAGGTGAAAAGTGGGACTGCCGATGGATTTTCCTACGAAACCTTTCACCTTTCACGAATCGATGGACATCTATCACATCAGGTCTTGGTGGGGGAACCGAGGGCTTTGTTGATCTCCCGGATGAGGCTTCGTTCGATTTCCGAGACCTCCTCCGCACTCACGCTGAGGATACGTCCACCCTGGGCCAGCTTTTCGAAGTCAGCCTTGACGTTGAGCTTGGTGATGTTCGAAGGGAGCGCATGGAGCGACAGTACGTATTGATTCCGTGAGCCAGGGACTTCAAGCGAGATAGGTGGGGAAACTTTCCGTTCCGTCACGTAGACCGCTTTCTGATCGGTCTTGATACTCACTTTGAAGTGGTATCCGTTGCGGCTGAGGGATTCTTCCACCATCTTGGCGACGGTATTCAAGGGGCGGGGGATGTCTTCAGTCTGGGCTCCCTTCTCCTCGACATGGATATTCTGCGCCGCTTGCGCTGCTGCGGTTTTTTGGACGTCGGCGCTCAGTTTTTTCGCCTGGGCTGTTTGTATTGCCAGATTGTCAGCGGCGGACTTCGCCTCGGCCTTAGCGCTTTCGGCCGATTGCTTCGCGTCGCGCAATTCCTGGTTCAGCAGATCGATCTGCTGATGCATGACTTTGTTTCCATCCTGCAGCGAGCTGACCACCGACTCCTGTTTGCTCAATTGCTTGCGAAGCGACTCATTTTCCGCTTTAAACGGCGAGTCGTCGGGCTTGCAACCGCTGGCTGAGATACAGAGCGCGACCGCTCCGATCCACAGGAACCATTGGTTTGAGTGGGTCTTATTGCGCACGTCATGTCCCTCCATTTGAACTTCAGGATTATCCACGCTTCGCGCCGGCTTGTCCACGCCGGATTCCGTGAATTGACCGTTCTCTCCTCCGGAAGCTATGCTCGATCTCACCGGATGCTAAAAAAGACCGCCAGCGTCGTTCTCGGCTCATCGAAATCCTCAACGTACCGATTGAGATTCTCGGAGGCTGGGAAGTCCTAGAGGAGTTTTTCCGTTCGCCAAGATCCATTGTATGGGCGAACGGCCCCACGAAGTGCGGTGGGTACCTCCTCCGGTTTCAACTCGCCTGCGGCCTTGCTGAACGGTCTTTTTGAGCATCCGATGGTGGAATGGTTTATTGTGTATGAAGAGAGTCTTTTTGCAGATTTCTACGATGACTCGCTTGGTGGTTTTCATTTTAACGATGCTACTCATGATGGGTGGCTTCATCAAGGTGCCGGGAACGGTTGTGGCGTCAGACCGGCAGTCTGAGGCCATTCCTGCTGAAGACTATGCCTTATACGACCAAGTGGTGACGAGTAAGTTTCTCACGTCAGCGACTCAGTCGGTCGTGATCGAACGCATGACCCGGCTCCGTCTCTCTCCGGATCAGGAGGGAGCGACGACCATCGGAGCTTTTCATGAGCAGGACTACTTTGGCAGTAAACTCCCGGCTGACCTCATCCAGGAGTTCATCGTGGTCAATCGGCAACCAAGCAGGCTTGAAAGACAATTTCACTTTGCGGCCGGCTACCGGTTCGCCACCGACGGCAGGCTCGAAGAGCCGGAGGTTTCTCTCCCACCGTACGGTTGGGGACTGGGAGTAGCGGGACAGGCACCGCCGCAGACGTCTGAGGCAGTCCCCTGGCCTCGTGCAAGACCAATTCAAGCGCCGTCGGTTCTGAATCGGCTGGCTTTCTCTCGCGTCGCGCGAGGCCTGCGCAACGATCATGCGCTGCTGTATGTCGACGTCCTACGTCCAGACGGCACCGGTGCAGGATTCCTCGTGTGGTACCGCCGTCAAGGACGAAGTTGGGTGTTATTTGATACGGAAGTCGCTTGGACCATTCAGTCTCAGCTCGAACCAGAGGAAGGGCCGCTGCTTGCGCCTTGATGGGCTTGAACAGTAGCATGCGTTCATTATGTCCGGCATGATCCGAAAAACATTCTCTGTCCCGCCCCTTGGCTGTAATTGCTCGATCATCGGCGATCCGGTGACGAAGCAGGCTATCGTCGTCGATCCCGGTGGCGCACACGAGCGAATCCTCCAGGAGGTGCAGCAACTTGGCTTGACGGTCACGCATATCCTTCACACCCATGCGCATTTCGACCATTTTCTCGCCTCCGGAGAAATGAAGAAGGCGACGGGGGCGACGATCTGTCTGCATCAGAACGATCTTGAGTTGTGGAAGAATCTCGAATTGCAGTGCCGGATGTTCGGCGTCGTCTACGTGCCGGTTCCAATGCCTGACTACTGGCTCAAGGATGAGGAGAAACTGCTGGTTGGCCAGGTCTCCGCTGTTGCGCTCCATACCCCAGGCCACACCCCCGGGTCCATGAGTTTTCATTTCCCTCTCGAGAATGTGGTCTTGGCCGGCGACACACTCTTTCGTGGGAGTATCGGGCGCACCGATCTCTGGGGAGGAGATTTCGATGCCATCGAACAATCCATTCGAGAACGGTTGTATAGCTTGAAGGATTCGACAATCGTGGTGACAGGGCATGGACCGGAGACCGAGATTGGGGTGGAGAAAACGACGAATCAGTTTTTCCGCGTCTGACCGGTGGGGGAGGTGACCATGACGGCATACATGCGGTTCGTCCTCTCTATCTGTTTTCTCGGCGCTCTCGCGCTCCCCGTTGCGCATGCAGACGAATCTTCACCGGCAACCTCGGTGCAGGTCACGATCACTGAGGTGAAGGTTCGTATTTCTGATCGCGGCGCTGTCGTGCTCTTGTTGGCCGAAGGCAAGGCCATTCCGGTTTTCGTCGATCTGACTGTCGCTCTGTCGATTCAAGGCGCTTTGAGCGGCGAGACCCTCGCTCGTCCCCTCTCTCACGATTTGATGCATACGATCCTGGAGGCCTATGGCGGGAAAGTGTTGCGAACCGTCATCACGCTACGAGGCGGAACCTATTACGGTGCGTTGACCGTTGCGGTGCAGGATCAGGTGAAGACGTTTGACAGTAGGTCATCCGATTCAATCGCGTTGGCCGTTCATTTCAAGGCGCCGATCATAGTGGGCCGGGATCTATTGGAGTCAGCGGGGCGCGCTGTAGAAAAGTCGAAGACGGAGGATCTGTAGCCCCAATGCTGGTTAGAACACGCCCTTCGACGGGCTCAGGGGCGTCCCGCACCTGTTGAAGGACACTTTACCAGGAACGTGCTTAGGAATGTTTTTGCGACGAGCCGTCGTGAATGCGGATGGGTGGTCGATGTGTCGTTGGAGAGACGTTGCATTCTAAGCTCAGTGCCAATGTGCTACACAGACTATCTATGGAGTGGTCATGTGTCAGTTTGTTGGCCACCCTTCGGCATGAAGCCGGTGGCACGACTGTCAACGGCGGGGGACACACCAAGGGCGGAGTCCCTGACGGAACTCCGCCCTCGGCGAAGCAGTCGCCTCATGAAACCTTAGAGCCAGTTGACGCGTTCCGCCGGCCGG